>Ga0208965_1000477_pt1 | contig 19030 bp, 15 predicted proteins | sample AOAMet1_07_M0_10_2_FD_188230 | JGI IMG/M metagenome (GOLD analysis project Ga0208965, IMG submission 188230) | Ammonia-oxidizing marine microbial communities from Monterey Bay, California, USA - CAN11_07_M0_10 (SPAdes) | ecosystem: Environmental > Aquatic > Marine > Intertidal zone | place...
AGAAGGAATGACGGTCCTCTCTGCCGTAGGGTTGATGATGGTGGCCCTTCAGCCAAGTGCCCTCGGCGATTTGGGGGTGGGTCTGAGCTTTTTAGCAACCGCTGGAATTCTGCTGCTGCACCGCAGTTTGAGCGGAACCGGCGTGTCGAAAAGGCGCCGTTTTTTAAGCATGCTTGTGGGGGTGCCGATTGTGGCCACGGCATGCACCGCTCCCCTATCATGGCCAGCTTTTGGAAAGCTCTCCACGGTTTTTGTGCCGGCCAATATCATGGCCACGCCCATGGTCACAGCCATCATGGGATTGTTTGCAGCCTGGTGCATTCTGCCCGCTTTTATTTCGCAATGGGCGGAAGTAGCGCTGGTTCAGGTGGTCAGCGCGTTTTTGAAACTTGTAGGGCATTGGGCACTTTGTCCCCCACTCCTGCTGCCACTGGACCGCACCATCACGGCCGGTGCGGGTTGTGCTTTGGCATTGGGCTTCATTTGGGGCTTGGCGGTAAAGCGGCCTGTCAGGTTTGGACTGGCTGGCATGCTCACCGCTTGTGCTTTATTGCGCTGGTCAGACCATGCAGTTGACCATCCTCAGGTGATGATGTTGGAGGACGAATGTGTGGTATTCGGTCCAAGGCACTTGGCTGTATTTACATCGGAGCCTCGGTCCGAGGGGCAATATTCTAGAAACTGGAAAACCCGCTCTTTTACAGAACGGGTTTCCAATGTTCCACCGGATTCTGTCTGGTGGTGCGGGACACAATGGGCCATGTCGCCTTATCACATCCGTTGCTGGACCATGAATGGCGGATGGCGTGTGTTTAGTTCACCTCCGTAACGTTGCGTATGACGCGTTCTACATAGGATTCCCATGCTTCCATGCCCATGATGGGCAGGATGGCGTTGACGCGGTTGTTTTGCTTGCTGTAGATCGCCTCTACATAGAAACCATTGATTTCGAAAATGCAAAGGATGTATCGGTTCTCGACCATGCGTTGGGAAATGCAATTTCCGTGGTCCCACATGTAGTTGGTCTTCTCGTCGAGCGGAAGCCGGTTGAAAGTTCGGAGGTCCATATTCAATGGGTTGACGTTGTGTTGTGATCGCACCGCAGAGCGGATGTGGGTTCTGATACGACATGGGGTGGGTTGGGGTTTCATTTTGTTCAATCTTTGCGTCATGAGCAACATCGAAGAAGGCGGTGAGCCATGGTTCCTGACGGATTGCCCCAGGGATGCCATGCAAGGGATGTCCCCCTTTATTCCCACCTCACAGAAGGTGGCCTATTTGTCTGCACTGATGAAGGTGGGCTTTGATGTGCTCGATGCCGGGAGCTTTGTCTCCCCCAAGGCTGTTCCACAAATGGCCGATAGCGCTCAAGTATTGGAAGCGTTGCCAGAGACGGGCACAGAGGTCTTGGCCATCGTGGCCAATGAGCGGGGCGCCCATGATGCGATTGCTCATGGACGTCCTGACTTTATCGGTTTTCCTTTTGGGATCTCAGAGACGTTTCAACAGCGGAATACAGGCGGTGGTATCGGAGAAGGTTGGCGCCGTCTCGATGCCATTCGCAATGCAGCGGCATCAGCCAACAAAGGCCTCGTGGTTTATTTGAGCATGGGATTTGGCAATCCCTATGGCGACCCATGGTCGCCTGAACTGGCAGGTGAATGGGCCCTCAGATTGCACGAAGAATTGGGGGTGTCCCATTTGGCCTTGAGCGACACAGTGGGTCAGGCCGATGAGGGCGTGATTGAATCCGTATGCGCCCAAGTCATTTCGGCCTCTCCGGACATGACGGTCGGGGTGCACTTGCACGGACGGCAGGAAGCGGCTGTCCATTTGATGGAAGCCGCTTGGCGGGGAGGTTGTCGCAGGTTTGATGGTGCCCTTGGCGGCTTGGGCGGGTGCCCAATGGCCAAAGACGAATTGGTGGGCAACTTGCCCACCGAGGTCATGATGAACCGCCCCTACTTGTGGGGTGGTAAGCAGAAGAAATGGAATGAGGAGGCATTGGCTCAAGCTCAAAGCCTCCTGGCAGGACTGGTGTGAGGGATCAGTTCAAGCAGTGCTCGAACAAGTCAAAGCCGAAGTGATCTGAGCTCAGTTCAATGCGTTCGAACTTCTTGATCGTAATGCGAATGCGAAAGCGCTTCATAGGACAAGATTTGGTCCCGGTACGCGGCATTCTGCAAAAGGGTTACAAAGACGGTCAATGTGGGCTGGCGAGCCACGACAACAGCAGACCTCCCAAAATGGTCATCAATTTGCGGGCATTGAAGTCATGTCCGTCGGCTGTTTCAAACAAGATGGTGGTCGATATGTGAAGCAGGATGCCCACGAGAATTCCATTGAGCGCGCCAAAAACTGAAGGAACCTGAGGCAGGGACCCCGCAATCAACATTCCAAAAACGGGGGTGGCCGCAAACAACAAGATCCAAACCCACCGCTTAGACCTCTGGGTCACTGTGGCTTTGAGGATGGTGGCCAAGGCCAACGCTACAGGCAGTTTGTGCAGGGCAATACCCGCCAAAAGGGCCCATTGCCCTTCGCCGACATGGTGGTGGTGGTGTCCATGGCCGTGGTCATGCACATGATCGTGTGCCATCTGCGCGGCGTCCAAACCAAATGGCATGGCTTCGATCAATGCGTGGAGACAAAGACTCAGAAAGGCCAATAGGCCAAAACGGTTGCCGTGAACATGACCATGCTCCATGCCTTTGCTCAAATATTCCAAGCCTATTTGGAGCAAGAAGCCAGCAATGACCCACCGCCCTGCTGTAGCGTTCATCGCGAAAGCTTCGGGGAGCAAATGCAGAAAGCACAGCCCCAACAAAAAAGCCCCTCCAAAGGACAAAAGCAATGGCATGTGCGCTTTGAACCGGTCGCCGATCCATTCCCCGAGAAACGCTCCTACAAGGGCGACTGCAACCAATGTAATGCCCGCTGTCATGATTTTCTAGCGTGTAAAATGAGCCGATTGCTTTCCCCTTCTGACCAAGGTTCAAGGGCATAGGATCCGTAACGCCCTAGAATTTCGAATCCTGACTGTGTCATCATGGCAGTGAGGTGCGTGTTGTCCAGCGCTGCCACACGCTCGACATGTTCCTTTTTTCCATCGGGACCTTCGTGAACGATGTGCTTAACAAAGGTCGGGTAGCCGCCTGCTACAGGTGGAGTCAGTGTCCTCGAAATGCTGTAATTGACCCCTCCCCGCTCCAATTGCTCTGAGGAGACCAAATGGCGCTGGGCAAAATGCACGTCAAGGAAATCGAGGACGAAAAACCCACCTGGCTTGAGATGGGCATAGACATTGGCCAACACCGCCAAATGGTCTTGGGGCTCACTGAAATAACCAAAACTCGTGAACAGGTTCAGTATGCCGTCGAACTGCTGCTTGAGGTTGAAGTCCCTCATGTCACCTTCCAAAAAGGTCAATCCGGAGACGTCGTCGTGTTCCAATCGAGCAGATGCAATGCTGTTGGGGCTGAGGTCCACGCCCACAACCGCATGTCCTTTTAAGGCTGCTGCACGTGCATGGCGCCCTTTGCCACAGGCCAAATCAAGTAAGCTCAAATTGTCCCATCCCCATTGCGTATGCATGGCAGAGACAAAGGCTTCGGCCTCCGCATAGCTGCGGTTGCCATACAACTGGTGGTAGTGCGGGTTGTCAAACCACGCTTCGAACCAGGGAGATGGGGATTGGGAAGGTTCCATTTCAGCGCGCCAAGATAAATCCAAGGGATTGGGCAACCTCAGGACATGGATATCCGTAAGCGCATTGATTCCGACTCCTGCTGTTCGATGATTTCTATAGATACATGTCCTGTCTTCTCCCCCACAAAGGGCCGTTGGATGGGCTTAGCAACGTTTGATGGCAAGCCGTCGACGTGCAATTTGGATACTTTGCTCAAGCACCTCGAAGAAGTCGTGGTGCAACGCATGGAAGACCGCAGGGTTTTTCGGGCAGTGATTGAATGCGTTCAAAATTTGGAACGCCATGCTGATCCGCTGCGCACTGCCCACTTCAGGCTAATGGGCCGTTCACTCAACGGAGAGCCTCGCTTCAAAATCCGGAGTTTAAACCCTGTTCGAGAGGGAGACGTGTCCCAGGTGATGCGTTGGATTCAACAATACGCTTCATTGCAAGAGTTGACCGTGTCGGCGATCGACGATGGCGCATTGGACTGGAGGCTGCTCTACCGCCAATGCCTGGACTCTGGAAGCCGCACGCCGCGAGGTGGTGCGGGTTTGGGATGGGTCTCCTTGGCGAAGGCTGCAGTGACTCCACCTCAGATTCGGATTATCCACGCTGCAAATGGGCCCAAATTGTTTTTCTCCGTTGAAGTGGCTTGCACACGTTGACTATTTTTGACCAATGGGTCCCTTACACATCGCTTCAACTGTCAAGACTCCCGAGATTGTTTTCCAAGCGGAAGACCAGCGTCTCGTGCTGTCCGGCCGGTCAATTCCTGAAAACGCTGTTGACTTTTATCGTCCAGTTTTGGACTGGGCCCAGTCCATTGGTCCGGACTTTAAGTTGACCGTTCAAGTGCAGCTGGAGTACTTCAACACCAGCAGCAGTAAATGCTTGTTGGACTTGTTCAAGCGGCTGGAGCAGAGTGATGCTCTGGAGGTTCAGTGGTATTTCGATGCCGACGACGAAGACATGCTCGAGGCGGGTGAGGATTACGATCACATTGTGAACGTCCCTTTCAAATTTGTCGAGATCGACCCGGAAGCCTGACTTTGTTCTTTAAAGCGAGCACTACAATGAAAGCCATTGTAGCGCCCCACAACACCATCCAGTTTCCCCAGCTTTTGGGGACAATGCGCGAGCCAATCTTGGTTTGTGCGGAGTGAAAAGCACCGTTCCCAGGCCATGTTGGCGGGGCAAACAGCGCGTCCTTTGTGTTGATGATTCTGTCGTTGTAGACCGCAATTCCTTTGTTAAGGACCTGGTCTTGGGTGGTCCAGTCCATGAGGGCTTGATTGAACTCCGCTCCTTTTATGGCCATGCTCCGGGCAGGGTCGTCCCATCCTTGTTGACGCAAGGTCTCATCTCGGCCAGTCTTGGCCGTGCGCCATGCCTTGCGTTGTGATTGACGATAGAGATCGAGCTCCTGTAAGAGCAGGTTTTTTTCGGTGATGTCAAGCCCGTCTTCAAATGTGGCAGTTACAGAAACCTCGCCTGTTTTGAGCAAGGCATTCCATTCTGCGGCGGTGGTCCTCAAGGCAGCACCGTCGCCTTGATGGGCTTGTTCGATTTGTCGCTGCATTTCAGGACACCACCGGTCTCGCCTAAAGGCCGATTGTGCCAAGGCGCTGTTGGACTCTAGGAGCGCTGCATTGTAGGGTGTTTGACCTGAATACAGCGTAGTCAATGCTTCAAAACCCCAACGGCTGATCATCACTTGTCCGATGGGGGAAACGCCTGCAGGCCTTGAGATGCTCGCGTTGAGCTTGTCAAAAGTCACGATTGCGCCCCCTAGCATGAGCTGCGGAATGATAAACAAGGGTATGGCCAGGTAGATGACCCGGACACTGTTGAACATCAGCGAGATGATCAGTCCAAACATGTTGGCGCAGGCGGCCACAGAAAACAAGGTGAACCAATAGGCCATGAATTGGCCAGGCAGCTCTAAAATGACATGAGAGAAGATGGCGAACAAGAGGGTTTGGACGGCACTAATTCCAAACAGCACACTGCTTTTTGCGGTCAGGTATGCGGCCCAATTAAGCCTCAGGTTCTGCTCTCGTTTCCGCATCAAACGGTCCCGAAAAAGCTCCTCCGCACTCACGGTAAGCCCCATGAAAATGGCCACAATGACCGCGATAAAGAGGAAGTGTGGAATGTTGCTGGCCTGTCCGAAGCTGTATGCACCACCGTCTTCGGTAGACCTCAGAATAAAGGCGAGAAGGACAGCGAGCAATGGCGCTTCGAGCACATTGATCAACAGATACTGGCGGTTCTTCCACTTCCTTGTGAGGTCGCGGGAACTTTGAATGGTCCATTGCCTCCACCAACTCGGAGGAAGCAAGCCTTGATGTGCAGGTGGGGCGTTCTTTTCGGTATGGCGGCCTTCCATCTCAGCCTCCACCTTGGGCACGAGCAAGACGTTGTAAAAGTCGTTCCACTCCTTGGGGCCGATGCGCCTTTGGCCCGTTGACTTGCCCCTTCCGTCTAAGACGGGCACATCGATGATGTCAAAGATCTGCTCGGGGTTTACGTGTCCGCACATTCCGCAAGCGACCTTGTCTGCTTCAAAATGGTTGACAATGGTCCTAAAGTGGGTCAATGCGTCCAATGGGCGCCCCGTGAATACGGGGTAGCCGCCATGGTCCAAGACCCACAAAGCATCGAAGCTGCGGAAGATGTCTCCGCTGGGCTGGTGTATGACTGCGATGACCAGCGTGCCATTGTAGGTCATTTGCTTGAGCAGGTCCATCAGCAATTCTGAGTCCTTGCTGCTCAGGCCGCTGGTGGGTTCGTCAACCAGGAGTACGCGAGGGTCGCGGATAAGCTCCATGGCGATGTTCAGCCGTTTGCGCTGTCCCCCGCTGATGGTCTTGTGCAAGGCGTCTCCAACTGGAAGGTCCTTGGCTTCCCACAGTCCAAGCTGTTGGAGACAGACCGCGACGCGCTCCTGGCTCTCTGCTTTGTCTTCTTTTGCGAAAGCAAGACGCGCTGCATAGAACAGGTTTTCTCCAACGGTCAATTCTGGCAGCAGGTGGTCTTCTTGTGGGACGAGCCCGATCCAAGAGCGTGCGGCCTCATCGGTAACCGGTATGCCGTCAATGGTGATTTCGCCAAAAGTGGGCGATTCGGTGCCCGCCAGCAGGTTGAGCAAGGTTGACTTTCCCGATCCACTGGCGCCCATGACGCCAACCAACATGCCCGAACGGGCTTGGGTGCGGAACGGATGGAGGGCCTGCTTGTTGGGGTAATTGAACCAGTGGCTGACTTCGTTGATTTCTAGGGACAGCTCAGGGATGTTCTCCTCCTCCATGAAGGAGCGTTGGATGTCCACAAAGTGCAATGGAGCTGTACCGGGATGGCGCAATGTGGAGCCTGGGGTAAACGGCTGGGTGCGATTGGGGTCCAATGGTTCCCCATTGAGTTGCACCGTTCCCGCTCCCAAAGGCCTGATGAACACCACTTGGGATTCGGGATGACGAAAGCAGGCCAGTGCTGTGGTCCAGCCCGACTTCACTACGCCTCCGAGTTGAGGTTGGTCGCCAATCAAGAAGGCTTCGTGGTACCGTTGGGTCATCACCGGCCATTTGGCGGTGTCAAAGACCAGCGTCTCATAACAGCGCTTCTCTCCTTCCCGAACACCAAAGACATCGGCGACCAAGTCGGTCAATTCCCTCCCAAGGCTGTCTTGTTCGCCATTGCTGGGCAGCATGGCATGCTCGAATTCAAGCATGCGTAAAAAGACCAATGCCTTTTCGCTAGCCTGCAGGTCGCGGTTGATGTCAGTGCAGGTGCGCAAGACTTTGGTGGAGCGGAGAGCGGTGCGTTTCAAACCGGCCAACTCCCTGGACTCTACAGCACCACCCTGGGCCGACAAATGGCTTTCAAAGACACCGAGCCACTCTGTGACGGCATCTTTGGGCAAGCGGCTGCGCAAGAAATGCGCCACAACTTCCCTTCCCTTTTCAAGTCCCTCTTCCCTCAGGGTAATGAGGGCAAACAGGCGCATCAAAGCGTCTAAAATGTGACGGCTCATCGTTTAGCGAATTGGCTAAGGACAGACCGTGAGGCCTGTGAATTATTGACGCTCGTAGCACCCTTTGTCGGGCGCTGAGCCCACCACCCGAGGCAAGCCATCGAGGTCTGTGGACAGGAAGGGCAATCCTGCGGGAATGCCCAGTCCATTCCATTGGCTGTTGCCACTAATGAGGTGGAAGTCCCTGTTGAAGACGTCCGCAAATGGAGGCGCGACATCGAGGCTGCTTTCCTCGATCCAATCGGCCATTCCGAAGTCGTCCATCTCCACGGCACAACCGCGCACGAGCAGGTCATTGTCATTGCCCTCAAGGTCGACGACCAATTCGTCAAAATCTTGGAGGCCGGCATTGTTTCCCCACATGATGCAGTTCAGGAATTGAGATTCAACCAACGGTCTGATTTGCAGGTTGCCAGCGGCATCTTCATAGTGATCGTTGATCAGAACCGTTGGTGTAGAGCGGGTGCCATCCGACCAGTAATTGGCAAAGGTGCTGTGCGTAAACCTGTACCGGCCTCCGATGGTCAATGCTGCGCACGCTTGGGCGCAGTCGTACATCAAGAGGTTGGTGCCGTCCACATGGGCGCCTTGGGCAAGCAAACCGATTCCACTCATGTTGTGAATGATGCAGTTCTCCATGTTCAATGCAGCGCCTCCTTGAATTCCAGTGGTGTCCACTTGCAAACCGATGGTTCCATTGCGCAGGATGGCATGTCGCATGGTGCTGCCAGGAGAGCCATAAAGCCAGATTCCACCGCCGAGAATGCTGGCCTGAGCCACCCCGAATTCAGTTTGGATCAAGGTGTCCACTTGAATGCCCCACTGGCCTGGAATGTCGGCGTATTCGGGTTCGAGTCGGTCTCCTTCAAAGGTCACTTCTTGGCCCAGTTCTCCATTCACTTCGAGTATGCCGCGGTCTACGTAAATCCCTCCTCCGGCGTGGACGTGTACTGCAGATCCCGCCTCAATGGTCAATTGGCAATCTGGTGCAACACCTACGACGCCATAGATTACATGTGGCCTTTGTGCTGTCCAAATGTCGTTGCATGGCAATGTGGACAGGCCTCCTGGAGCGCCATGAAAAAAGGCATCTTGGCCCCAAGCCAGCAACTCAGCGTATTGGCTGAAGCCATTGACTGTTACCCTAATGCGGTCCTTGACCACAAAAGGAAGGTTCACATCTTCGGGGTCCACGGTCACTTCCACAAAGACATAAATCGAGTCGCCTTCCTCCAGTACGAGGCCACCGGCACTGGGTCCGGGTATGCCATCGATGTTGATCCGGTATTCGCTCCCATCACCGTCTTCCAAGGTGACATCCTCAAGGAGTATTCGGCCCGGACTGTCATTGATGATGCGCAGCGCTTGACTGGCACTGCCGATGGACGTGAAGACCGTGTCGAAAAACAACGTGTCCTGGCTAAAGGAAACCCTTGCGTCTGCGCCGAGGTAGTATTTGTCTCCTTGGCAGCCCGTGCTCGCGGTGAACAAGCCCAACAAGATGGACAGCATTCCAATGGTCCACCCCCACCTCTTGGTGGCAGGAGGTTTAGAAACAGGATGAGCGCTCTTTTGGGACATGATGCGAAACTAAGGACGAGAGGTGGCACCTTAACTTCAAGGCCGTGACCGATACAGCAACAACGCCAAATTCGCCTCAATCTGATGCCCGTTGGACCTGGGAGCAGGCCAGGCTTCATTTTGAACGTGTTGATTTGGACTTTCACCGGATCGTTTCCACGTTGGCTGACCCTGGAGATGCAGCGGGCCAATCTGCCTTTGAGAGCTTAGCCCGGGCCATCATGGGGCAGCAACTGAGTACCAAGGCCGCGGCAACGATTTGGAGGCGTTTCCTTGAGTTGCATGATGGGGTCCTCCATGCGGAGCAGGTGTTGCAGACCCCTGCGGAAGTGCACAGGTCGGTCGGCGTAAGCGGTCAGAAGCACACTTATCTGGTAGACCTGTCCCGCCATTACATGGACAATCCCGATATGTTTGATCAGGCTGACCTGATGAGCGACGAGAGCATTGTGAAAGACTGGACGAGGGTCAAAGGCTTGGGACCATGGACCGTTCAGATGCATTTGATGTTTCAGCTCAGAAGGCCCGATGTTTTTGCAGTGGATGATTTGGGTGTTCGCCGCGCCATGGAGCAGGGTTTGGGTATCCCGAAGGATTCAAAAAAGGCGGTATACACAAAACGGGCCCTGAAATGGAGCCCGTTTCGCACGGCGGCTTGCCGGTTCTTGTGGGACAGCTTGAATGCTTAGCCCAAGTATGATTTGAGAATGCGGCTTCGGCTGGTGTGCTTCAACCTGCGGATGGCCTTCTCTTTGATTTGACGAACACGTTCGCGGGTCAAGTCAAAACGCTCTCCAATTTCTTCCAAGGTGAGGGGGTGTTCTCCGCCAAGACCGAAGTAGAGCCGCACAACATCTGCCTCGCGGCTGGTGAGGGTTTGAAGAGAACGTTCGATCTCCTTGCGCAAGGACTCCGTGATCAACACCGTGTCGGGTGAAGGAGTATCGTTGGTCTGGAGCACGTCGTACATCGTGCTGGAACTGTCGTCGCCATCTTTCAATGGGGCATCCATGGATACGTGACGGCCAGCGTTCTTCAGGCTTTGCTTGACCTCGTCGAGGGTCATGTCCAAGACTTCAGCAAGTTCCGCTGGTGTAGGTGGACGTTCGAACTCTTGCTCGAGGCGCGCGAAGGCCTTGTTGATTTTGTTGATTGAACCAATCTTGTTCAGGGGCAACCTGACAATTCGGCTCTGCTCAGCTAGCGCCTGCAAAATGCTTTGACGGATCCACCAAACAGCGTAGGAAATGAACTTAAATCCCCGCGTCTCATCGAAGCGCTGAGCCGCTTTGATCAAGCCCAGGTTGCCTTCATTGATCAAGTCAGGCAACGAAAGTCCTTGGTTCTGGTATTGCTTGGAAACAGAAACCACGAAACGAAGGTTGGCCTTGGTCATCTTCTCCAAAGCAACTTGGTCACCTTGTTTGATGCGACGGGCCAGTTCTACCTCTTCTTCAGCAGTGATCAAATCGACACGGCCAATTTCTTGGAGGTACTTATCCAGCGATGCGGTCTCCCTGTTGGTGACCTGTTTCGTGATTTTTAGCTGTCTCATGGGCGTTGCGTTTCAGGTGTTTGAGGGGAGAATGGCGGATCCTTCCTCCCCTTCAAACGTATTATTTGGTCTTTCGTTTCACTCAGGCTTCGGAAGAAGCACTTTTCTGCTCAGTTTGAGCTTTCCTGAGCGAGGATCGCGACCGGTGACTTTGAACTTGACGGTATCACCTTCGTTGATCACGTCGGTCACTTCATTGACACGTCCGTGTTCCAATTCAGAGATGTGCAACAGCCCATCTTGACCGGGAATGATCTCCACGAATGCGCCGTAAGGCATCACGGTCTTCACTTGCCCTTCATATACCTCGCCTACCTCTACTGTAGGGGGGAAGGCGATGGCACGGATGCGCGCAACAGCAGCGTCAATTTTCTGCTTGTTGTCGCCAGACACTTCGACCATGCCTCTACCGTCAGCATCGGCAATGGAAACGTTGGCACCGGTGGTGTCCTGAATCTCATTGATGATCTTTCCGCCTGGACCAATGATGGGGCCAATGGCTTCTGCTGGCACTTCGAAGGAGATGATGCGTGGAGCGTGGTCCTTGTAATCATCGCGGTGCGTGTCCATGGTTTTGAGCATTTCACCCAAAATGTGAGCACGGCCCTCCTTGGCTTGGAGCAAGGCTTCGGTCAATTGAGCAAAGGACAAACCTTTGATCTTGATGTCCATCTGACAGGCAGTGATGCCTTCAGATGTTCCTGTGACCTTGAAGTCCATGTCGCCGAGGTGGTCTTCGTCGCCCAGAATGTCACTGAGGACAGCATACTTACCGGACTCTTGATCGGTGATCAATCCCATGGCAATGCCACTTACAGGACGCTTCATGGGGATGCCTCCGTCCATCATGGCCAGTGTCCCGGCGCAAACGGTGGCCATTGAGCTGGAACCGTTAGACTCAAGGATTTCACTTACCAATCGGATGGTGTATGGACAATCGTCCACGGGTGGCAGCATGGGCTTGAGGGCACGCAACGCCAAGTTTCCGTGACCAATCTCACGGCGGCTCGTTCCGCGAATCGGACGTGCTTCGCCAGTGGAGAATGGGGGGAAATTGTAGTGCAAGAGGAATTTCTCGGTCTTGCGAACCAAGGCGTTGTCGATGAGCTGCTCGTCATCCTTTGTTCCCAAAGTCAACGTGGTCAAGCTCTGTGTTTCACCCCGTGTGAAGATGGCGGAGCCGTGTGGCCCTGGCAGGTAGTCGACTTCGCACCAGATGGGACGAATGTCTTTGGTACCCCGTCCATCCAATCGGATGCCTTCGTTCAGGAGCAAGTCGCGAATGGCCTTCTTCTGTGTGCCTTTGATGTAGTCGCGAAGCATGTATTGCTTCTCGGACTTTTCTTCGTCGGACATGGTGGCCATGAAGCCGTCCTTGATTGACTTGAAAGTCTTGCCGCGCTCCTCTTTGGACTTGGCGTTCTTGGCTGCATCGTAATACTGCTGGTACAACTCATCGTGGATGCGTTGCTTCAAGGTGCCGTCTTGCTTTTCGTGCTCGTAGTCACGCTTTGGAGAAGAACTTGGAACTTCAGCGGCCATGTCAAGCTGGGCTTGGCACTGCTTCTGAATGGCCACGTGAGCAGCCTCAATGGCGCCCACCATTTCTTCTTCAGACACCTCGTTCATCTCACCTTCTACCATCACAATGCTGTCCATCGAGCCGGCGATCATCATGTCGATGTCGGCTTCTTCGAGCTGGGCATAGGTAGGGTTGATGACAAACGACCCATCGATGCGCGCAACGCGCACTTCTGAAATGGGACCGTCAAAAGGAATGTCGCTCACCGCCAATGCTGCAGAAGCTGCCAGTCCAGCGAGGCTGTCGGGCATGTTCTCCTTGTCGGCAGACATGAGTTGGATCATCACCTGCGTGTCGGAGTGGTAATCGCTCGGGAAAGTTGGACGCAAGGCGCGGTCAACCAAACGCATGACCAAGATCTCGGTGTCACTGGGACGGGCTTCTCTTTTGAAGAATCCACCTGGGAAGCGGCCAGTGGAGGCGTACTTCTCGCGGTAGTCCACTGTCAGTGGGAGGAAGTCGACACCTTCTGAGGCGTCGTAGTTGCTCACTGCAGCAGCGAGCAACATGGTGTCGCCTTGGCGCACAACCACACTACCGTGGGCCTGCTTGGCGAGTTTTCCAGTCTCAATCGTGACTGGACGGCCATCACCTAAGTCGATGGTCTTGGTTACAATGTTCAGATCCATAAAGGAGTTGTCAAATCGGGCACCCGTAAAGTCCACGGGGCATTTCCCCGCGGTTTAATCAGTATAAAACCTTGCGACCGGATGCCCGTGCCGCATGATTGTAGCAAATGCTTGGCTGCGCGATTAGCGGCGCAAACCGAGGTCTTTCACAATGGAGCGATAGCGCTCGATGTCTTTGCGCATCAGATAGTCCAACAAACGGCGGCGCTTTCCGACCAAAGTGATCAAGGATCGTTGGGTATTGACGTCTTTGCGGTTCAACTTCAGGTGCTCGGTCAAGTGAGCGATGCGGAAGGAGAACATGGCGATTTGCCCTTCGGCGTTGCCAGTGTCTTGAGCATTCTCGCCGTACTTGGCGAAGAACTCTTGTTTTTTCTCTGGTGTGAGGTACATGTGGAAATCTCTTGGATGTTCGTTATGCTGCCTGAATTTCAGGGGTGCAAAAGTAAGGGGGTGCCGGCGATTGACCAAGCCTTAGTTCAACAGAATCAGTCCATCAGCATGCTGACGAGGGTCGAAAGCTCGTCTTGCAAATTGCTTCTGTGGACGATCCGGTCGACAAAACCGTGTTCGAGCAAAAATTCAGCGCGCTGAAAACCGGCTGGCAGGTCTTTGCCAATGGTCTCTTTTACGACCCGAGGCCCCGCAAATCCGATGAGTGCATTGGGCTCGGCGATGTGGAGGTCTCCGAGCATGGCAAAGGAAGCCGTCACGCCGCCCGTCGTTGGGTCGGTGAGTATACAGATGTAGGGCAATCCTGCTTTGGCCAGCAAGCTCAGCTTCGCACTGGTCTTGGCCATTTGCATCAATGAGAATCCCGCCTCCATCATCCTTGCTCCGCCCGACTTGGTGATGCAGATGAAGGGCAATCCATTTTTGATGGCGTAATCAATGGCCCGGGCGATTTTTTCTCCGACAACAGACCCCATGGAACCTCCAATGAAGCTAAAGTCCATACAGCTGATGACCATGGTCCTTCCGGCGACCTCCCCCACTCCAGTCCGGATGGCGTCTTTCAGGCCTGTTTTTTCCATGGAGGAATTCAGGCGGTCTTCGTAGTCCTTGGTGTCCTGGAAAGCCAACGGATTGGCCGAGGTCATCTTGGCCTGAAGCTCTCTGAATTTCCCTCCGTCAAACAAAATGTTGAAGTAGGCTGCAGAGCCAATGCGCTCATGATGGTCACAGTGGCCGCAAACCCAAAGGTTGCCCTCGTGCTCGGGCGTGGCGATGACGGTTTTGCAAGAAGGGCACTTGTACCAATTGCCTTCAGGAATCTCCTTCTTTTCGGCGGTTTTGGTTGTGATGCCCTCTTTCATTCGGCGGAACCATCCCAGCCCACCTGCATCGGTGTTTTCGGCGTCTTTGGGTTGGGTTTTGGCCTGCTGGTCTTTGTCTGCCATGAGGTGCGAATTTAACCCACCTTCAAAAGGGCAGGGATATGGCGGGGTGAATCCGCCAACTTGAGTCCGTGAATTGCGCTCCATCGGGCCAACGTACTGGTCTTCCAGCGTCGCATCGGAGCAAGAAATACCCAAAGTCGAGCCTCACTCCTGCCCCGCAGGCGATGGCCACTTGAGACAAAAAAGTGCCCGGAGTGAACTCAACATTGGCCAGCTCCGGATCGGGTCTGGTCATCCAGACGTTTCCTGCATCTGTGAACAGCGCACATTGAATCCAGTCGTTGACGTAGCGCCTGAACTCCAGGTTGGCTTCCATGCGTATGTCCCCTCTGACGCGCAGATTGGCATTGTCTGAACCCCCAGGCCCCAGTCCCAAGGCTTGCCAGCCGCGCATGCTGTTGGGCCCGCCCACGTAAAATTGCTTCTCCAACGGCACGGAGACATTGTCAATGGAGGATGCCGCCACTCCAATGACGCAGCGGCCGAAGATGCCGTTCTTGCCTTGGGACGACCAACCCGCTCTGAGATCGGCCATCCAACGCGTATATCGCGCGACTTGCACTTCCCGGGCTTGAGCAAACGCACTCGGTAGCTTTATTGTCGTCTCTGCCGGTTCATTTTTGTCGAGTAAGTGGAACAAATTTCCGGCGCCTTCAAACTCTAGCTTGAAGCTCCATCGAAAAGGATGCGCCTTTCCTCTGGCAGATTTTAACCGCCAGCGGATGCCGGAGCTAAACAATGCGCGGGGTTCGAATGAAGAAGTGAGCAGGTCTGACTGCAGGCTGTCCAAATCTTCAATGAAAGACTGCTCCAGCCGGCTCGATGTAAAAGCCACTTCGAATGGCCGCAATTCAATGGTTGACCCGGTTTCTGGATTCTCTACAAACTCCTCTACCAACCCCAATTGGATAAAGGTTCTGCTGAATTTTAACCGGTCTTCATCTCGGATTGTCAGTGATATCCGGCTTTTTGGCTTGTTTGACTTTGAGAAAGTCTTGGCGCCAAAGGGAATCAATCGGTTTGTGCTGTAGATGAATCCCGCACTTAAGATTCTTGAATTCAGCGTATTGCTCAAGTTCTCTTCAGGCAGATTGAGCCCGTATGTCTGTACCGACTCCAGGCCGAGGCCCAACTCGAGCGAAAGTTGCTCTGCACGGTTGCGAAAGTCCTGATCGGAAAGGGACAGGGCCACTTCGCCTCCAATATTTTGACGCTGGGTGACGGCGCCATTGACACGCATGACCCTTCTCTGGGATGGGTAAGCATCGAAGTGAATGTGAAGCGGCGTGAACGCGGCTTGCTTGCTGCGGTTCATCGCTGAGATTCCCACACGCAGGTCTTGAACCAAGGGGAGTTGTCGGATGGACTGCCTTGTAGCGGACAATTTATCCGGATTGAAGACTCCCCCATTCTCAATCCGCATGTTGTGACTGAGCCCCCTCAAGTCGCGGCCTACCGGCACCCGCCATTGAATCCCGTCTACTTCACGGGTTTCCATGGCTTCTAATTGCACAGGGTGCCAATGGAAACTTAGGCTGTCAATCCTGCCTTTTCTGTGTGGCACAGTGAGCCCATCAAATTGAGCGGGAGCGACCTTGAGATGGAGACCTACACAGCGTTTGGATTGGCTTTCAGTGGTGTCGATCTCGATGGAAAAAAAGTCGGCCGTGAGACCAAACCACCCATTCTGCTGGAGTTCTTGCGCCAGGCGCTCTCGCTCTCTGTCGAGCGCATCCAAGTCCAGGGGCTGCCCTTCCCATGCCTTCCAATCCCCTTCCAACGACTGAACCTGCGACTGGGTCAATCCGCTTCCATCGGCATTGACAGTCGCTGAGCAGCACTTTTGTCTGGGCCCTGGATCGAGTTTGACAATCAGTGTGACATGCTGGCCTGTCTGCGATGTGTCCAATGCTACGCTCCCTTCCAAATGCCCTTTCCGGAGCATCCTCGACTCCAGCAGGGCCCGGCTTTGTTCGAGCAAGTTCCCGTCAAAGGGTGAAGCGGCCCCGGTAGGAACTTGCTGTCCTGATTCAACAGCGCGTTTCCACCTGCCGTTAAGTTTGGCCCACAGATGCCTCCATGGAACGCCCGCAAACCTTTCAGGAGGCCTGACAGCCAGTCCCCCGCGAAGCATGGACTCCCAGGCAGACAGGTTCATGGATACTGAGTCCTCCCCTTGCGAAAGCTGCCACTCCACGTCCCAAACCAGCGGTGCTGTGGTGCCCGCATCAGGCAACCCCTGACCCAAAGCGCTCCCTTTCGGCCACACCAATGCGAAAAGTGCCAAGCAGAAGGCCCATCTTGCGAGCAAACGGGGGACGCAGAACATGCCTACGAAGAACGAGATTCTAGCTGTGCGGGCATTGAGAAACCGCAAAACACGCCTCGACGAGCGCAAATTCGTCGTGGAAGGGCTCAAGGGTGTAGAAGAAGCGCTGGCCAGCGGTTGGTTGGTGCACGCGGTGTATGCCACTGCGGATTCGAAGGCCCCTGAGGCTTGGGACACCGAACGCGTGTCATCCAAGGACATGTCTCGGATGAGCACGTTAAAGGCACCGCCAGGTGTCCTGGCCGTCATGGGCATTCCTGAGGACCCATTGGAAAACCCTGGTCCCTTGCCACCTGCTTCCTTTTCGCTGGCCATAGACGGACTTTCGGACCCTGGCAATTTGGGGACCATCATCCGGACTGCCGATTGGTTTGGGATTTCAGGCATATGGGTGTCCAGAGATACGGTCGATCCATTCAACCCCAAGGTTGTCCAAGCGACCATGGGCGCCATATTTCGAATGCCAATTTGGACCGTTGACCTGGCCGAGACTTTGGCCGGGTTTTCCGCAGAAGGCGCCGCCGTACAAGGCCTGGACTTGGAAGGGGAATCGCTCTGGGAAATGGGCAATCTCAACTCGGCACTTGCAAGGATTGCTGTTCTTGGCAGCGAAAGCCATGGTCTTTCGCAAGATGTAAAGGCGGCGTGTTCCGGGTTCATTCACATTCCTGGAGGAGGTCAATCTGAATCTTTGAACGCATCTATGGCAGCCGGCATTGCCATGGCCGCCTGGCACGGTCAGTCGATTAAAACGCAGTGACAGGCGATAGCCGTGGCGAATCTTCTCGGTAAATCTCGCAGGTCATGCGAATGAGGGCGTCTCGGCTGAGTCCATTGCCGGTCACCCCAAGTTCGCTTTCTATCCAATTCACGCGGTCGATGAATCCTTGGGACAAGCCTTCGAAATTCCCTTCGGTGAGTGCTCGGCTCGATTCATGTGCCCAGTGGCCGCTGATGTTTAAGTCTTGTATGGCCTGATCGACTTTATAGGCATAAGACTCCCATCCTCCCCGATCATTGGAGCAGTCCTCGGATTGTATCGCTGCGCCTTCAGCAATCTGCACCTTGCCTTTCCAACCTTCAAGGCCTGTGCGCATGCTCTGCTCATCGTCTTTCTCAGTCTTGGTTCCCGAGAGCTTCTCTTTCACGAGGTGAACGTCGCAAGGATTGACGTCGTATCGAATCGCCAATGGACGGACCAATCCCGACAGGACCTCTGGCCCCCTGCGGTCACCTCCCCTTGCCTTGGCCAACATCTTGAGCAGGCCCACATGGGTTTCATCGCGTCCGTCTTTTGCACGGCCTGGGGCCTGGGCAATCCAAACTTGTCCGCCTTGGTCTGTGATTTCAGCAATGCGCTCACTGATGGCCAGGTGTTGATCAAATGCTGCCCGCCCACTTAAACTTCGGTCAATAAAAATCGCCTTGTTGGCTACCAAGAGCGCTTTGACCCATGGCAACCGCGCCAAATTGCTGCCTAGAACAATGTGTGTGGTGGCCAAACCAGCTTCAAAGCGGGCCATGTTGTACAAGGCGGGGTCGCACACGATGTCCCGGTGCGTCCCGATGCGAATCCCTGGCTCGTCCACGGGTTGTATCGTCGCCTCTATACCTGCGGTGGTGTGGGCTGATACCCAGCGCATAAACGGCACGCTCCATTCAGCTTGTAAGTCCTTTGGCGCTGGAGGTAAGTCCAGCCCTTTGGCCCTCAAGTATTCCTGAATTTTCTCAATTCCGGGAAGCTGATCTAAGGAAATAGCAGTTTCTGCCATGGGGGCAAAGGAAAGGAAGGCATATGAATCGCCCCGCCCGTGTCGATGGTTTAATCTTGCACCATGACGTTCGCTGAGCTCAAAGTTACCCGGCAATACCTCGATGTCCTCGAGGACATGGGCATTGAGGAGCCTACAGAAATCCAAGCCAAAGCCATTCCCCGCATCCGTGCTGGTCAGGACCTGATTGGCATAGCACAGACGGGCACAGGCAAAACCTTGGCGTTTTTGCTGCCGGTGATGGCCATGTTGTCTCATGCCCAAGGGAAAGGGCCGCGTTGCGTCATCCTCACTCCTGCCAAGGAATTGGCATTGCAAATCGCAGAAGTCGCCAAACGCCTCGCCGTAAATACAGATTTGCGGGTTGAAGTCGTCTACGGTGGTGTTGGTCACCGCGCTCAGCAAGAGCGCATGGAAGCCGGATGTGACCTTGTTGTGGCCACACCTGGAAGGTTTAT
>Ga0208965_1000481_pt1 | contig 18938 bp, 17 predicted proteins | sample AOAMet1_07_M0_10_2_FD_188230 | JGI IMG/M metagenome (GOLD analysis project Ga0208965, IMG submission 188230) | Ammonia-oxidizing marine microbial communities from Monterey Bay, California, USA - CAN11_07_M0_10 (SPAdes) | ecosystem: Environmental > Aquatic > Marine > Intertidal zone | place...
TGGCGTTCACCTTACTGTAACTAACGAGTGGAAAAACTACCGCTGGAAGAGCATAATGCCTATTAACGAAAGTCAATCGTTAGTAAATGAGGTTGGCGAGTTTCATGTAGGAATAAAAAAATTTGTTTTAAGGGCTGACCCTGGCGAGTTGAAAAAAGAACTTCAGGCGCAAATTAACAAGATAAAAAAACTTGGTATAAAACCTACTCATATAGACAGTCACGAGGGTGCTCTTTTTTTTAAAAAAGACCATTTTAGGGTGTATCTGGAAATTGGCGAAAAAAACAAACTACCTGTCTTTGTTCCTAAAGGGGTAGATGCGCATTTTAACAAAAGCTTTCCAAAGCCAAAAAACGTTGTGGTAATAAAAAACCTTTATATGGCAAGAAAAGGCCTGAAAAGAAGTGATTGGATGACTTTTTATTTAAATACAATCAAGCGTCTTAAGCCAGGCCTAAGTCAATTAATAGTTCACTTGGGTTACGATGATAATGAAATGAAAGAAATTTCTGTTAACCACCCCGACTATGGGGCAAAGTGGAGGCACCTAGACCATGAAGCTGTCACCAGTGTTGACTTTAGAAGCGCTTTAGTAAAAAACAATGTAAAGCTTGTGTCATGGGGTGAAATTAAAAAAGTCTTATTTGACAATTAGAACGAAGCTACATAATATTGTTTGACAGGTCTTTAATCCATTGCTCTTGGTCGTCTAATGCTTTAGCAACAAAACCTTTTGCTTCATCTGAAAGCAAAACCCCTCTTGACTTAAGTGCTGAAAGAGAAATTAAGACAACTGCTCTGGTTCCTCTTTTTTTAACGGATGTAGAAAAAAGCGGGGTTAGGTCGTTAAGGGTTATTTTTTGACTTAAGCTTAAGACCTGTTGTTTAGCAATACTTTGCTTGTCGCTAGAAAGTTTTGCGTATTTTTTACCAAACTTTTTAATAGCGTCTATAGGTTTTAATTCTGGCGGCTTATTTGCTGTTTGCGGGCGTGGCTTCTTAATTTTTTGCTCCCTTAAACTTACAGTTTTATTAAAAATCAGTTGACCGGAGTTTGAGTCGTCGTCTGTGTTAAAATAACCCAATCTTTGGAACTGAAACTTGTCGGATGGTTTGGCTTTTTGAAGGAATGGTTCAACAAATGCCTTTCTGATTTGCAAGGACCTCTTGTTTATATAGCTTTCAAAAGGAATGTCTGGATTCGAATCTGGGGACGGGGAAGTAAAGAGCCTCTCGTATTCTCTAACCTCGGCGCTAAGGGCCGTTTTTTTACAAACCCAGTGAATCGTAGTGTTAACTTTTCGTTGACTTTCTACAGAGCCGCTGCCACTTAAAGATTTAGGGTCGTATTCGCAACAAATTGCTATGAGATTTCCTGAGCTATCGAGTTCTACATGTGTGGCTTTAACAATATATCCACTCTTAAGACGAACTTCGCTTCCAATAGAGAGGCGCTTAAATCCTAAAGGGGGGTCTGTGGAAAAGTCTTCTTTTTCGATATAAAGTTCTGAGTTAAATGTAAGAGGCCTGGTGTTTGGCTCTTTACTCTCAGGGTTGTCAACAAAAAACAGTTCCTCCTGTTTGTTTTGAGGGTAGTTAACAATTTTTAAAAGAACAGGGTTTAGAACCGCCATTGCGCGTGTAGAAGATTTATTTAAATCTTCTCTTACACAAAACTCTAAAAGAGAAACGTCTATAACATTATCTCTTTTAGCAACCCCAACTTTTGAAATAAAATTCTTAATAGAGTTTGGGGTGTAGCCTCTTCGCCTGAGCCCTGAAATAGTTGGCATTCTTGGATCGTCCCAGCCTGAAACGTGATTTTGTTCAACCAGGGAAAAAAGTTTTCTTTTGCTCATTATGGTATAACTAAGGTTAAGGCGAGCAAACTCTCTTTGCTTGGGGGCAATTCTGAGCCCCGAGACATCACCCTGAGCTTTAATTGTTGATAAAAACCAATCGTAAAGATCTCTATGGGGTCTAAACTCTAAAGAACAAAGGGAGTGTGAAATTTGTTCAATATAATCACACTGTCCGTGAGCCCAATCATACATTGGATAAATACGCCATTTGTTTTTTGTTCTTTGATGAGGCTTGTCAATTACCCTATATATAATAGGGTCTCTCATAAGCATGTTAGGGTGTGACATGTCAATTTTAGCTCTTAAGACAAGTTCGCCTTCTTTAGATTCTCCGTTTTTCATGCTCTCGAAAAGAGCTAAAGACTCTTCCGCTGGTCTGTTTCTGTGTGGACTGTTTGTTCCAGGGGAGGTCGGCGTTCCTTTTTGTGTAGCTATAGTGCTACTGTTTTGTGAGTCGACATAAGCATGTTCTTTCTTAATAAGTTCCAGAGCCCATAAATAAAGCTGTTCAAAACAGTCTGAAGAGTAAGTTTCTTTGCTCCACGAATATCCCATCCATTTTATATCTTTTTTTATAGCGTCTACAAAGCGTTGATCTTCTTTACTAGGGTTGGTGTCGTCAAACCTTAAGTTAACAGGGGCGTTGTACTTTTCGGCTAAACCAAAATTGATCCCAAGAGCTTTAGTGTGTCCAATATGTAAAAAACCATTCGGTTCTGGTGGAAAACGAAATCTTAGAGCGGATGAGGGAAGGCCTGAATAAAGGTCTGTCTCAACAATCTGTTCTATAAAATTTTGCGGTTTAGTTTCCAACATCAAATGTTTTTAATAAGTTTACAAAGTTATCAAAATGACTTTATTAATTAAGAAAATACGCAAATAAAAGATGGGAATAGTAAAAGTAACAGATTTACTTGTTTATGGTTATCATGGATGTTTAAAAGAAGAATCAATAATTGGCAGCGAATACTTAATTAATATTAAGGCTTGGAGCAATATTCAAAAAGCGGCAAAAAGCGATTCTCTTGTTGATGCAGTTGATTATGTATTGCTCTCGAACATAGCTAAGGATGAAATGAAAAAAAGAGCAAACTTACTTGAGAACGTTGTTAGCAGGATTGTAAATAAAAGCCTGAAGGTGTGTCCGAACATTAAAAAAATTAAAGTTTGTTTGGCAAAGCTAAATCCGCCAACAAATTCAGACGCCAAATCAGTTAGTGTGAGCCTGACAAGAAAGTCGAAATAAGAAAGGGGAAATAAAAAAATTTTACACTAAATTTGCATTCATAAATTAATGGCGCCTTGGCCGAGCGGCTAGGCAGAGGTCTGCAAAACCTTGTACGGCGGTTCGAATCCGCCAGGCGCCTCAACCAAGCCCTCGAAATCGTTTCGGGGGTTTTATGATTAGAGCAAAAAAGATTTTAAACAATTAAAATAAAAAAGAATGTTTGGATTATTTAAAAAAAAATCAGAAAAAGAGAAGCTTCAAAAAAAACACGAACAACTATTAAAGGAGGCGTTCGAGCTTTCTAAAACGAATAGAAAAGAGAGTGACAAAAAAGCTTATGAAGCAGATTTAATTGCCAAAAAAATAGAAGGTCTGGATTAGGGATTAGTTCACTTGCGCTAAAACAAGAAGCTTTGCCGTAATTGTTTTTAATCTTCTTTTTTTTATACCTTGTAATACAAACAACAACAAAATGACAACAACTAAAAGAGCTTGGGAGACTGCTATAGACCACATGTACGCAAGTGTTTTTTCTGATCTTAACAAAAAAAGGTTTGAAAGAATTACGCTTTATCTTTCAATAATCGGGTTTCTTTTACACTTGATACTAATTTACGCGAAAAAACTAGAACTGATTATATTTGCTTTTGAAACCCCGCTGTTAGACAATCCGATTTCGGCTATTTACACTCCTTTTACAATAATCTTGATTTATGAGATTTATTTGCTTGTGTTGAACTTACCTAGATCTTTTACTACATCTGTTTCTAAACAGTTTGAAATAATCTCACTAATACTTATTCGTAGAATTTTTGCTGATATACCTAAAGTAGATATAAACGCAAATTGGTTTTCAACAAAAGAAAACCTCGGCTTAATGTACGATGTTTTAGGCGTGTTGATTTTATATTATTTAATCTTTTTGTTCAATAAAGCGAGACACAAACTAGAGAAGAAGCCTTTAACAGACGCTATAAATAAGTTCATAACATCCAAAAGAGGGGTTAGTTTAATATTGCTTTTCGTCTTAATCGTTTTATCTTTTACTAGCGCTTATAGTTGGGGTAAAGGCCTGTTTTTAAACAACTCTTCAGTTGACATAAATTCTGTTTTTTATAATGAGTTTTTCACTGTGTTGATACTCGCTGATGTGTTAATTCTATTGCTGTCGTTTCAATACACAGAAAGGTATAGTCAGATTATTAGAAACACCGGGTTTATTATTTCAACTATATTAATAAGGTTGTCGTTTGGAACAACAGGATTGGCAAATGTGTCTCTAGTTGTTTCTAGTGTGGTGTTTGGGCTAATAATCTTATGGGTGTATAACTTAACCGAAAAAGAGCGAAAGAGAAGAATAACAATTATCTAAGATTAAGACAATGAAAGACAAGGTGTTTAACCTTTTAGGTTCGCTAATAGCGTTTTATATTCCTGTTCAAATAGCATATTTGACAGGTTCAGAAACAGTAATTAAAGCAGTTGTGTTGGCGTTTATAATTCAATGGGCTTGCTTTATTCCTGCATACCTTTTACAAACAGAAAAGTTTTATGATTTAACAGGAAGTATAACTTATTTAACCCTAGTCTTGTTTGCTGTTTTCAGTTCAAAATCGTTCGATAATACAAGCCTAATTGTTTGTGGGTGTATTAGCGTATGGGCAATTAGGCTTGGAAGTTTTTTGTTTTTACGAATAAAAAAAGACGGAGAGGATAAAAGATTTAGATCTATCAAGCCAAACTTAACTCGCTTTTTTATGACATGGACGCTGCAAGGGATGTGGGTTACAATGTGCTTGCTTTGTGTTACAACCGCGCTTTCATCTGATGGTGGGGTAAAAGAGGGGTTTGCCTTTTATTTAGGGTTGTTAATTTTTACTGCAGGCTTTACACTAGAAGTGGTGGCGGATAATCAAAAGACAAAATTTAGAAAGACTCCTGAAAACAAAAACAAATTCATAAGCTCAGGGTTATGGAGCAAATCAAGACACCCAAATTATCTAGGTGAATTAATTTTATGGATAGGGGTGGCGGTTATGTCTGTAGAATCGTTAGAGGGTTTACAACACATAACTCTAATCTCACCTTTGTTTGTATATGTGTTGCTTATGTATATCTCAGGGGTGAGAATGTTAGAAAACAGTGGACAGAAAAAATGGGGTCATTTACCTGAATATAATGAGTATCTTAAGAACACCCCTAAATTCTTTATTACACTTAAAAGCTTAATAAAATAAATGGACGGCTACAAGCTTGTTTTAAGTGAAAGTAAAATAATAATAAGTGGCTTGAGCTTGTTATTAAAACAAAATGGGGTTACGCCTATAGTTAAGTCAGGGACAATTCCTGGCTACGAATTGACTTTAGATATGGATGAATTGTATGTGGATAACCTAGAATTAGACAAAGCGAAAAAACACATAGAAATATATATAGAACAAATAAACAAATACCGCTAAAGAGCTCCTTTTAAGATAATTACAGCGCCAGAGACAACGAGTATTAAACTCAATATTGTTTTGATTGTTGCGGTGTTTTCTGTGTTAATTTTTGAGGTAAGCTTTTTGGCTATAAAAATCTTTAAAACATCTGTAAAAAAATAGGTTGCAAGAATTGTTGTAAAAAATGTAAAAACACCAAGAGAGTTGGTTCTATTAAGGTTTGGAACTACAACCAGTATAACTCCGGCCCAAAAAAGCAACACAGCTATATTAATAATATTTAAAGCAAAACCTTTTACAAAAAGACCTATATAATTTGTTGATGATTCCTCAAGCTTTATTTTTTCGTCTTCTTTTTTTCTTTGAATAAATATATAAGCTCCATAAACAAGTAGGATAGATCCTCCAAGAACAAAAAGACCTGGTTGATTATTAATGTTATCAACCAGTTGCTTACTGGTGTAGTAACAAAATATAATAAAAAAAACATCTGCTAAAACAACCCCAAGATCTAAAGAAATTGCAGCTCGAAATCCTTTAGTTATACTCGTTTCTATAAGCACAAAAAACACAGGGCCTAAAACGAAGCTTAAAAAAAAGCCTATTGATATTGCGGTAAAAAGATCTGTAAGCATTTAATTATTATAAAGATAATTAACAATCCCTCCAAGGGTAATTTTTTCAATTATCTTGTTTGTTTTGTGATGTACATTAACCTCTCCTCCAGCTTTTAAGTCTAGCTCTAAAAGAGATGTTGCATAAACGTCGACAACCCCTCCAGCTTTTATAAAAACCTTGGTTGTTTCTGTTTTTAGTTTTTCTGCATTTACCTGTCCTCCTGTATATGCATCAATTTCATTGTGATTGGCATTACCTGTAACAGAAATTTTTCCTCCAGTTAATGCTCTGGCGCTTAAATCTGAAGATTTAATTTTTAACGAAACCGTTGAGCCGCTTTCAGACTTTAAAAATAAAGAAGGTTCTATAATCGTGTCTTTAGAAAAAATAAAAGATCCTTCTTTAGCTTCAATTCTATAAATATTTTTATAATAGAGGTCTACTTTGGTTTCTGAGCCGCTTAATCTTTTTTCGACACCCATACGTATTTTTAGCTCTCCGTTTTTGTTTTTAACAACAACATAATTAGGGTGTTGTCCGGTAATAATTATATGATTTTTATCTGATTTAATTAAATTAACTTTTAATAAATCATAAGTTTGAATTTTATAGAAATCTCCTAAATCTCTTTTGATTTCATTTTGAGAAAAAGAAAAGAAAAAAGATATAAAAGATAGTAGAAAAAGATTTTTTTTCATGATAGTGTTTTTTATTTATTATGCTAAGATAAAGTCTAATTGCTTTTTAATCAAATCGGCGTGTTTAACTTGTACTTGTATAGAGTCTCCTAGCTGATATTTTATTTTTGTTTTTTTTCCTATTAAGCTGTGTTCGTCTTTATTATATATGTAATAGTCTCCTTTTAAATCTCTAACAGGAATCATTCCTTCACATTTGTTTTCAACAATTTCTACAAATATTCCCCAGTCGGTTATTCCTGAAATAACTCCATTGAATTTTTTATTTTTTTTGTCTTGCATATATTTTATTTGCATGAATTTTATTGAATCTCTTTCTGCTTTTGTGGCTAATATTTCTCTTTGAGTACAGTGGTCGCAAGCAGAATTATAAATTTCATGTCCTGAGGGGTTTTCTTTATTCAAATATTGTTCTAATAAGCGATGAACTATAACATCTGGATATCTTCTAATTGGAGATGTAAAGTGACTGTAATAATCAAAAGCAAGACCGTAATGACCAATATTTTTTGTGGTATATTCTGCTTTACTCATAGATCTAATTGCTAAAGACTCTATAAGACTTTGCTCTTTTTTACCTTTAATTTTTTTTAATATTTTGTTTAAAGATTCTGACATTCTTTTTCTAGAACTTATATCTAAATTATAACCAAGGGATTTTGCAACCTCTTTTAGTGCTTTAATTTTACTTTCATCAGGAAGATCATGAACTCTATAAATAAAAATGTTTTTTTTATTTTTTTTACCTATGTATTCAGAAACTTTTCTATTAGCAAGCAACATAAATTCTTCGACAAGTTTGTTAGACTCTTTAGATTCTTTAACATAAACACCTGTTGGTTCTTTATCTTTGTTTATGCTAAATCTTACTTCTTTTTTATCGAATGAAATAGCCCCACTATTCATTCTTTCTTTTCTCATGTAAGAAGCTATTTCATTGAGTTTTAACACTGCTTCTTTCACATTATTTGAAACTGAATATTCTTTGTTATTTAGTGATACTTCTTTTCTTATTATATTATTTTTTGTTTCTATAATCTCTTGAGCTTCTTCATAACTAAATCTATAATTACTATTAATTATTGTTTTTCCAAACCATTCATTTATAACTTTATTTTTTTCAATAATGAAGACTGCTGAAAAAGTATATTTTTCTTCATTAGGCCTCAAAGAACATGCTTTATTTGAAAGTATTTCAGGTAACATAGGAACTACTCTATCTACAAGATAAACAGACGTGGCTCTGTTAAAAGCCTCATTATCTAGAATAGTGTTTGGTTGCAAATAATGCGAAACATCCGCTATATGAACACCTATTTCATAAGAATTCTGAGATAGTTTTTTAAATGAAATTGCATCATCAAAATCTTTAGCATCTACAGGATCGATAGTAAAAGTTAATTCTTTTCTAAAATCTCTGCGTTTAGAAACTTCTTTAGAATTAATTGTAGTATCTATATTATTAGCATAATCTTTAATTTCTTTTTCAAAATCATAAGGAAGACCGTACTCCGCAAGAATGGAATGAATTTCTGTATTATGCTCTCCTTCAGTCCCTAATACTTTTTTTATTATACCATTTGGAGATTGACTGTTTTTTCTCCATTCAGTAATTTCAACAAGAACTTTATCATTATTTTTTGCATTATTGATAAAGGAAATAGGAACAAATATATCTACATGAATTCTTTTATTATCAATAATGACAAATGAAAATTTTTCACTTATTTCTATTTTTCCTACATACTCATTTTTATCTCTTTTAACTAAACGAGTTATTTCTCCGTAGTATTTATTTTTCTTTCTTCTGGAAAAAACATACACTTCAACAATATCATTATGTAAATATTGACCTATGTTTTCTAAATGAATTTTTTCATCTAATCCTTCACAAACAACAGCAGCTACCCCACGAACCGAAACATCTAAAATTCCTAAAAATCTATTTTTTTTATTTTCTTTTCTTTCTATTTTATTTCTTCTTCTACTCAAAACTATTTAAATATATAACTAAGATACCTCATACTTATTTAAATTTTGACTTATAAACAATTATATATATAATATCATTTTATTTTTTTAATTTAAATAATAAATGATGTCTATTATAGGGTGTTAATATTCATTAAAACTTTATTTAAAAAAACTTGAAAATAGTTTTATTAATAAAAGATTAAGACAATACAAACAACATATAAACACATAAAAGACTTAAAAAGAACATTTTAACATTTTTACTAACAAACGTTCAATTAAAGTAAAAGCGAAGTTTTTTTAATAAAAATAAAACAAAAGACGTTTAATAAATAACCAATAGAAGTTAATACTATGTAAACAAATTAAAACAAATAAAATTGTTTTTTATAAAGGAATTTTTATGAGAAAAAAACAAAATTAAAAACAATGTTAGTTATTAATAATTATATTTAGATATTAACACAAAACAAACAAAATGAAGGTATCAATTGGCAATGATCACGCAGGAACGGATTATAAGTTACAAATAATAAAATACTTAAAGAAAAAAGGTTTTATAATTAACAATCACGGAACAGACAGCGAAGAAAGTGTAGATTACCCCGACTTTATACATCCCGTAGCAGAAGATGTTGCTAACAACAGATCAAACTTTGGAATAATCATTTGTGGAAGCGGAAACGGAGCTTCTATGAGTGCTAATAAACACAAAGGAATAAGATCTGCGCTTTGTTGGAGTAATGAAATTTGTAAGCTGGCAAGAGAACACAATGACGCAAATATTTTAAGTTTACCCGCTAGATATATTTCAATAAATGAAGCTTTCGAAATTATAGAAACTTTTATCAAAACTTCTTTTGAAGGCGGAAGACATCTAAGAAGAGTTGAGAAAATAAACAAAAAGGTTTGAAAATATCAATAAACAAATATCAAGACTTATCATCAGATAAGTTGTATGAAATACTTAAGCTTAGATCAGAGGTTTTTGTTGTTGAACAAAACTGCGCTTATCAAGATTTAGATAATAAAGACCAAAAAGCCCTACACCTTATTGCTGAAAAAAAAAATAAAATAATAGCCTATACAAGAATTTTTAAGAAAGGTGATTTCTTTAAAAACTCTAGTATAGGTAGGGTTTTGGTAAAAAAAGAGCATAGAAGAAAAGATTTAGGAAAAACAATAATGATTAAATCTATAGAGCAAATAAAAAAAGATAAAAATGAAAAAAAAATAGAGCTATCGGCACAAAAATATTTGCTCAAATTTTATTTAGAACTAGGTTTTAAAAAAATTGGAGAAGAATATTTAGAGGATGGTATTCCACACGTTAAGATGATATTAAAAATCTGATTCAACTAAAATTTCTACCCTTCTATCTTTTTCAGGACTTCCCCCTAAAGGAAACTGATGGCCTAAACCTTCAAAAGACATTCTTTTTTGATCAATTCCTTTTTTTAAAAAATAATCATAAACGTATTTAGCCCTAACTACCGAAAGGTTTCTTTTCTTGGTTGCCCGATCAATAGCATCTTTTTGTCCCGAGGTACAACAAACATGCCCTTGAATTACAAATTTAAAAGGAAGGTCTTTTATCTTTTCAAAAGCCACATCAAGGCTTTTTTTAGAGCTGGGTGTTAAGTAAGAATAACCCGTTAAGAACAGCAAGTCTTCAATAACAACAGAACTCCCTTTAACAAAGCTTGTTTTTTCTTCTACAACCAGCTCTTCCATAAAAGAAACAGAAAGTTCGACCTTTCTATTTAAAGCTCTTATCATTTCTGGACTTGAAGTTTTTACAGTTTTTAACAGAAGCTCTCCTTTTCCATCTACGTTTGTTATTTTCCCTTCATCTATAAAATTAGATAACAATATTTTTTTAATTTCCTCAGCCCTTTTTTGAGACAAAGATAGGTTGTACGAACTAGCACCAATATCGTCGCAAAACCCAAAAATCTCGATACCCAATACAGGCCTTTCACTTAAGGCTGTAATAAAAGATAAAAGTCTGTTTTCTTCAATATTTGTTACTCTGTAATGATCGGTGTCAAAGTAAATTGTGTGAGTTTTTTCTTGAGAAAAACCAAACACAAATAAAAACAAAAACAGACCCATTAACCTCACAATACTATTTTTTATTAGCAATAAATTTTTTAAAAACTCCTAAAAACCCCTTTTTAATAAAATCAAAAGTTGCCAAGTTTTTCCCCAAATAAACATAAACTAAAGAATGGCCAAAAAAAACTTTTTCTTCTGAAAAACCAAGCCTAAACACCTCTCTCATTAGGCGTTTGGTTTTATTTCTATCTACAGCTCTAATGAGATTTTTTTTACCAACAGTAAAAGCAACATTCGATTTTTCAATAGCACTGTTTTTAAAAATAAAGAGCTTTATAGGAAAAGAGGAAACGCTAGTCCCGTTGTCAAAAACAAAACTTATTTCTTTTTTTGATTTTAGCCGCTCAAACTGTTCCATAAACTAAGAAGTTATAAGCTGTTAAAGGTATAAATAAAAAACCTAAATAGAGTTGTTTGATTGATCGATGTCTGCACTTTTGTTTAAAGGGTCAACAGTAACACTTACAACTTCGTCACCATCCACACAAACATCAAAGCTGTAGGTTCTCTTAGCCCAACTCCAAGGCTCTAAAAGAAACACTTTACCCTCTAGAGGTTTATGACCACGACTCATCAGCAGAGGAATGTGATATTCTTTAACCACACCGCTCTGAAACTCTACCTCTACGTCGTTAGAAATAGCCATCTCTCCATTTCTGTTCAACGTAATTGTAACAGACTCACAGCTTTCAGAACTACTTTTTACAACACTTTTTACAGCGTAATCTATTTTTTTTGTGGTTTGCCCCCAGTCCATTAAATACCAATCGAGCTCTTGTCCGCTTACTTTTTCAGCTATCCTAATAAAATCTTCTGGATTTGGATGGGAAAACACATAGGTAGAATAATATTTTTTTAAAACTTTTGAAAGCGCTTCTTCTCCAATAACATAACCTAGCTGAGATAAAAATATAGAGCCTTTATCATAGGAAGACATGCCATACCCCCTGCTACTTGAAAAACGATCAGCATGAGTTGTTAAAGGCTCTTCGTTTCTTGTACGAACAAAGTTAAAATAATCAACATAAGCTCGGCGGTTAGCAAGCGCAAGCCCTTTTTTTAAAATTACATTTTCTGCATTATCGCTTATGTAGCTTGTAAACCCTTCATCCATCCAAGCATGCTTAGACTCGTTTGTGGCCAACAAAAACTGAAACCAAGTATGTGCAATTTCGTGAGATATAACTCCTGCCAGACTATTAAAATCACGAACCCCACCAATAAAAGTACACATTGCATACTCCATTCCGCCATCCCCGGCTAGAATAACAGAATATTGTTTATAAGGATAGGGCCCAATGTTTTCTATGAAGTATTGCATAAACATTACCGAGTAGGGCTGAACAATTTTCCAGTTTTCAGAATATTTATCGTCTTCTTTATAAAAAAAATGCATTTTTGGCCCACCAGGCACATCTACTACGTCGTGAACATACTCTGTGTCTGCGGCCCAACTGAAATCATGAACATTAGGCGCTATAAACCGCCAAGAAATTTTGTCTGATTCGTAAGGTTTTTTAAGCTCAGCATAGCCGTGCCCAATTTCTTCAGGGTTTTGTAGATAGCCCGAACCGGCAACAGTATATTTATTATTTATATTAATTGTAACATCAAAATCACCCCACACCCCGAAAAATTCACGACCCAAATAAGCATTAGCATGCCAGCCTTGACTATCATATTCACACAGCTTTGGATACCACTGAGCCATAGAAAAGTCAATGCCATCATCGCTGTCTTTTCCAGCTCTTCTAACCTGCTTAGGAACATCAACTTCAAAACGCATGTTTAGAGTTGTTTTTTCACCAGGTAAAAGAGGGTTTTTTAAAGCGGCCTCTAAAATTGTTTCTTGATTTTTTAACTCAAGCAAAAAACCATCTTGTAAAAGCTCTAGAACGCGAACATCTCCAAAATCTTTCTTTTTTAATGAAAGTATTTTTTTGGAAATCGCCCTGTCATCGTCGCTAATTTCAGAGGCCCTTATTTGCATTTCGCTACCGGGTTTAAAAGCGTTAAAATATAAATGATAAAAAACTCTTGATATTGTGTCAGAAGAATTGTTCGTATAGACAAGCTCTTGTGTCCCTGAATAGCTTCTGTTTTCAGCATCAACGTCAATTACCATTTTATAAGACACATGTTGTTGCCACCTACCGCTGTCTTTGTTAGAGCAAGAACAAATCAAAAAAATCAAAAAGACGGTTCTAAAAAATTTCATCACATTTTAAAGTTTGGTTAACACGCACGCCTTTTTCTGTCCTTTTTAATGAAACAGCCTCATTAACACTATCGTGCTCAAGAAGCAAAAGAACGTTGTTATCTGCCGCGTAATTTAAAAACAAATCTTTTTCTTTAAGCGTTGTCAAAGGCCTAACATCGTAACCCATCACATAAGGTAAAGGAACATGGCCAGCCGTAGGAATAAGGTCTCCGGCAAAAGCAATCTTTTGACCCTTATGTGAAATGATAGGCAGCATTTGTTTCTCAGTATGCCCGTCTGCGTAAAAAACCTCAAAGCCAAGCTCATCGACAAAAGAGAACTGGTCGCAGGGTGTAGCAATAAAGTTTAAGCTTCCTGTTTCTTCAATTGGCAAAAGGTTTTCTTTTAAAAAAGAAGCAACCTCTCGTTTGTTTGGATTAATAGCCCAGTCCCAATGTTTTCTATTAGTCCAATAAATTGCATTTTTAAAAACTGGCTCGAAGCCAGAGCCACTTCTTTTGATAGCCCCACCACAATGGTCAAAATGAAGGTGAGTAAAAAAAACATCAGTAACGTCATCTATAGAAAAGCCCACGTTTTTAATCGAGCGCTCTAATGTGTCTTCGCCCCATAAAGAGTAATAGCTAAAAAACTTTTTACTTTGTTTGTTTCCCATTCCTGAGTCAATTAAAATAAGTCTTTTACCGTCTTCAATTAACAAGCAACGCGCAGCAATATCAATCAAGTTGTTTTGGTCTGCAGGGTTGGTTTTATTCCAAATTGTTTTTGGAACAGCACCAAACATTGCCCCACCGTCTAATTTAAAATTTCCAGCATTAACAGGATATAGATTCATTTAACAAGATTATTTACTATTTTTATAAATATAAAACAATATTTTGAAGAAGTTAGAAAGAAGCTTGTCTTTAACAGCGGTGATTGCAATCGGCCTTGGAGGAATGCTTGGGACAGGGATTTTTGTATTACCCGGCCTTGCAGCAACTAAGATCGGAGCATCTCTTTGGCTGGCTTATTTAGTTGCGGCTATTTGTATTTTACCCGCCGCATATTCAAAATCTGAGCTAGCTACGGCAATGCCAAGTTCTGGCGGAGCTTATGTCTTTATTGAAAGAGCATTTGGGCCTTTGTTTGGAACAATTTCTGGACTTGGCCTTTGGATTGCTCTTGTTTTAAAATGTGCTTTTGCTCTTGTTGGAATAGGCGCTTATGTGCTTGTGGTTTTAGACATGGATAGTGAAGCAATTACAAAATCAGTAGGCCTAGGCTTTTTGTTTTTAGTTTTTCTGTTAAATATTGTTGGCGCTAAAAAAGCAGGAAATTTTCAGTCTTATGCTGTTTTGGTTGCTCTTTTAGTGCTAGCGGCTCTCTTTGTCTTCGGTATCCAATCGATGGACCAAACGACTCCCTTTTTTGCCAAATTAAAAGAAGAAGCGGTTGAGTTAGCAGGATATAAAGATTTTGTTTTTGCAGTTGCGTTTGTTTACCTGTCATATTCAGGTGTGACCAAAGTGGCAGCAATTGCAGAAGAAATCAAAAACCCAGACAAAAACTTACCTCTTGGAATGATTTTATCTCTTTTTATTATTACCACAATCTATGTTCTGATCTCTTTTGTCTTAACAGCAAACGTTAGTCTTTCTGAATTAGCGGGAAACTACAACCCTATACATACGCTAGCATTAGACCTTAATGTGTCTTCATATGAAATTAGCGGCGTCCATGTTGTGGGCGCTTTTATTGCTTTAATTGCAGTGCTCACACTTCTTTCAACGGTAAATGCAGGTGTTCTTGCTTCTTCAAGGTTTCCTTTTGCAATGTCAAGAGATGGGCTTCTCCCAAAATTTTGGAGCAATGTCCATAAAAAGTTTTTAACGCCAATAAACACGATCGCAATAACTTGCGTTGCTATTGCTCTTGTTGTTTTGTTTCTAGATGTTTTTGAGATTGCTAAGCTAGCTAGTGCATTTAAAGTAATGATGTTTATTTCTGTGAATCTAGCGGTAATTGTACTAAGAGAAACGTCGGCACAGTGGTACCAGCCAAAATACAAATCACCGCTATATCCTTGGGTTCAAATTTTTGGGATAATAACAGGGTTTGTTCTTCTTTTTTACCTTGGGCTCACACCTTTTCTTGCAATTGGTGCAATTTTTTTCCTTGGCGCAATAATTTATGCGCTCTCAAACAAAGAAAACACCAGAACTGGAGTTTTGAAAAAGTACGGACATAGGCCAGCCCTTTATCTTTTTTACACGAAGAAACAACAAGAAGAAATTGAAGTCAAAAGAATTGAAGAGGAAGACAAAAATTTAGACGGCTCTTTAAACACTGACGCAGGTGTCGTCGTCCCTCTTTTAGGAAACGAACAGTCAGCTGAAATGCTAGTTGAAATTGCCGCGGCAATAAATAAAAAAGAAACAATTCAGGCTGTTAACATTACAGAGGTTCCAAATCAAACTTTTTTAGACGCATTTATGAAAGATGACCCAAAAATACTCTCTTTAGAAAGAAGAATTTCGGGTCTTTCTAAAAGCAAAAACATAAGCGTAGATTTTGAGGCTGTTGTAACACACGAACTTTCAGATACAATAGACCAGCTAGGAAGTCAAACTAACTGCGATTGGCTAGTAATGGGCTGGAACGGAAGAGCCCATAACGGAATATTGGTAAGCAATCCAATTGGCTGGCTTCTTACAAATATTAAGTCTGATTTTGCGCTATTTAAAGACAACGGAGTGAGGTACATCAACAAGGTTCTTTTAGCCTTAAGACCAGGAAGAAAAGATAAAAACTTTTTAGCAGTAGCAGAGAGAATTTGTGCTTTCTATGGAGCAGAGCTTACTCTTTTGCATGTTGTTTCTGAGCACACTCCAGAGGACCAAACACAAGCGATTAGAAAAAAATCTCTTAGTCTTATTTCAAAAATCAAAACCAACTGCGAAGTAGAAATACTAAAAAGCAATAATTCAATAGAGACAATTTCAAATCAGTCTGCAGGATATGACCTACTTATATTAGGAACTCCACAAAAAGACAACTGGATAAGCGTTTTGTTTGGAACAGGAAAAGACAAGTTTACAGAAAAATCAGCATGCTCAGTGTTAAGGCTAACAATGAAGGACTAGTCATTTAATTTTAATACAGCCATAAAAGCTTCTTGAGGAATTTCTACATTTCCTACCTGGCGCATACGCTTCTTTCCTTTCTTTTGCTTTTCTAAAAGCTTTCTTTTTCTAGAGATATCACCACCATAACACTTTGCGGTTACATCTTTTCGAAGGGCTTTTATAGTCTCTCTTGAAATTATTTTTGCCCCAATCGCAGCCTGAATAGGAACATCAAATTGCTGACGAGGAATAAGCTCTTTTAGCTTTTCGCACATTTTTTTACCTATGGATTGAGCGCTGCTTGCATGTATTAAGGCTGAAAGCGCATCAACAGGCTGTGAATTTAATAATATATCCACCCGAACCAACTTAGAGGTTTGCATGCCTATCGGAGAATAATCAAAAGAAGCATAACCTCTCGACACGGTTTTTAGCCTATCGTAAAAATCAAATACAATTTCGGCCAGCGGCATGTCAAAAGTCAGCTCAACCCTTTGAGTTGTTAAATAAGTTTGATTTTTTATCAAGCCCCTTTTGTCTATACACAACGACATAACGTTACCAACATAATCAGCTTTTGTAATAATTGTAGCCTTAATAAAAGGCTCTTCAACCCTATCAAGAGTAGAAGGGTCGGGTAGGTCTGAAGGGTTATTAACAGTCACAGGCAAGTCCATGTTTTTTCTAGTATATGCTAAGTATGACACATTAGGAACCGTTGTAATTACTGTCATTCCAAACTCTCTTTCTAACCTTTCTTGAATAATTTCCATGTGCAACATTCCTAAAAAACCACACCTAAACCCAAAACCAAGAGCGGCAGAGCTTTCAGGAACAAAAACTAACGAAGCATCATTTAGCTGAAGCTTTTCCATAGAGTTTCTAAGCTCTTCATAGTCTTCTGTGTCAACAGGGTAAATGCCTGCAAAAACCATAGGTTTTACATCCTCAAAACCTTCAACAGCGTTTAAAGTAGGGCTTTTCGAGTCAGTAATTGTGTCTCCAACCTTTACTTCTTTAGCCTCTTTAATCCCTGTTATTAGATAACCAACATCTCCAGCAAAAATTTCAGGTTTTGGGCTTTGTTTTAGGTTCAAAGTTCCTACTTCGTCGGCCCCATACGTTTTTCCTGTGGCAATAAATTTAACCTGTTGGTTTTTTTTAATACTACCATTAATTACTCTAAAATATGTTTCCACCCCTCTGAAAGGGTTGTAAACAGAGTCAAATATTAGCGCCTGCAAAGGCTCATCATAGTTTCCTTCAGGGGCAGGGATAACATCAATAATTGCATTTATAATATTTTCTATTCCAAGCCCTGTTTTTGCACTAGCAGGAATAACCTCTTCCGCTTTACAACCGAGCAAATCAACAATATCGTCTGTAACCTCCTCCGGGTTCGCGCTTGGTAAATCTACCTTATTTAAAACAGGAATTATTTCTAAATCATTTTCAAGCGCTAAATACAAATTAGAGATGGTTTGCGCCTGAATGCTTTGCGCAGCATCAACAATTAATAGCGCACCCTCGCAAGCGGCTATTGACCTTGAAACTTCATAAGAAAAGTCAACATGACCAGGCGTATCAATTAGGTTTAACACATAGTCAACTCCATTTCTTTGGTAATTCATTTGAACGGCATGAGACTTTATGGTGATTCCTCTTTCTCTTTCAAGATCCATGTTGTCAAGTAGCTGGTCTTGCTTTTCTCTATCCGAAACAGACCCAGTAAACTCTAACAGCCTGTCTGCAAGCGTACTTTTTCCGTGGTCAATATGAGCTATAATACAAAAGTTTCTAATGTTCTCCATTAAAGTCTATGCAATTTGATGCAAGGCACAAAAATACATAAAAATTAACCATTATTGACGGCAGAATAAACACAAAAATCATATTATATATTGTTCAGTATATTTGTAATCAAAATAATATTAATATTGTTTAGATGGTTAAAATTGGAGACATAGAGCTACCTGACTTTCCTTTGCTATTAGCCCCAATGGAAGATGTTAGCGATCCGCCTTTTCGAGCACTATGCAAGGAAAACGGAGCAGACGTTGTTTACACAGAGTTTATCTCCAGTGAAGGCCTTATTCGTGACGCTGTAAAAAGCACAATGAAGCTGGATATTTATGAAAAGGAGAGGCCTGTTGGTATACAAATTTTTGGAGCAAACCTAGACTCTATGCTCAAATCAGTAGAAATTGTTGAGAAATCAAGCCCGGACATCATTGATATTAACTTTGGATGTCCTGTTAAAAAGGTGGTTTCAAAAGGAGCAGGAGCTGGTATTTTAAAAGATCTTGATTTAATGGAAAGCCTAACTCGAGAGATGGTTAAAAGAACCCACCTTCCAATAACAGTTAAAACAAGGTTGGGTTGGGACGAAAACAGTATAAAAATAGTCGAGGCAGCAGAAAGACTTCAAGATGTTGGATGCAAAGCAATTTCAATTCACGGCAGAACTAGAGCACAAATGTACAAAGGAGACGCAGATTGGACTGAAATAGAAAAAGTTAAAAACAACCAAAGAATGCATATCCCAATATTTGCAAATGGAGATATTAACACACCAGAAAGAGCAATGCTTATAAGAGACCAGTATGGTTTAGACGGAGCTATGATAGGTAGAGCCAGCATTGGGAACCCTTGGTTTTTTAATCAAGTAAAA
>Ga0208965_1000499_pt1 | contig 18672 bp, 18 predicted proteins | sample AOAMet1_07_M0_10_2_FD_188230 | JGI IMG/M metagenome (GOLD analysis project Ga0208965, IMG submission 188230) | Ammonia-oxidizing marine microbial communities from Monterey Bay, California, USA - CAN11_07_M0_10 (SPAdes) | ecosystem: Environmental > Aquatic > Marine > Intertidal zone | place...
TCACTTTTCATAGTAAGATTATCAAAAACCTTGCTTTGAGCAAAAATGAAGTTTGTAGAAGTAATGATTATAAATAGTAACGACAGTCTATAGATTTTTCTCATAAAGACAATTTAGTAAATATATCTTATATTTAAACTTAACCAATAAATCAATCAAAATGAAGAAAACATTTACATTACTATTTTTATTATTATCATTTGGTCTTTTTTCACAGGAAGTTTTTTATATACATACTGTTAATGTACCATCTGAAAATCAAGAGAATTTTGAAAACATAATGACTAATTATGTTACAGAATTAGCTCAAGATGAAGTTGCTAAAGGAACAATTCAAGCATGGTATTTAATGAAAAGAGTTCCTAATATAGGCGAAAATAACCCTGACGGAATGAATTATCTATGGATCCATGTGTTTGATAATTATGAAACTATGATGGCTGGAAATCAATGGTGGAACAACTCAACTGAAAAATATGGTATAGAACCTGCAACCCTATATTCAGGGTTTGGAGGAGAAACAGGAGGCTTTTATTATTGGCAAACTGAGAAAGAACTTGAATCAGATACTCCTGGTGACTTCTTAATTTTAAACTTTGCAAAACCAAAAGATTTAAATACAATTATTGAAGTTAATGAAGGTGTTGAGAAACATTTCAAAAAAAATCTAGTCAAATCAGGTCTAGTTGGATGGGGTTATGCATCAAGAATTGCTCCTCAAAATTCAACTAGTGCTTCTATTATGTTCTGGGATGTATATGACAATTTAACAAACGTGATGAAGCATATGGCTGGAGGTGCAGCACTAGAAGGACTTGATAAATCTCTTAATGCTAAATTTGAAAAGGCTAATCCAGATGGATGGATAAACAGAATAATTCTTGAAAATATAACAGGTACTGTGCCTAATCAGTAAACTAAATAATCTTAAATAAATTAAAATGAAAAAAATATTTTTAACACTATTACTAAGTTTTGCAATTATAAGTTGCGAAAACAATCAATCTGATGTAAGTTCAGATTATCCTACTATTATCGATGAATCAGAATTAGTAGAGCTAACAAATAAGCAATATGAAGCTATGAATTCAGGTGATATTGAATCAGTTGTTGACATGTATGCTGATGATGCTATGTGGTCTTTTCCTAACGGAGTGAACATGGAAGGCAAAGATGCTATAAGAGATATGCTTGAATCAACTACAAGTATCTGGAATATTACATCTGGAGATGATACAAATTACATGGCAATGAAAGGGACGGATACTAATGAAGATGGTGAAGAGTTTGAATTTCATGTTCTTTTAAGTTGGGGTCCTCAAACTTTTGCTAACGATGATACATCAATTACTGTTCCTTATCACAGTGCAACTTTCTTTGTAGGTGAGGATAAAAAAATCCAATGGACTGGTGCATTCTATGATAGAACAAAATTTGTAGAAGCATATGATGTAGATCCAATAAAATAAAATTTAATATTTTATTATAATTAAACCCCTGATTTTCAGGGGTTTTTTTATTTTTGATTTAAACAAAATTTAAATTATGAAAAAATTAGCTTTATTATTAATTATTTTATTTGCTTCATGTGAAGCTCCAACAACAGGTGTTAGCGAAACAGATTCAAACACATTTGAAAAAAATGTTGAAACTTTAAAGAATAACTTCATTAAAGGCTACGAAGAAGGAGACTATGATAAAGTAGTTTCTGTATTTGCAGATTCTATTAGGTGGTATGGGCCTGGAGTAAATGCTGAAATGCTTCAAGGCATTGATATCTTGAAAGAAAATGTTTCTTTTTGGATGGGTAATTTTGAAAATATTTCTTTCACTGAAGGTGGTGGTCTTCCTGGCTCAGATATTGGTTTTTGGGGTGGAAATACCTATCCTGTTTCTGATGCAATGTCTGGACCAAATAATGTAAGAATGTATGGTACATGGGATATAACTAACTCAACAACTGGGAAAGAAGCAACATTTAAACATTACGTGGTGTTAAATTTTAATGAAGATGGTCAAGTACACACAGTTACTGAATATGCAGATGTAGGTGGGTTAATGACAACTTTTGATGAATAATTGTTAATAAATAAATTAACTGAGTTAATGCATAACTAATAAATCTTGATAGATTTACTTGTTGGCTTCTGCTAACATAAATTGGTTTATGGTTAATTAAAAACCCTCAAGTATAAACTTGAGGGTTTTTTTATTTATTAAAGATGATATTAAGACTATTAACAAGTTTAAATTATTGATTAATAGTTATAAAAGAGGTTAAACATAAATATAGTTGTCTACAAAATATTAACAACTACTGAGAATCACCTCTAATAGAATACTGTCTTAAAGTAATAATCTTTCCATCCACTACATAATAACTTTCATGTTGTAAATTAGAATATTCCTCACGATCATCAGTTGCAGGATAAGTAATTAAAAAACCTGCCTGAACATGTTCGCCACCTATTGATGGATCAAGATCAACAGAGTAAGCGTAATTATAGGACCAAGTAGCATTGTCCCCAGTACTAAATGATTCAACAAAGGAATCAAAAGTATTAGTAGTAGAACCGTTAGGTCTTATAACTTCAACAGAATCTGCAAAATATTGTCTCATTCCTTCGTAATCCTGATTAGCCCATAGCTGATCAACAGTGTTTACAACATCAATTGCTTCTTGAGTTCCAAGATGCCATTGTGTGTCAGAATTTTCTCCAGTAACAAAACCAATTGCTCTTTCAGGAGTGTTAGTATCACACCCACTTAAAAAAATAGCAAATGTAAAAAGTATAATTAAAATTGAATTTTTCATTGTAATTGTTTAAGTAACAAATATATAACTATTATAAGTATGAAATATGTACTATTTTTAATATGTGCTAATTATATATACATAAATTATCATTTATTATTTATATTAATAATTAGTAATACATTTTATATTATAATTATGATTTTTAGGAAATTAAAATTAATATTATACAAAATAAATAACGTATTAATAATACATATTTAGATACACTATTAATATTATATTTTAATTATAAATAATAGTATTATTAGAAAAAATGTGTAACCTTTACTACTCAAAAAAATTAACAATGAAAAAACTAATATTAATACTTCTTATGTTAACCACCTCCTGTGTTGGGACACGAGTTATAAATAATAATAATGGCCCAAGCACTCAAATTGAATTCTATAATTCGGAAATGACAAAAAAATTAGACTTTCCATTTTCCGATGCAACAATTGTAAACAATGTGATATACGTAGCTGGGCAGGTTGGAAACATTCCGGGAACCAATGAATTAGTTCCAGGAGGCATTAGAAAAGAAACTATGCAAACAATGAAAAACATAGAAGGGGTTTTAACTGCACTTGGAAGTTCTATGGATAAAGTTTTCAAATGCACTTGTATGTTATCCGATATATCTGAATGGGGTCAAATGAGTGAAGAATATATAAAGTTTTTTAAAGATGATAAAAGACCTTCTCGAAGTGCTTTTGCTGGAACAGGTTTAGCGCTAGGGGCTAAGGTAGAAATTGAATGTTGGGCAATTAAGTAAAATTAACGCCTTTGTTTAATTGAAGATTCCGAAATTAATTCTGCCAAAAGCTCATCTGCTTTATCATCTGCTTCTGATCTTTTTTTAAGATCAAACTTTTTGTAAACGGACATGAAATGATTTGCAGTTCTCCTAGAGATCTTTTTTAAAAGAAGAGCCTCGTTAACTCTCCTAAGGAAAATACTTTTTGAATTAATCTGCATTGGTTATAGTTAATTTAAATTTAAGAAAAATTCTTAATTATAATGCCTTTTAAAGATTAATTTAAAAAAGTTAAGCAAAAAAAATCTGGCACAACTAATGTCTGATTATAATCTAAAAAACCTAACTATATGAATAAAAGTAAATTAAGATTTAATTAGATATTGAAACTTAAGAAATATCTGAGTTTTATTGACCCTATAATGAGGTGAATTATAATCTTGAAATGCATCAATATAATTCTGATTTCCTCCAAAATAGAATATAGTATCTGGATTAGGTCTCCAAGAAACAAGTGGTTGAAAGAAAAATTGCTCAGAAAAATCATTGTATTCAGAAATGAATCTTAGATCAAACTCATTAGTAAACTGATATCTTAGATCTAACCTAGTTATAAAGCCCTTAAAAAAATATTCATTAGAAGTCAGCTTTTTTATAGAAGAATAATTTATTGAAGGTTTTACTCTAAAATTGTCAGTAATTGTAAGTTCTGATGAAAAATTAATGTTATTTGTCATACCTAGTTTACCCTCCCTATATGCGATGTCTTTTCCAAATTTATAGAACATACTAAAATTTATAAAATTTGACGGACGTGAGCTTACACGAAGCCAATGATTAATAAAATCTTTGAACTGAAAATCAAGATGTGATTTTAAAAAATTATATTCATAATTATACAATACGTCTGTGTTTGCAATTGTCTTAAAATTCAAATATCCTTGAAAATTAGATCTTGCTAGTTCATCAAAATGATTAAGTTCAAAGTCATGTCTTAAACTTATTCTATAATTTTTAATAATTTTTTTATCAGGAAACTGATGAAAACTATGCCATAATGTATACTTTCTAAGATTATTTGTAGTAATAAAACCTAAATCAGATCTGAAACCGTCAGATAAATTAGTATACTCAATATATGAACGCCAAGTTTCAGTTTCTCTTCTAATTTGTGCAAAAAAGGCAGTTCCATTTAATTTTTCACCATCTAAAGCAACCGTATATTTTCCAAATTTTTTATCACTATCAATCCAATCAGAATCGGGTTCCTTATTTGAATTCACAAAGAATTCAAATTCAAATTTCCAAATATTAGAAAATTTAAACAACCCATCAATGCCAAATAAATTTCCATAAGCATCGCCCTCATAGAACCTGTTTGAGGCTAAGAAACCTAATTGGGAATTAGAATTTATGAAATTTTGATATCTCAATATATTACTAAAGCTTTTACCACCAACTCCTGAAAATGACTCAAATTGAGTTGGAACTATGTATGGAGTTTCATCATCAAAGGCTGACAAAACATAAAGTCGAGACTTTCTACCTTGATTTAAAATCTTAGATGCAAAAGAAGGATTGTTAATTGATCTTGAATAAAAAACATCTAAAGAGTAATCCATAACATCACTCCCTTTATTAAAAAAAGGTCTTTGCTCAGGATAATTTATTGCAGTTGGTGAGTTAACATCAATTTTGGTTGCATCTGCTTCAACTTGAGAGAAATCTGGGTTGATTGTACCCTCAATTAATAAATTTTTATTTAACTCAAAATTAAAGCCAATACCGTAATTGTATTTTGGTGATGAATAATTTATATCATCATCATAATTCAATCTTTCACCAGAAATATTAGAAGACACATAGGGCAAGAAGTTTAATCCTTTTTCAATTTTAATATCCCTCATAACTATTGTATGATCCATTTGGCATAATTGACATGTGTTTTCTCTATCTTGCTTACTACTAAAAACACGTGCTCTAGCTCCTTGTTTGTTTATATCCCTATAGTATGTTGCCAGTTTTATTTTCCATTCTTGATCAATTCCATTAGGAAAAGGTATTTCAGCAAAAGGAATTATGAATTCAACTTCATAACCAAAGTCTGTAATTCTTCCCAAAGATTCAAAATCAAAATTTCTAGAAAAACCCCAGCCAGAACCTTGTCCTGTATATGAAGTACCTTCAACCCTAACTCCATCTGATTGACTTCCATAAAGATTCGAAGTAAAACCTAGATTATTCCTGGCATCTCCATATGTGTCAAGGTTAATCATTACTATATCATCTTGATAAAGTGAAGGGTTGTCTCTTGAATGAATAGATGCAGTTACGTTGTCTTTATAAGATCTAAAACCTACATAAAGAAAAGTGTCAGAGTATTTTAAATATCCTATTGTCTTGTAGGAAGGGGGATCATTATAACCAGGATCATGTTCATATTTAACATCTAATTCGATAGCATTATTTAGCTCAGATTCTGAAAGGATTCCATCTAATTTAAATTCAGATTTTTCTGATTTTGACAAGTTTAAAATTTCTGTCTGAGAAAAACTTATAAAAGACGAAAATAACAGAAATATTAGCGTGTTTCTTTTGAACATGAAAAATAAACTTAAGCAGATATTCTATAAAATAAAAATATTAATTCTTTAACCATAAAAATAATCTGAAATTAATTTTTACTAAGACTTTATTAAGTACTGGAATTTCATGAATAATTGTGATTTATTAACTCTGTAGTTTGGAGAGTTATAATCAACAAATTCATCTACAAAGTTTTGATTTCCTCCAAAATAAAATATTGTGTCAGGGTTTGGCCTCCATGATATTAGGGGCTGGGTAAAAAATTGATCAGAAAATTCATTGTACTCAGATATAACTCTAAAGTCTAAAGAACTAGTAAACTGGTATCTAATATCAAGCCTTGCGATATAGCCATCAAAAAAATATTCATCAGAATCTAATTTTTGTAATCTTGAAAAGTTAATGGAAGGTTTAATTCGTAAATTATCATTAAGAGTAATCTCAACTGAGGTGTTAAAAGAGAAACGTTCACCCAACTCTGGTATTTCCTCACGATATGCTATTTCATTTCCTGTACCAAATCCACCTTGAATATTCATGAAATCAAAAGGTTTTGATGAAATTCTTACATAATGACTCGTAAAGTTTTCAAATTCTGAAACTAAGTGAGTGTCATAAAAAGCGTGTTCATAATTATAAAATATGTCTGTATTTAAAATTGTAAGAACAGTAAAATATGCTTCAAAAGCTGACCTTTTTAATTTATTGGAGTAACTATACTCTCTATCATATCTTGCACTAATTCTATAATTTTTAAGATACTTCTTGTCAGGATACTTATAGTACCCGTGCCATAATTCATATTTCTTTAGATCATTTTGAACAATAAACCCGTTATCAGCTCTAAAAGTTGGAGAAATTCCAGTGTATCTTAAAAATGACCTCCAGTTTTGAGTATCTCTTCTAAGTTCACTATATAAAGCATTTCCACTGAAACTTTCTCCGTCAAGATTTACTGTATAATCACCAAATTTTTTATCAGAGTCTATCCAGTCTGCGACAGGCTCCTTATTTGAGTTTTTAAAATATTCTAGTTCAAATTTCCAGCCACCTGAAAACTTAAAAAGCGCATCCAATCCTAATAAATTCCCATAGGCATCTCCATTATAGAGCCTATTTGTTGCAAGTGCTCCAATTTGAATATTTGGATTTAAAATATTTTGATACCTGAGTACATTATTAAAACTTCTTCCGCCAACTCCTGAGAACGATTCAAATTGCGTTGGCACTACGTATGGAGAATCTTGATCTATAGCAGTAAGCATATAAATTCTTGATTTTCTGGCTTGATTCAAAACTTTAGATGCAAACGAGGGATTATTTATTGATCTAGAATAATATACATCCATTGTATAATCCATAACATCTATCCCTCTGGTAAAAAAAGGTCTTCTTTCTGGATAATTAATTGCAGTGGGAGAATTAATATCAATCTTTGTTACATCTGCCTCAACTTGAGAAAAATCTGGATTTAAGGTTGCTTCTAAAGATAAATTTTTATTGATCTCGAGATTTACTCCAATTCCGTAATTTACCTCTGGATTTGAGTAATTTATTCGATCATAAAACTTCTCTCTTTCACCTGATAAATTAGAGCTTACATAAGGTAAAAAATCTAAGTTCTTCTTATAGCTTATGTCATTCATTACTATCGTATGGTCAATCTGACACAGCTTGCAAGAACTATCATTATCGAGTTTACTACTATAAGATCGTACAGTTGATCCTTGTTTTATTTCATCTCTATAACCTGTGCTAAGTTTAAGTTTCCATTTTTGATCTTTACCGTTAGGAAAAGGGATGGATGAAAAAGGTATAATGACTTCAACTTCATATCCAAAATCTGTAAGTCTTCCCAGTGATTCCCAATTAAAATTTGGATCAAGACTCCAACCGCTACTTTGGCTTCCAAATCCAGATGATTCAACTCTAACACCGTCACTTTGACTTCCATAAATGTTTGCACTAAAACCAAGATTATTTCTAGCATCCCCATATGTGTCAATATGGATATTCACATAATCTTCTGAGAATAAGGAAAAATTATCTCTTGAAAGTATTGATGCAGTAACTTCATCTCTGTAAGCTTTAAATGCTATGTATACAAATTCTTCAGAATAGTTAACATATCCTGTTGTTTTGTATGATGGCACAGTGTTGTAACCTGGAGTGTGTTCATAAATAATCTCAATAGGAAAAGCATTTTTCAATTCTGATTCAGATAGAATTCCATCAAGTTTGAATTCAGAATCAGAAGTCTTGATAAGCTTTAGTACTTGATTTTGAGAAAAACCAAAAAAACCACAAACCAAAAGAACTAATGCTAAGATATTTTTCATAATAAGTTATTAGACCTAATAATTCATTCAAAGTTTGAATTAATATTTCAGCGCAAATTTATATTTAATAATTAAAAATCAGTATTATGAAAAATCTTTAACTTTTATTTGTATCCAAAGAATCTCTTGATATTATTTGAATATCTTATCCAAATAGCTGCCATACTCCAAAGAGATCCCAAAGGTATCCACCAAAGAGCAATAACAAGAGCGTAAAACTCCTTTTTATTTGCACTTTTAACCTTTTTCTTAAGATTACTATAACTGAGTTTTTTCATTTAATCATCTAATATAGTTTGATGATTTTTAAATTAAAAGAAAGCTTTTGATTAATATCTATGATAAAGACATTTCTTCTATAGCTCCAATAAAATGATCTAACTCTTTTGTTGTGGTAAAAATATTTGGGCTAATTCTACAACCTCTAACATTTGCATAATCTATTGCAACAGTAAATATTTTATACTTTTTAAATAGTGTTTTAGCCATGTCAGATGGTGACATATTTGTAAGGCCTACGTTTCCAATTCCACAACTTCGATGATTATCTTCTGGAGTATTAACAATTACATTCTTAAAACCTCTAAGTTTATCAGACCAATATCTTTGTAGAAATCTCATTCTTTCTTCTTTCTTTCTCATTCCAATCCATTTTATGTAATCAATGGAATTTGATATTGCTAAATCTGTATGAACTGGATGAGTTCCTATATGATTTAATCTTTTTATATCATTTTTGTTTGTGTTACCATTTGCTAATAAAGGCCATATTTTATGAGTATTATTTTTATTTATATAGAGAAGGCCTGCTCCTAGTGGAGTTGCAAGCCACTTATGAAGACTAGATCCATAATAATCACAATTAAATTCATCAATTGAAAAATCAAAATGTCCAACACAGTGGGCGCCATCAACCATTACTTCAACTCCATAGCTATGAGCCATTTCACATATTTTCTTAACAGGAAGAATCTGCCCTGTAATATTTATCATATGACAAATCATGATAAGCTTTGTATTGCTTGTTATTTGACTTTCATATAATGAGACAATCTCTTGATCATTCTTAGGATGATTGGGAATGGAAACAATTTTATTTATAGTGCCATATCTATCTGAAACCTGCTCAAACATCTCTTTCATTGTCCCATAGTCTTGTTTAGCGTAAATTGCCTCATCACCTTTTTTCCATGGAAAACCAGAAATTATTAGATCCAGAGATTCAGTAGCATTTCTTGTAATTCCTAGCTGATCAGGTGTAGAACCTACTAGCTCTGCCAACTCACTTATGACTCTATCTTTATTTTTTTTAAGCTCATATCTCATATAGTGAGACCCTTCTATATTAACATGTTTAACATGATTAATAAAATGTTCCAGAATAGGATTAGGGATAATATTATAATAACCACTCTCTAGATTTATATACTCATCTTTTAGAGTATAATGTGACCTTATAGTTTTCCATAATTCTTTGTCATCATCAATGATTGGAAGTCTGTCAGATATATGCTTGATTTTACTAAACTCATTAGCTGAAACTAATGGTGAAAAAGAAAGTGCACCAAGTGTCTTTATAAAATTTCTCTTATCCATTTTATTGTTAATTTTACTTCAATTTAATAAAAATGTTCAAAGAAATAAGTTTTTATCTCTTGATTTTCATACTGTTAAGCGGCTGCTCTAAGTCAGAAAATGAAAGTTGTAAATCTGAAAAAAAAATTATTGCATGTACAAAAGAATATATGCCAGTCTGTGGATGTGATGGTATTACCTATTCCAATAAATGTGTAGCTGAATCAGAGGGAGTAAATTCATGGAGTAAAGGTGCTTGTAATAATTAATTTTCTCTAAATTAGTAGCAAAACCTATTAAATTGAACTTAGAAAATTATTCGGATAACTTCTTTGAAGTTAATCATATAAATGGCTTTTTGCCAAAAAATAGTCCTCTCGCAGTTCTTCCAAAAAAATATAATGAACTTCAAGTTTTAATTGATGAAATGCCAATTAAAAAAGATGACGGAACAGATGGTTTGCTGTCAAGAAGAGGTGAAATTGAAAAAGGAGTAAGTACTCTATCTAATTTTAAAAACCTTGTAGAGGGTGAGGAAGATATTTTAATAATTCAAGCCTTATTTAGAGCATATGCATTTCTTAGTAGTGCTTATTTATTAGCTCCTGCTCACTTTAACTATATTGATACAAAAAAATATGGTCAAGCTCATAAAATATTACCATCTCAAATTGCTGAACCTTTTGTAATTGTTAGTAAGAAGCTTGATGTTTACCCTTTTATGGATTACCATTACGCATATTCACTGGGTAACTTTGTTAAAATAGATAACTCAAAAGGATATGAATGGGAAAATCTTGCTATGGCAGCAAAATTTTCTGGAATGGATGATGAAAGAGGTTTCATAATGCTTCATGTCGATATAAATCAACATTCTCCAGAATTAATTGGAAGTATACTAGATTATCTTAAAGCAGATGAAGAAAAAAGTGTAAATCTATCTCTTTCAAAATGTCTTTCTGCAATGAAGAAAATAAATGAAAGAAGACAAATCATGTGGCAGGCATCAAGATGGAAACATTATAATGACTTCAGAGTTTTTATAATGGGAATTAAAGGAAATGATGAAATTTTTGGTGATGGTGTTATTTATGAAGGAGTATCTGATAAACCTGTTCAATATAGAGGTCAAACTGGTGCTCAGGATAATATAATTCCTACAGCTGATATTTTTACTGGAGTTATTGGATACTATCCAACTAATGATCTTACAAAATATCTTCTTGATTTAAGATCTTACAGGCCAAAATGTATTCAAAATTTCTTGTCTGATATTAAAGATGAAATGGGTAATAACAGATTGTTTAATAATTTGAAAGAGTCAGAAAATGAGGAAGGGTTCTGCTTACTACTTCAAATACTTGATGAGATTTATTACTTTAGAAATGGTCACTGGCAGTTTGTACAGAAATATATTATGGCTAATACTAAATATGCTAAAGCAACCGGTGGAACTCCTATTATCTCTTGGATTCCAAATCAAATTACAGCAGTTCTTAATTATATGTCAGATGTTATAGATCTAATTCCAGCAGGAACTAAACATCTTAATAAATCTTCATATTTAGACAGCATAAACAAGAAAAAAGATTTACTTAATAAACAATTACAACTACTTCACGGCGATGACTACAATGCTGATGAAGTATTTTCTCTCAATAAGAAAATGAATCTCAATGATGATTAATTAAAATCATCATAAATTTTGCTTGCATTAAAAATTTTTCAGTACTTTGCATTACATAGTACCTGTTAATGTATGAGTACAAACAACTTTAAGACACAAATAAGGAAAGGTTTAATAGAATTTTGTGTTCTTCAAATTATCTCAAGGGGTGAAGTATACACAACTGATATAATTTTAGAGCTTCAAAAATCAAAAATGATTGTTGTAGAAGGCACACTCTATCCCCTGCTTAATAGATTAAAAGCATCTAATTATGTTGATTACTCTTGGAAAGAATCAAAGCAAGGACCCCCGAGAAAGTATTATGTTTTAACAAAGGAGGGCGACGAGCATTTACAAGATCTCCATATATCATGGGTTGAGGTTGATAAAGCGGTAAAAAAAATAATAAACACAAAAAAATAATGAAGAATATATTTTTGATTTTATCTATTCTGTTCATTTCAACTACTCAATCACAAGAGATTGATAGAGATGATATTCTAGGGGAATGGGAATTTATACTAGACATAAAAGATGTAATAAAAAATTCAGATGAATTAAGCAGATTTGAAAAATTAGCTGCAAGAACTTTTTCTGGAGTTATTCAGAAAGCCCTAGATAATACAGAAATATTAATTGATTTTAAAAAAAATAATACTGCTGCAATAGTAATAACTAGAGATGATAAAACAGAAAGCAAAGTAGTTTTTAATTGGGAAATAGATGATAACGGTTATTTAATATTAGATGAAACAGATGAACAAAATGAAATTCAATTAGGCGATACTGCATATTGGGTCTTTGATGATGATAAATTAGTTCCTTATGATTTAAAGGCAAATATTAACGAGGGAATATTTTTGATTAAAGTAAAATAAAATGAAAAAGACACTAAATATAAATATTGGAAGTAGGGTTTTTAATATCGATGAGGATGCTTATGATTTACTTTCTAAGTATTTAGAATCTATCAAAAAGTATTTTGAGAAAATAAAAATAGATGAAGATATTTTTGAAGATATTGAAAATCGTATTTCAGAAAAATTTGCCTCAACATTAGACAAAAGACAATCACTAAATATTGATGATATCAATAATATAGTTAAAGAAATGGGCACTCTTGAGGATTTCAAAGAAGCATATACTGACTTTGAAACAAATGAATCTAAAAGTGAGGGTCAAGAATCAAATACTAGAGAAAATAAAAAAAAAATATATAGAAATTCTAGTGATAAGGTGATAGCTGGTGTTGCTTCTGGACTAGCAAATTACTTTAGTGTAGATCCAATTATTTTTAGATTACTTTTTATAGTATCTATTTTTACCGGCTTTGGGGTTATTGCTTATTTGATTTTTTGGATTGGAATGCCTTCAAATGAAAGTGGAAAAATTAATGAGAACAAAAGACTTTACAGGGATGGGGACAACAAAATATTAGGAGGGGTTGCATATGGTTTAGGAAATTATTTTGGATTAGATCCAGCAATTATTAGAATACTTTTTATAGTATCTATTTTTATTGGAGGTTCTGGAATAATAGCATACTTTTTTCTATGGATAGCAATTCCTGAGGCAAAGACTGTTGGTGAAAAAATGAATATGAAAGGGTATCCTCTTACTCTTGAAAATATTGAAAAATTTATTAAGGAAAAGCTTCCTAAAAACGATGGTAAGGAAAACATTTTTGTTAAAATTATTTTATTTCCTTTTAGAGTAATTGGTCCAATATTTTTAGGAATTATAGCATTAGTTATTCCTATTTTAAGAATATTACTTGGTTTTATCTTTTTTGTATTTTCTATTGTAATTATTGTTTTTTTATTAGTTTTTACATTAGCAGTTTTAAAATTAATTAATTATCAAGAATTTATCATTGGTAGCTTTAACGGTATATTTTTAAGTGGTATAGATTTATCATCTATAGTGGGTGAATTACCCTTTTATCAACAATTATCAGTTATCTCATTTCTAGTGGTAGCATTATTGTTTGTTATAATGATTATTTCAAAAGTATTATTCAACATAAAAAATAATTCTTCTGGTAGATTAATTGGCTTATTCTTTATTGGTATTATTTTACTCATTTTTAACCTTATGGTTCTTGGCAATACAATTGATAAATGGGAAAAAAGTGGTCAAATTGATGAATGGATTGATGAAGGCAAGATAATAATTGAAGATGGTGATTACCAAGTGCTTCATTTTAAGAAAAGATATCACAGATATTAAACTTCTTTTATTTTACTAATTTAGCGCCCGTTATGCCTCGTATTTTACTTTTTATTTTCCTTATAGTCCAAAGCTTAGCTTATTCTCAAAAGACATATAACATAAACAAAGTTGATCAATCTGAAATCATAATTGATGGTTTTATTTCTGAAGAAGAAAGAAAAAATTCATTAAAAACCACCGTAGATTATGAATGGGAGCCTGGATATAATACTCCTGCAAGACTTGAAACTGATGTGTACTTGAGGTATACTGAATCCAGTCTTTACGTTGGAGTGGTAGCATATAGTAATCCTGAAAATATTAGAGGACAGGTTAGACCAAGAGATCAAATGGAAGGAGATCTAAATGAGGATACTATTTTTTTAAGATTTGATCCATTTCAAGATGCACGAAGTGTGTTTATTTTAGCTTCAAATGCATATGGAAGTCAACTTGATTTAAGAGCAAGAAATGCAATTAGTGATGATGAGAGATATGATATAACTTTTAATGCATTATATGAAACTAAATCCTCAATTAATGATGAGGGTTATGTTGTTGAATTTTTAATTCCGTTTAATTCAATTCCATACCCAAGTGGTAAAGATCAAGAGTGGGGATTTAATGTAATGCGAGTTTTCACTCTTGATGGAACACAAGTTTGGTCTATAGGTGATAAATATGATAGAGATAACCCATGTAGAATCTGTCAGATTAGTGGTAAATTAATAATGGATGATTTAGAATTTAAAAGTAAAACCGAACTTCTTCCATATATATCAAGTAATTTAATTGGAGATAGAGGAGTTTTATCAAATAATACTATAGATTATGGAAAAGCTTCAAGTGAAGTTGGCTTTGGAGTTAAATATGACCTATCCTCATCTTCATCTATTGAGTTAACAATAAATCCAGATTTTTCTCAAGTAGAGGCAGATGAAACTCAGATTGATATTAATTCAGCATTTGCTTTACAATACCCAGAGTTAAGACCTTATTTTAATAAAGGAATGGATTTATTGAATTTCTTAGATAATGCTTTCTACTCTAGAACTATTAACTCTCCTTCAATATCATCTAAGATAACATCTGCGGGAAAACAATCTAGGTCAATTCTCTTAACAGCTATAGATCAAAATTCTCCATATTTAGTCGGAGGTGAAGACAAGTCTTACTTTGGAGAAGGTGGCACTAGTTATGCTAATGCATATAGATATCAAAGAGTAATAAACAATGGTCTTAAATATGGATTGTTTACTACAAATCGATATTATGAAGGCGGTGGATATGGTAATCTTTTTGGCATTGATGGATTGTTTACTATTAATAAGATTTGGCGTATTCAATTTGAGTTAATTAAAAATTTTAATGAAGAACCTATTGCTGATTGGATAGACACTAACGACATGTTCTCAAATAAATCAGTAAGATTAAATGGCGAAAAATTTAATGGAAGTGCAAATTACTTTAGAGCCTCAAGACAAACTGAAAACTGGAATTCATATTTATTTTATAAATCAATATCAGCGAATTTTAGATCTGATTTAGGATTTGTTCCAAACAATAACAAAAAATCATTCACTTTATTCCAAGGATATGAAAAAATATTTGATAAGAAATATTTAAAAAATTTTGCGCTTAGTTTTACAGGAGATTTGAGTCACAATTTCAATAATGATCTTAAATATAGAGGTTTAGAACTAGAGTTTGGGGTTACTACAATTGGTAAAACTAATATTAGCTATACGCATCTTATTAATTCCTTTAGAAATTATTTAGGTGTTAATTATAAAAACTATAGTAATTCCACCATAACTGTAATGGGCTCGCCATCAAAGAACTTAACATTTTTCAGTAAAGCTACATTTGGAAAAGAAATTGCATTCAATGAGGATATTCCTGAAATTGGAAAAGAAAGCTCTTTCGTCTTATCATTAAATTATAAACTAGGGAATAATATAAGTCTAAATCCATCTTTAAGATTTTCTTCATTGAGGAAAACGGATGACTCAGAATTTTTTTATAATGGTTATATATCAAGATTATCTAGCAGGTATCAGTTTAACAATGATTTAAGTTTAAGATTAATTTCTGAATACAATAAATTTACTGATACATTTTACATACAACCCCTTTTAGAATGGAATCCTAATCCTTCAACAATTTTTTATATTGGGGGAAATCAAAGTTCAATTAATGATTTTGATCTTCAACCAGAAGATTTTAATCCATTTAGAATTAACAGGTCTCAATTTTTTGTCAAATTTCAGTACTTAATTGGAATATAAAATTTACTATATTTAAATATGAAAAATAAATTACTACTGCTCGCTTTAACATTAACATTTTCTTCTTGTGGAATTTTTAAAACAACAAATGCACCCAAAGTATCTAGTGCTGAAGTTGAAGAAGTAAAGGAAATTGATTCAACTGCTAAATTCATTGGTAAATATGATATTACTGTATTTGGAGTACCTGATGTTGGTGAATTAGAATTAATTATGAATGTTACAAGGGATGATGGTAATGAGCTAAAAACTGAAATTGAAGAAGGAGAACAAGAATCTGGACTTGATGTTTTAAAAACTGAAATTGAAGAAGATATATTATATGTTGATGTATATGTAGATGGTTATGGCATAAATGTCTCTTTTGAAATTTATGTTGATGGAAATACAGTTACAGGATATCTAGCTGATATGTTTGAACTTGAGGGGACTATTACAAAATATGTAAAATTAAAATAGTTATTGAGTTACTTCGTACTCAAATTCCCATAGTGGATTATCAAGTTTATTAATTATATAATTTAATGTTAGCTCTTCCCCAGAAGAAATATCTTTTTCTGCTACTATTCTTATATGTTTTATATCACCAATAGATTCATGTGATTCTGAAACAATAGCTTTACAGTTTGGCATTTCATGATGATTAATAAATGCTCCTAATGGAAGTCTTATATAATTATCTGGAAATCTTTTATCATAAACGTGAGATATTCCAAGATCAGTGTTTGCCTGAATATCTTTAGTAGCAAAAACTCCAAGTCCTTCAATTTTACTGTCCTTTATTGTAATGGAATCTGGAAGTGGTCTCCACTCTTTTTGCTCTTTCATATTATCAATTTTAGTGAATTTTTAAATCAAAGTCAAGTATTAATGATTTTCATTTCATTAATGTATTAATAATTATTTATAGATTAAGTACAATCTATTTCATACTCTTGCCAAACTTTATCTGGAGTAATGTTTGGAAAATAATAACATTTTTTTGAGCCGTCTGGAAAACTAACATATTTATAAAATGCTGATGGCACATGCGCTTCAGTTTCAAGAATTATATGATTTGTATCAAATTCTAAATATATTTCAATATCAAGGTCTCCAAAATCATCAGCCCACTCTCTTATTTGCTCCTCAAGATCAACCCATGCTCCTCTGTTTAAATCATCATATTGAAGAGCGGCATTTAAAAAGGTGAATGTAGAATATAAATTTTCATATGAATCATTAAAAGATCCTGCTGGAGCCATATGTCCTTTGTCCCATCTATTTGAATAATAATCATTATTATCTGATGTATATATAGAATCAACAGTGTAAAAATTCATTCCGTCTCTATCAGCATTTTTTACAATATTCTGCCTTACTGTATATTTAACCCAATTAGGTTGTTCATAGATTTCATTATATGATATTTCAAAAATATTAGTGGATACTAAAAGAGAATCTATCCTGTCCCTAGTTAAAGCAATAGTATCTTCTTGTTCAGGTAATTGATTTTGTACAACAACTTTATTTTCTTTTTGGCAAGATCCTAACAAAAATAAAGAGATTATAATAAGTTCCTTCACTATTATTTTACTAGTTTTCTCATTAAACCTTCTTGTGCAACTGAGGCAACCATTGTGCCATCTTTCTTGAAAATACTGCCTCTGGCAAAACCCCTAGAATTAGAGGCACTTGGACTTTCCATATCATAAAGGTGCCAATCATTTATTGAAAAATCTCTATGGAACCAAATGGCATGGTCTAAGCTTGCATAATATGCTCTTGTTTTTGCAATCTCTTTTCTGTGAGGGAGAGATGCAGTTGCTAAAAGTTGATAATCACTTACAAATGCTAAAAGTTGATGATGAAAGGGAAGTGGTAAATCAATTTTATCTTTTAACCTGAACCAACAATGATTTATGGGAAGTGTGTTTTCTTTTTGTAAAAAAGTATGAGTTCCTACAGGCTTAAATTCAAAAACTTCAGGATGTGCTTGAATAAATTGTTGGTATCGTTCAGGGGTTACATGTTCATTATCTTCAGCTTGTTGCATATCAGTTAGAAGTAACTCTGGACTTAATACATTTGGTTTATTAATCTGGTGGTCATAACCTTCTTCCTTTTTTTGAAAGGATGCTGCCATATTAAAAATTGCTCTATCTTTTTGAAAAGCTACAACTCTTCTGGTTGTAAAACTTCCACCGTTCCTAATTTTATCAACCTCATATGTAACGGGGGTGTTTAGGTCTCCTGGAAGAATAAAATATCCATGCATAGAGTGAGCAATTCTATCTTCAGGAACAGTTTGATAAGCAGCATGAAGTGATTGACTTAATACTTGTCCACCAAAAACTCTACCCCAAACTGTGTTATAATTTTGACCCTCAAATTTATTTTCATCAATTTTTTTGAGAGTTACTATTGAGATTAATTCATCAATATTCATAAAATTTTTATTTATTGTCTCT
>Ga0208965_1000501_pt1 | contig 18658 bp, 18 predicted proteins | sample AOAMet1_07_M0_10_2_FD_188230 | JGI IMG/M metagenome (GOLD analysis project Ga0208965, IMG submission 188230) | Ammonia-oxidizing marine microbial communities from Monterey Bay, California, USA - CAN11_07_M0_10 (SPAdes) | ecosystem: Environmental > Aquatic > Marine > Intertidal zone | place...
TCTGGATATACAGGGCATTGTCCTCACCATGTATGACCGCCGCAACAATCTGTCGGACCAAGTTGCCGACGAGGTGCGCGAAGTACTTGGATCCAAAGTGTACAAGACGGTCATTCCACGCAACGTACGTTTGTCCGAAGCGCCGAGCTTCGGCAAACCCGCCCTCCTCTATGATTACCGTTGCCCTGGCAGCGAAGCTTATATCCGCCTCGCATCCGAAGTTCTACAGAGAGAGCGGGCCCGTGCAATGGAGCCTGCCTGATGAGCAGTGAAAAGCAGAAACCAAGCCGTCTAGGGCGTGGACTATCCGCGCTTATCGGCGAAGTGGAGGGTGTTTCCGCGGCGTCTGCAGATGAAGAGCGCGACGTACAGGCCAAGACAGATGCCTCGACGCTACTGATCAGCGATATCAGGCCCAACCCTCAACAGCCGCGCCGCCATTTTTCTGAAGCAGATCTCAATGAGCTATCAGAATCGATCCGGGCAAAGGGTGTGCTGCAGGCGATACTAGTTCGCCCAGACCCGAAGAGCACCGGCAAATATCAGATCGTCGCCGGCGAACGCCGCTGGCGGGCGGCCAAACAGGCAGGACTGACCGAGATACCAGCAACCATCCGCCAGATGGACGAGCTCGAACTACTTGAAATCGGTATCATTGAGAACGTGCAACGCACCGACCTCAACCCGATCGAAGAAGCCGAGGCGTATGGTGCGCTGATGAGGCGCTTCGGGCGGACGCAGGAAGGGCTGGCTGAGAGTGTTGGCAAGAGCCGCGCGCATATTGCTAACACGTTGAGACTGTTGAATTTATCGGACTTGGCACGTGAGCATCTGCGCGAAGGGCGGATCTCTGCCGGCCATGCACGAGCTGCACTGGGTGCGCCTGATCCGGACGCCGTCATCGCCATGGCCGTTGCCAAGGGGCTCAGCGTTCGCGAAGTCGAGAAGCTTTCCCGGTCCGCAAAGGAAGACGGCAGCATCGAGACAGTTGCCGGCCGCGTTCGCCAGGCCGAAAAAGATGTCGATACCGAAGCGCTGGAGGCTGATCTCGCCCGCGCACTCGGCCTCAGCGTCGATATTCGGCACAAGGGCGACAAAGGCGAAATGCGTATTAAATACAGCGATCTGGAACAGCTGGACGACCTCTGCCGTCGTCTCACTGCAAGGCGTTCAGCGACCTGATCGCGCCGCCGCTGACTTCACGATGTTCAGGAGCAGTAGCCGCAACGCCGGATCGGCAGCAGCAGCGGAAGTTTTCGCCTGCAGCTCGAGGTCATGAATAGCTGCCAGAAGACGCGTGAGGGAAGCAGACGTCCAGAGGTCGAGCCGGGCGCGAAAAGCGGGCCATTCCGATCCCCATACTGGGGGACGCAAGCGCCTGCCGATATCACCGCCGGTGCCCATAAGCCCCCTCGCCTGCATCAGACGCCGGATCTCCATCTCAAGAATGCGTAGCACACTGATTGTGCTGGTCCCACTCTCAATCACGCGATCATATTCTGCCTGGCAGCGCTCCGAATCTCCATCGAGCGCTGCGTTTGCGAGGTCGCGAACGCTATCATCTGCATCCGTACGACAGATGGCCCGGACATCGGCCACAGAAATCGCCCGGCCGAGATCACGACCGTAAAGGGAAAGCTTCTCGCTTTCCTGATTGGCGAGCCCTCTATGGCCCGGAAGCAGGCTGACGAAATCTTCAAGCGCGTCAGGCTCAATCTGCACATTGAGCGCTGCGAGTTTATCTTCGACGAGCGATTTCAGTGAATCGGCAGTGTCAGCATAGACCTGAATCGCAGCCGCAGTGCTCGATTGCTCGATCGTGGCGCGGAGTTTGGAGCGCTTGTTGAGGCTTCCATTGAGGATGAGAAGACGGTTGGCAAACCCACTTCCCATCTGATCGGCCCTTTCGATGAGGTCCAGGATGGGTTTGGATATCTTTTCCCCGGAGGTGCGGACACGCACAATCTCAATGTCTCCCAACAGGGAGCCGGTTTCTACCTTGTCAGAAAGAAGATGCGGCTCGCGCCGGATTTCGTCATCGTCGACTACAACTAGCCGGGCATTACCGGCAGCCTTGCTCCACCCTGCAGCAATCTTATCGGCGAGATCATTTACCACGCCGTCATCATCGCCATAAACGAGGGCACACCAGGGGCTGTTGTCTGAACTTTTGAACCGGCTGGAAACCTGACCGCTTTTCAGGATCATCGCGCCGCTTCAAGCTGTAGACGAAGGTCGTCCACAATCTTGCGGGCCAGTTCGCTCATACCGCGCTCCGAAGACTCGGTCTGAGCTGCAACGTCGCCGAAAGGAGACTGCGTTGCCGCAATCGGGATCTGCACCTGAGCATCGCCGCTATAAGCCTCGCCGCTCTGCGTGGTCAGCGTGAATTCTGCGCCGCCTCTCAGGAAAGACCGCGAAACACTGCCGTCATTGAGCAGGGTGATACGCTCAAGTTCTTCCTCGAGACCGACGCGCAATTCGGCTCGTTCATTCAGACCAGGAAGCCCGATGGCCAGCTCTTTCAGGAGTTCGCGGCGAAGAAGATAACCAGACCGACCATTGATTTCGTCGACCCGGATCAGGCCTTCGCCGACCTGATCGAAGGATGCGTCCGCGTAGAGCGGGCGAAAACCACAGCCAGCCAGCATGAGCGTGGCAACGGAAGCGAGGATCAAATTCTTCATGACGCCACGATATTCACGATACGGCCGGGAACCACAATGATTTTCTTTACCTCGACGCCTTCAAGAAAGCTCGCAAGCGCTGGCAGCTGCAAGGCCTGGCTTTCGATATCGTCCTTGGTGGCATCTCGGGCGACTTCAATTTCGGCTCTACGCTTGCCGTTCACCTGGATTGGAAGGGTGATCGTGTTTTCCACCATCAACTCTGGATCTGATTGGGGCCAGGCGGCGTCCGAGATGAATCCGCCCTCTCCCAGCGCGCTCCAGCACTCCTCAGCGAGATGTGGCATGAAAGGCGTCAGGCAGATTGCGAGCATACGCGCGCTTTCGTGACGCGAGGCTGACGATTCATCAGCAGCGCTTTCAGCTTTCTTCAGCGTGTTGACCCAGTCATGGCAGAGCGCAATGGCTGCGTTGAGCCTGAACTCGGTAATCGCCTTGTTTACCTCTGCGGCTGCGCGGTGAGAGAAGCGCAGGAGCGGCGTTGGTTCGACTTTACCCGCAGGCTTTTCCGAGCCGTCGAGGCCAGCAAAGATTGACCAGACGCGCTGAACGAAGCGGGCCGCGCCTTCTGCACCAGCCTGAGACCACTCAACATCCCGCTCAGGCGGGCTGTCAGACAGTACGAACCAGCGGGCAACGTCTGCGCCGAAGGACACGATAATCTGATCCGGATCGACAACATTCTTGCGCGACTTCGACATCTTCTCGACGGGGCCAGCCGTAACTGGAAGGCCGCTATCGCGTACGAAAAGGCTGCCATCGCGCCGTTCGATATCGGCGGGTTCAACCCATTTGCCTTCGCTATTCTTGTAGGTCTCGTGCGTGACCATGCCCTGCGTGAATAGCCCAAGGAATGGTTCGCCGTTTGGCAGATCGAGTTCGCCAACATCACGCAGCGCGCGGGATATGAAGCGCGCATAGAGGAGGTGCAGGACAGCGTGCTCGACACCGCCAATATACTGATCGACAGGCATCCAGTAGGCGCGTTCGGCCTTGTCCTTGATCCCGGCGAACCGTGCGAAGTACCACGACGAATCCACGAAGGTATCGAGCGTGTCGGTTTCCCGCGTGCCCTCTCCACCGCATTTCGGACAGCTTGTCTTCTTCCAGGTGGGATGGTGCGCGAGCGGGTTGCCCGGCTTGTCGAAGCTCACATCCTCAGGAAGCGTGACTGGAAGATGTGCATCAGGCACTGGAACGGCGCCGCAGCTTTGGCAGTGAATGATCGGGATCGGACAGCCCCAATAGCGTTGGCGTGACACGCCCCAGTCGCGAAGACGGTAATTCGTCGTGCCTTCGCCTAGCCCGAGCGATTCGAGCTTTTCGATCGCGGCTGAGATGGCGGCATCCGTCGATAGGCCATTAAGGAAGTCGGAATTGTAGATCGTACCTGGGCCGGTATAGGCCGTGTCGGTGATCTCATGATCGTCGGCACTTGTGTCTGGCGGCAGGACAACTGGCTGAACTGGCAGGTCGTATTTGCGTGCGAAATCAAGGTCGCGCTGGTCACCGGCCGGAGAGCCAAATATGGCGCCGGTGCCGTAGCCAGACAGCACGAAGTTCGCCGTCCAGACAGGTATCGTCCAACTCGGATCAAACGGGTGCTGGACGCGTAGTCCAAGATCAACACCCAGCTTGGGTGCTTTCTCGATTGCTTCTTCTGACGTACCGATTTTCGCAGCTTCTGCAATAAAGTCGCGGATTTCAGGGCGGTCTTCTGCAAGTGCGCGTGTAATCGGATGGTCAGGTGCCAGCGCAATGAAGCTTGCGCCGTACAGTGTGTCCGGACGGGTCGTGTAGACCTCGATATGCTTTCCGAACTCTGGCGGTTGATCACCATCGATTACCCAGCGGACAGTGGCGCCCTGGGATTTGCCGATCCAGTTGGCCTGCATCAGGCGAACCTTGTCGGGCCAGTTCTCGAGCCCGTCGAGACCTTCGAGGAGCTCGTCGGCATACGCGGTAATGCGGAAAAACCATTGCGTCAGCTCGCGCTGCTCGACAGGAGCACCCGTGCGCCAGCCCTTGCCGTCGATGACCTGCTCATTCGCAAGCACCGTATTATCGACCGGGTCCCAGTTGACCTTGCTGGCCTTGCGATAGGCCAGACCCGCTTCAAGCAGTTTAAGGAAGAGGCGCTGCTGCTCACCATAATAGTCAGTGTCGCAGGTCGCGAATTCGCGGCTCCAGTCCAATGTTAGACCGAGCTTCTCCAGCTGCGCGCGCATCGTTGCGATGTTCTGATAGGTCCACTCACCCGGATGAACATTACGCTCAATGGCGGCGTTCTCAGCTGGCAGGCCGAAAGCGTCCCAGCCCATAGGGTGGAGCACGTTATGCCCGAGCGCGCGGCGATGACGAGCCACGACATCGCCCATCGCATAGTTGCGGACATGGCCCATATGGAGCTTGCCCGATGGATAGGGAAACATCTCGAGGACGTAGGACTTGTCCTGTCCTTTCGCCTCATCCGGCGTTTTTGTCTTGAAAATACCGGCGTCTGCCCAGGCCTTACGCCACTTGGCTTCCGCAGCTTGCGGATCATAGCGAGACGTCACGGCGTCCCTCCTGCAATTATGTAAGCTGGCTTGTCGCGCCTAGCTGAGTTCTGAAGATTTGAGAACGCGCGCACGCGTCAGGATGGCGTTCTCAAGCTGGACACTTGTGGCTTGATCCACAGGGGCGTCCGTCCACTGGCCGTTGTCCTGAACTTGGCGGAAGACGGAGACTTTCACGCCGTCGGCCCGTAGCCGCGAGTCCAGAATGTAGACGGTTGCGCGGATGCGCTCACCCTCAGCGTCCGGATAGGACTTCCAGTCATAGTTGATGATGCCGCCAACCGGGTCAGCCGTGGTCAGAGGCAGCGTGTTCAACGTATCGAGGCTGGCGCGCCAGAGGTAAGGATTGACCCCGCCTTCGAAGCTTTCGGCAACGCTGATATTCTGAGCGCCGCTATTGCCCGAGAACAGGCAGCCTGAGAGAGCGAACACCCCGGTGAGAGCAGCGGCGATCTTTGTGGAAGCGTTCATTACGAATATCCTGTCGGCAATATCTTCTTCACGAACCGCTCTGTATATCATCTGGGACCCGTCGGGCCAGTGCTGATATGTGCTCGGCGAGAAGCAATCGATTGGACGCCCTCCCGATGAGATCAGCCCTGCTCCTCTCTGCCGCGATATTCATTGCGGCGCTAATGCCGCAAGCATTCGCCCTGCCCCTCGATATCGAGAGCGATTTCGAGGCAGCAACCGTCGTGTCGCTGCTTGATGACAAGCGCGCCGACAGCGAAGCAGTCCTCTACGAAATAAGCCTTGATACCGAAGCCGAGACCATTCTCCGGAACGGGACCGAGCTTGGCGCCCGCATAACGCTGCGCGGCCAGAGGGACCATCCGCTGCGCCCCGGCTTCGCTGGAGATTTCGGTACGGGTTCGGCGCTTGCCGGCGCTTACAGCGGACTTTCCGGAGGGTTCGACAGCGCTGAGACGGGAGCGCGAGGACGGGTTGAGGCAGCTTATCTCCGGGCTGATGGGGGCTATGGTGAACTCCGGATCGGTAAGGATCGGGGTGTTGCCGCCAGATTCTTTGAGGGGGCGCCGAGCGCACTCACTTATTCCGCCGTGGCAAACCCATATCTCGATCCGACAGGGCTCAAGATAAACCGAACCAATCATGATGTGACCGGACCGTCCGCAAAGCTCAGCTATGCCAGCCCGCGCATTCTGGGCCTTCGGGCAGGCCTTTCATTCACGCCTGAGGGCGATGGACAGAACCTTGACCGCAGCCTGTCGGACGCCACCGGCCAGCCCGGACTAGGAAATGTCGTTGAGGCCGCTGCAAACCTGTCGCGCACGCTTCGCGCCTCGGGCATCCGGATCGAGGCCTCGCTTGCCTGGTCTGCTGCCGAGCCGGATGATGTCGCCGGACTGACCCGTGACCGGATGGAAACATGGTCACTGGGCGCGAACATTGAGCGCGACGACACCGAATTCGGCATCTCTTTGCTGCAAAGCGATAATGGCTTCAGCGGCGGCGATTATTCGGCCTGGGAAGCAGGTCTAGCCCATGACTTTGGCGAGACGCGCGTATCGCTGAACTATGGCGAGGCCGATGACGATCTCGCACGGCTTTCTTCGGAGGGCGTGAGTATAGCGGCGAAGAGGGAACTTTCAGACGGTTTCGACGTAGCCCTTTCATATCAACATGAACGTCTGAGCACGTCCGGCAGCAACCGCACAAGCAAGGGCGTTGTGGTAGAAATCACACTCCAGGCCGATTTTTTCGAAATGAGCAGGAATTAATGTTCAATTTGCGCGCTCCTTTGATTAAGTAGCGGCGTAACAAAGGTGGCAAATGAATTATTCTGTAGCAGCTCTTGCAGCACTCGGCGTTTTCGCGGCCCTTCCGGCCACGGCGCAGTCTGAGGCTATTGAGCTGTCGCCGCCGACCGTTTCCGAGACCGAGAAAGCCCAGCCGGACTGGTACCGCCAGTTCACGCTGAGCTCACCATCCGACGCAACGCCGATCTGGCAAGGCGCGCCCAGCAAGGAAGTTCGCCTTGCCTGGATCAAGGGTGATCGCTGGCAGTTGAGCGTAGACATGACTTCACGGCCCGACGGTTCGCCGCTCGCGCGTGAGGAAATGCGTGCAGGCGCAGAATTCCGGATCACGCCCCGCATTAGCGTTGGCGGTGAGCTGACCCTCGGTGCGACGGAGCTTGATGAGCTTCAGCAGCTGCAGAATGAGACCATTGAGACGGGTATCCGCCTTCGGTCTGCTTTCAAGTTCTAGCTTTTACAGAAGCGCCTCAAACGCCGAAACGCTTGCAAAGCCGCCGAACAGGGCGGCTTTTTCTGCATTTGCTGACGTAATTCCACCGAGCGCGTAGAGCGGGACCGGTGACCTCGCTGCCGCCGCGGCAAAGCGGGAGAGCCCGATCGGATGTCCGGCACTTGGACTGGCTGATGGAAAAACGGTCGAATACATCAGCGCGTCGACAGGGTAAGCCCGTGCTGCGCGCAGCTCGGTGGATGAGTGGACGCTCAGTGTGTGGAGCAGCCCGGGGTCGGGCTTCATACGGCGAAGATCACCCCGCAGCCGGAAAGGCCAGTGAACACCATCCGCGCCGGTTTCGAACGCGAGGTCTGGATCGGCCCCGATCAGAACAATCCGCCCTGCTCTCTGGCTGACTCTGACGATATCGAAGGCCTGTTGCATCGCATCTGCCTGGCCGAAGTGCCGGATGATGACGCCGATGCCGTCAGGTAGCCGGGCGATGATGGCACGCGCATCACTTATGCGTGCCGGATCCGTCACAAAGAAACCGCCGGGAAGCAGCGGGCCGGTATGCGCCTGCGCAAGGTGCGCGGCGTTTCGGAACTTGCGGGAGGCGGCTGCGGCGTGCTTCATCCCTGCATGCCTAGCACTGACCTTTCCAACGACATAGCCGCCGGCCGGGACGAGATCCTGAAACAGCTCGCCGCAGCGGCGGACAAGCCCGTCGAACTTGTCGCCGTTTCCAAGAAACAACCGGATGAGCGCCTGCAGGCCGCACTTGATTGCGGGCAGCGGGTGTTCGGCGAAAACCGGGTGCAGGAGGCGCAGGACCACTGGCAGCACAGGCGGGACATTGAAGGTCTCTCCCTGCACCTGATCGGCCCGCTTCAGAGCAACAAATCAGAATATGCCGTCGCCCTGTTCGATGTGATCCAGACTGTCGACCGCAAGAAGATCGTACGCACGCTGACAGAGGCGGCAGAAAAGCTGAACCGGTTTCCGGATCTGCTGATCCAAGTGAATACAGGGGAGGAAGAGCAGAAGTCCGGTGTCCTTCCGGCCGACCTCGACGAACTGATAGACTATACGCGACAGACCTATCCGGGTGAGCTTAAGGGGCTGATGGCGATCCCGCCTGTGGAAGAGCCTGCGGGTCCGCATTTTGCACTTCTGAAGAAGCTTGCCGACCGGGCGGGCCTGCCCTGGGTGTCGATGGGAATGAGCGCTGACTATGAGCTTGGCGCAAAGCTCGGCGCGACGCATGTCCGGGTCGGTAGTGCCTTCTTTGGAGAGCGCTACACCGGCTAGCTTGCGCGCAGGATCTCGATTTCTGCGTCCCTGTCACAATGGGACAGCAGATCCTTGAGATCGTCCAGCGCAAGCGCGATACAACCTTCGGTCGGTGAATAGTCAGGCTTCGCGATATGCATGAAGATGGCGCTGCCCTTGCCGGGAACGACCGGGTCGGTGTTATGGCTGAGCTGGACGACGATGTCGTACAGATCATCGTCGCGCCACATGACTTCGTGGCTTGCGGGATAAGGCCGTTTAACGGCGCAGTTATAAAGCGGGTCGCACGGCTCATCGCACCAGCCATCGTCTGGGTGAAGCGGTGTTATTGGCAGCGCAGTCTTTGGCCGATCAAACTTGTCGGCGCGCCAGAAGACACGCTTGATCTTCCAGAGGCCGATGGGCGAGGCGCCGTCACCTTCAGTCTTTTTACCGGCGTCCACCATGCCACCTTTCCCGATCGCGCACTGGAAGGTCAGGCCCTGGCCGATAATTTTCCTGTCGGGGGTCACCCGGAAACGTGTCGGCATCTGGCCGCTCCCAAAATCGTGATCATCTAGTTATTCGACGGCGAGTCGGTGTTATGTGTATCGCGTCCCGCCAACAGCCAGCAACCCGGCATCGCTCTACATGATCAGCACAAAGACACTTCTTCTCGTCGATGATGATGACGAACTTCGCAGCGCTCTCGCAGAACAGTTCAATCTGCATGACGGCTTCGAGGCGATGGAGGCAGCCAATGCGTCCGAGGCCCTGAAGCTGATTGAGACGCAGCGGTTTGACCTCGTCCTCCTCGATGTAGACATGCCGGACATGGACGGGCGCGAAGCCTGCAAACTGATGCGCCAACGGGGCCTTCGTGCGCCTGTCGTGATGCTGACGGGGCAGGATAGCGACGCCGACACCATCCTTGGGCTGGAATCCGGCGCGAACGATTATGTGACCAAGCCTTTCCGGTTCTCGGTCCTGCTTGCCCGTGTGCGCGCACACCTTCGAAGCTTTGAGCAGAGCGAAGACGCAACCTTCACGCTCGGCCCATACGAGTTCCAGCCGGCGATGAAGCTGCTTGTCACGTCAAGCGACCAGAAGGTGCGGCTGACCGAAAAGGAAACGAACATCCTCAAATACCTCTACAGGGCGGGCGGCAAGGCTGTTGCCCGCGAGGAACTGCTCGCTGAGGTCTGGGGATACAACGCAGCCGTGACGACCCATACGCTGGAGACGCATGTCTACCGGCTGCGCCAGAAGATTGAGCCAGATCCGGCGAATGCCCGCATCCTGATTACCGAAGCTGGCGGATACAGGCTGCAGGCAGGCTAGGCGCGCAGCCTAGACATGGAATGTCGTGCTGACAGGCGCGTGATCGGACGGTTTCCATCCGCCGCGCCAGCCAAGATGAATGCTGTAAGTCTTCAGATCGGCCCCGGCCATGGCGGCATCGTTGCCCCAGATATGATCAAGGCGCCGGCCGCGGTTTGAGGCGGCCCAGTCCTTCGCCCGGTACGACCACCAGGTGTAGAGCTTCTGATCATCGGCATGACGGGCGCGCGCGATATCGGTGAACCCGCCTGCCTTGCGCGCTTTGTCGAGTGCCTCGGTCTCAACCGGCGTGTGCGAAACGATTTTCAGTAGCTGCTTGTGCGACCAGACATCATTTTCGTGCGGGGCGACATTGAGATCACCGACGAGAATGTGAGGTTCTGAGGCCTGCGCCGACGACGCAAAGTCGCGCGCCATGCATTCGAGGAAGTCCAGCTTGTGAGCGAACTTGTCATTCTTGACCGGGTCTGGCTCATCGCCGCCTGCGGGCAGGTAGATATTATGGATCAGCGCGCCCTTGATGCTCGCGGTTTGCACGCGGGCGTGGCCTTCGCGGCAGAGCGGATGCGCCTCGACCGGCTCAATCGGGTGACGCGAAACAATCGCGACGCCATGATGGCCGCCTGACTGGCCGAAGATCTGAAAATGATCATAGCCGATCTCGCGGAAGGATTTCTGCGGGAACTGGTCGGTCTGGCACTTGATCTCCTGCAGGCAGAGAACGTCAGAGCTTTCCTCTTTCAGGAAAGCCTGCACGTTCGGTGCCCGCAAGCGGACCGAGTTGATGTTCCAGGTGGTGATTTTGAGTGGCTGCGCTGGCATCCGCTCGCCTTAGCCGCGTGGTCCTGACCGGTCAACGCGGCGACTGGCTAACCTTCATTGGACGGCTCCGGGATCGGCTCATAGCGAAGCTTCGACACCTGCAGGGTCACTGATCCGATTGCATCTGTATCGGCCTGGATCTTCACCGGCATGAAAGTGCCGTTATCCATGGGGGCCATCCACATGCGCAGCGGGCCATCTATGCCAGTCAGCGTCTCTTTCGCATTGATCTCATCGGCGTCGTAGCCGGCGATCTTGTCCATCGAAACATGGCACTCATAGGCTTCGCCGCGATAGGCGTCGGTTTTCACCTGTTTGAGACCGGCATTCTCGAAGTGGAGATGGGTCAGCTGACGGCCATCGAAGATTTTCATCGGGCCGCCGCATGGATTGCCGTCTGCCGGGCGCGGCGTGAAGGCGTGGCCAAGGAAAGCCGTAAGCGGGTCAGCTGCTTCCAGCTTCTGAGCTGGCGTAGCTGGTGGCTCACCCAGATTGCCGAAGGCGGGCTTCGCCGTCATTGCGACGTCGGACGCGCCATAAGTCATCTCGACGCGGCGGTTCTTCTTGCCGTCCCGGTTCTGGGAGACATAGGCATATGGCTCGAGGCGATCGTCGCGGACATAGCCACTGGCAGCGAGGCGCATGTCATAATTGACCAGGATGTCAGCGAGACCCGTCGTCTTCACAACACCATTGATCGAGTAGGTGTCGGGCTGAAGGTCCATGCGGAAATTCGCCCGGCCCGTGATTGGGATGAAGAGCGCCCAGGCGGTCGCTTTCACTTCATAGACGAGGCGCATCGGCTCTCCGGCGCGCACCTCACCGAGTGGAGACATTGTGGCGGCAACCGAAGTCGATTGCGCGGAAGACAGACCTGCGGTCGCAAGCGCTACAAGGCTCGTGGCGGCGATCAGCTTTTTCATGAGGGAAAGTCCTTGGTTCGAGACGTTGGCGCTCATCATATATAAGTGCATAACAGAATGGCAGCTGAACAGGGTCAACCTGACTTCGCCGCGATAATACCTCAATTTGGCCGTGTGTAACCGGCTGAGCGGGACGGTTGACGTTTGCGTGGCTGGCGCGTATGAGCGCCGCTTCGGATTTAATCTAACACTATTAAGCGAGCGCCCCATGGCACGCCAATGCGAACTTTCAGGCGTCAAGCCGATCGTCGGCCACAAAGTGAGCCACTCGAATGTTAAGACCAAGCGCCGGTTCCTCCCGAACCTGGTGAACGTGACCCTGCGGTCCGAAACCCTGGGCCGGGACGTATCCCTGCGCATTGCGGCAAAGACCCTGCGCACCGTCGACAAGCATGGCGGCCTCGACGGCTATCTTGCAAAGTCGAAGGACGACACGCTTTCCCCGAAAGCCCTCAAGATCAAGCGCGACATCGAAAAGCAGGCTGCTGAAGCAAGCGCCTAAGGTCACCTGATCTTCTACAGACCAAGAAAACGCGCTCCATACGGGGCGCGTTTTTGTTTGCGTTGATCACACTTATGGGCCAGCCAGAAACAAATGTTTTCAAGGAGCCCAAAGATGCTGCGACCCGAAATTTTCCTGTCAGCCATCCTGCTTGCATCCTGCGCGCAGTCATCTCCGCCAACACCGACAGATACGCCGAAACCGAACGAGACCGTCCGTCCAAGTGCGACACGGGTCTTCTCCAGCGGCACGATCTATACCGGTATCGGCAGTGAAACGGTGGACACTGTGGCCGTGGATGGCGGTGGCCGCATCGTCTGGACAGGCTCCGTCGACAACCTCGACGCAGAGGTCGAAATCGAGAACGCCGAATTTGTCAGCCTGAATAATCATTTCATGTATCCCGGCTTCACGGACTCGCACGCGCATCTCATCGGGATTGGCCAGAGAGAGCTGTCACTGGACCTTGCAGGCACAGCATCCATCGACGAGCTGGTGACGCGGATCGAGGCAGAAGCTGAGGGCCTTGGCGAGGACGCCATCATTGTCGGGCGCGGCTGGATTGAAACGGGCTGGCCGGAAGGGCGTATGCCGACGGCTGCCGACCTCGACGCTGTTGTTGGCGACCGCATTGTCATTCTGGGCCGTGCCGACGGGCACGCACTCGTCGCCAGTTCTGCGGCGCTCCGTGCGGCCGGGATCGATGATACCACCCTTGATGTTGAAGGCGGCAAGATCGAGCGCAATGAGAATGGCAAGGCGACCGGCATCCTGATCGATAATGCCATGACGCCGGTCTGGGGCCTCGTCGCGGCACCGACAGAAGAAGACGTTCGCCGGGCTTACGCTGAAGGTGCCGGTGTCTACGCAGAACGCGGCTGGACCGGCCTGCACAATATGAGTGTGCCGCCCGCACATGCCGAAGTCATGGAAGCCCTGGATGAGAGCGGCGAATTGCCTGTGCGGATTTATAACGCTTTCTCGGAGGATGGCTTCCAGATTGCCAAGGCGCATGCCTTCGAGACCGATACGATCACAAACCGGGCCGTGAAGCTTTACATGGATGGCGCGCTCGGCTCTCGCGGCGCGCTTCTGATCGAGCCTTATTCGGACCGCCCCGACACGAACGGGCTTTCGCTGCTGGACCCTGAGGGGCTGGAACTCCTGATGAAGCGTGCAGAAGAGAACGATGTACAGCTGGCTATCCATGCTATCGGCGATCTCGCGAACCGGCGCATCCTGGACGTTTATGAAGAGCTTTCGCTGGACGGCGACCTTCGCTGGCGCATTGAGCACACACAGATTGTCCACCCGGGCGACATCTCGCGCATCCCCGGGCTCGGTCTCATTGCGTCGATGCAGCCATCACATGCCATCGGCGATCTCAAATTCGCCCCTGCCCGGCTTGGGGCTGACCGTCTGGAAGGGGCGTATGCCTGGCAGGACCTTCTTGATGCAGGCGCGGTCATCGCAGGCGGATCGGACGCGCCGGTTGAGGTTGGCTCGCCGCTGATAGAATTCTATGCCGCTGTCGCGCGAAAGGATCTTGATGGCAATTCCGGCGCTGGCTGGCATCCTGAGCAGGCGCTTTCCCGACCGGACGCCCTCGCGCTCTTTACCTCGGCGGCGGCCTATGCCGCCTTCATGGAAAACGATCTCGGCACGATTGAACCGGGCAAGATTGCTGACTTCTCCGTCTTCGACCGCGACCTCATGAGCGTTCCGGAAGCTGAAATTCTGGAAGCAAATGCAGTGATGACAGTTGTGAACGGTGAAATCGTCTGGTCTGCGGCGGAGTGACCTTTACCTCACGTCGCACTAGTCGCATGTCATTCGCGTGCTAGAACCCATTTCGTGAGACCCGCGAGACTAAATCGAGGACAATAGTTTATGAGCCTGACCAGCGATACCGATGTTCTGACCGAGCTTGAGCCGACCGTAGAGATCAAGGTCCGTGATGTTTTCGGCATCGACACCGACATGGTCGTGCACGGCTTTGAAACGAAGACCGAATATGTGCCGGAGATTGACGAATCCTACCGGTTCGATCCTCAGACGACGCTGGCGATCCTGGCGGGCTTCGAGCACAATCGCCGCGTCATGGTGCAGGGCTATCACGGCACCGGCAAGTCGACCCATATCGAACAGGTCGCCGCGCGCCTCAACTGGCCGATGATCCGCATCAACCTCGACAGTCATGTCAGCCGGATCGACATGGTCGGCAAGGACGCAATCGTGCTCAAAGAAGGCGTTCAGGTCACTGAATTTCGCGAAGGTATCCTGCCTTGGGCGCTGCAACGCCCGGTCGCGATCACCTTCGATGAATACGATGCCGGCCGTCCGGACGTGATGTTCGTGATCCAGCGCGTTCTGGAGGCCTCTGGCCGCCTCACGCTACTCGACCAGAACCGCGTCATCTCGCCGAACCCCTATTTCCGTCTGTTTGCGACGACGAACACTGTCGGTCTCGGCGATACCACGGGCCTCTATCACGGGACCCAGCAGCTCAACCAGGGCCAGATGGACCGCTGGAGCATCGTCACCACACTCAACTATCTTGAGCATGATGCCGAAGTGGAAATCATCTCGACCAAGGCGACAGATCTCGACAAGGAGCTTCTGTCCAAGATGGTGCGCCTGGCGGACCTGACCCGGAACGCATTCATGAACGGCGATATCTCCACCGTCATGAGCCCGCGTACCGTAATCACCTGGGCAGAGAACTACCGGATCTTTGGCGACCTTGGCCATTCCTTCAGGATGACCTTCCTCAACAAGTGCGACGAACTCGAACGCCCGCTCGTGGCAGAGATGTATCAGCGCTGTTTCGGTGAAGACCTGCCGGAAAGCGCGCTGATGGTACGCGTCGCCTGAATTTGAGCGGCAGGCTGCCGCCTGCATGCAAAACCCTTCGCAACTGCGATAGCGGGCGCTAAGTGAGGACCATGTCTAAACAGGACGATACGCCCTACGAACTCTTCAAGCAGGCCCTTGCCGCAACGGCGAAGGCCATGAGCCAGACACGCGATGTGGAGACGAGCTTTGTCTCTGAGGCGGGCCGGGCTGAAGAGAACCGGCTTGTCCTGCAGGCGCCGCCACGCGAGCTTTCGAAAGAGCAGGCGGCTCGTGCCCGCGGCGAAGCTGACGCGCTATCGCTGCGTATGGCCCACCATGACGCGGCTGCACACCTGGCGGAACGTCCAAGCGGTGAGATGGCCCGTCAGGTCTATGAGGCTGCAGAGCGCGCCCGCATTGAATCCATCGGTGCAAACGCGATGGACGGCACCGCTGATAATCTCGACGCTGCCCTCGCCGCGCGTTGCGAGAAGGCAGGCTATAGCCGTATGCAGGATCGCACGGAAGCGCCAATCGCGCCGGCGATCGAGTTCCTGCTGCGCGAAAAGCTGACCGGCCGCAAATTGCCCGCGGAAGCAGAAGGCATCGCTTCCATCTGGCGCGATGAAGTGACGGAACGCGGCGGTAATGCGCTGGACGAACTGCTGACGCAACTCAACGACCAGCGCGCCTTTGCAAAGACTGTCCAGCGCCTCATCAAGGACCTCACAGAGGGAGACGAGGCTGGCGACGATCAGGAAGAAGAGAGCGAGACCGAAAGCGAGGAGCAATCCGAGCAGCAGGAAACCTCCAGCGACGATTCCGAGCAGGGCGATGAGACCGAGGGCTCCTCAACCGAGGAGATGGAAGCTGGCGAAAGCGACGATGTCGAAGGCGAAGAGACGAATGTCTCCGTAGACGCTGACGCAGAAGCTGAGGGTGAGGACGACTATGAAGAGAGCGATGACGGCTCCAAGCCGCTCCGCCCGAACTTCCGTGACGGCGATGACCGCCAGGACTTTTCCTATCGCGTCTTCACCACCGCGCATGATGAGATCGCCAAGGCCGCTGACCTCTGCGATCCGGAAGAACTGACACGGCTTCGCGCCTATCTCGACCATCAGCTGCAATCGCTTCAGGGCGCGGTTTCCAAACTGGCCAACCGCCTGCAGCGCCGTCTGATGGCGCAGCAGAACCGGTCATGGTCCTTCGATCTGGAAGAGGGCGTGTTGGATACCGCTCGCCTCACCCGCGTCATTACAGACCCGACAGCGCCGCTTTCCTTCAAGCAGGAAGACGACTCTGAGTTCCGCGACACGGTTGTCACGCTGCTGCTTGATAATTCTGGCTCCATGCGTGGTCGCCCGATCATGATCGCTGCGCTCTGCGCTGACATTCTCGCGCGGACGCTGGAGCGTTGCGGCGTGAAGGTGGAGATCCTCGGCTTTACGACCAAGGCCTGGAAGGGCGGTCTTGCCCGTGAGGACTGGGTGAAGGCGAATAAGCCTGCGGGCCCGGGCCGCCTCAATGATCTGCGCCACATCATCTATAAGTCTGCGGATGCCCCATGGCGCCGCGCGCGCAAGAATCTCGGCCTGATGATGCGTGAAGGCCTGTTAAAGGAGAATATCGACGGCGAGGCGCTCCTCTGGGCCCATGACCGTATTCTCGGCCGGTCAGAGCAGCGCAAGATCATGATGGTCATCTCTGATGGCGCGCCGGTCGACGATTCCACGCTGAGTGTAAATGTCGGCAACTATCTGGAACGCCACCTGCGCCAGGTCATCGCTGAGATCGAGAACCGCAGCCCCGTTGAACTGATCGCCATCGGTATCGGGCATGACGTGACGCGTTACTACAAGCGGGCGGTTACCCTTGTGGATGCCGAACAGCTTGGCGGCGCGATTACCGAGCAGCTGGCAAGCCTCTTCGACGAAAAAGACAATCTGCCAGATCAGAAAGCGATGGCAGTACAGGCACCGCGCAGCGTCGCAAGGCCAGATACCGCGACCAGCGGTGTATCTGAAACCGCGCGCGGCGGCCCTCGCTATGGCTCGCGTGATGTCAAAGTGACATCAATGCAGGATATTGCTCGCAAGGCCTCCAAGAGCTGATCTCCAGCAGGACATTAGAGATGAACCAGACTTTTCTATTCGCCGCATCCCTGCTGGCGCTGGGCGTTGTCGGCTGCAGTTCTGGCACACCCGAAGCGCCAGCGTCGCCCCCGGCGGATTTGTGGGTCTATGACGCGGCCGATAGCAATTTTGCAGACAGCTCCTGCGCCGATGGCGAGCCTGTGGGCTTCGCCATGTCCTTCATCATGGCGGCAGAGCCAGTAGACCTCGGACCCACGGAGGCTGTTGCCCGCGCCTTGACGGGCGTCGAATTCGTGAAGGGCTGGGCCCTGGATGCGCCGCTGGCATCTTTCGGTGGGCTTTCCGGTCTCGACATTCTGCCGGGCGGTGACCTGCTCGCAATATCTGATGCGGGCGCATTCGTGCGCATCCCTTTCGATCAATCCGCGCTCACGCTGCAGGGGCAAGCGACTCTCACCTATCTGAGGGGTGCGGACGGAGAAATCCTGACCGGCAAATCGAAAGCCGACGCCGAAGGTTTGCATGTCGAAGACGGCATTGCCTTTGTCAGCTTCGAACGTGACCACCGGGTCGAGGCGTTTGCCTTTGAACGCTGCGGCGGCAATGCGCGCGCGGTACGGGTGGCCAGCTTGGGCGCGCGCCCAACGGGGCTCGGTCGGTCGATAAGCGAGAATTCGGGTCCGGAAGGCCTTGCTCTGCGGGACGGGGAGCTGTTGTTGGGGCTTGAAACGCTGGTGGGTGGTGACGGGCCGCTTGGCGTGGCCACCCAGGACAGCGATGTATCTTTCGCGGCCGTGCCGTGGATAAAGGCGGATGGCACGCCGCTGGTTGGCCTCGATGTGATTGGTGACGAGCTTTACAGTCTCCACCGCGCCTATAACCCGCTGACGCGTCAGAACGCGATTGGTATCCGGGTGCGCGGCGCTGACGGTGAGACCAGGACGCTCGCCTTTATGGCGGCGCCGCTCAACCTCGATAATTTCGAGGCGATCGCCGTTCTGCCGCTGGACGACCAGCGTTGCCGCATCTTCATAATGTCAGACGATAATTTCAGCGAGAACCAGCGCACGCTGCTCTACATCTTTGAGACGACGGGTCCGGCCTAGTTCTTGATCGCGTCGATTAGAGCGATAGCCTCATAGGAATCCCAGGCCGCTTCCCCGGCCAGGCGGGCGATTTCTGCGCCGGTCTCGTCATAGATGACCGTCGTCGGAAAACCGCGCGCTCCGCTATCATAGACGACTTCCCAGCGCTCTGGCGGGACGAAATAGAAATCTATGACACCGCCGGTGAGTTCCTGCAGGCGCTGGCGAGCATAATCACGGTCTTCTTCCGCATCGATGCTGATCGCGACGACCTGGAAGTTCTCATCACCTCTTGCGCTCTGCAGCGCGGCCAGAGACGGCAT
>Ga0208965_1000504_pt1 | contig 18600 bp, 17 predicted proteins | sample AOAMet1_07_M0_10_2_FD_188230 | JGI IMG/M metagenome (GOLD analysis project Ga0208965, IMG submission 188230) | Ammonia-oxidizing marine microbial communities from Monterey Bay, California, USA - CAN11_07_M0_10 (SPAdes) | ecosystem: Environmental > Aquatic > Marine > Intertidal zone | place...
GGTGAGGCGACCAAAATATCCATCGAGACACTTCGCGAAGCCCATGAAGGCTGGTTGCCGCGCTATATGAAGGGCGAAAACTAGGCGGAAGCCCCGGGCGCGCAGCGCCTAGATGTATAAAAATTCACTGTTTTCTGATCCATCTTTCTTTATGCAACGTATGCGTGTGCGAGAGGAAAACCGTCGATGGTGGCCTCGTGCCTCTTCTTCTCGCGCGCGCGCCAGTGTCCTTAGGGATGCTGGCGCGCCAAATTTTTCAGGCCTTCTGATTCTGATGGCTGAAGCGCGGGTTTGAACTTCACACCGCTCTGGCATTGACCTTTCATGCGGCTGGCGCTTCGGTGCTGCCATCATGGAGGTTCCCCAATGAAAACCAGTCTGATTTCCACCAGCGTGTTCGCGCTCAGCGCGGCGCTGCTTGTGTCCTGTACGAACAATTCGGGCGATGTGCCGCCGGCTGAAGTTCCTGTGCCGCCAATGGCAGGCGACCCGGTCGCGGCAGAGAGCACTGAAGTTGCCGAAGCACGCGCCTTCCTGGAACGCGCAGATGCTGAGCTTGGCCAGATGTCGAAGGAGATCAGTCCGATCTTCTGGGAGCAGGCGACCAATATCACCGATGAGACGAATGCCGCAGCAGCCGAGGCCGGCGCCAGCGCAACCACAATGGCTGTTTCACTGGCCAATGAGTCGAAGCGGTTCAATGATGTCGACCTGCCAGCAGACCTCGCGCGCAAGATGCAGCGGCTTCAGTCCGGCGTCACCATTCCAGCCCCCTCGACCGAAGGCGCGGCTGAAGAGCTGTCTCAGATCACGACTGGCCTTCAAGCGACCTACGGTACCGGCACATTTAACTATAAGGGCGAGGACCTGAACCTCGACCAGCTGTCGACCATCATCGAGACGAGCCGCGACCCGGAAGAGCTGCAGGCCGTCTGGGAAGGCTGGCGCACCGTCTCGCCGCCGATGAAGGATGACTATGCCCGCATGGTAGAGATCGCCAATGAAGGCGCGACCGAGCTTGGCTATGACAATCTGAAAACGATGTGGCTGTCGAAATACGACATGCCGCCGGAAGAGATGGCGACCGAGGTCGACCGTCTGTGGGGCCAGGTGTCCCCGCTCTATGAAGAGCTGCACTGCTATGTGCGCGCAGAGTTGAACGAGGAATATGGCGACGATGTCCAGCCCGCTACGGGCCCGATCCGCGCGGACCTGCTGGGCAATATGTGGTCGCAGCAATGGTCGAACATCTATCCGCTGGTCGAGCCGGAAGGTCTGCCGGGGCAGGGCTATAACCTGACCGATGAGCTGGTCGCGGCTGACTATGACGCCATCAAGATGGTCGAGACTGCCGAGGAATTTTTCGTGTCGCTGGGTCTCGATCCGCTGCCGCAGACCTTCTGGGAGCGGTCCATGATCGTGCGCCCGGAAGACCGTGAAGTGGTGTGCCACGCATCCGCCTGGGACCTCGATGACGAGGAAGATGTGCGCATCAAGATGTGTACCGAAGTGAACGCCGAGGACTTCTACACCGTCCACCATGAGCTGGGTCATAACTACTACCAGCGCGCCTATAAGGACGTCGATTACCTCTACAAGGACGGCGCACATGACGGCTTCCATGAGGCGATTGGCGATTTCATCTCTCTGTCGATCACGCCGTCCTATCTGGTCGATGTTGGCCTTATCACCGAGGATCAGGTGCCGGGCGAAGAGGCCGACATCTCGCTGCTGATGAACACCGCGCTCGACAAGATCGCTTTTCTGCCATTCGCCATCACGGTTGATAGTTGGCGCTGGGACGTGCTCGACGGCACGACGCAGCCTGCCGACTATAATGATGCCTGGTGGGCAAAGCGCACGCAGTATCAGGGTATCGTCCCGCCGGGCCCGCGTCCGGCGGACGCGTTCGACCCGGGTGCGAAGTACCACATTCCGGGCAACACGCCGTATCTGCGCTACTTCCTGTCCTACATCATGCAGTTCCAGTTCCATAAGGCCGCCTGCGAGCAGGCTGGCTGGGATGGCCCGCTGCACCGCTGCTCAATCTACGGAAATGAGGAAGTCGGCGCACGCTTCAATGCGATGATGGAAATGGGCGCATCAGAGCCTTGGCCAGACGTTCTGGAGACCTTCACCGGCACGCGTGAAATGGATGGCTCTGCGATCATCGAGTATTTCGATCCGCTGATCGGCTATCTGGAAGAGCAGAATGAAGGCCGCAGCTGCGGCTGGGAATAGGGGCGTCGCCCACTAGAAACTGAAAAGCCCCGGCCGAGTGATCGTCCGGGGCTTTTTACTGGCTGCGAGCGGCCTGCCTATTCGGCGTCGCTAGCGACGTGCTCATCAATGGCTTCGGCGACCATCAGCACTGTGTCGACAGATCTCGCGAACATGTTCGGGTCCACCTTCTCGAACGTGTCTGTGACCTTGTGATAGTCGGCATGGTCTTCGACGCCGAGATAGATGATTGGTACGCCTGCGCGCAGAAAAGGGGCATGATCTGACAGGGTCGACCAGTCCTGATTGCCCCATTCCGGGCTGTCATGCCCCTTGCTGAGCGTCAGCGGGGTTTCGGTCGCGACCGCGTCGATCACCGGGACCAGTTCAGGATAGTGATAGGTGCCGACGGCAAAGATCTCACCCTTGTCAGCGCGTGAGACCATGTCGAGGTTCAGGTTGAAGGCGAGCCGGTCTCCGATCTGTTCAGGAAGGTCGTGAACAAAGGCGGCAGAGCCCGCAATTCCTATTTCTTCAGCGTCAAAGAAAGCGAAGACGAGCGTGGTCTCGGGCGCGTTCTGCTGAAACCAGCTGATTGCTTCGAGCAGCGCGGCCACGCCGGACGCATTGTCGTCCGCTCCATTGTAGATGCCATCCTCACCCATGCCGACATGGTCATAATGGGCCGACATGACGATGACCGGGGAGCCCGGCTCATCATTGATTATGGCGAGAAGATTGGTGCCGCTTACGCCTTCCTTGCCTTCGGAAAAGCTGGCCGTCTCAAACGGGGCTTCAAATCCACCGTCCAGCAGCGGGTCCACGCCGCGCGCTTGAAGCTGGTCGATGATCCACTCACGGGCCTTGAGATTACCGGGTTCTCCAGTCAGGCGGCCCTCGAAGTCATCAGACGACAGCGTCTCAAGCGCGGAGAGCGCCCGGGCGCTATCATGGAACCGCGCTGTATAGGCGTGGGTCGCGGTTGCTGTCTCTGTTGCGGCTGGGTCGGGAGCAGACGGGCTTGAGCAGGCGGCGGCCAACAGGCCTGCGGCGAGGAAGGATCGGATCATCCGGGCTGAGAACTCCATGGCAAGTTGTCTTGACCATAGGCCTATTGGCCGCCATGTGCGAGCGACAAAGGAGACTGTCATGGCAATGGACCGCGAGACCCTCGAGACCTATCTGAAGGACGCTTTTCCGGAGGCAGAGATCACGCTGACGGATCTTGCCGGGGATAATGACCATTGGCAGGCTGAAATTGTGTCACCGCAGTTCAAGGGCGTGCCGCGTGTGCGCCAGCACCAGATGGTCTACGCAGCCCTCAAAGGGAAGATGGGCGGTGAACTCCATGCGCTCGCGCTCAAGACGCGTGCGCCGGACTAGGCGGGCCTAGTCCTCGTCCATCACGGTGCTGCCAATCGGCCCGCCGAGTGGGTCAGGATACTCCGGATAGCCTTCTGGCCAGCTATTGTCTTCGTCCCGGCTTTCTTCATCGTCTGACGAACGGTCACGCTCGCGATTGTTGCGGGCGATTGGCTCTACGCGGGCATTGGCTGGCAAGCCGTCAACATAGCCTGCAGCAGCCTCGGCGTCGCCCGGCATATTGCCCATGCGCTGAACGGAGTATGCCGTGCCATTGCGCTGAAGCGGACTTGGCAGGGAGGGCAGGCGGCTGGGGCGTGGCAGGGGCGGGCGTGTATCTACTGCTGAAGTCGTCGCGGGGGCGGTTGGACGTTGTGTGCTCGTAGAAGCGGCGCGCGAGACATTAGAGCGTGCTGCTGCGGCCGCTGCGGCCTGAGACTGGGTTGCCGTGGGCGCAGGAGTAGAGGACGAGACAGTCCGGCGCGTCACCGTGCGGGTCGGCGTAGATGAAGTCGTCGGGCGCTGCGCTGCGACCGCGGTGGCTGCGGGTCGCTGGACAGGACGGGTTGTTACGCGGCTGGTGATCGTAGGTGTCGATGCACTTGGCTGGCGGCTTGCCGGCTGTGTGCTTGCCCGTGACGCGACAGAGGTCGTCGCCGGACGGGTGGTTGTATTGCTGGCAAGTTGCGTCCGCGTCGTCGGCTGCACCTGGCGGCGCACAGGCGCTTGCTGCACAGATGGCGTGACCGGGGTGGGCAGCATATGACTGGTGGCCGCGCCATCGGGAGACGGCGGCATTGAGGTCCTGTTGGCGGCTGTCTGGCGAGATTGCGCATAGCCGCCCGCCAGCACGTCTGATCTTGTTGGCCGGGTTGAGGCGGCAGCGGCAGATTGGGTCGGTACCCGGCTCATCTGCGGGGCAGCACTCATGCCGCTAAGGCCCGACGTGTAGCCGGGGCGAGGCTGGCTCTGCCCGGCACTGCTCTTCAGTTCGCAGCGAGGACCAACGCGGAAAGTCGGCGGTGTCAGCGACCAGGCGACACAGCGCTGGTCTTCGGCGCAGGTCTGGGCGCAAGCCTGAAGCCCGCGTGCGCGTTCCGATGAATAGGTTTGCCCAACGCGGTAGCTGTCCGTCTCGACAGCTCTATCGGCCAGCGCCGGAGCGGCAAGCCCGGCCGTCATGATGGCCAGTGCTGTCAGGCGGCCCCAGACATCGGGCGCGGCAGGGAATGACATCTTCATGGCTGCCAGACTAAACCAACAGGGATTAAGAGGTGGTTAGGCCTGAGCACCCTTCTCAAGCTCTTCTTTCATGGCCTCGATTTCCAACCAGACCATTTCTGCTTCTTCCAGTTCGGTTCGCGCTGCCGCAAGGCGATCGCTGATTTTCTGGAACCGACCCGGGTCCTTGTTGAACAGATCCGGGTCGGAAAGTTCGCTCTCCAGCTTTTCTATTTCGGCGCCGAGGCGCGGCATTGCGGCCTCTGCTTCCTTGAGGCGGTGCTTGTCCTTGAAGGAAAGCTTTGCCTCGCGCTTTGAACCGGCGGAAGTCGGCGCGCTGGCCTGTTTCTTCTGGCCTTTGTCCGCCGGTTTTGCGGCCTTGCGGGTCGTGAGCGACGGGACCTGACGGGCCGCATCGCTCCAGCCGCCTGAAGTCTCCACCCAGCGTCCACCGCCCATCGGCACAAGACAGCTCGTCACGATGGCATCAAGGAAAGCGCGGTCGTGGCTGACGAGGATCAGCGTGCCATCATAGTCGCTGAGCATTTCTTCGAGCAGATCAAGCGTCTGCATGTCGAGGTCGTTGGTCGGCTCGTCGAGGACGAGCACGTCGGCAGGCTGGGCGAGGGCGATCGCCATGGTCAGCCGGTTGCGTTCACCGCCAGATAGGGCGGACACCGGCTGGCGCAGCTGTTCAGGCGAGAACAGAAAGTCCTTGGCATAGCCGGCGACATGCTTGGGCTGGCCCTGAACGAAGATGGAGTCCCCGCCCGCAGGCGTTAGTGCTTCCCAGAGCGTTTCGTCAGGCTTGAGCGTGTCGCGCGTCTGGTCGAGATAGGTGACGTTCAGCGTCTGACCGATCTTCACTGAGCCGGTGTCCGGCGCGAGCTCTCCCAGCAGGATCTTGAGAAGCGTCGACTTGCCGACGCCGTTGGGGCCTACGATGCCGATCCGGTCACCTTTGAGGATACGAAGCGACAAGTCTTTCGCGATCACCGTGTCGTCGAAGCTTTTCGAGATACTGAACGCCTCAAGCACCTTGCGGCTCTGGCTGTCGCCGCTTTCGGCGCTGAGGCCCGCGGTCGACTTTGCGTCGTTGACCAGGGATTTCTGCTTGGCGTGCTGGGCGCGCAGTTCGTGCAGGCGCGACAGGCGGCCCATATTGCGCTTGCGGCGCGCCGTAACGCCGCGTGCCAGCCAGTGCTGCTCTTCCTTGAGGTGGGTCTTCATCCGCTGAAGCTGTTTTTCCTCTTCAGCTTCGATGCTGGCGGCCCACTCATCGAATTCGGCATAGCCCTTGGGCGACTTCCAGACCTTGCCCTGACGAAGCCAGAGCGTGGTGGTCGTGACATTCTCAAGGAAGCGGCGGTCGTGGCTGACGAGTAGGACGGCGCCCGGGAAAGATTTGAGGCGCGTCTCCAGCGTCTCGATCATCGGAACGTCGAGATGGTTGGTCGGCTCGTCGAGGAGCAGGATATCCGGGTCGCGGGCGAAGGCGCGCGCAAGGGCGGCGCGCCGAATCTGGCCGCCCGATAGCGTCTTTGGGTCGGCTTCAGGGTCGATCCCGAACAGGCCAAGTTCGGCCTCAGCCATCCAGATCGCTTCAAGGCCTTCGGCGGCGTAGTCGAGTACGGTGTCAAAGGTGGAGAGGTCCGGCTCCTGCTCCACGGTCGCGGCTTCTACGCCCGGCTGGCGCCAGAGATCGCCTGCGTCCGGCGCATGTGTGCCAGTCACCAGCTTCATCAACGTGGACTTGCCCGCCCCGTTACGCCCTACAAGCGCTGCGCGTTCACCGCGCGCCAAGGTGAAGGTCACGCCCGTAAAGATCGGTGTGCCACCGAAGGTCAGCTCGACATCGGCGAGCCGGAGAATGGGAAGGTCTGCCATGGGGTGTGAGGTGCGGCCTGCGGGCAGGTCCCGTCAAGCCAGCTTCATCAGGACTTCAGCTTGTAACCTGTCCGGAACAGCCACCAGACCCAGAGGCACGCCAGGAAGGTAAACGCCGCCGAGGCGATCACGCCAGTCATCAGCGAGGAGTTGGACACCCCAATGAAGCCCGCACGAAAACCGTCGATCAAGTAGAAGATCGGGTCGAAATGAGCCGCGGTCTGGAAGGGCTCGACCAGCACCTTGATGTCGTAGAACGTCCCCGACAGGAAGGTGAGCGGCACAATTACGAAGTTGGTGATGGCGGCCAGATGATCGAACTTCTCGGCCCAGATACCGGCAATTGCGCCAAGGGCGGCTAGGAAGATCGTCGCCATCAGGCTGAACCAGATGATCGGCCAGATCATCGAGATATTGAGATCGGCAAGACCAGAGAAGTGAATGGCAAGACCGCCGATCACGCCGACCATCAGGCCGCGGGTCACAGCGCCAAAGATGAAGCCCAGCGTCAGTTCCAGCGGAGACAGCGGTGGCATCAGAAAGTCGACCTGGCTGCCCTGGACCTTGGCGATAGTCAGCGAGGAGGACGTGTTCTGAAAAGCGTTCTGCAGCATCGACATGATGATGAGGCCAGGTGCCAGAAAGGCGTTATAGTCGAGACCAGCAAAGTCGCCCGTGAGCTCACCCCGGTTTCCGAAGGCCAGCTTGAACACGGTCATGAACAGAAGCGTCGTGATGACGGGGGCGAACAGGGTCTGCATCCAGACTTTCAGAAAGCGGCCCACCTCGCGCTGGTAAAGGGTCCAGAGCCCGATCCAGTTGATCGCACCATAATTGCGGGGCGGGGCTGGAAGCGGGCGGGCATCTGCAGAAATCTGATCGCTCATGGGCGCTATTTAGGGGCTCGGCTGACCGATGACGATAGCTAAAAACTTCTCGCGCAAGGATTTTTCGATTCTATCCACAAGGCCATACTACATATAGAAAGGTTGTGGAGAACTCCGATCATCATGTTGTGTTTCGTTTCGCCTCAGATACGATATGTAGGTGTTAAGCACGACGGCCAAATCGGGCCGTCACTATATCTAGGGTCGCACAACGCCAGGAGGCCATCCAAATGTCTTGGACCGAAGATCGCGTCGATGTTCTGAAGAAACTGTGGGCAGAAGGTCACTCAGCCAGCCAGATCGCAAAGCAACTTGGGGGCGTGACCCGCAATGCTGTAATCGGCAAGGTTCACCGTCTCGGCCTCTCAGGCCGCGCCACCCCGTCACGTCCTGTGAAACGCCCGCCGCGTCTGGCGCGTCCAAAGCCGCAGGTTCAGGCCGCGGGTACGGTCGAGGTTCAAACGCCAACGGCATCACCGGAAGAAAGCCGGATTCGCCGCTCCGATCAGCAGGCAATCCTTTCGGCGCTGGCTCCGGCGCCTGTTGCAGACGGCGAAGCCGCGACGATCCTCACCTTGCGCGACTCCATGTGCAAGTGGCCAATCGGCGACCCCGCAGACCCGCAATTTGCTTTCTGCGGTCGCAAGGCTGACTGCGGTCCGTATTGCACCGAGCATGCGAAAGTTGCCTTCCAGCCGCAACGCAAGCGCGACCGCAAGAGCGGCGAAGAAAAAGTGGCCCGCAAGATCGCTGGCTAGTCCCTCGTCAGACGAGAAAAGGAAAGCCGGGTGTTTACGCGCCCGGCTTTTTTGTGCGTGGGCGAAGGATGAAAAGCCTGCGCAGGCCTTTGAGCCGATCAGGCGGCCTCGGTTTCAACCGGTTCGCCGATATCCTTTGGGCCATCCACCTCGAAGCGATCAGCCTCACGGGACACCCAGTCGGCGACTTTCTCTCCCTCAACGCCCAGCTGGCGCAGGATATCAGCGGCCATTTCGATGCCCTTGGGCTCTCCCATAGACAACCAGGCACGCATACCGAGATTGGCGAACCTCTGCCGGTCGGCCTCATTGTCGACTGAGACGAAACGCGGCGTATCAGGAAATTCGCGTTGCGCCGCCGGGGTAAGATCGCGCGAAACATCATAGCGCGGCGCGCCGATGATGACAGCGCGGGGGCTCGGACCAGCGACGGCCTCAACGAGACGAAGGTTTGCGGCATTACCGAAAGCGACCTTGTAGCCGTCAGCGATTGCGGAAACGAAACGCTCCGGCTCTGCGTCCAGGCAGACATGAGGGATGTCGTGATCGAAAAGCGCGTCTGCTGCGAGGCGTCCAGCCTGCGTCATGCCGAAGATGATGACGGGGCGGTCCGGGCCGATCGGCGTGATTTCATTTATCGGTCTGGTCTGGCCTTTCAGCATGTTCGCGACCTTCCGTGAAAGCCGCATGCCGCCAGCAGCCCAGAACGGAGCCGCAGCTAGCGAGAGCGCGATGGAGGCGACTGCAATGGTGTCGAGTGCCGGAGGAACGGCATCGGTTGTCATCACAAGAATGGACAACACAACGAGCGTGAATTCAGACCCCTGCGCCAGCAGGAAGGAAAGCTGAACACTGCCCGGATTACTCCATTTATTCAGGCGTGCGGCGGCGAAACCGGTCACGGTTTTCACCAGCAGGATCGCTGCCGTGACACCGAGCACGACTGGCCAGCGACTGATAAGCACGCCGAGATCCACCGAGAGCCCAACCGACATGAAGAAGAAGGAGAGAAGCAGGCCGCGAAATGGGCCTGTTTCCATCTGGACCTGATGCCGGAAAGCGGTCCCTGACACAGCAAGACCGGCGAGAAATGCGCCCAGCGTCAGTGAAAGGCCAAGGAATGCCGTTGCAGAGGCGGCACCTAGAACGAGTAACAGTGTGACAGCGGTGAAGGCTTCCTGATTGCGTGTCTGAGCCAGCCCCCTGAAGATCGGTCCCATGAGATAGCGACCGGCCGCAAAGGCTACGATGAAGGCGAGCACGGCGAGACCTGCCGCCTTGGCTAGGTTGAGCGCCAATTGCATGCCATCACCGCCTGCCCCGAGCGAGTTCGCGAAGATGAGTAGGAAAATGGCGACAATGTCCTGAAAGATCAGGACGTGCGTGGTGGACCTGCCAAGTGGGCAGGAGCCGAGGCCGCGTTCCACCATGACTCGCGAGACGACAGCCGTTGATGAGAGCCCGAATGATATGCCAAGCGCGAGGGCGATCGGCCAGTCCAGCCCGAACAGGGTGAGCGCAATCGTGAACGGTACGCTTGTCAGAATAAGGTGTGCCGGCGCGAGGCCCATCAGGTCGCGCTGGCTTTCTTTCAACTCGCGCAGGGAGACATGCAGGCCTATGTCGAACAGCAGGAAAACCACGCCCAGCTCTGCCAGGAGGTGCGTCGTGGAGCTCTCCTCCATAAGACCAAAGACGTGCGGTCCCATGAGAATGCCAACGGCGAGATAGCCGACAATCGGGGAAAGTTTGAGGGCTTTAGAGGCCAGTGCTGCGGCGCCGCCTGCCGCAAGCAACGTCATGGCCGGAATCAGTGCGTCAACTGGTGTTGTTGCGGGGTCCGCCATGCCAATCCTCCTCTGGCCTTTATATTGGACCATTGATTGATTAAAGAAAGACCGCCGCTTCGATTGAAGCGGCGGTCTCTTGCCAGACGTGAGGACGAATTCTTCAGTCCTTACTGTCTGGTGAGGAGCTCAGATCGTTCCTAGAGCGAGCGGCCAATAGAGACCACGAAATACTCATCCAGCGAGTCATCATCGGTACCGATGAAGCGGAAATCGAGGTCAAAGCCTTCGAACGACGTCGTCAGACCGAGCGAATAGTCGGTATAGTCGCCGCCAGCGTCCACGAAATCGGAATAGCCGACTGTCGCATCAACCGAGAAGTGGTCATTGATTGGGAGCGCAACACTACCGGCGTAGTAGAATGCGTCGCCGATCTCATAGTAGAACTCAGGTGAGTAAGCGACCGATGCGCCAACTTCGAGCGCGTCGCCGAGCGTGGTGCTTGCCCCGGCATAGGCTTCGAAGAAGTTCTGCTCTGGATTGTCGGGTGCGTCCGGATACCAGTAATAGATGACGCCGAGATCAAGGTCGAACGCGCCGACTGTCGGCGTCCAGCCTGCATAGAGGTCGATCTCGGTGGACGTGCCGTCGCCGAAATCTACGCCAGACGCCCAGGTGCCGACATAGAAGCTGTCGCTCGCCCAGTCGAAGCCGCCCTGAACCATCGGAGCTTCGTCAGTCTGCGTAATACCGCGGAAGACATAGTTCGATGTGAGCGAAACGTTGCCGCTCCATTCGCCCTCTTCCTGCGCGAGGGCAGGTGTTGCCATGACCACTGTTGCAGCGGCGAGCGCCCCGAGACGTGTGAATGATTTGAACATTGTTACTACCTCCTTTGCATCCTCATCACGAGGTGCAGACTGGAGGGGTGCTCAAAAGTCAGCCACGGCGAAGTAATCGCGTCCGCAAAATTTTGCGTTGCAGCACGAAAATCAGGCACTAGGCGCAAAAATCGCCTGCATAAGGTGCTGTTAGGGGCGGTTATCTCGCAGCTAGAGGGGCGTAACCGAGATGAGTTCCTGCATCCACAAGCAGAGTTTCTCCAGTGACGTGGCGTGATGCGTCGGCAAGAAAAAACATGGCCGAATCCGCGATATCGTCTGGCCCGCTCGCTGCGTTCAGCGGCGTGGAGCGAGCCACGCTAGCCTCTAGCCGCTCATATTGCTCCGCGCCCATTTCATCCTTGAACCAGCGCGTGCCGATAAAGCCTGGGCAAACAGCGTTCACCCGGATTGCGGGTGCGAGCGCGCGTGCAAGTGACAGCGTCATCGTATTGAGCGCGCCCTTGGTGGCTGCATAGGCGACCGATGAGCCTATCCCTGTCACGCCTGCAATCGAGGAGATGTTGAGCACGGTCGATGCCCGGCCTGTCTGTTCGAAGGCCTTAACCATAAGCGGCTTGCAGGCCTGCATGACCAGAAACGGTCCAGCCACGTTCACGGCATAAGTATCTAGAAAGTCGTCGCGGCTGAGGGCGTCGAGGTCAGAATGGTCACGGGCATGGCGGGTGATGCCGGCATTGTTAACAAGGATATCTAGTCGCCCCCAGGCGGAAGCGGCATCGGCAAGCTTGCGCGCGCCCTCATCAGTCGACACATCGGCGGCGACCAGCTGGGCCTGAGCGCCAGCTTCGTTGCAGGCCGCGACTGTCGCTTCGCCATCGGCGACACTGCGCGTACAGTTGATGATCACGTCAGCCCCGCGCTCAGCGAGACGCAGCGCAATGGAGCGGCCAAGCCCGGTTGCCGAGCCCGTTACGATTGCCTTGCGCCCTGCCAGATCCTTGTCAGCCATGCCTGTTTCCTTCCCGGTTTTCTTTGGCGTCACTTGGCCCGGTGAGGGCTGCGGCGTCAATCGGGCTGCTCAGGCTTTATGATAGGGGAGGCCCGCTTCCAGGCTTGCGGCCCTGTAAAGCTGTTCGGCAAGCATGACGCGCACGAAACGGTGCGGCCAGGTCTGGACGCCAAATGCCATCGTGTGAGGAACAGCCTCGCGAACCGCTGCGCCATAACCTTCGGCCCCGCCTATCAGGAAGCAGATGTCTGGCAGGCCCTTGTCGCGTTCATTGGCGATGAGGCTGGAAAATGCGGTGGAGGTATATTGTTCGCCAAATTCATCGAGGCGGATTGTGCGCGCGCCTGCAGGGATTTTGGCGAGGATACGGTCAGCCTCTGCGTCGAGACCGCCAGAGGAGTCGACCTCAATCAAGTCAGCACTACGAAATCCGAGCTGGCGTCCCGCTTTCCTGAACCGGTCAATATAGTCGTCGAAGAGCTCGCGCTCGGGGCCTTTCTTGATACGGCCCACCGCAATTATCGAGATGCGCACAAGTCAGGACCGCCGATCAGGCGTGTCCGTGTGCGCTGTCGTCTGCCCAGATCTTCTCGAGATTGTAGAAGCTACGCACTTCCGGACGGAAGATGTGCACAATGATGTCGCCAATATCGAGAAGCACCCAGTCGGCATTAGGCAGGCCCTCGACCTTAACGGGACGGCCCGTGACTTCTTTCATGGTCTGGGAAAGATGATCGGCAATTGAGGCGACGTGACGTGCTGAGCGGCCAGATGCGATGATCATCATATCTGCCAGGGAAGACTTTCCCTGAAGATCGATCGAAATGATGTCTTCGGCCTTATCATCTTCAAGATTGTTGACGACGGAATCGGCAAGCGCGCGAATGTCATCAGCACTGGCTTTGGCGGCCTTCAATGGCTGCGGGCTGGAAGAGGGCAGGGCTTGATCCTTTTTTCTCAATACAACCCGCTTCATAACATGCACGGCGTGACGGCTCTAGCCTTTTTGCACGTGTGCCCGCAGTTGCGTCGAGGACGTGGCATCGAACGGTGCTTTCAGGAACACCCAGGCTGGCGCTGGCTCGAAAGGCAGCAGGGCGGCGTCCCGTTCTAGCAGGCGATCGCGGGCAAACCTGCGAGCGAAAGGGGAACTGAGCGCGCGTGGGCCTGCCTCGGGGCGTGAAACGATGCAGAGCGGTAGCGTCGAGGCAACAGATTCCCAGTTCTTCCAGTCATGGAAGTTCTGCAAACTGTCGGCCCCCATCAGCCAGACGAAATGTGCATTCCGGCAATGGGCGGTGAACGCCCGGAGAACGTCGGCGGTGTATCTCAGCCCCGCCCAATGTTCGAAATCGCTGACGAACATCTTCGGGTGGTTACCTACAAGCTCACGCACGGCGTGGAGCCGATCATAGAAGTCCGCAGGCTTGGATTTGAGCGGGTTGCCACTGGCTGGAAGCCAATAGATCCAGTCTAGGTCCAGCCGCTTCATCGCTGTCTTCGCAACATGGAGGTGGCCTGAATGCGGCGGATCAAATGAGCCGCCAAACAGGCCGATGCGCTGCGTCGTCATTGCGGGCGGCAGCGTGCGCACGGGGGACAGGTAAGGGGATGGCAAGGTCAGCTTGTTATCTTCTGTCTGCTTATGGCCGGGTCTGACCGGTTCCGCGCACCACATATTTGAAGGTCGTCAGCTGTTCTGCGCCAACCGGCCCGCGGGCATGGATGCGACCGGTCGCAATGCCGATCTCGGCGCCCATGCCGAACTCTCCGCCATCTGCGAACTGGGTCGAGGCGTTGTGAAGCGCGATGGCGGCATCGACCTCGTTCAGGAAGCGCTCCGCCGTCGATGTGTTTTCCGTGACAATGGCTTCAGTGTGACCGGTGCCATAGCGCGCAATGTGGGCAAGCGCGCCATCAAGGTTTTTAACCACCTTGATCGAAAGGATCGGCGCGAGATACTCGGTACGCCAGTCCTCCTCGGTTGCTGAGATCAGGTCAGCCATCAACTCTTTCGCCTGTGCGTCACCGCGCAGTTCGCACCCTGCCTCCCGAAGTGGGGCCGCGATGACCGGAAGAACGCGCGGCGCAATGGCTTCGTTGATCAGCAATGTTTCCATCGCGCCGCAGACGCCTGTGCGACGCATCTTGGCGTTGAAGGCAATGTCGACGGCTTTTTGCGGGTCGGCGTCCGTGTCGATATAGATATGACAAAGGCCTTCAAGGTGGCCGATCACAGGGACGCGCGCATCATTCTGCACCCGCTCGACCAGTCCCTTGCCGCCGCGTGGAACAACGACATCGAGGTTGCCGTCGAGCCCGGTCAGCATGTGCCCGACCGCCTCGCGTTCCGGCGTGCCGACGAGTTGGAGCGCGTCGGCGGGGAGGCCGGCACCCTCCAGTCCTGAGCGAAGGGCGGTTGCGATGGCGAGCGCGGAGTTGAGACTCTCGCTGCCTGCCCGAAGGATTGCTGCATTGCCTGAACGCAGACACAAGGCAGAGGCATCGGCCGTCACATTCGGGCGCGATTCATAAATGATGCCGATCACGCCCAGCGGGGTCCGCACGCGCGAAATGTCGAGACCTGATGGGACTGTCCAGTTCGCGATGGTCTGCCCGACGGGGTCCGGAAGGCCAGCAATCATGCGGACGGCGTCCGACATGGCGCGCATGCGTTCCGGGGTTAGCAACAGCCGGTCCAGCATGGCATCCGACAGCTGCTTCTGTTTTGCCTGCTGCATGTCGAGCGCATTGGATTTCAGGATCTCGCCCTGCGACGTCTCCAGCGCGTCCGCCATGGCGAGCAGGCCGCGGCTGCGATCCTTCGCTGTCTGGTGGGACAGGCGTTGGGAAGCTGCTCGCGCACGCTTCCCCATGTCCAGCATGAGGTCCGCGAGGCTTGTTTCTGATGTCTGCATAATCCGGCTCATTCTGAGAAGTGTGTGCCGGAAAGCCGATAGGCGTGCAAGCCAGTGAACAAAGACCATGAGCCCTGCCGCAGCGCAAGGCCTCCCTAGCCACGCCAGAACCGGGAGGTCATCAGTGTAAAGACGGCAACGAACTCCAGCCGCCCGAGCAGCATCGTGGTGAGGCAGATCCACTTGGCGGCGGTTGGGATATTCTGGAACGTCGAAGAGGGACCGATTTCAGGGCCAAGCCCCGGGCCGACATTGGATACACTGGTCGCCGCGCCAGAAATTGCCGAGAGGGGGTCCATGCCCGTCAGCGACAGTAGTACAGCCGCAACGACGAAAGTGGCGAGGTACAGGAAAACGAAGACCATGACCGACTGAAGTGTGTCGGAAGATACGACCCGTCCGGCATAGCGCACGCGCACAATGCGGTTCGGGCGGACAATCTGCGCGGCGTAGGCGGCAACCGCCTTGAAGCTGATTTCCAGCCTGAACATCTTGATGCCGCAGGCTGCGGACCCGGCGCAGCCACCGAGAAATGTGGCGGCCAGAAAGATGACTGTGACGGGGCTGCCCCAGGTGTCATAGGGCGCTGAGGCGTATCCGGTGCCGGTCATGATGGAGATGATGTTGAAAAGCGCCTGCCTGAAACCGTGGAACACGTGATCAAATATTGGCGGGTCGACGACGGCTTCGTGCCAGATCACGATGACCAGCGCGAACAGAATTGCGAGCCAGAAATAAAGCCTTGGCTGTGGGTCAGCCGCGAATGGCCGCCAGCGTCCGTGCAGGATAAGCAGGGTGAGCAGGCTGAACGGAAGACCGGCGACGAACATGAAGAAGGTCGCCGCATAGGCGGCTGGTGTGTCGCTAAAATAGCCGAATGACGCGTCATGCGTAGAATACCCGCCAGCCGACATCGTCGTCATGGCGTGGGCGATGGCGTCGAAAGCGCTCATGCCGCAGGCGGCGTACGCGATCGCACAGATTGTGGAGATAAGCAGGTAGACAATACCCGTCTGGGCGGTGATCTCGGTAATGCGTGGCAGAAACTTGCCTGACACATCCGAGCTTTCGATCTGGAAAAGCTGCATACCACCAACGCGCAGCATGGGCAGGATCACAATCGCGGTCACGATGATACCGATGCCGCCAATCCATTGCAGGATGGCCCGCCAGAGCAGGATGCCGCGCGGGGTGGAATCGAGCCCCGTCATCACCGTCGCGCCTGTTGTCGTCAGGCCCGACACGGCCTCGAACATGGAGTCAGTAAAGTTCATGCCGTAGCTGATGAACGGGATGGTCGCGATCAGGGGCAGGGCAATCCAGATCACCACAGTCAGCAGGAATGCCTCCCGCGCCCCAGTGGATGGCGGTGCCCCACCTGACAGCACTGCAAGCCCTACGCCGATCAGGATGCTAACGGCAGAAGACACCAGGAAGATGGGCCACTGGTCAGAATTGTCAGCAATGTCCAGCAGGGCTGAAGGGATCATGGCGGCGCCCAGCAGGGCAACCATGATGCCGATGGCGAATATGACGGCTCGAATCTGCATTCCTGACAGCCTCTAGCACCGAACCGGGACGCTGGTCGTCAAAATCTTCAGACCGCCAATTTGCAAGCTCGCAAGTGTGCCGCTCTTCGGAAAAAATCGCAGGACGCCAGCGAAAAAATGCAGGGGGTTTCTCAATGCGCGTTAACCCTTTGTAAATCAGTCACTTATTGCTTCCGACGGCTCTTGCCTCACCGTTCGCCCAAGAGATGTTCCGCTATATTCGTGCTCTGTTCTTGTTCTGGTCGCTTGTGAATTGGTCGAATCACCAGTCGGGCCCATTGGTGCCCTAGCATCCCCATGCTATCCCAAATTCAATCATGATAATCCCACACGGGTGTGGGTCTGGGTTGAAGGGATAGTGGCTGGTGTTCGTTTCCACCTATGAAACTGCGCTTGATGCGAAGGGGCGGGTGTCCGTGCCCGCATCCTTCCGCGCAGCTCTCGGTGGCGGATCGCGGCTCTTCCTGTGGCCGGCCATGGACGGATCGGGATGTCTTGAGGGCGGCGGCGATGAATTGATGGCTCTTTACCGGGAGACCCTTGCCCGCATGGCGCCGACGGATCCGCATCGCCGCGCCTTCATGCATGCCATTTTTACCAAGTCGGCTGATCTGAAGATGGACGATACCGGGCGCATTACGCTGCCGGGACACCTGCTGGAAGCGGCAGGCATTACGAAGAAGCTTGTCTTTGCAGGCGCATTCGACCGCTTTCACATCTGGGAGCCGTCGCGCTTTCAGGCCTTTGATGAGAAGATGGCGCAAGCTGCCCTCGAAAATCAGAGCGCGCTTGACGAGCCTTTCCAGAAAGCCATGGCCTCGGGCAACCTGCCGGGTGTCGGGTCAGCTGGCGCAGGGGGTGTCTGATGGGGCATGTGCCGGTTCTTCTGGATGAAGTCGTTGAGGGGCTCGCGCCGCAGGACGGCGACGTGATCGTTGATGGCACGCTGGGCGGTGGGGGATACACGCGCGCCATCCTCAATGCAGCTAATTGCCACGTAGTCGGTGTCGATCGCGATGAGACGGCGATCGAACGGGCGAATGCGTCTGACGATTATGACGGACGTCTCACGCCGGTGCTTGGTTGTTTCGGCGAGATGGCGACGTTGTTGCCTGCTGCCGGCTATGAGGCGGTAGACGGGATCACGCTCGACCTTGGGGTGTCCTCCTTCCAGCTGGATGAGGCTGAGCGCGGCTTTTCATTCATGCGCGATGGGCCGCTCGACATGCGGATGGGCGGCGATGGCCCCTCAGCGGCTGATGTGATTAATACGCTGCCGGAAAAGGCCCTCGCCGACATCATTTTCCGGCTTGGTGAGGAAAAGCAGTCGCGCCGCATCGCAAAGTCGATTTCTGCGCGCCGTCTTAAGGCTCCATTCACCACAACCCTCGATCTTGCAGCTCATATAGAAGATGCAATGGGCGGGCGCCGGGGCGCGCGGACGCATCCAGCAACCAGGTCATTCCAGGCGATCAGGATGTTCGTCAATGATGAGCTGGGTGAGCTCGCAAGAGCTCTGGATGCCTGCGAGGCACTGATGAGGCCAGGAGGCCGGCTAGCCATTGTGACTTTCCACTCGTTGGAGGACAGGATGGTCAAGCAGTTCCTGAAGGAGAGGGCTGGCCAGATGGGCGGTGGCTCTCGCTATCTACCCGCGCCAGAGGCTGGACGTGCGCCAAGTTTCAATCTGATCCAGAGAAAAGCGATCGAGCCCGGTGAGGCCGAAACGCGGACCAATCCGCGTGCCCGATCTGCAAAGCTGCGTCTTGCAGTGCGTGCGGACGCGCCAGCCTGGGGAGAGCCGGTCGGTACCGGTCTTAATCTTCCACATCTCGATGACGTGGAGGTCTCCTCATGAGCCGCCGCGCATTCATGGTCGGTCTTGGCGTCATCGCGCTCCTGATCTTCAGCCTTTACCGGGCGAAGTATGGTGCCGCAGACAGCGCTGAGCGCATCGCAGGTATCGAAGCAGAAATCGAGCGCGCCATCGATGAGCGCCAGATCCTGCTGGGAGAGCTCAGCACACTGTCACGTGAAGACTGGGTCGAAAATTATGCCCGCAATGAGCTTGGCATGGTCACGCCGCGGGCCGAACAGTTTGTGCGCGCAGAAGACCTTCCGCACATCTTCGGCGCCGTGGATGATGCGCGCGAGAT
>Ga0208965_1000509_pt1 | contig 18499 bp, 22 predicted proteins | sample AOAMet1_07_M0_10_2_FD_188230 | JGI IMG/M metagenome (GOLD analysis project Ga0208965, IMG submission 188230) | Ammonia-oxidizing marine microbial communities from Monterey Bay, California, USA - CAN11_07_M0_10 (SPAdes) | ecosystem: Environmental > Aquatic > Marine > Intertidal zone | place...
AACTTGCCGATATGCCCGGTCATGAGGCGTTACCGCCGCAAGGCTGGTAGGGCGCCGGCAGCTCGGGCTCTCTGCCCTGTGAGATTCGCCACGTCTTGTTGACCTTGAGGCAGGCCGGGGGCACTTCTCTGATCGCGCCGTTTTTGTGCGCCAGTCAGCCAGGAGTCCTATCCGCCATGTCCGACCCCGTCGTTACTGTAGATCCGGGCCAGAAGGGCAATGCCAACCTGGTCTATATTCTCTATCTCTGCAGTTTCCTGATCGGGGTGTCGGCGCTCGTTGGCGTCATCATGGCCTATATCGGCAAGGATAGTGCATCGCCGCTGGTGCGTTCGCACTATGAAAACCAGATCAACATCTTCTGGAAGATGCTGCTCTTCATGGTGGTTGGAGCCGTGCTCACGCTCATCATCGTGGGCGTGTTGATCATTCTTGCCGCAATCGTCTGGTACGTCATCCGCGTCGTCAAAGGGATGCAGGCCCTTCTGGCGGAACAGCCGATCGACGATCCGGCTAGCTGGGGCATCTAGGATACCCCAGCTGCACACATCCTAGACGATGGTCGAGTCGCTCTTGCCCCAATAGCGGTCGCGAACGAGACGCTTGTAGAGCTTGCCGGTCGGGTGACGCGGTAGGGCCGGGTCGAAATCGACCGTTTTCGGGCATTTGATCTTTGCGAGTTGCGAGCGGCAGAACTCAAGCAGCTCTTCCTTCAGCGCCTCATCGGCTGGAATGCCCTCGGCAGGCTGGACAACGGCCTTCACTTCTTCGCCAAACTCGTCATTCGGCACACCGATGACGGCGACATCCGCCACTTTCGGGTGCGTGATCAGCACATTTTCGGCTTCCTGCGGATAGATGTTCACGCCGCCCGAAATGATCATGAACGCCTTGCGGTCAGTGAGATAGAGGAACCCGTCCTTGTCGAGCCGGCCAACATCGCCCAGCGTCGACCAGTCAGCATGCTTAGGGTTCAGCGCGCCCTTCGTCTTCTCCGGGTCATTGTGATAGTTCGGCGGGGTCGTGCCGCTATAATAGATGGTCCCAGCTTCGCCGACGGGCAGTTCATTGCCTTCTTCGTCGCAGATATGAAGCTCGCCCATGACCGGCAGGCCGACCGAGCCCTTGTGCTGGAGCCATTGCTCCGAATTGATCCAGGTCATGCCATTGCCTTCGGACCCGGCATAATACTCCTCGATCACAGGACCCCACCATTCGATCATCTGCTCCTTGACCGGCACAGGGCAGGGGGCTGCCGCGTGAATGGCGGCGCGCAGTGAGGAGACATCATACTTGGTGCGGACCTCTTCGGGCAGCTTCAGCATCTTGACGAACATGGTCGGCACCAGCTGGGTGTGCGTGACCTTGTACTTCTCGACCAGCTCCAGATACTTTTCCGGGTCGAACTTTTCCATGATGACCAGCGTCGCGCCCATGCGCGTGAAGGACATGCACCAGCGCAGCGGGGCCGCATGGTAAAGCGGGGCCGGCGACAGGTAGACCATGTCGTCGCCCTGCGCCTTGGCCAGAAGCTGGGCGAGCTGGACGAGCACGCTCGGCTCATCAATCGGCATACCCAGTTCGAGCGCCGGCCGGATACCTTTCGGACGTCCCGTCGTGCCAGACGAATAGAGCATGTCCGTGCCCATCATCTCATCAGCGATGGGCGTGGTCGGCTTCTTTGCGACAAGGTCCTCAAGCTTCTGATAGGTCACGATCTCGCCATCGATGGACCAGTAGGCTTCAAGCTCTGTAATCGCGGTGACTTCAGCGGCGACCGAGCTGAGGCTCGCCGATGCGATCAGGATCTTGGAGCCCGAATCCTCGACGATGTACTGAACTTCCGGCGCCGTCAGACGGGAAGAGATGCACACATAATAGAGACCAGCGCGCTGAGCAGCCCATGCAATTTCAAAGTAACGCGCGCTGTTCTCAGCAAAGATGGCAATCGTATCGCCCGGATTGATACCGTGCTCGCGAAGCAGATGGGCGATCTGGTTGGACCGCTCCTCCAGCTGCTTGAAGGTAACGGTCTCACCGGAGCTTCCCATGATATAGGCGGGATGGTTCGGCTTCGACTTGGCGAAATGAAAAGGGTGCATGCGGGGGTCCTCTCCTCGTGCGTATGGGCGCGCCTCTGGCCATGACTGTCGGGCGTGGTGTCGTTGGTGAGGTTTCTATCAAGCAGGCCTCATGCGTCCATGCCCAACGTAGCGGAAACCCGGCCCTCCTTCCGCACTGTTTTCATGGACAGAATAAATCCGTCCGACAGCAGCCGGGCCGTGGTTCAATCTTCGCCATGAATCGCGCCTTCATCCTTCGCACGCTCAGCTTGCTGCCGGTCTGGCTCTGGCCGGTCTTCCTGCATGATGTTGCGGTTTATCTCAGGTGGCGCGCAGACCTGCCGGACGACATGCGCGGTCATGTTGCTCTCGCAGTTTCGCGTCATGGGCGGCTCATTATCGTTGATGTTTACGAAGATGCTGCGCCCGTTAGAGCTGTTTGGAGGGGGCATACCCCGTACCAGCCCTGGCTCTCCTTATCGGTGGCGCTCAAGCCAGATACATGCGTGAAGCGCTTTCGACCTGCCTGCTTTATCTCCAGGTTTGAGATATCTGCGCTTTCGCGATCAGACGCGCGCGTGCCATTTGCCTTTGATAGCGGCTAGCTGCAAGGCTTTCTGAAAAACCGGTCGGTTTTGCCGTCAGTCCTTCAGGGCCTGCGGCCGCGACTGCTGCGCCTCTGCCCAGGCGGCCCGAATGTCTTCGCTTCGATTGTGCTGGCCGTCAGGGCTCCAGCCCGGGGGATTGAATGCCCTGCGAACCCAGCGGTCAGGCCTGAAGCCGTCGCGCCTGCAATCGCTCAACAGTCCACCAAACTCATGAAAGGCGATCCTCAGCGGATTATAGCTGCCGAGCGGCTTGACGATGCCATAGACCGGCCGGTCATCGGCGCGCTCTTCGACGAAGCTGCCGAACATCTTGTCCCACACAATGAAGACACCGGCATAATTGGCGTCGAGGTAGCGCGGGTTGGTCGCATGGTGGACGCGGTGATGCGACGGCGTGTTCATCACGGCTTCGAACCAGCCCGGCATCCGGCCAATGGATTCGGTGTGGATCCAGAACTGGTAGAGGAGGTTCAGTCCGCCCGCGAAGAAGATGAAAAGCGGGTGGAAGCCAATGAGGACCAGCGGCAGGCCAAGAAGGATAAGCCCGGTAAACGGGCCGAACCATGGCTGGCGTAGCGCCGTCGTCAGATTGTAATGGGTCGAGGAATGATGGGTGACATGCTCCATCCAGAACCAGCGCATGCGGTGGGCGAGGCGGTGCTTCCAGTAATAGACGAAGTCATAGGCCACGAAGAGGAGGGCGAAGCTCCACCAGGTCACCGGGATTTCGACAAGCCGGAAAGGCCAGGCCAGCATCATCATCCAGAGGGCGATGGCACCGGTTATCGTGTTCACGACGAGGTTGCCGGTCCCCATCGCCAAGGAGGCAAACGCATCTTTCGTCTCATAGCGTCCGCCCGCGCGGCCAGACTTCACCGCCCACCATTCCCAGATAACCGCCAGCACGAAGGCTGGGGCTGCAAGTGTGGTCGGGGAGGGAAATTCGGGCATGGCTCAAGCTCGGATGATGAGACGCCCAACCTTCTTCAAAGGTGTCGGACGCATCGATTTGCCCAAACCTTGCCCGGCTCCGGACTGAAGTCCAGATCAGCCAGCAGTGCCAGATCGTCCCCCCGTGTACGGATAAATGAAAATGGCCTGGTGGGCTCAGCCACAACCGGCGCCAGCGTAAACGAATTGCGCATCCTGCTTCAGGATCCAGGACCAGTCGCCATCATGGTCGATCTCGCACCAGATCTCGTCGTCGATCATACGCTCGGTGCAGTTGCGCACTTCAACGCAGACGCCAGCATCGATCTGACCCTCGATCGAGGAGTTGAGGCTCGCCATGAAGCGCTTGTTCATTCGCGCGCGGGTCTCGACGGGCAAAAGATCGAACCGGCTGCCCGGCAAGCCAAGATCGTGATCCTGCGCGCATTGTCCGGTGTCGTAATAGCGTACGCAGGCTGCAGCCGCCGGTTCGCTGACGTCCGCCGGTGCGCGATGTGGCCTTGCCAGGGGACGTGGCCTCTCTGGTGCAGGATAGCGTCTGGCAGCCTTGCTGCTCATGACGCTCATCGTAACCGGCTCGCCATCGCCGACATACCCTTCATAGCCGGGGCCGTCGGGCATGACCGACATCAGGATGTCCCCGCTTGCACTGAGGAAACGAACTTCTCCACGATCGCCTACAGCATATCGCTCAAATGGTCCGACACGGCAGCCTTCATCAAGATGATCAATGATGCCCTGCCCGATCCGGTTATCATCTTCAATCAGAACGACCCGGCACACATCGCTATAGGCTTCAATTCCCCAGACTGTCTGCGCCGAACTCGTTGCCGCCAGTCCGGTCACCGCCATGAACAATAAAATAAACCGCATCATTAACGTCCCCCATCGCCCTGTTATCGAACAGTTTTGCGCACTCTTGTGGAGCATATGGGGCTCAGTGGCGCAAGTAGATGCCCAAGGGTTTCGCCAGGGCACATCATTGAAATCGCGCTTGACGAACGCGGGGGAACCTCGCCTCACTGGCGGCCGAAACAATAGCCAACAAGGGAGACACGTCCGATGAGCGCGACCGTGATCAAGGAATTCGAACAGATCAAACTGGAGAAGGAAGACGGCATCGCGGTGCTGACCCTGCATCGCCCTGACAAGATGAATGCCTTCACCGGCAAGATGATGCAGGAAATGATCGCCGCCTTCGACGAGACCGACAAGGATGATGACATCAAGGCCGTCATCGTCACCGGTTCTGGCGAACGTGCCTTCTGTGCCGGCGCCGACCTTTCCGAGGGCGCAAAGACCTTCGACTATGATGCCCGCGCTGACTCTGGCGAGGCAGGTCGCAGCAACAAAGAAGACATCCAGCGCGATGGCGGCGGCCGGGTCACCCTGCGCATCTTCGAAAGCCTGAAACCGGTCATCGGCGCGATCAACGGTGCTGCGGTCGGTATCGGCGTCACGATGCAGCTGCCGATGGATATCCGCATCGCCTCGGACAATGCACGCTTCGGCTTCGTCTTCAACAAGCGCGGCATCAATCCGGAAGCAGCCTCCAGCTGGTTCCTCCCGCGGCTCGTCGGTATCTCCAAGGCGCTGGAATGGTGCTATACCGGCCGCGTCTTCCCGGCCTCCGAAGCGCTCGCTGGTGATCTTGTTTCGGAGGTCGTGCCGCAGGCGGACCTCATGTCCCGCGCCAGGGAACTCGCCCGAGAGATCGCTGACAACACAGCGCCGGTCTCCAACGCGGTTACCCGTCACATGATGTGGCGCATGCTGGGTGCAGAGCATCCGATGGACGCTCACATCGTCGATTCGGCCTCCATCTATGAGCGCGGACAGTCCGCCGACGCGAAGGAAGGCGTGATGAGCTTCCTCGAAAAGCGCCCCGCAAAGTATGAAGGCTCTGTCTCCAAGGACATGCCGACCTTCTTCCCATGGTGGAAGGATCCGTCCTTCAAATGGATTTCCAAGAAGGGCGGCTGACCCCCCCCCAACCCGACCAGATGAATGACCAAAGGCTGCGGGCGCTTCAGGCTCCGCAGCCTTTTTTCGTCCTCACCCCTCAGCGGCGGGCTTATGCTTCATGTTCCAGATCGGCGTGCGGATGACCATCCAGGCAATCAGGATGGTCATGCCGAGCGCTGGAACCACCGCCACGCGCTGGGGCTGCTCCGGGAAGAAGTCGATCAGCCAGCCCATGAGGGCGGCGCCAAACGGGGCACCGGCCATGAAACCGAGCTGGTAGATCGAGAGAACGCGAGAGAGATGATTTTTCGGCGCGGCATCCTGAACGATGGAGCGGCTCATCGCGATAGAGACACCCGCGGCGAGGCCCCAGGCGAAGACAATGCCAAGGAAGACATAATGGGGCGGCTTTGCCAGCATGATGAGAATGGCAAGCGAGCCGAGAAGCTGCGCGGTCAGAAGCAGGCGCCCCTGCCGCTTGATGTGCCTGAAGAGAGAGAGTGTGACTGAAGAGACAAAGGCACCAAGCCAGAAGGTCACGAACATGTCCCGGATGCCATCCGATGAAAGGCCGTAAATATCGCGGTTGATAATCGGCAAGACGACAAGGAAAGAGCCGATCACGAAGATGCCGACCCCGAACATGAGCACGGTCATCGCCCAGAGCTTTCCGTCAGCACTGACCACCTGAAAGCCTTCCTTGATGTCGCCGAAAGCGGCGCCGAGGCCAGAGCGGCCGGTCTTCACCCGGCGGCCATGGGCGAGGAACAGCGCGAACCCTGCTCCGAGACCGACAATGATGGCCTGAAAGGCGAGAAGCTCCCAGCTGGGTATGGGGCCAACTGAGAAGCCGCCGAGCCAATCGGGCATACGCGTCAGTTTGTCGGCATAGCCTCCGATGATCAGGCCGCAAATCTGGGCGGCAAACTGTGCGATCGTCGCAAAGGCGACGCCCTGTTGAAGAGTGACGTCAGACCCGACGCGGGCACGCCGATCGACGACCTCATTGATGATGGAATCGCGCGCAGGCATCATGAATGCGCCCACCGTTCCCATCGCGACGCCATAGATGATCATATAGCCATAGGCGAGATTGCCGGTCGCAAGGACAAAAGCGAGGATGGCTGCGGGCACTGCTGCCATCAGGTGAAGCAGCATGAGCAACGACTTGCCCGACGCACGTTCCGCGATGACGCCGCCAAGCAGAAGGAAGATGACCGAGGGGCCTGACAGCGCCATGTTGGCGAGGCCAAGCTCGGTCCCATCAAGACCAAGCCGGTTTGTAATGAGGTAAGGGAACAGCACCATCTGGAGACCGAACGCGGTGAACCAGCTGCACTGGATCAACAGATAGGCTGGAAGCTCTGATCTGACGCGCCGATGGGTACGCCGTGTGAACAGGCTGCGCGCTGTGAACTCGACCGAGGCGCCCGCCGTTGTGGCGCTATCCAGGCCGCTGACCGGCGACTTCACCTGGCCGGTGCGGTCTTCGCCGCGGCTTTCCAGCTGGCGCTCGTCTTCATTCATACGTGATACCGTTTCCCTGTCGGCGAAGGGGCGACCTTACTGTCTGCGGCCCTTCAGAAAAGCGATTTTCCCCTACTGGCTGCATTCGCAGTCACAAAGTCGCCTCACATCATGTCTCTCATTGAGGTAAGGCACAGGCGGTCTATGCTCTGCCACTAACGTTACCCTCCGGGAGAATCCGATGTTTGCATTGCGCCTGCTCCTCAGCTGGCTGTTCGCGGTTTTCCTGATCTTCGTCTACGTCAACGCGACCCTTCATCCGCTGCCAGATCCGCCCGAAGGCTTTGTAAAGCTGTTCGACCGACCGGGGGACAATGTTATTTTCCAGACCATGGCGGACAAGACCGGGATCGAGCTTCTGGAGCCAACGGGCCGCGTTGTTGTGGCAGTGTTTGAGCTTCTGCTTTGCGTCTTCCTGCTGATTCCGGCTTCTAGGCGGTTTGGCGCGGCACTATCGGCGCTCCTCATGATGGGTGCAGTGACAGTACATCTCATGCCGGACATACTTGGCCGCGAACTTCCCGCATCAACGGCTGTCTTCGAAAGCGGTACCGATTTCGGCCGGGTGTTCATGCTCTCGGTTGCGATGCTCGCTGTCTCCATACTGCTTTTCTTTTCCCATCCCGTGCGCAAGGCGCCGGAGATCGAAGACGTCTGAAACGTCAAACGCGCTGTTAACCTGAGGCTGGCACTCTGAGGGCTTGAACGACACTGAGCGAACAGGCCGCAATGTCAGCATTGGAAAAGATCTCAGAAGGCGAACCGAGCAAGCCTGAAGGTGCAACCAGTGGGCGCGCCAGACGGCTGCTGCTACGGCGGCTTATCGACTTCGTGGCGCTGCCGGCCACAGCGGTTGCACCGCAGGACCGATCAATGGGCGGCGATATTCTTCTGGAAATGCTGTTTCACGCTTCGCCTGACGATCGTCGGTTCTGCGCAGAGCGTCTACAGGTCAACAAGGAAGCGCCGCGACGCCTGATGCGTTACCTCGCCATGTCCGATCTTGAGGTCGCGCGTCCGATTCTCGAGGTGAATGAGGGTTTCGACGCGGCCGACCTGGCCACCATCGCAGACGAAACCTCGCTCGATCACAGACTTTTGATCGCGCAGCGCAAACGCATCGATCCTTGTGTCGCCGAAGCGCTCTGCCAGCGCGAGGAACCGGCGGTCCTCAAGGCGCTTCTGCAGAATCGCGGCGCGGAGATTTCAGAACGCGGTATGGACCTTCTCGTCCAGCACTCGCGGACCGTCGAAGGCCTGACGACGTTGCTCATCAAACGTCTGGAGCTTATTCCGAGTCAGGCCATGGCGATGTTCTGGTGGGCAGATGGCGCGACCCGCCGGACCATCCTGCAAAGGCAGGCCGCCGACCGGCTCGAACTCGTGGATCTTTGCTCGGACGTCTTCGCTGTGGCCGCCCAGGAAAACTGGTCAGACCCGGTCGCCCGCAAGACACTCCAGCTGATCGAGCGGCGCCAGAGAAACCGCGCAGCCATCGAAAAGAGCCCCTATGATAGCCTGGAGCACGCCGTTGAAGTCGCAGCAGAGAAGGGGCTCACGCCTGAGCTGGCGCAGGAAATCGGGTTTCTCGCTGGCGTGAAGCCAGTGACGATTGCGAAGATATTGAGCGACGCAGGCGGCGAAGGCCTTGCCGTGCTTTGCAAGGCGACGGGGCTGAAGCGACCTTACCTGGCGCGCCTGTGGCATGCACTGCGCCGGCCACTTAAACTGGATGACGGAAAGCTTCACCCACAGTTCGCGTATCTGTCCGAGACCTATGAACTTCTTGCGGTGGCCAAGGCGCAAACAACGCTGCGTTACTGGAACTGGTCGCTCTCTTCTTCCTACTCACCACGTACTAGCCCTGCTGCTGAAGATGCGACAGAATCGCCCAATGAAACCCGTTTCTCAACGTCGCGGCGGACGGCTCAGCTCGTTTTCGGCGCATAGACTGGAAGAGGGTCTGGCCAAACTCCTGCCGAGCGAGTAACAGCGACCCATACTTGTCTTGTGGCGTAATGGGAGCGGCTAACTCGTGGGTTATTTTGCAGGCCTGATCTTTGTGCTTGCCGCACTTTGGCTTGGCCTTTCGGGGATCTACAAGCCTTTACTGCTCATTCTTGCCGGCATTTCGATTTTCATCTCGGTTGTTCTGGCTTCGCGCCTCGAAACTGTTGATCGGGAAGGCTCGCCATATGGCCGCTCCATCCCGATCCTGTCTTACTGGTCCTGGCTGATGATCGAGATTTTCAAGGCGAACTGGCCGGTCATCAAGGCGTGCGTCAGCGCGAATCTGAACATCAATCCGGCCTTTGTGCGGGTTAAGACGCGCTGCGAAAGCGACCTCGCCAAAACGATCTTTGCAAACTCGATCACGCTGACGCCGGGAACGGTGACGGTTGAGGTTGAGGGTGGCAAGCTTCTGATCCACGCGCTCTTTGAAGACGACGCCACGCCGGACTCGTTTGACGAGATGGATCTGCGTTCCTATCGCGCTGCCGATGGCAAGCGTGAGGAGGAGCTGGCCGCATGACCGAGATCGCTGCTGTCGCAATCATCATCGCGATCGGGCTGACGCTTGTCCGCGCGCTACTGGGGCCAACGCTCTACGACCGCGTGCTCGCCGTCAACTCGCTCGGGACCAAGATCGTGCTCTTTATCGGTTTCCTCGGCTTTGTGCTGGGTCGCCCGGACTGGCTTGATATTGCTGTGCTTTATGCGCTCATAAACTTCGTCTCGACGATCGCGATCCTGAAATTCTTCCGGTATCGCTCCTTCCAGGTGCCGCTGCATCGCAGACCGGTCACGAAGGCGCCGACAGAGCAGGGGGGCGACAATGTCTGAGCTTCTCGACGTCCTCATGTTTCTCAAGCCCTGGGTTGGCGGTATCCTTTGCGTGATTGGTGCGCTGCTTGCCCTGATTGGCTCAATCGGCGTGCTACGGTTTCCTGATTTCTTCACCCGCCTTCATGCGGCCAGTATCACCGACACGAGCGCTGTCACGCTCTCCCTTCTGGGGATGGCGATTCTCGCGCCGAGCTGGCTGGTCGTGTTCAAGCTGGCGGCAATCTGGCTGTTCATTTTCCTGACCAGTCCGACCGGTTCACACGCGCTTGCGAATGCGGCTCATACGGCAGGGCTTCAGCCTGTCCTCGGCCGCGATCTGAAGCGCCCAGACAATAGTGAGGAGGGGGCATGATCGCTGGTTATTCTGGCGCAGATCTCGCCATTGCTCTCATCAATGTTCTTCTGCTCGGCCTGCTTTTCGTCGTTGGCGTGGCAATTGCGCGTATGCGCAGCCTGTTCGCCATCGTCATGCTGTCGGGCATCTACTCACTGATCTCTGCGACCTGGTTTGTGGCCCTTGATGCTGTCGACGTGGCGTTCACCGAAGCTGCCGTTGGTGCCGGTATCTCTACCGCACTTCTGCTTGGTGCCATGCTGCTTACCGCCCGTACGGCAAAGCCTGAAAAAGGCGCCATGCAAATTGTCCCGATCCTGGTCGTTCTCGCGACGGGCGCGATGCTCGTCTATGCGACGATCGACCTGCCGGCCTTCGGAGACCCGGATAGCCCGGCCAATACCTATGTCGGCACCGATTATCTTGAGCGCACGCCCAAGGAAATCGCTGTTCCGAATATCGTGACCGCCGTTCTCGCAAGCTATCGTGGATTCGATACGCTGGGTGAGACGGGCGTTGTGTTTACTGCGGCGCTTGCTGTGATCCTCCTGCTTGGTTTCGGCGAGCGCTCGCTCTCGGCGACCTTCAACCGCAAGAAGGATAAGCAATAATGGCCGGCCCGCGTTCAGATCATCACGTCATTCTGCGCGTTGTCGCAAAGCCACTGATTCCGATCATCGCCCTGTTTGCGCTCTATGTTCATTTCCATGGTGACTACAGCCCGGGGGGCGGTTTCCAAGCAGGCGTCATCATCGTCGTTGCCGTCGTGCTCTACGCACTGGTTTTCGGGATCACGCCCGCGATGCGCGCGGTACCGCCGGTGTTTGCAAGATCGCTTGCGGCGCTTGGGTTTATTATCTTCGCGGGCGTCGGCGTCTGGGCGTTGATCATGGGCGGCAATTTCCTCGACTACGACGTCCTGTTCAATGAAGAGCCGGGCGGCCATATGGGGCAGCACTATGGCATCATCGCCGTCGAGGTTGGCGTGCTGTTCGCCGTTGCCGGGTCGATGCTGTCCATTTTCTACGCGTTTGCGGGCCGCGTCACCGAGATCAAGGACGAGGACTGGTAATGCTGGAATTCGTTCTCGAGCGCGGCAATTACTGGGCGATCATCGGCCTGATGATGATCGGCCTCTACACGCTTTTTGCGGCGACCAACCTGATCAAGAAGCTGGTCGGTCTGTCGATCTTTCAGACGTCGATCATCCTTTTCTACATCTCGCTCAGCCGTATCGATGGCGGGACCGCGCCTATCCTTTATGGCAAGGACGCGAAGGGACATGGCGGCGGTCATGATGAGGCAGCTGGCGCGCATGGCGCCGCCAGCGAAGCGGCTCACGGCGCATCGGATGCCGCGCATGGTGCGGCCGATGCCGCTTATGGGGCTGCCGACGCTGCACATGGCGCGGCCAGCCATGGACTTGAGCACGTCTATTCCAACCCGCTTCCGCACGTTCTGATGTTGACGGCCATTGTGGTGGGTGTCGCAACGCTTGCTGTTGGTCTCGCCATCGTGGTTCGTATCAGGGAAGCGTACGGCACGATCGAAAGCGACGAGATCCGCGAGACTGACCTTGAGGTCGCACGCGCCGAGTACGCTGTGGACCAGGCTGATGAGGCTAACCCGGTATGATGGACTGGATCCTTCAAATCGCGCCAGCATTCGCTGAAGCGCACGCACCCGCGCTGCTCATCCTGCTGCCGATGCTGGCCGGACCGATTGCGGCATTCCTGCCCGGCGGCGGACGAGTCGCCTGGATCATGACGGTTGTCGTAACAGGGCTCTGTACGCTGCTGTCGCTGATCCTGCTGGCGCAGGTCCGCTCGATTGAGGGCGGCGCAATCATTTCATATGCCATGGGTGGCTGGGCGCCGCCGCATGGTATCGAGTTCCGTATCGATGCGCTCAACGTGCTTATCCTGCTGCTCGTCAGCGTGATTGCCTTCCTGACCAGCATCTTTGGCTGGCCGACCATCAAGGCAGAGATCGCCGACGGCAAGCGCGCCATGTTCTTTGGCGCCTTTCAGGTCTGTTTCATGGGCCTGCTCGGCGTGGCCGCGACGGGCGACGCCTTTAACCTCTTCGTCTTCCTCGAACTGTCTTCCATTGCGACCTATGTGCTCGTCGCGCTGGGGTCTGGCCGTGACCGTCGTGCGCTTCCGGCGGCAATCAACTACCTCTTGATGGGCACGATCGGGGCGAGCTTCTATGTCGTCGGCGTCGGCTTCCTCTACGCCGCGACCGGCACGCTCAACATGGCGGATCTCGCCGTCCAGCTTCAGGATGTTGGCGGCAACCGCGCTGTTCAGGTCGGTTTCGCTTTCATCCTCGTGGGTCTTGGCCTGAAAGCGGCAATGTTCCCGCTGCACCAGTGGCTGCCGAACGCCTATTCCTACAGCCCGAGCTTTGTGACGGCGTTCCTTGCCGCAACCGCAACAAAAGTTGCGATCTACGCAATGGTTCGCTTCCTGTTCAGCGTCTTCTCGCTCGATTTTGCTTTCGAAGGCATGAGTCTTGCCCTGATCCTCGCGCCGATGGGCATTGCGGCGATGCTCGCCTGTTCCTTCCAGGCGATCTTTCAGGCCGACATTCGCCGCACGCTGGCTTATTCATCGGTTGCGCAGGTCGGCTACATGCTGCTCGGCATCTCGCTGGGTACAGCGGCGGGCGTCTCTGCCGGCATGTTCCACCTGGTCAACCACGCGCTGATGAAGGGCGCGCTGTTCATGGCCGTCGCCGGCGCGGTGCTGACCTATCAGGGCACGCGCATTCACGACTTTGCAGGTCTTGGCCGCCGCGCTCCGTGGACGATGACGGCCTTTGCAATCGCGGGTCTCTCGCTGATCGGCGTGCCGCTGACTGCAGGCTTCCAGTCCAAGTTCGCTCTCGTCTCGGCGCTCCTTGAAAGCGGCTGGTGGTGGGCTGCGCTACTCGTGGTCTTCTCCAGCGTGCTGGCCGTTATCTATATGGGCCGCATCCTAGAAGCGGTCTTCTTCCGCGCGCCTGCAAATCCGCACAAGGAACATGGCGAAGCCCCACTTCTCATACTCGTGCCGCTCTGGATTCTTGCGATCGCGAATATCTGGGTCGGTGTCGATGGCGGCTTCGTCTATGGCCTTGCAACGGATGCAGCTGAGGCGCTCTTTATCGGAGGCGCGTCATGAGCGGTGAATTCCTGATCCTCGCGGCGCTCATCCTGCCGCTTGTCACCATGGCCGGTATCTACCTGACCGGTCGCCTGCCTGATGTGCGCGAAGGCGTCACGCTGGTTGGCGCAGGCGCACTCTTTGTTGTCGCTTGTCTGCTGACTGGGACTATCACTGGCGGAGAGCCTGCCGAATACGTTCTTGGCACGGTCGTTCCCGGGCTCGACCTGGCATTCAAGCTGGAGCCGCTTGGCGCGATGTTCGCGCTCGTGGCCAGCGGTCTCTGGATCGTGAACAGCTTCTATTCCATCGGCTATATGCGAGGGAACAAGGAGCGCCATCAGACGCGCTTCTATATGTGCTTTGCCATTGCGCTGATGGGCGCCATGGGCGTTGCGATGGCCGGTAACCTTTTCACGCTGTTCGTTTTCTACGAAGTGCTGACCCTGTCGACCTTCCCGCTGGTTGCGCACAAGGGCGACGCCAATGCGCTGCGCGGTGGCCGCATCTATCTGATGACGCTGCTCGCGACCTCCATCGGCCTGCTTCTTGTGGCCATCATCTGGACGGCGACGCTGGCTGGCAGCATGGACTTCGTGCCGGGCGGCCTGCTTGCCGGGGTAGAGGGTGTGACGCCGGTGATTGCCAGCGCGCTTCTGATCCTCTTTGCCTTCGGTATCGGCAAGGCGGCGCTGATGCCGGTCCATTTCTGGTTGCCGAATGCGATGGTCGCGCCAACGCCGGTTTCCGCGTTGCTCCATGCTGTGGCGGTTGTGAAGGCCGGCGTTTTCACTATGGCCAAGGTCGGAATCTACGTCTTTGGCATAGACCTTCTGGCTGACACGCCAGCGCGTGACTTCGTTCTCTTCGTGGCCTGCTTTACCATTGTCGTTGCCTCGCTGATCGCCCTCACCAAGGACGACCTCAAGGCCCGGCTCGCCTATTCGACCGTCGGCCAACTGTCCTATGTCACGGCGGGCGTGATGCTGGCCAATGAGGCCGGTATGATGGGCGGCGCACTGCAGATCCCGGCCCACGCCTTCGGCAAGATGACGCTCTTCATGTGTGCTGGCGCGATCTATGTAGCAACGGGCAAGAAGGCGATCTCGGAGATGCGCGGTCTTGGCCGGCGTATGCCGCTCGTTTTCACGGCATTCCTCATCGGGTCGCTGTCGATTATCGGTCTTCCGCCGCTTGCAGGGGGCTGGCCAAAAGTTCTCCTGATGCTCGGCGCGTCTGAAAGCGGAGATGCCTACGTTGCCTGGGTGCTGATCATCTCCTCGCTCCTGAACATTGCCTATCTGCTTCCTATTGCGTTCCTCGGCCTGATGCCGCCGCGCGGTACGCCAGAACCCGCTCCTTACAAACGCCCTGAAGGAGCGCCGGCCCTTGCCATTGCCGCGCCCGTCTTTACGGCGGTCGGCACGCTGGTGCTGTTCTTCTTCATGGGCGAGCTTTACGATTTCCTTCTGCCAGCCATTGGAGGCCAGCCATGAGCGATCATGCAACCCCGCCTCACCTGAGCGATCACGGAGAACACGCGCCGGATGAGAGCCAGACGGTTCCAGCAGCACGTGCCCTGTTCGGCTGGACGACCAAACCATGGATCGGGAAGGCGGTCTTCTGGGGGCTGCTCGTCGTATCGGTCCTGCTGATCGCGATCGAGCCCGTGCTCGAAATGCTGGCGCCAGAGGGCGAGCATTTTCGCCATCCCTATTTCAGCATCGACGGCACGCTTGGCTTCAATGCCTTCTGGGGCTTCGGCGCCTTTACGCTTGTGGTGCTTGCCGGTTGGCCGCTTGGCCGCCTCATGCGCCGCTCTGAAGACTATTACGAGGATGAGCAGGAACCTGCCGGAACGGAGCCACATCCATGAACGGGCTTCTTGCAACCATCAATCCGGGCCTTGTGCTCATCCTTGCGGGGATGCTGGCCGCTGTGACTCCGGTCCAGCGTGTCCGTCAGGGGCTTGCGCTGCTTGCGCCGGTCATCGCCACCGCGCTTCTGCTTGCGGCCCCGCGTGAAACCGATCTCGCAAGCCTGTCCATGATGGGCTTCGACATGGTGCTTTACCGGGTCGATTCGCTTTCCTTTATCTTTGGCCTCGCCTTCCTGATCGCGGCTTTCATCAATGCGGTCTACGCGCTGCACCAGGATAGCCAGTTCGAAGACACGATGGGGCTAACCTATATGGGCGCGGCCGTGGCTGCGGCCTTTTGCGGCGACTTCATCAGCCTGTTCGTCTTCTGGGAACTGACCGCCATTACCTCCGTCTTCCTGATCTTCCGGTCGGGGACACAGGCCGCGTACAAGGCCGGCATGCGCTATCTTGGCCTGCACATCCTTTCGGGCGTGCTGCTGCTCTTCGGTGCGATGCAGATCTATTTCGATACGGGCGACATGAGCATCCGCGCGCTGGAGCTTGGTAATCCGGGCGTGCTTCTGGTCTTTCTCGCCTTCGGTATTAAGGCTGGCTTTCCCTTCCTTCATACCTGGATCGCGGATGCCTATCCAAAGGCGACCGTGGTTGGCACCGTCATTCTCTCTGCCTTCACCACGAAGCTCGCCATCTATGCGCTGGCGCGTACCTTTGCAGGTGAGCAAAGCCTCATCTGGATTGGTGCGATCATGACGATCTATCCGGTCTTCTTCGCGGTGGTGGAGAATGACCTGCGCAAAGTCCTGTCCTTCTCGCTGAACAACCAGCTTGGCTTCATGGTCTGTGCGATCGGTGTCGGCACGCCGCTAGCGCTCAATGGCGCGGCTGCACACGCTTTCTGCCACATCATGTACAAGTCGCTGCTCTTCATGAGCATGGGCGCTGTCCTCTACCGGACGGGCACGGCCAAGGCGACCGAGCTTGGCGGCCTGTTCCGCACCATGCCGTGGACGACGGTTTTCTGTCTGATTGGCGCCGCATCCATTTCGGCCTTCCCGCTCTTCTCCGGCTTTGTATCGAAGTCTCTGACCATGAGCGCGGTTGCGGGTGGGGCTTTCCTGATCCCGTGGCTGATGCTGCTTTTCGCGTCAGCTGGTGTGCTGGAGCATTCGGGCATCAAGATCCCGTATTTTGCCTTTTTCGGCCATGATAGCGGCAAGCGTCCCAAGGAGGCGCCGTTCAATATGCTCGTCGCGATGGGGCTTGCCGCGTTCATCTGTATCGCTGTCGGCCTGCCAGCCTTCTTCCCGGGCTTTGGCTTCAACTGGCTCTACTCGATCCTGCCATTCGCCAACGACCCGTATACGGTCCGCTACGAACCTTATACCGGCGACCATATCCTGACGCAGATGCAGCTCCTCGTGTTGGCGATCTTCGCCTTCGCCCTGCTGCAGCGCCTCGGCGCTTACCCGCCAGAAAAGCGCGGCATCATCATCGATACCGATATCATCTATCGTAAAGCTGGCTACGGCCTTGCGACCTGGGCGGGGCTTGTCTGGACCAAGGTCGGCCCGGCGATGAGCGGCGTGTTTGGCGGCCTCAGCGCGCGAACATTCTCACGGCTTGAAGCGGCGTTCAGCCCGCGGGGGACGCTGGCTTCTGGTGGGCTCTTCAACGGGATGGCAATCTGGACAGCGGTGTTGCTGGGCCTCGCCCTGCTGATCGCGTTCTTCATTCGCTAGGATCACCCGCCACTACTGAAACGAAGCCCTATGCACTGATCTTGATATAGATCAGTGCAATCTCCGTTTGTGTATTCTATTGGAATTCGCTGTACTTATTGAAATGTACTTGGAACCAAGCCCATTCAGATGAATTGATTGGGCTTGAGCGTAAAGGAGAGCAATGTGGATACCGGCACAGACAAGAAAGCCCTTGGCGTCGACACACTGGAACTGACAACCGAGATTGTGGCGGCCTATGTCAGCAACAATCCTGTCCAGAGCAGTGACCTCGCCAATCTGATCCGCAATGTCCACGATGCGCTGACCAACCTCTCCGCTGAAGACGTCCAGGTGCCGGAAGCCAAGCCGGCTATCCCTGTGAAGAAGTCTGTCACTGACGACTACCTTATCTGTCTCGAAGACGGGAAGAAGTTCAAATCACTGAAACGCCACCTGCGCGCCAAGTATGACATGACCCCGGATGAATACCGCGAAAAATGGGGCCTGCCTTTCGACTATCCGATGGTCGCACCAAGTTATGCCCGCAAACGTTCGCAACTTGCGAAGAAGATGGGCCTGGGTACCGGTAAGAAATAAGCCGGTTCTTTTCAGTTCGTCTACCGAATACTGACATCTAAAATCGTTACGCATGCGAAATGAAATACTTTGGCAATCTAGGTTAATTTTTTCTTAGATTGACTCTTGCGGCGCGAATCGAATTCAGACACACCTGATTCTATCGAATCGCTGGGGTGGCTGACGATGACGAGTCAATCAGATATTTTTAGCCTGATCGATGCTCAGAATGAGATTGTCGATTACTGGAATTCCAGAAGGCAGAGCGGCGTCGTACCTTTGCGGAGCGACATGGACCCCGGTGCCCTTCGAGCGCATCTCCATTGTATCTCAATTCTGGAACTGGACGGGCAGGGCGGCGCAACCTTCCGCCTTATAGGAACGCAACTTCGAAACCTGATCGGCGCCGATATGCGCGGTTGCCACATTGATGAGTTGCCTGACGAATATGCCTCGATCTGGCGAATGGGCGGCGGGCTGCCACGGCCTGAATCCTGCCAGCCGGACCAAGGCGTTGTCGACCTCGGCGAGAGCCATCATGCCTGGCTCCGCCTGCCATTGCGCCACACGGCTGCGGACGAGACACCGTCCATGGTGCTATGCCACGATATCCTGCGGCGGAAAAAAACTCGCATGTCCCGGCCGGTCTTTTCCCTACATCCATTGGCATCGCGCGCCGTAGCCGCTTGATCCACAAGAGATTGATTTCCTGAAATAGGAAAAATATCCTACACCTCTCTCGCGCACCTTAAGGTGGGATGCACGAGACAACAGGAGTAGGAAATGAACTCTACCAAGAACAGGCTCCATGACGAGCACAGCGTCCGGCTCGCGGTCGGGCTGACGGGATATGCGCTGCAGATCCCTTCTGAAGCG
>Ga0208965_1000513_pt1 | contig 18411 bp, 21 predicted proteins | sample AOAMet1_07_M0_10_2_FD_188230 | JGI IMG/M metagenome (GOLD analysis project Ga0208965, IMG submission 188230) | Ammonia-oxidizing marine microbial communities from Monterey Bay, California, USA - CAN11_07_M0_10 (SPAdes) | ecosystem: Environmental > Aquatic > Marine > Intertidal zone | place...
CTAGTGGGACATACATCTTCCAAGGAGCTGGCGTATTCGATGTGACCCAAACGGTGATCAACAGTTTCGGATGTACGTCAACCGCCCAGGGTGAAGTCGGGGTCAATGGCACTTTGTTCTATGCCCCCAATTCCTTTACGCCCAACAACGACGGCGTCAACGATGTCTGGATGCCCACGGCGACTGGTCTAGCGGCCTACCAATGCAAGGTGTACAACCGGTGGGGCGAAGTGGTCTTTGAGACCACCGATGCGGAGACAGGATGGATGGGGAACGTAAAGCAGGGCGAGCATTATGCGCCTGATGGGATTTACATGTACGATGTGTATTTGGAAGACCAATTGCGCATTCCATTCACCTATTCCGGTCAAATTCAATTGGTCAGGTAAGGTCGTATTTGATTCTGCTTACCTTTTCGCATCCAAATCGGAATTATGGAAGGCGATAGCAACCAATCGAACTGGGGTCGGAATGACCGTCGAGAAGAGGACGTTCACACCATTGCTGTCAAGGCTGGTAAGCGGACTTATTTCTTTGACATCAGGGCTACCCGTGCCAAGGATCTTTATCTGACCATCACCGAAAGCAAGCGTCAGACGAATGCATCAGGTGAGGTGAGTTACAGCAAGCACAAGCTGTTTCTGTACAAGGAGGACTTCGAGAAGTTCCACGATGGACTCCGCGATTCCCTCGAAAAGATTGGTGAGCTGCAGGGTACCGATGGTTTTCAGTCGGGCGAACCCAATGGGCCAGCAAGGAATCCTGACCATCAGGAGGACAGTGGCGACGTGCGCTTCGAGGATTTGTAAGCACCTGATTCCTCATTGCGGTGGGGTTTCGTGTGGATAATTCTATGGCTTTTCAGGCTCCGGTCGCGGCTATCTTTGAGATTCACCGCCATGGAGCTGAACTACCCCGGACATAGCTGTTTTCAATTGGTTTCAGGCGAATGGCGTGTTGTCTCTGATGCGTTTATTTCGCCTTTTGATTGGGCTACCGACGGTTCTTTTGAGGGCCCTGCCCCTGCTCCTGTTTTGAGGTCTTCAGGCCTAAATGGACCTGTATCAGATGTGCAACTGGTCTTGAGCAATGATGCCGTGTCCAAATGGGCACTACTTTCCATCGAAGGTGCGTTCACCATGGGGTATGAACACGTGCCAGCGGCATCGAACGTGCTGCGCTGCCATCGGATGGTGGGCACGCATTATGATATTTTCCCTTCCATCGCCAGCGATTGGGAGGTGACCCTCAGCACCGTTCGGGATGCGGGGGATGAACTGCATTTGTCCTGCATTGGGGCAGTGCTTGAAACAGTGAATTGACAATGGGCAAGATTATCGCCATAGCGAACCAAAAAGGTGGTGTGGGAAAAACCACCACCGCCATTAACCTCGGTGCAAGCCTCGGTGCGCTTGAGTACAAGACGTTGCTCGTAGATGCGGACCCTCAGGCCAATTCTAGCTCAGGCGTTGGCGTAGATCCAAAGGCTGTGGACAACGGCACTTACCAATGTCTCATCAATGGTACAGAAGCGCGCACCGCAATTTTGGAAACGGGCAACCCCAATCTGTGGCTTTTGCCCTCTCACATCGACCTCGTCGGGGCTGAGATTGAGCTGATCAATGAACCCGAACGCGAGCACCGCCTGCGCAAAGCTCTCGAGCCATTAAAGGATGACTTCGATTTCATTTTGATCGATTGCTCCCCTTCTTTGGGCTTGATCACGCTGAATGCATTGTCTGCGGCAGATTCAGTGGTCATTCCGGTGCAGTGCGAATACTTCGCCTTAGAAGGTCTGGGTAAGCTGCTCAACACCGTAAAGATTGTTCAAGGAGGACTCAACGAAAACCTCAACATTGAGGGCATTTTGTTGACCATGTATGACACGCGTTTGCGCCTGTCCAATCAAGTGGTGGAAGAGGTTCGGATGCATTTCCGTGAGATGGTGTTTGACACCTTGATTCACCGCAATACCCGGTTGGGTGAAGCGCCAAGCCACGGTGAAACCATTGTCATGCATGATGCTTCTTGCAAAGGGGCCATCAACTACCTCAATTTGGCGAGGGAGATTCTCCAAAAGAACGACCTCACCAAGCTCCCCAATGCCGAGAAATTCTTGGACGAGGATGCCGGTATGACGGCAGCTGAACCAGGCGATACGCCTGTTGGCCTCAATTGATCTGTAGAGGGCATGGCCAAGAAGTCAAAGAAGCCGGCGCTGGGAAGGGGCTTGGGTGCGCTCCTGCAAGCCCAGCAGGCCGATCAATCAGGGACATTGCCTGTAGCAGACGCGGTTGAAGCGAAGCAAACGGGTGCACCTGCTGTGGACATGGCTGGCAAGGTGGCCTTGTTGCCGATCTCGGCCATAGAGGCCAACCCAGATCAGCCCCGCCGAACCTTTGAGCCCTTTGCGCTCAATGAATTGGCAGAGAGCATCAATACGTTGGGCATCATTCAGCCCCTGACTGTTCGCCGCCTCAGTGCAGCGAAGTACCAGCTCATCTCGGGTGAACGTCGTTTCCGTGCTTCACAACTGGCAGGCCTGGACCATGTGCCGGCCTATGTTCGAGAGGCCAACGACCAAGAGATGCTCGAGATGGCATTGGTCGAAAACATCCAGCGGGAAGACCTCGACGCCATTGAGGTGGCCATCAGCTTTCGCCGCTTGATGGAGGAATGTTCCCTCACCCAAGAAGAGTTGGCTTCACGTGTGGGCAAGCAGCGCTCTACGATTAGCAATTACATCAGGTTGCTGGGGTTGCCTGCCATGGTGCAGCAATCTGTAGCAGCGGGTCACTTGAGCTTTGGCCATGCACGAGTGCTGGCCGGCTTACAAGAAACCAAGAACCAAAAGTCACTGTACCAGCGCATCATTGGTAAAGGACTCAACGTCCGCCAGACAGAGCGTGAGGCCAGTGAGATGCTGGGCAGAAAGCCCTCCAAGAAGACGGTCAAAGGCGCTGCATTGAGCCTTCAGATGCAAACCATGCGGGCCCACTTGAGGAGCCGTTTTGCGGGCCGAACCTTGGATGTAAAAGCCCGGGAAGACGGTGCCGGTCGCGTGGAGTTGTACTTCCAAAATGCAGACGACCTGCAGCATTTGCTGGACGAATTGGGAGCCCGTTGATGGGAGGCGCCCGTAGTTTGGTGCTGTGCGTGTTGGGGTTGTACGCCCTGACGGGTCGCGCACAGATAGAAGAAAATCAGTTGGAACGTGAGTACCGCATTGGCCGCACCACTTGGCACAGTGCAGTGGTTCCAGGATGGGGGCAGTTGGACAACAAGAAATGGTGGAAGGTTCCTCTGGTCTACGGAGGATTGGGAGCTGCAGGATATTTCATTCAAACCGAGGGTGGTTTGTACCGCGGTTACCGAGACGGTTATCTGGCCTTGACCGATGACGATCCCACCACCTTGTACGCCACAGAATTTGACACCCAGACGGTTCGGGATTTGCGGGATTTTCACAGGTCCAATTTTGAGCAATCGATCCTGATGTTCGTCCTGATTTGGGGTGCACAAGTGGTGGATGCCCATGTGGACGCCCACTTATTGGGCTTTGATGTCAGCGAAGATTTGGGATGGGTGCCTGGCGCTGGCCCAACCGTTGGACTGAAGCTGTCCCATACGATTGTACCCCGCAGAACTTCTAGTATCCGATGAATTCCAATGTCAGCGATAAGCTCCGGGTATTGATCATAGGCCGAGGGCGCATGGGCACCGCGGTGCAAGCCGCAGCACTGTCCCGGGGGCATGAAGTTGTGGGGGTCATGGACCGCGCGGATGTGGGGTTGGATTCTTGGCCCAAAGCTGATGTGGCGGTTGAATTCACGGCACCAACGAGTGTGGTTTCGGTGATGGCCGCGTGCCGAGAACGGGGCATCCCTTTGGTGAGTGGAACCACAGGCTGGGCGGAATTCCGTCCAGAAGTGGAGGCCGCTACTGTTCGGGCACAACACCCGTTGGTGTGGGCTCCGAATTTCTCGAAAGGGGTCTACCTCTTTCGGAAGGCGCTCAAGTCCGTTGCTGAGGAGATGCAGGGTCACACGGAATTCGGGCCGTCGGTTCATGAAGTGCACCACACCGGAAAGGTGGACGCCCCAAGTGGCACAGCACTAGCAGTGGCAGACGATCTCCACGAAATGGGATGGAAAGAGGTGGATGTAACCGCGCAGCGTTTGGCGGGTGTGCCCGGCACCCATCAGGTAGAATTCCGCAGTGAGATTGACAGCATTTGTCTGGTGCACAGTGCACACAACAGGCGAGGCTTTGCGCAGGGTGCCATGGAGGCGGCCGAGTGGTTGGCCCATCGCAGTGCCCCTTGCAATAAGATATTCGGTATGAACGACGTTTGGGGTTGATATTGCAGCCTGTCTTTAGCGTTCTTTCCAGTCCCATGAGCCTCCCTCTGATTCTGCTTCTCGCCCTTCCATTGTTTCACATGGTCACGTTGCCGAGGTTGTTCGCTCGCGCGGGTTTGACTTCATGGCATGGATATGTTCCCGGACTCAATTACTGGGTTTTGTTGAACATGCTTAACAGGCCCAAGCAATGGATGCTCCCCCTGCTGTTTCCTGGACCGAACCTTCTGATGGCCACGATACTCCATGTGGAGCTGGGCATCGCTTTCGGAAAGCGCTCCACCCCCCTGCAGTGGTTCTTTGGGGCGCTGCCTTGGGTCGCATTGCCCTGGCTGTCTTTTGCAGACGGTGCTGCTTTTGTCGGTCCACGCGATTGGACCAACGTCAAGAAGACCTGGAGGCGCGAATGGTCAGAGGCCATCTTGTGGGCTACAGTGGTCGCGTCTTTGATCCGAGGTTACGTCTTCGAGGCGTTTACCATTCCTACGGCATCCATGGAGGACAGCATGCTCGTTGGAGATTACCTCGTGGTGAGCAAGATGAGCTATGGTGCCAAGTTGCCTGAGACCCCGCTCTCACTGCCTTTTGTGCACAATGCGATTCCAGGAACGGCCCTTAGAAACAGTTATTTGGAGTGGGTGAAGCTGCCCTATCAGCGCCTCCCAGGCTTTGGCTCAGTGGACCGTTATGATGCTGTTGTATTCAACTTTCCCAACGGTGACTCCGTCATTGTGGACGCTTATTTGTCGGGCCATGATTACCATGCTTTGATCCGACAGCGGGCCCTGGGTTTTGCAGGAGGAGATCCGGTGGCCTTCGAGGCGGACCGGAGCCGTTTCAACGAAATGGCACGCAAGGATTGGGCCCGTACCCACGGAATCAAGCCGCGTCCAGTCGACAAAAAGGAACATTACGTCAAGCGCTGTGTCGGCTTGCCCGGCGAAGACTTGGCCATTGTGGACCGCAAGTTGATCATCGATGGACAGGAGGTCGAAAGCCCACCGGGGTTGCAATTCAACTACCTCGTGCGCCTCAAGCGCGAAGCCGACCTGCGCATCATTCGAGACCGCCTTGGCCTCACCGACATCGACATCCAAGGCAAAGGTGGTGGGGGCACTTACTTCATGGCCCTTCGCGAGGATGAGGCTGCTCTGCTTGAGTCCCAAAACATGGTGGCAGAGATTGAAATCTTTGACTCTTCCTCTCGGCGTGGCACCTTGGACATGTATCCCAACACCAACAAGTTCGACTTTGCGACTTGGGAACTCGACAATTATGGCCCCATTCACCTTCCTGAAGCAGGTGAGACTGTGGAGCTTACTCCGCGCAACGTTGCGCTCTACAGGCGCGCCATCACTGCCTATGAAGGACATACCTTGGAAGAGCGCAACGGAGAAATGCTGGTCGACGGCGTCCCTGCCACTTCATACACCTTTGCCCAAGGCTACTTCTGGCTGATGGGGGACAACCGACATTCATCGGCAGACAGCCGCTATTGGGGATTTGTTCCAGAAGACCATGTAGTCGGTAAGGCTTCGTTTACTTGGTTTAGCAAGATGAACGATGAGCAGCATGGCACTTCTGGCATCCGCTGGGACCGCATGTTCAAGTCGGTGAAGTGACGCTAAAGGTTTACCGCCTCCCCCTCTGCCCTTTTCCGCCCATCCCTTGGTGGAGCTTGGCCGCGACAGGGCAAGTGAGATTGGATGGTTTGGAACACTATCCCAAGCGGACTTTTCGCAACCGGTACACCTTGATGCAGTCGACCGGACCGATGGACATCAGCATTCCCGTAGAAAGGCGGGGTGGCCGTCCCCGCGCCCAAGACGAGACCAACCGCATGTGCGGGGATCACGATCGCAAGTCCTGGCAAGCGGTCAAAACGGCTTATGGAAGGGCGCCTTTTTTTGAGGAAATGGCAGACGAGCTGAGGGGGTTGTTTGAGGACGGTCCCGGGACCCTCGGCGGTTGGAACCGGGCCACGATAAGCTGGGCCTCTTCATGGCTCGGAATCTCTGCTCCAAAGGATGTCACTGCAATGGAATACCCTGCGACAGAGGCTGTGGATGTGCCGTCCTTGAAGGCGTCTTTTGAAGCAGACCGAAGCTGCCATTGGTCGCATGTGTGGCAAGACAGGCAGCAGAGCATTCCCTTCGAATCCTTGGGGATTTTGGACCTCTTGCTTCACCTTGGCCCAGAAGCGAGCACCGAGATTATGCCGATTCTACCGAGTGAATCTCCGCGTCCAGGATCACGTCCAGAATGACAATGCGGGTATCCTCCACGAGATAGTAAATGCGGTGGTTGTGTGCCAGCACACTTCGAACGTCACCAAATTTCGCATCGAACTTGGCCTTCCGTGATCCATTCGGGGCGGCGTTGCGGCCCAAGGAGCGGATCACAGATAGGATTTCGTCCTTTGACCTTTCGGCGCCAATAAGCGATGTGCCTTGGAGGTGATGGACGATGCGTTCCATGGCGGTCATGGCGCGGTCGGCTATGATGACGGTTCTGTTCACAGGCACAAGATCGCCAAGCGCGAACAAAGCGGCTCATAAATCGGCATTGGATTGGAAAAGTCCAGCCTTCACTGCCCCTACTTTTGGAGCATGGAGAATGTCATTGAGGCCTTGGCCAAGACCCCACTTTATGATGTGCATGTAGCCGCTGGCGCGAGGATGGTTCCTTTTGCTGGATTCGAAATGCCCGTTCAATACTCGGGATTGCGCGCCGAGCACGATGCTGTGCGGAATGCAGCGGGATTGTTTGATGTCAGTCACATGGGGGAACTCTGGTTTTCCGGGGCCGGTGCCAAGAAATACCTGCAGCATTTGCTCGCGGGTGACATAGAAAAGGCCGCCCCTGGAAGGGCCTTGTATACCTGTCTGCTGAATGAAGAAGGCGGCATTGTAGAAGACCTGCTGGTCTACGGATATGAAGACCGTTTTATGCTGGTTGTGAACGCATCCAACCGCTCCGAGGTCGTGGCCCTTGTCAAAGAGACCTTGACGGATGATGTGCAATTTGAGGATGCAAGTGACCGGACGGCCTTATTGGCGCTGCAAGGTCCCCTTTCCGACGAGGTTATGAAGGCCGCCGGTCTGGACCTGTCAGACCTAAAGTATTACCACCACCGTACCGTTGCCATCGGTGGAACCGAAGTCATTGTTGGGGCAACGGGCTATACTGGTGAGCGGGGATTTGAGCTTTACGTTCCTGCGGAGAGTGCGGCAGAAATTTGGCGGACGTTGATGGCTGCAGGGGGATCTTCAGGGCTGGTCCCATGTGGACTGGGGGCGCGGGACACTTTGCGCCTCGAAAAGGGGTTTTGTTTGCATGGCAACGACATTGGACCCGACCACAATCCTGTGGAAGCGGGGCTGTCGTGGACGGTAGGATGGAAAACAGAATTCCGAGGACAGCCCGCATTGGCAGCTGTCCGCGAAAGCGGTCCCCAGCACAAGCTGGTCGGTTTCCACTTGACTGAGCGGGGGATTCCCCGAAAGGATTACGCCATTTTAGACGCCGAGGGGCACCACATTGGAAAGGTCACAAGTGGCACGCAGTCGCCATCACTCGGCCGGGCGATTGGTCTGGGTTATGTCGCTGCGGAGTGGTCTGCCAAAGGATCTCGCATCTTCATTTCTATTCGAGGAAAGTCCATCGAAGCCGAAGTAACTCGGATTCCCTTTCTTTGATTCTCACCACTTGATATCATGACAGAAAAGAGCCGCCCAGAAGTGCGCCAAGAGCGCCGTGTGGAAGTCTGTTTTTCGCCCCGGCAGTTCGATCTGTACAAGGACGAGTTTCACACCTGCGTTGTGATTGACGTCTTGCGGGCCACTTCTGCCATTTGCACGGGCCTTGCCCATGGTGTCGACCGGATCATTCCCGTGCCATCCGTTGAGGAGGCGCGCGCTTTGCAAGCAGAGGGTTGCATTGCGGCAGCAGAGCGCAATGGTCAGATCGTGGAAGGTTTTGACTTCGGCAATTCTCCGCGCACATACATGGACGGGTCGCTCAAAGGCAAGACGGTGGCGCTGACCACCACCAATGGCACAAAAGCCATCGACATTGCCCGGGGGATGCCCCAAGTGGCCATTGGCAGCATCAACAATCTGGACGCCATTTGCACATGGTTGATGCAGCAGCCGGGTCACGTGCTGTTGCTGTGTTCGGGGTGGAAGGACAAATTCAACTTGGAGGATACGGTGTGCGCAGGAGCCATCGCTGACAACCTGATTGACATTGCCCGTTACCGCAGTGTGGAAGACAGTACGATTGCCGCCAAGCACCTCTACACGGGGATGCGGGGCAGTGTTTTTTCTTTCCTCAAGGCGTCTTCTCACCGTCGCCGCTTGCGCAACTTGAATTTGGGAGAAGACATCAAGTATTGTCTGACGCCCAATACCGTGAACATCGTTCCGGTGCTGCACGATGGTGCATTGGTGGATTCCCGCCGCATCAAGGACGGGGTGCTGATGGATGCGGTGGATTGACCGTCTCAAATACTGCAGCGCTGTCGCGGTGATGTTTGGGATGTGCTGTGCTTGGGGGTTCCCGGTGCACCGCCACATCAACCGCTCTGCAACCCAAGCCCTTCCCCAACCCCTGCGGGGGTGGCTTATGTGTGAAGTGGAATGGCTCTCAGCCCATGCGACGGATGCCGACAAGCGCAAGCATACCGTCGAGCGGGAGGCTCCAAGACATTATTTGGATGGCGACGCTCCGGCTTTGGCCTGTTTGGATACCCTTGGGGAAGCGCCTTGGTATGATCGGGCGCTGTTGGCCTGCACAGAGGACACCTTGTGGGAGTATGGTGTTTTGCCGTGGCAAATTGGGTGGTCGTACCGCCAATTGGTGGTGGCTTTTGACAGCTTGGACCGCGCAGGGATTTTGCGGAATGCGGCGGATCTGGGGCATTATGTGGCCGATGCCCATGTGCCGTTGCACACCACGTTGAACTACAACGGTCAAATGACCGGGCAAGATGGAATTCATGGCGTTTGGGAGACCCGATTGCCCGCTCTTTTTGGAGGGGGTTATGGCTTGTTTGTGGAGGACGTGGGGTACATCCGTGATGTCAACCTTTGGGCTTGGGAGGCCATGTCTCACAGTCACAGTTGCGTGCCTTTGGTGTTGTCCGAAGAGCGCCATGCCACCGCGTTGCATGGCGAAGGATTGGTCAGGGAAGAACGGGGTGGCAGGCTAGGACTTGAGCGCGATGAGGCGTGGTGCGCAACTTACCATGACGGGTTAAACGGCATGGTCGAGGCCCAATGGCGGGCCTCCATTCTGGGGGTGTCTTCGCTGTGGTACAGCGCTTGGATCGATGCTGGCGAGCCCGATTTGTCGCGGGTTTTTGAGCCTGAACGCCGGTCTTGGTGGAGGCGTTTTCTCCAGCGTTTGGGCTGGGGTTCTCAAATGGAGCGCGCTCCGGTACCTTGAGGTGATGCGCAGAATCCTATTGCTCAATCCCTATGCTGCCGGCAGCCACGCCCAATGGGCGCGAGGAATGGTGAGAGAATGCCCCCTTGCGGCCCAGCGCGCAGGAGAAGTTGCGGAGTTTGAGTTGTATGAGCTGCCAGGAAGACATTGGAAATGGAGGATGGTGGCCAGCGGCTTGGCGTTGGTGGACCGGATGCAAAAGGCTGGGGCGTTTGATCGGGACATCGACCGCTTCATAGTAACCGACATGATGGATGTTGGACAATTCAGGTCGGCCTTGCCCCCTCGGTTTAGAGGGGTTCCCATCATACTGTACTTTCATGAGAACCAGCTGACTTTTCCGCCACACAGGGAGAGGCCGAAGTTGGACTGGGACCGTCACTATGCTTTTCTAAATGTGACCAGTGCCCTTCTGGCCGATAGGATTTGGTTCAATTCAGAGTACCACAAGTCTGCGTTTCTGTCAGCACTGCCTGATTTCATGTCAGCTTTCCCTTCCCCTCGGCCGAGCGATGCAGCAGAAACCATCGCATCGAAGTCAACGGTGATGCCGATCGGCATCGACGGTGATGTTTTGGAGTGCGGTGCCGCACCGGATGGGCGACCGCGCATATATGGAGACGGACCTCCGGTGGTGGCATGGAACCACCGCTGGGAATACGACAAAGGGCCCGGCGCTTTTTTGGATGGTTTAAAAGCGGCAGAGGCAGCGGGATTGCCGTTTAGGCTGGTCATGCTTGGGCAGCGGTTTGATCGCGTGCCAGAGGCGTTTGAGGAAATCCGGTCCCGTTATGAGGACCGCATTTTGCAATGGGGCCATCTTGAATCTCGATCGGCCTATGTCGAGTCCTTGGCATCTTGTGACATCGCATTTGTGACGGCGCACCATGATTTTTTTGGAATCAGTGTTTTGGAGGCTGCAGCCGTGGGGCTCGATATGGTGGTGCCCAATGCGCTGGCCTACCCTGAGCATTTTGATGAAGAGGACCTCGTGCAAAGAGAAGATCTGGCCGAGGCCTTTTGTGCATCGCTGCAACGGTTGCCCAGAAAACGGTCAACGAGGGTTGTTCATTATTCTTGGGCGTCGGTGGCCAGTAACGTATGGAAGCGGTTATTTGTAGTATGAACTGAGTGTGTATTGTAGGCGGATGCCTTTGGTTCGGGTGTAAAACCAAAAAAATGACAGGCGGCTTCGGGAGTAATGGAGTGGTTTCAGAATTGTGAATATTGGACGAGTTGTGTTTTTTGCTCCTTCGAAATAGGGTTATCAACGCCCGAGAATTTTGCACCATATTGAAGCACATTCCTGAGAATGAATTTTCGAGAAAATCAAGGGGGGTTACCCTTTTTTTTATCGAACCTTCCGGGAATATTTGCCATCCCAATAGGGTTGCTCGAAATTCCTTTTTCTGGCAAAAAGTTTTACACCCACAACCACACCCGCATGAACTTGAATCACGAAAGCGTCTGGGCCAATTGCCTCTCTTTTATCGAAGACAATGTCAGCGCGCAGGCTTTCAAAACGTGGTTTGTTCCCATCAAGGCAGTGAAGCTCGAAGGCGCTGTTTTGACCATCCAGGTTCCCTCTCAGTTCTTTTATGAGTGGCTCGAAGAGCACTACATAGAGCTGCTGCGCAAAGCCATTGGCAAAGAGCTTGGCAAAGAAGCCCGATTGGAGTATTCCATCATTATGGAACAGCCTGCTGCTGGAACATCCCCTTATACCGTAAAGGTCCCTACCTCTCACCACGCCGCCGTTCGCAACCGTTCGGTGCAAATGCCGATGGATGCTTCTGAGGCCCCCATCAAAAACCCATTCGTGATACCTGGGCTCAAGAAGCTCAACATTGACTCCAACCTCAACCCGAAATACAGCTTTGAGAATTTCATCGAGGGAGAGAGCAACCGTTTGGCGCGCAGTGCAGGATTCGCAGTAGCGCAGAAGCCTGGCGGCACGGCGTTTAACCCACTGTTGATTTACAGCCCTGTTGGCTTGGGCAAGACCCACTTGGCCCACGCCATTGGCATTGAGATCAAGAACCGCTCTCCGGAAAAGACCGTGCTCTACGTGAATTCAGAGAAGTTCACTCACCAGTTTATCGATGCTGTTCGCAACAACAGTGTCAACGACTTTTCTCATTTCTACCAGCTCATGGATGTGCTCATCGTGGACGATGTGCAATTCTTTAGCGGCAAGGAAAAGACACAGGATGTCTTCTTCCACATCTTCAATCACCTGCACCAAACAGGCAAGCAGATTGTCTTGACCAGTGACAAGCCGCCTGTAGAGATGCAGGGCATGGAGCAGCGCTTGCTTTCTCGCTTCAAGTGGGGTCTGAGTGCAGACGTTCAAGTGCCCAGTTTGGAGACCCGTATGGCCATCCTCGAAAAGAAGATGTATGCCGATGGCATTGAGCTTCCCCGCGAGGTCATGGAGTACCTCGCCTACTCCATCAACACGAACATCCGTGAATTGGAAGGCGCCTTGATCAGTTTGATTGCCCAGAGCAGCCTCAACCGCAAGGCGATTACGCTGGACCTGGCCAAGCAAATGATTGACAAGTTTGTCAAGAACACGGCACGTGAGGTCAGCATCGATTACATCCAAAAGGTGGTGTGTGATTACTTCGACCTGCCCATTGAACTGCTCAAGTCCAAAACGCGAAAGCGTGAGATCGTTCAGGCGCGTCAGATTGCGATGTATTTCGCCAAGAAGATGACCAAGAGTTCATTGGCCAACATCGGTCTTCACTGCGGTGGAAAGGACCACGCTACTGTGCTCCACGCTTGCCGTACGGTCAACAACTTGAGCGAGACCGACAAGCACTTCCGCAAGTACCTCGACGATCTCGAGAAGAAGCTTCACGTCAACTGACGTGAAGCAGTATCTCGTCGTTTGTTTGGGCAACATCTGCCGTTCGCCCATTGGCGAAGGGTGGCTGAGACATGCAGCGATGGTTCGGGGTTGCCGTTTGAAAGTAGATTCAGCGGGAACCGCAGGGCATCACGTTGGCGAGGGTCCAGACCCCCGCAGCGTTGCAGCCATGAGGGCTGTGGGCATTGACATTTCCGGACAGCGCTCCCGCAAATTTGTAAAGGCGGACTTCAAGAAATTTGACCGCATTTTGGTCATGGACGGCTCCAATTTGAGGGATGTCCTGGCCTTGGCGCGTGGTCCAGAAGACGAAGCCAAGGTGACGTTGTTTGATCCCCTGAACGATGTTCCAGACCCATACTATGGAGGGGATGCTGGATTTGACCATGTGCGCGAGCAGGTAAGGGTCGCGTCAGAGGCATGGCTCGAAGCTGACTTCTAGGCCTACTCGACGTAAACAGAAAACTGCAAGGGGGTATGGGCCAGGAGGTTGAGCTCTGGTTGCCCGTGGCTTCCAAATGCTTGAGATGAGGCCGACCAAACGGTCCAATGAGCGCCAGGCCCGGCGCGCTGTAACCCGGGCACTATGGCATCGACGACTTGTCCCGATTCGCCAAATCTGAAATCGAGCCTGACCGTATCTCCCAGGACAGCGCCGTTGGGGCGCTGGCATGTGATGGCCAGCCGCACTTTTTCGTCCAATAGGAAAGGCCTGCTGGGTTCTGTATAGCGGGGAGGGTCCAATTCCATCAGGGCGTCAAGCCAGCGCACCTCCTCGGCTTCGGGCTGTGGTGAATTGCGCACAATTTCTGCGCCGAGGGCGGCCAAACCTGTGCGGTCGAGACATTGCCATTGGATGGTCAAACTGTCCGTTTCCCAACCGAACTGCTCCACCCAGCCAAGGGGAAAGTCATGGGGGTCAATGCGCATCTTGTCGCCGCACATAATGGCGGGCATGGTCAAGGCGTCCCGCCTCATAATGCGGCCTTGCGGGGAGCTGTCGTTGGGGAAAATGAACCCCGGCCAAAGGTGGCCTTCGGTAAAAACGGCGACGGCTTCTCCCCTGTTCCATGCCGATACAATTGGATCTGTGCCCAGCTCCATGAGCCTCCACGGGAGTGTGCTCTTAGAACGGCACCCCGCGGAACATACCGCAGTGAAGATGGCCATTAGGAAGACCGTGCGGGCCCTCATTTAGAAACCCTGTAGAGGTCGATGCCCATCTCCACATAAATGATGGCTTCTTGTGGGATTTCCGGGGGGAGCCCCGTCATGCCCCAAGCGCGCGATGGTGGAATCAAGGCCCGGACACTGTCGCCCAGATGGGCGGCTCCGATGACCTCATGGAAGCCGGAAGGAAGGTCGGTTGCATTCAATTCAAACGCGATCGGCCCGCCGTTGGGCCATGCTGTGATGACGCGGTCGTCTAACAGGGTGAACTTGTGGTGCAATTCCAGCACAGTGCCCTTGGGCAAGTCTGACACCCTTGTAGCCTGGGTGTTGCGATTGAGCCATTCTAAACGGATGCCAGTGCCCGTCTCCTCTCTCCCCTCCCAGCTGCTGGCTTTGGATGCCATCAGACTGTCGATCTCTGCGGCACGTTGCCTGTGAAAGGCAATCAGGTCAGCCTGCGTGGGCGCGGTCTTGGAGCGGTCTTCTTGATGGGGCTGATCATAGGGATTGCTCCAGCATCCGATTAGGCCCATGAGCCCCAACAATCCTGCAAGACCGAAGGGAGTGCCTGATTGCATCAGGCTTGGTTTTCGGCCGCCGCGAGGCCAGCGGCTATTTCGGGGAGCAATCCGCGCAGGCGGGCCATCACGACCCCTATGGGCTCTTCTGTGGCACCACCAGCGGCATTGTGGTGCCCACCGCCATCAAAGTGCTGTGCGGCAAAATCGCGCACGCTGTAAGTGCCCACGGAGCGGAAACTCATCTTGACCCGGTCTTTGGACTCCTTGGCGAACACCGCGCAGCGCACGCCGGCCACGCCCAGGGCTTTGTTGACCAATCCTTCGGTGTACCCTGCCCTGTAATTGAAGCGGGCCATGTCTTCGGCCGTCAGGTGGACGAACGCCGTCTGAAATTCAGGATAGACTTCCATGCGTTCCACCACTGCAAACGCGTGGAGTTGCATGCGGTCCATGGGCTGCTCGCCAAAAATGGCCTCGTGCACCGAGGTGTGATCCAGGCCGCGGTCCATCATTTCGGCGATCACGCGGTGGGTTTCTGAGGAAACAGAACGAAAGCGGAAACTGCCGGTGTCGGTCATCATGCCCGCATACAGCAAGGAAGCGCCCACTGCATCGATGGCTTCTTTTCCACCCAGCCCTGCTATGACGCCCCACAGGAGCTCCGCAGTGGAGCTGCAGCGGTCATCGTGAACTTTGGCGGCTGGAAAGTCCTCTGGCCCCATGTGGTGGTCCACCATGAGCCAGGCCCCGGTGGCGGTGCGCGCAGCATCGGCCATCGGCCCCAATCGGCCCATGCCGTTGTAGTCCAGTGCAAACAGCACGTCTGCACGGTGCAGGATGTCCTGCGCCTTTCCGGGGTCTTGGTCAAACAACACAATGTCCTTCACACCCTCCATCCAGTCCAAGGCCTCGTCAGGGGCGTCGGGAAGCAGGCAGGTGACGTCCTTGCCTAGGCTGCGCAAATAGCGCGCGAGCGCCAGCGAAGTGCCCACGGCATCCGCATCGGGTGAGCGGTGGCTGGTGATGGCAATGTGGTGTGCGCCGTCGAGGTGGCGCTTAAATTCTCCGAGGTCCGAGGCGTCCACCATGCTGTGGACGGATTGCGTTGCATTCATCTACCTGCGAAGATACCGGACGGATCGAGGTTGCAATTGTCCTTCGGTGGTATGGCGGCGGCAATTCTCAACGGCCCTCCGGGATAAGCGGTGTCCTTCTGTGAAGGCTTGGGTCCCGATGTTGTCTTTGTGATTTTTTAATTAACTAGTAGTTTTATCTTTTACAACTACCGCCATAATGGATATTAAAAATTTTTTGTGAACATTAATATCGCTCAATTTTTTTTGGCTTCATTTTCTGATTCAATTTTGAGCGACTTAAATATTCTTAATATGCGCAAATCAATTATGTTGGCTACTTTTTTTGTAGTCATATCTCTCGTTTCATCTGCTCAATTTTCAGCAGGCCTTGATTTTGCTCAGCCCAATTGGGATGGGGCGTCTTTAGGTTATGGTGTTTCTGTAGGTTACGAATATGAATTAAGCGATAACTTAGGAGCCACCGCCCAGGTGGGGTACATACTCATGGGGGTGGATGACGCCTTCTTCAACAACTACAGTATGATTCCTGTGCAGGTTGGAGCGAAGTACTATCTCGACGATAAATCAAGTGGATTGTATGCGCACGCCCAGGCAGGCATACACTCTGTTTCCAGTACGACGCCTGAAATTGTGATTCCTGGCGGAGGCATCATTGATGACATTGTGATTCCTGAAGAGACTTATACGAACAGCAATACCAGTTTTGCCATTGGAGCCGGATACATTGTAAACGAGAACATTGACGCATCTGTCCGGTACAATGTGCTGACCTATGATGGGTTCAGCGTAAACTATATCGGGATGCGCATAGGATATACTTTCGGTGGAGGTGAATGATACCGTTTAACCGAAGAGAAGAAATGCCCCTTTCGAGGGGCATTTTTTTTTGCATCAATACCTTGCGGCTATGATGGAAGACCAAGTGCCCAGTGGTGCTGTTATTCGGGATTTGTCGTCTAAGGCGGACCGCGTGCAATGGGTAATGGACGAGCTCGAGCGGCTGTATCCGGAAGTGCCGGTCCCGCTGGACCACACCGACCCCTATACCTTGCTGGTGGCGGTACTGTTGAGTGCGCAGTGTACGGACGCCAGGGTCAACCAGATCACCCCTGCCCTGTTTGCCCGTGCCAACAACCCCAAGGACATGCGGCAAGTGCCGGTAGACGATGTACGGGCCATCATCCGTCCGTGCGGATTGAGTCCGCAGAAATCCAAGGCCATCGTGCGCCTGAGCGAGATCCTGATGGACGAGCACGGTGGCGTGGTGCCACAGGATATGGAGGCGTTGGAGCGCTTACCGGGCGTGGGTCACAAGACGGCTTCGGTGGTGATGTCGCAGGCCTTTGGTGTGCCGGCCTTCCCGGTCGACACCCACATCCACCGGCTCATGTACCGATGGAATTTCACCAACGGCAAAAACGTGGAGCAGACCGAGCGCGATGCCAAGCGGCTGTTCCCGGAGGACCGCTGGAACAAGCTTCATCTGCAGATCATCTTCTACGGCCGCGAGTACTCCCCTGCCCGCAGCCCGAAGTTGGACAAGGACTTCATCACACGCAGCATCGGCCGCAAGTCCGAAATCGCCAAGCTCAAATAACGCGAGACGATGGGCTTCTTTTCCAACGACTACCCTGACCGCATGCCTTTCTTGGAGCGGATGGGCAAAGAATGGAGGTTCCGCAAAGCGGTGCGCGAGTCGGCACGGCAACACGGCCAGCCGCAGTTCGTTCTGGTCCACCCCGATTGGCCCAGCAAGCGCGCCAGCATCATGGCCTACGCCGACGCCCTCGGTTGGGCCGTCACCAACCGCAAGGACACGATGGCCCGACACAAGGGGGACGTCCGCATCGAACTGGCCTTTGACGACCGCACTGAGAAGCGGCAGGCCCAGCTCGGCATGTGGAACGGCCATTGTCTGGACATCAGCAAGAGCACCCTCGACCGCCACCACCGCGACGTTTTCGGCTACGGCCTCGCCGTGGATCCGACAGCCCACGCCGGTCCGATGCTCGAAAAATCAGAAGGCAACGCCGTCCACGATGGCCGCGAAATCCAAGGTCCCCTCGACCCAAGTCAGGTCCAGCCTGGTAAGGTGTACCAGCGGATCCTCGACAACCGCACCGAACAAGGACTCTACGAGGACCTGAGGGTGGTGATCATCGACGGGCTGTTGCCGGTGGTCTACCGCAAGCGCAAATCGGAAGACGTTCGGTACACTAACGAAACGGCTGAAGTGGACTTGGCGAAATCCCCAAAAACTGTCCTTTCTGATGCAGAAATTGCTCAAATTCTAGCGGTCTCGGCCAAAATGCGCGCAGAATTCGCAGAATTGGACGTGCTCCGCGATCGCCAAGACGGGCGCATCTATTGCGTTGACTTGAACCCCACGCCTTATGGACCTCCCGCGGGTCTGTCAAAAGAGCAAAAAGCCAAGGCAACCATGTTCATTCAGCACGTTGTAAGACCATGACGCTGCCGGCTTTAGCACACACACACACACACACACACACTTACAAAATGGAGGTGCTGTTTGACTGTAGTTCAGGGTAGGTTTTCTTTCCTTTACTTTCCCGAGGAGCATAATCCCGGAGCTTAATCCTAACAAAATGCGCCTCTTCCTGGCAATGTTGATGTTGATGACATCAGCTGCTCTCTTTTCGCAAGTGGATTGTAACCTGTTCAACATCCAAGATCTCGCTGCTGACTATCTGAGCTTCGGGGTCGACACCGTCATTCTCCAGTCCGACGGTTCCTATGAAATACAGCTGAGCAACGGCACCACCGCTTCGATCACTTTCGGTTGCACGGATCCTCTTTACTTTAATTATGACTCTGCTGCCAACACGGATGACGGAAGTTGTAAGACTTGCGAAGGCATTGAATTTGACGGATATACCTATGCTGCGGTGGAGATCGGCGACCAATGTTGGTTTGCT
>Ga0208965_1000522_pt1 | contig 18197 bp, 20 predicted proteins | sample AOAMet1_07_M0_10_2_FD_188230 | JGI IMG/M metagenome (GOLD analysis project Ga0208965, IMG submission 188230) | Ammonia-oxidizing marine microbial communities from Monterey Bay, California, USA - CAN11_07_M0_10 (SPAdes) | ecosystem: Environmental > Aquatic > Marine > Intertidal zone | place...
GATGCGCTTTTCGGCACGAACCTGGCTGAAGGGCAGCTCAGAGTTATCTCCTGGCAGACCCGCTCGCCGGTGATTGACATCGTGATCCAGCGCTTGCCGCAGACGCTTTGGGTTGTGGGTGTGGCCTATGTGGTGGGTATTCTCATTGCCCTGCCGATTGGAATAATCTCGGCTTACCGGCAATATTCCATTTTTGACCAAGCCGGCACATTCATCACCATGATCGGCTTTTCAGTGCCGCCGTTTTTTTCTGGAGTATTGGTCATTGTGATTTTCTCGGTACAGCTGGGCTGGTTCCCCTCGATCTATGACACGATGCATGTGGTCGATGATTGGGCCAGTTTTAAAGTGCAGATTTGGCAGATGTTCTTACCTGTCATGGTTCTGGCCCTACAGATCACCAGCCAGATCAGCCGCTTCATGCGCGCCTCGATGCTCGACAATCTCAGCCATGACTATGTGCGCACCGCGCGCGCCAAAGGGTTGAGTGAAGCCACGGTTGTTTTGGTGCATGTTCTGCGCAATTCGATGATCCCAGTGGTGACGGTGATTGCCCTTGGGGTGCCGTCAATTTTCGGTGGTGCGATCATCACCGAACAGGTTTTTAAAGTGAACGGCATCGGCCAATTGCTCATCACGGCCATTCAGGCCAATGACCTGCCGATGGTGCAAACCTTGACCTTTATTTTCGCGATTTTAATCGTGCTGTTCAATTTGATTGCCGATGTGCTTTACGGCCTATTAGATCCAAGGATCCGCTATGACTGAGATATCCGATCCCCTCGACATCGACCGCCCGCCGTCCAATCGTTGGGCAGAGGTTTGGCGGCAATTTCGCGCCCACAAGGGCGCAATGGCCGGAGCTGTGGTCTTTGGATTAATCATTGCCGGGGTGTTTCTCGGGCCTTTTATCTATCCGCATGACCCGCAATACCTGCCCTCGGGCCGTGATTTTATCACCCTGAGAGATACGCGGCCAATTTATGTCGCGCTTTGGGACTCCAGCGCAAAGGTGAATTGGCATTATGTGCTGGGCACAGACAATCTGGGCCGGGATAATTTGGCCCGGTTTCTTTCGGGAGGGCGGGTGTCAATTTCCGTTGGCTTGACCGCGATGATCTTGTCGATTGTCCTGGGTACTTTTGTCGGGCTGATGGCAGGTTTTTTCAGACTCTGTGACGGCCCGCTGATGCGCTTGACCGATCTGTTTTTGGCCCTGCCTATTTTGCCTTTGATACTGGTGGCCTCGGTGCTGTTTCGCGAAAGCCTGGCGCTGTCGCTTGGACCAGAAATGGGAACGTTTTTGTTGATCGTCAGTTTGATTGGCTTGACGAGCTGGATGCAGACGGCCCGCATCGTGCGCGGGGATGTTTTGGCACTCAAAGAGCGGGAATTCATTCTCGCCGCTCGCTCGATTGGCACGACGCCGCGCAATCTAATTTTGAATCATATCCTGCCCAATGTCATGTCACCGATCTTAGTGTCCGCCACCTTGGGAATCGCGACAGCCATCATTACCGAAAGCGCTTTGTCCTTTCTGGGCTTCGGCTTCCCGCCGGATTTCCCGACCTGGGGCAAATTGCTCAATGACGCGGTTGACCGGATGACGCTCTATCCAGAGCGTGTCATATGGCCAGGCGTATTGATCTCATTGACAGTTCTAAGCGTAAATTATCTCGGCGATGGCCTGAGGGATGCGCTGGATCCACGCAGCCGCAGCCGTTAGACCCATCGCGACCGCCGCCTATGTCGCGCCGCGAGGGGTTGTCATTCAGTTTCATTGGGTAAATGGGGTGTAGACCTGCCTAAGTGATAAGGGATCAGATATGACTGCCATAGTCTCAGTTCAAAATGTTCGCAAAACCTACGATGGTGGGTTTGAGGCCTTGAAAGGCGCGAGCTTGGACATCCAAGAGGGAGAAATTATCGCACTATTGGGCCCGAATGGTGCCGGCAAGACGACGCTGATTTCCACGATTTGCGGAATTTCTAGCCTAACTTCAGGAACGATCACAGTCGCCGGCATGGACATTGCGCACGACTACCGCAAGGTGCGCGCGATGATTGGCTTGGTCCCGCAAGAAATCGCACTTGAACCGTTTGAGACGGTGATCAACTCGGTGCGCTTTTCGCGAGGGCTATTTGGAAAGGCGAAAAACGAAGCCTATCTCAACGACATTCTCAAAACTCTGTCATTATTTGACAAGAAAGACTCCAAAGTTATGGCCCTGTCCGGTGGGATGAAGCGCCGGGTTTTGATCGCTAAGGCCTTGGCCCATGAACCAAAGGTCTTATTTTTGGATGAGCCAACCGCTGGCGTGGATGTCGAGCTGCGCAAAGATATGTGGAACACGGTCGCCAAGCTCAAAGGGCAGGGCGTCACCATTATTCTGACCACCCATTACATCGAAGAGGCTGAGGCGATTGCCGATCGTATCGCTGTGATCAATGGCGGCGAAATTCTCTTGGTTGAAGACACATCTGCCTTGATGGCGCGGATGGGCAAAAAACAACTTCGCATTGAACTTCTCGAGCCTGTGCAAGAGATCCCGGCAAAGCTGGCCTCTTATGGGTTGGAGCTGGCGCCAGATGGCTCTGGCCTTACCTATACCTACCATATCAATGCCGAGCGCACTGGCATTACCGGCCTGCTCAATGATTTGCAGGCTGCCGGTCTGCAAATGCGGGATGTGCAAACCCAGCAATCGAGCCTGGAAGATATTTTCGTCGATTTGGTTCAGGAGGATGCGGTATGAATTTTCAAGCAATCGCGGCGATTTACACATTTGAGATGGCGCGTTTTTTCCGCACACTTAAGCAATCCTTCATCTCTCCTGTGCTGTCGACCAGCCTTTACTTCGTCGTCTTCGGCACAGCCATTGGTAGCCGAATGGAGGCCGTAGATGGGGTCGAATATGGCGCGTTTATTGTGCCGGGCTTAATCATGCTGTCAGTCATGACACAATCCATCTCTAATGCCAGTTTTGGGATATATTTTCCAAAATTCATCGGGACGATTTATGAGCTGCTATCAGCGCCGGTGAATTTCCTTGAGATTGTAATCGGCTATGTGGGGGCTGCCGCAACAAAGAGCCTATTTATCGGCTTGGTCATCCTTGCAACGGCCTATCTTTTTGTTGATTTGGAGATCCAGCATCCCATCGCCATGATGAGTTTCTTGCTTTTAACCTGCCTGTCTTTCTCGCTCTTGGGTTTCATCATCGGAATTTGGGCGGGAAATTTTGAGCAGCTCAATCTCGTGCCGATGCTCGTGGTGACGCCTTTGGTGTTTTTGGGCGGGTCATTTTACTCCATCTCGATGCTTCCAGAATTTTGGCAAGCCGTCACCCTGTTTAACCCGGTCGTCTATCTCATCTCAGGGTTTCGGTGGGCATTTTTTGGAACGGCGGATGTGGCGATTGGCATCAGCCTAGGCGCAATTGGCCTGTTTACGCTCGCCTGTATGGGCTTCATTTGGTGGATTTTCAAAACTGGATGGCGCATTCGCAGCTAAATTTTGTCGCCAGCCTTGTCCAAAAGACAGAGGTGTCTTATCTGTCTCGTATGAAACTGAAAATTCCCTTTCGCCGTAAAGTCAACACTGTCTGCGTTGTGCGTTTGAACGGTATGATCGCCACGGGCCGCGGTTTGAATGATGCCGGCTTGGCTCCGGTGTTGCAAAAAGCCTTCGCGAAGAAATCTGCTGCGGTGGCCTTGGTGATCAATTCACCAGGCGGAAGCCCGGTGCAATCGTCGTTGATTGGCGCGCGAATTCGGCGATTGGCCGAAGAGTTTGAAACGCCGGTCTATGCTTTTGTCGAAGATGTGGCCGCTTCCGGTGGCTATTGGCTGGCGGCCAGTGCCGATGAAATTTACATTGACGCGTCCTCTGTGGTTGGCTCCATCGGTGTGATTTCATCCGGATTTGGCTTGAACCAATTTATCGAAAGACATGGAATTGAACGCCGGGTCCATACGGCGGGCAGTTCGAAGTCCATGCTGGATCCGTTTCAACCGCAGAAGAAAGCTGATGTGACGCGGCTAAAATCCATACTTGATGGGATCCATCAGACGTTTAAGGATCATATTAATGACCGGCGCGGCGCAAAATTGGCGGAGCGCGATTTGTTCACCGGCGAGATCTGGGTCGGACAAAAGGCCATTGATGATGGTCTGGCCGATGCCATTGGCCATTTGGTTCCGACGATGAAGGAAAAATTTGGTGAAAAAACCCGCTTTCGGGTTTTGGGTCAAAAGAAACCTCTGCTGTCACGAGTTGGCATGTCCCTGATGGGCGATGTCGCTCATAGCATTGAGGAACGCGCTGCCTTCGCCCGTTTTGGGATGTAGGGCATGTTGGTGAAAGCTGTGACCTTCTTTTTGATAGCCATTGCCGTTTTGGCGATGTTCGGGCGCTTGCGCTTTCCCGGTCAAGCGCGGTTGAAGGCCGCGAAATGTGCCAAATGCGGGCGCTATAATATCGGAAAAGGCCCCTGTTCCTGCGGCCAAATTGGTCATCGCAAAGGATAAAAATTGGCTTGGTTTTTTGTGGGTTTGGGTCTGGTCACCCTCTTGTTGGCTGGAGATTTTTTGGTGCGCGGCGCCGTCAATTTGGCGCTGCGGCTGGGAATTTCGGCCTTGCTGGTAAGTTTGACGGTGGTGGCTTTTGGCACATCAGCACCGGAGCTTTTGATTGTGTTATCTGCCATGGCTGATGGCGCATCTGGCTTGGCGATGGGCAATGTGATCGGCTCGAATACTGCAAACATCTTGTTGGTATTGGGTCTGCCGGCTCTGATTGCCGGGTTGCGGACAGGCGATTTTTTTCCCAGAAAATCATTTTTACTTATGATCTTGGCCACGGTTTTGTTCATCGGGCTGGCGTTTTTAGCGCCGTTCACATGGTGGCACGGGAGCATCTTATTGGCCGTTTTACTGGGCATTTTATGGGACCAGGGGCGCAGCGCACAGCGAGACAGACAAGCGGCGAAAACCGCAGCGCTGGCCGCTGTTGATGAAGATGGGCTCGAGGGTGTGGATCCCACGATGCCCGGATGGAGAATTGGCCTGTATTTGCTGTTCGGGCTTGTGGGCCTTCCCGTTGGCGCGCGGGTTTTGGTGGTCAATGCGGAAATGATCGCCAAAGATTACGGTGTGCCTGAGACCGCTATCGGTTTGACGTTGATTGCCGTTGGAACTTCTTTGCCTGAATTGGCGACCACCACCATCGCGGCGGTGCGGCGACAAGGTGATGTGGCGTTGGGAAATGTCATCGGATCAAATATGTTTAATTTGCTGGCAATCATAGGAATTGCCGCTTTCGTCGCGCCCATCCCGGTCGATGCCGCCCTTTTGAGGTTTGACCTTTGGATCATGCTTGCTGCCTCGCTTTTATTGATTCCGTTCGTTTTTACCAAATTAAATTTCAACCGTATTTGGGGGGCGGGCTTGACCCTGCTATATATGGCATATCTCTTTATGGTACTGCTCTGAGGGGGAACACATGCGTGCATTGGTAACAGGTGGGGCCATTCGATTGGGCCGAGAAATGGCCTTGTATCTGGCGCAGCAAGGCTATGACGTGGCGGTGCATTATGCGCAATCTGACACGGCGGCGCTTCAGACCTGTGCGGAGATCGCTGCATTGGGGCGTAAGTCTGTTGCGCTCCAGGCAGATTTATTGAGCGATGCGGGCTCGCAACCCTTGATTGCGCGCGCCGCGGACGCCCTGGGCGGTCCGTTGACTGTCTTGGTGAATAATGCCTCAATATTTGAGCATGATACGCTGGAGACCGCGACCCGATCCAGTTGGGACCGGCATATTGAGAGCAATCTGCGCGCGCCCTTTGTGCTGACGCAGGAATTTGCCAAACAAGTGCCGCAGGCGCAAAATGATGCCGCTGGTGAGCCGATGGCCTCTGGGCTGGTGATAAATATGCTCGATCAAAGAGTGCGCAAGCTGACACCTGATTTCGCCAGCTATACGGTCGCAAAAATGGGTCTTTGGGCTTTAACTCAAACCGCCGCACGCGGCTTGGCGCCGCATGTGCGTGTCAATGCCATTGGACCTGGCCCCACGGTGCAAGGGGTGCGGCAATCGGATGAACACTTTACCCGGCAACGTGCGGCCACGGTTTTAGGGCGCGGCTCAAATCCAAGTGATATCACCGCAGCTTTGGGATATTTTTTAAACGCGCCAGCGGTTTCTGGGCAACTGCTTTGCGTGGATGGTGGGCAGCATTTGGCCTGGCAAACGCCAGATGTCTTGGGCCTTGACTGAGGAAATTTGAGTAGAGTTGTGCACTTTTGACTTGCTCGATGATTAGCCGTTAAAAAAAGTAAGTAATTACAAAAACTTGCCGAATATACTTATTTTTTCAATTAAATACAAAAGCTTAATAATATGCATGGAAATTGTGCAAATATAGGATTCACCTTCGAAACATAGGTTTCGCGCCGAGATTCCCAATTTACCCTCAGACTTATCCACAGAAAGTGTGGATGGGTTATTTCTTGCAGCCGGCGTTATTTCGATGCAGCCGCTTTGCGAATCGCATAGAGCTAAGGGCGTAATGACAGATGACACACAGGCTTCGACAGGCCACGATCTGATTGCTGACTATTTGACCCGCCTTGATGGTTCGCCGGGGGTCTATCGCATGCTCGATCGGGAGAGCCGGGTCCTTTACGTTGGCAAGGCCAAAAGTCTGAAAAATCGCGTTGCGAGCTATGCGCGGCCACAGGGGCATTCTCCTCGCATCAGCCGCATGATCGGCGAGACCGCCAGTATGATGTTTTTGACCACCAAGACCGAAACTGAAGCGCTCTTGTTGGAACAAAATCTGATCAAACAGCTCAAGCCCAAGTACAATGTCCTTTTGCGAGATGATAAATCTTTTCCAAATATTTTGGTCAGCCGAGAACATGGGTTTCCACAAATCAAAAAACATCGGGGCGCAAAGACGGAAAAAGGCAAATATTACGGCCCTTTCGCCAGCGCGGGTGCTGTCAACCGGACGTTGAACCAGCTCCAGCGCTTCTTTTTGCTGCGGGATTGCTCAGATAGCCAGTTTGACACGCGCACCCGTCCTTGTTTGCAATATCAAATAAAGCGCTGCTGCGCGCCCTGTGTTGGCTATGTCACCGTAAAAGACTATGCGCTTTTGGTCAGGGATGCGGAGCGATTTTTAGGCGGAAAATCGACGCATATTCAGGCAGAGCTTGCCCAGGAGATGCAGACTGCATCTGAAAATATGGAATTCGAGCGCGCTGCCGCCCTGCGCGACCGCATCAAAGCGATGACCCAAGTGCAAACTGCGCAAGGGATTAATCCGCAAAGCGTGCCAGAGGCGGATGTGATTGCGGTGCATATGGAAGGCGGGCAAGCCTGCGTTCAGGTTTTCTTTATTCGTGGCAATCAAAACTGGGGCAACCGTGATTACTATCCAAGAGTTGGTGGAGATGTGTCGATCACGGAAGTGATGCAGGCCTTTGTGGGGCAGTTTTATTCAGACCGCGAACCGCCGCGGATGATCTTGCTGTCCGATGCGATTGAAGATCCTGATTTGATGGCCGAGGCGCTGAGTGAAAAATTGGGCCGGAGGGTCCAGATCGCCGTGCCACAGCGCGGGGAAAAGCTGGATCTGGTGGCCGGTGCGCAGCGTAATGCCCGCGAGAGCTTGGCGCGCCGCATGTCGGAGAAAGCCTCGCAGATGAAATTGCTCAAAGGATTGGCAGAGGCGTTTGAGCTGCCCGATGCGCCCCGTCGCATCGAGGTTTATGACAATAGTCACATTCAAGGTGCCCACGCGGTTGGGGCGATGATTGTGGCGGGAGCCGAGGGGCTGCTGAAGTCACAGTACCGGAAATTTAATATCAAGGGTGATGACCTCACGCCGGGTGATGATTTTGGCATGATGAAAGAGGTCATTGGCCGTCGCTTCAAACGGCTTTTGAAAGAAGATCCTGAGCGTAAATCTGAAGCTTGGCCCGATTTGCTGCTTATCGACGGAGGCGCCGGGCAGGTGAGCGCTGTGCGCGAGATCATGCGAGACTGGGGTGTGGAAAATATCGCAATGATTGGCGTGGCGAAGGGCGTGGACCGCGATGCAGGGAAGGAAGAATTCTATCGCATCGGCAAACCTGTCATGGCGCTGCGGCACAATGATCCGGTGCTGTATTTCGTGCAGCGTTTGCGCGACGAGGCGCATCGTTTTGCCATTGGGACGCATAGAGCCAAACGCGCCAAAGCCAATTTGAAAAATCCATTAGATGATATTGATGGCATCGGTCCCAAACGCAAAAAAGCGCTGCTGGCGCATTTTGGCTCGGCTAAGGCTGTCATGCGGGCGAACTTGGTGGATCTCAAAGCTGTGGATGGCGTGTCGGATGCGATGGCGGAGCAAATTTTTAATCATTTTCAGCCCTAGGCAGAGGCGCTGAAATCCGGGATGGCAAGGTCTCAAAGCTCTTCCAATTGCAAAAAATTATATGGGAATGCGCAAAATCCTTTCGATACCACTGGCACGCGGATTCGAACCCGGTTAAGTTTCAAAGGATGTGGAGTTTGCCAAATATATTGACCGTGATCCGTTTGATAGCTGCGCCTATGGTGGCGGTGATGTTTTTATATTTCACCCGACCCTTTGCCGATTGGGCCGCGCTGGTCCTATTTGTTGGTGCAGCGCTGACTGATTGGCTTGATGGCTATCTGGCGCGCGCTTGGAAACAAGAGAGCAAGATGGGCGCGATGTTGGATCCGATTGCCGATAAAGCCATGGTTGTGATCGCCTTGGTGGTTTTGGCCAGTGTCTTTGGCTTGGATGCTTTGATCCTTCTGCCGGCCGCATTGATCGTATTCCGCGAAGTCTTTGTGTCTGGCTTGCGTGAGTTTTTGGGCGATGTAGCTGGCACTTTGAAGGTTACAAAGCTCGCCAAGTGGAAAACTACCGTGCAGATGGTGGCGATTGCTTTGCTTTTTGCCGTGGGGATTTTTGAGCATTACCTGGTGATGGGCACAGCGGGCATGGATCGCGAGATTGTTTCAGGAATTTTGAATGCGACAATGGAAGATCCGTCGCATATGCGGCTGATCTACCACGGAATGTATGTCACCTGGTACAGCGGTCTCGCCCTGCTTTGGATCGCTTCGGCGCTGACGATCATCACCGGGGTGGATTATTTCCGCAAAGCCCTGCCGCATTTGCGAGATTGAACGTCATGAAGTTGAATATGCTCTATTTTGCCTGGGTGCGTGAACGGATCGGCCATAGCCATGAGGCCTATGAGACCTCTGCGGTAACGGTCGCCGATCTGATCGCTGAGCTTGTGGCGCGGGATGCGGGATATGCCGCGGCCTTTGCAGATTTATCGGTGATCTGTGTTGCGGTGGACCAAGAGCTGAGTGATTTTACGGCCCCGCTTGCCGATTGCCGCGAAGTGGCGTTCTTTCCGCCTATGACGGGAGGTTGAGATGTCGGCACGGGTGCAAGAGGCCGCTTTTGATTTCGCGGCGGAAATGACCGCATTTCAATCGACGGTGACCCGCTCCGGGGCGGTGGTCAGCTTTACCGGTGTGGTGCGTGATGACACAGGCAATCTCGATCACATGTTCATCGAACACTATCCCGGCATGACACAGGCCGCGCTCCAAAAATTCGCCGATCAAGCAACCGAGACATTCGGCTTAGAAAAGGTTTTGGTGATCCACCGCTATGGGCAGTTGCAGCCCGGTGAGGCGATTATGATGGTGGCCACGGCCGCGCGTCATCGCAAAGATGCCTTTGCGGGCGCTGACTATCTTATGGATTATCTCAAATCGCGTGCGCCGTTTTGGAAAAAAGAACTGTCCAAAGGTTCGGCAACTTGGGTGGCGGCCAAAGCTCAAGATGAAGCGGAGCTTGCGGCATGGGGCCTTGAGGGCACCGCGAAGGAGAGCTGATCGCGGATCCTATCGGCCAGAGTTTTGCCGCTCGATATAACTGCGCAATTCCTCAGCTTCGGTTCTTGCAACACGCAGCCCTTCCATGGCTGCGTCAAGCTCTGCTTGGGTTTGTGACAATTTGTTGCTCATTTCGGCTTCACGTTGGTCGATATAGGCCAGTGCCTTATCTCGCAGGTCTTCCGCCTCATGCACCGATTGGGCCAATTTATCCAATTCACCAATATCGGATTGGCTGACGCGGCTAAAGCGATGGACCAGCCAATTTGCGAACCAACCCAAGCAAAATGCCACAAAGAGGATGATTGCGATTGTCACGATAAACTCGGTTCTATTCATTGCTGGTCTCCTCGGCGTTGGCCGTGTCGGATGTTTGGGACTGCGGTGCTGGCTCCTCGATCGTCACAGGCGTCAGGAGGCGAAACTCAATGCGCCGGTTGGCTTCGCGGCCCTCTTCGGTGCTGTTATCGCCAATCGGTTGGGTTTCCCCATAGCCTTCCGCCGTTAACGACTTAAGCTTAACGCGGGCACCGCGCAGGGCTGTCAGTACGGCCTCAGCGCGCCCCTTGCTGAGATTGAGGTTCATTTCTTCACGCCCTTGGCTGTCCGTATGGCCTGCGATCTCAATGGGCGCTTCGAGGCAGCGGTCGAACACCTCTGCGATGGCTTGGACCGTGTCGCGGCTATTGGCATCTAGCGTGGCAGAGCCGGGTTCGAATTTTATTTTATTTTTGCGGCCCAGGTTGTTGATTTCCGCCACGCATGCATCACCGGTCAGCATTCGTGCCAATGGGTCCAGCTCTTCGAGGTAGGTCACATCCAATTCAAATTCGGCTCCATCACCCAGACGATCAATTAAAATTTGTGCAATATCGGTTCTGGTAGATCGCCGGCCTGTCAGCCCGGATATATCAATCGCATTGGGCGACACAGTGGCCAGTCCAGAGTTGAGTTGGCTCAGACCTGCCAAGCTCGCCAGACTGCGCACCATCCAACCTTCGGGCAGGTTGTTTTGCAGCTTGGTCGACAGGTAAACATCGTCACTTCCGAAGACCGCATAGGCAAAGGTCTGTAACGTCCGTTGCGCGCGGGGGTTGATGACAGGCCCGCGAATTTGCACCTGGCCTTCCGGTGACAGGGTCGCGACCATTTCTGGTATGGCTATGTCACCCGCTGGTGTTTCAGGTGCGACCAATAGGATTGGGTTGAGGGCGAAAACCTCGGGTAATTCACCATCGAGTCGGCTGGTGATCTGATCAAATAGGGCTGGATCAGTCCCGGCGGGGGCGGTGAGTGCGACATCTGCATCGCTCAGGGTCACAGATCCGCCGCCCAGTTTGGCCAGGGCCGCAATGGCCTGTGTTGCTGCCTTGCTCCACAGAGGCGAGGGCACGCCAAGACCTTCCCGGCAGGTGGCCTCCTCCCTCAGCCCCGCTGCTTTGGCGGCGGCCAGAATTTGCGCGGCCGCTTGCGGGCTATCTGCACTACAGGCGTCGAAGGATGCGCCAGTGGCGGTGATGCGAAATCGTAATGTGAACGGGGTGATCACCGGGCGCGGCGCGCTGATGTCAATCTTTGAAGTGACATCGGCCGGGGTGCGGCGGGTCAACTCGTCCAAAAGTTTGGACTTTTGTTCTTCCGACTCGCCGATGGCTTCAATGTCAACCTGTGTTTCCCCGATTGAAATCTTCGCGCGTTCCAATCGCTCGAGTGCCAAAAGCCCATAGGATATAACCGAGGACCACGCATCCGGCACCGGATAATCTGCGGTTTCGAGGAAATCGGCGATCGGTGAATTACCGGCGATGCGGGCGACCCGGTCCTTGAAATTGGCATTATCGGCGTTGGTGGGAACCAAACCGATGAGAGAAATGCTTTGGCCGTTGCGCAATATTTCGACAGAAAACTTGGGTGCCACCGGTGGGCGGCTGTCTGTGATGGTGAAATTATCAATAACTCGCGCCGCCTCAACGATTTGCCCCGCTGCGGCCAAGGCTTTAAATCGCAGAGCTTCAGAGGCGGCCTCGCCCTCCAAGACAACTTTTAACCCATCGGTTTGCACGCTCGCCCAATCAAAGCCTTCCAAGGCCAGGCGCTTTTCAACGGCGGTGGCAGAGCTGTTTTCAATCCATGAGACAGTCAGGCCAGCGGCAAAATACGCCCCCACGCCTGCAGCTGTGAAGGCAAGTGCAGATAAAATAACTGGAATGATGCGCATTAATTTTCCCTACGTTCCCGAAGTCTTCTAGTGTGGGACTGCCGTGGGATCAATCACAGCATAATAGTGACGGCGAAAAACAGCACAGGGATCAGGCCCGCGTCTCGATTTTTTCGAAACAGATGCAGAAGCAAGGGCACATTTTTGATATCGAGCTGGCGCATTTGCCAAAACAGATGGGCCGCAAAGCCCACGGTGCCCAGTTGGGCGGTTATCATCTGTGCCGGTGTTGCGTCGCGGAGCGCGCCATAGATTGCGATCGCCATCAAACCACTGGCCAAAATGGCAAAGCCGCACAGCCATTGCGGGCTGCTTTGCCCAAATAGGCGCGCTGTGGATTTCACGCCAATCAGCGCGTCATCCTCTGTATCTTGATGCGCATAGATGGTGTCATAAAACAGGGTCCAAGCAATGCCTGCAAAATATAGCAGTACGGCGGGCCAGTCTAAGCGGCCACTATGGGCCACCCATCCCAACAAAGCGCCCCAGTTGAATGCAAGGCCTAGAAACACCTGCGGCCACCAGGTGAACCGCTTGGCAAAGGGGTAGATCGCGACAAAGCCAAGACTGGCAATGCCGATCAGTACTGCCTGCGTGCCAAAGCTGATCAGAATGCAAAAGGCGATGAGCGCTTGGGCGAGCATCCAAAGCAGCGCGCCGCGCAACGTGACCTGCCCCGATGGGATAGGGCGCGATCGGGTGCGGGCCACCTGGGCATCAAATCTTCGGTCAGTGATATCATTCCAGGTGCACCCCGCGCCGCGCATGAGCCAAGCGCCGGCACCGCAGCCTAGGATCAGCCACAAATCCCAGGCCCGGAAATCTCCAGCCTGGAGCGCCGCTAAAAGGATGCACCAAATGCATGGGATATAAAGCAGCCAAGTGCCAATGGGGCGGTCGGCTCGTGACAGGCGCAAATAGGGGCGGGCGGCCGCGGGCGCGTTGCGATCGACCCAATTATGTTTTACCGCATCGGCAACTTGTCCCTCTGGTGATTTGCCCGATTGCGTCATATCCTATCCTCCATGACTTCAGTTATTCGGCTACATGTAAATCATCCGCTGGGGGCGGGGCAATCGGTTCCTTTGAGCCGAGAGCAATCGCATTACCTTTTCGGTGTCATGCGCAAAGGCGTGGGCGAGGGTCTTGAACTGTTCAACGGTCAGGATGGCGAGTGGATTGCGCGGGTGGTGCAGGCCGGCAAACGGAATGGCATCTTGCTGTGTGAACGCCAATCCAAGCCGATGCAGCTGCCGCCCGACCTGTGGCTGATCTTCGCGCCGATCAAGAAGGCGCGCACGGATTTTATCGTCGAAAAAGCCACGGAGATGGGCGTGGCACAGATCCTGCCAATGCAAAGCGATTTTACCAATTCTGAGCGCATTCGCCAAGACCGTTTGCAAAATCACGCGGTGGAGGCTGCCGAGCAATGCGGTGGTACCTATGTGCCTGCTGTGCATGAGCTGCAAAAGCTATCAAAGCTGCTCGACGGTTGGGATCTGCAGCGCCAGATCATGTTTTGTGATGAAACCCGTCTGGGATCTGGCGCAGACTTGCCATCTGTCGCGGGCCCATGGGCGGTTTTGATCGGACCGGAGGGGGGATTTAGCCCAGCCGAGCGCAGGCGGCTCAATGAGATGCCCCAAGCGCATGGGGTGGCGCTCGGCCCTCGAATTTTGCGTGCCGATACGGCCGCGGTGGCGGCATTGACTGTTTGGCAGAAAGCTTTGGGGGATTGGCAATGAGCTTTATACGCCCCGAAGCACTCCGCAGTTTGCGCAAATATCGGGGATTTATCTTTGCCGGTTTGGTGCTGATCACCGGTTTGATGATCGCGTTCAGCAGCTTTGGCACGACCCGGCTTGCGGGCGCGGTGATCGCAGTCATGGGGGCATTGATTGGCCATGACGCTTACCGCCGTTTCAAATTCCCTGTGGGCCATGGCGGCGCTGGAGTCGTGGAGGTCGACGAGCGGCAAGTGAGCTATCTGGCCATGGGCGCGGGCCATTCCATTTCACTCGATACTCTGGAGCGGGTGGAGTTACATCGCAATATGCGTGGACGCACCACCTGGGTGTTTTTTGGCCCGGAAGGCATGCTGTCGGTGCCGGGGGATGCCGAGGGCACCGGCAAGCTTTTTGATGCTCTGGTCGCCTTGCCGGGGGTGAATTATGCCCAAGCTGAGGCCGCCAGTCAGGGGCGCGGCCCAGATTTATTTCTCATTTGGCAACGCAATCGTCGGAAACTTCATTAACCCTATCTTGACTTGGCCTTTACTAGAGGCCACCTGTGAAAGGCATAGATTACGAAAAGCGGAGTCCCCCCAATGTCTATTCCACAATCTGGCGGAGGCCCGATCGAAAGCTTTGACCAATTGGCATTGTTGCTTGAACAGGGCAATAAGCCGAAAAGCGATTGGCGAATTGGCACGGAACATGAAAAATTCGGCTATTGCAAAGATACGCTCGCCCCATTGCCCTATGAAGGCGAACGCTCTGTGCTTTCCATTTTGCAGGGTTTGCGCGATCGGTTCGATTGGGCGCCGGTCGAAGAAAATGGCTATCTTATCGGATTGACCAAAGACGGCGCGAATGTGAGCCTTGAGCCGGGCGGAGCGCTGGAGCTTTCGGGGGCACCGCTTGAAACCATTCATGAGACCTGTGACGAGGTCAATGTGCACCTGCGCGAGGTGAAAGACATTGCCGATAAAATCGGTGTTGGCTTTATCGGTCTTGGGGCTGCGCCTATCTGGACACATGAAGAGGTCAGCTTGATGCCCAAAGGCCGCTATCGGTTGATGGATGCCTATATGGGCCAGGTGGGTACAATGGGCAGCACGATGATGCGCCGCACCTGTACGGTGCAGGTTAATCTCGATTTTGCCTCTGAGGCAGACATGGTGCAAAAATTTCGCGTGGCTTTGGCTCTGCAGCCGGTTGCAACGGCGCTTTTCGCCAATTCTCCCTTTTTTGAAGGTCAGGTGAACGGCCATAAATCCTGGCGGTCGCAGGTCTGGCGGAATTTAGATGCGGACCGCACAGGGATGCTGCCTTTTGTTTTTGAAGAGGGTATGGGATTTCAGCGGTATGTGGACTATGCCTTAGATGTACCGATGTATTTTATTTACCGTGATGGCAAATATATCAATGCCTTGGGTCAATCTTTCCGGGATTTCCTAAAAGGAAAACTGCCGGCCTTACCTGGCGAAGTGCCCCGACTCAGCGATTGGGCAGATCACTTGACGACCATCTTCCCTGAGGCGCGTATCAAGCAATTCATGGAGATGCGCGGCGCGGATGGCGGGCCTTGGCGCCGTCTTTGCGCTTTGCCGGCATTTTGGGTCGGGCTTTTGTATGACCAAACGGCACTGGATGCGGCTTGGGACTTGGTCAAAGGCATGGATGCGCAAACCCGTGACGAATTGCGGATCGCGGCCTCGGTCGATGGGCTGCAAGCCGCGGTTGGCGGGATAAAAATGATTGATCTGGCCCGGCAAGCGGTGTCAATTTCCACTGCGGGTCTCATCGCGCGTGGGCGAAGCGGGGCCGGTGGGCTTGTGCCCGATGAAACTCATTTTCTAAACGCGCTGCAAGACAGCCTTGAGACTGGCCTAACGCCTGCGGATGAACTTCTGGCGCGCTATCATGGCGACTGGCAAGGAGATTTGACGCGGATCTATTCTGATTATTCCTATTAAAGACCTCTGCATAATCCAGCACAATCCAGACACCAAGTCATAAAACTTTGCCCAGAGGCAGCAGCGGGCTGCGCCTGGCTGTCCCACGCGGGCGCTGTGCGCATGTCTGCGTTGAAATGGCCTTTGCAGCGGTCATTGTGCAGCGGTCTTGATGAAACCTTTGAACGGCGTCGAATTTACGCTATTTTTTCCCGATTTTACTCTCTTGTCCGCGGATCAGGCGGATAATATTTTCTCTGTGCCGCCAGTAAATTACACAGGCAAGACCGAGGGAGAGTGGGAATAGATGTCTGAAATCAAACACCATTGTCCAGAGTGGCATCAGCGCTGCGGTCAGCAATGCTGCGAGGCTAGAATAGCGAAAAATGGCCGCAATGGCGAGCCATGTGGCACCGGCGACGACACCCATTGGCCATGCTAGGGCGAAGAGCAAGCCAAAGAAGGTGGCCACGCCTTTCCCACCCTGGAACTTCAGCCAAATAGGATAGCAATGGCCAAGAAAAGCGGCGAAACCGGCAATTTGCGCCGCATCCTCGGCCGCCAATGCGCGGGCCAAAAGCACTGCGGCACCGGCTTTGCCCGCATCACCGATTAAGGTTAAAGCCGCGCCAAGTTTCGAGCCGGTGCGCAGCACATTCGTAGCCCCGATATTGCCTGAGCCAATCTTTCGTAAATCCCCAAGTCCTAAGAGGCGTGCCGTGACGATGCCAAAGGGGATTGCGCCGAGGAGATAGCCGGCAACGGCCCAAAGGGCCAAGAGTTCAGCTGTGCTGGTCAGTTCAAAACTCATCTTGTGTAGACTTCCTTGCCGCTAACGAATGTCGCCAACACCCGGCCTTGCAGGCGTTGCCCATCGAAGGGGGTATTTTTAGATTTGGATCGGAGCGAAAAGCGATCCAGAACGAAGGGCATATCGGGGTCGAATATGAGAAGATCCGCCGGTGCGCCTAAGCTCAGTCGACCGCTGTCCAGGCCCAAGCGCCGCGAAGGGTTGAGCGACAGGGCACGGAACAACTGAGGCAAGCTCAACTGCTCGGCGTGATAAAGACGCAAGGCAGCTGGCAAAAGTGTCTCCAATGCCACAGCCCCAGAGGCGGCTTGCTCGTAAGGCAGACGTTTGGACTCTTCGTCCTGCGGCGTGTGCATGGAGCTGATGATATCAATCAACCCGTTTGCCAGTGCAGAAATCATCGCCAGCCGATCGTCTTCTGAGCGCAACGGCGGTTTGACTTTGAAAAAGCTGCGATAGTCTGCGACGTCCAGCTCGTTGAGAGTCAGGTGATGAATGCTGACCCCGGCCGTCACGTCCAGCCCTTGTTGTTTGGCCCGCTCTAAAGCTGGCAAGGCGAGGGCGGTGGACAGTTGGTCAGCATGGTATTTCGCGCCGGTCATCTCTACCATGGCCAAATCCCGCTCAAGGCCTAGACGCTCTGCCATGGGGGAGACGGCGGGGATCGCGCGCAGGGTTGCGAATTTACCGGAGGTGGCTGCGGCCCCTTCTGACAGGCCTGGGTCTTGCGGGTGACCAATAACCAAAGCGCCCAATTGCCGTGCATAGGTGAGTGCGCGCGCAAGCACTTTGGTATTGGTGGCAACCGCGTCGCAATCAGAAAAGGCAATCGCTCCGGCGTCTTGCAAAAATCCAATCTCGGTCATTTCTTTGCCCAAACGCCCTTTGGTCAGTGCCGCTACTTGATAGCTGCGGACAGCGCAGGTGGCCTGTGCCCTGCGGCTCGCAAATTCAAGCGTTTCGGGGCTATCAACTGCCGGGTTTGTGTCTGGTCGGGTGATCAAAGTGGTCACCCCGCCTGCGGCAGCGGACAGGCCTGCGGAGCGAAAACTCTCCTTATGCCGCTCGCCCGGCTCGCAAACTTTTACGCCTATGTCGACAATGCCTGGCGCGAGATATTTACCCTGGCCGTCAAAGCTCGGCAGGGTCGGATCATCGGTGGCAATTCGGCCATTTTTGATGCTCAAATTACCCAGTTCGATGGTTTGGTGCTCTGGATCAACCAGGTGAACATTTGTAATGCGCAAAGAGGTCATCCCGCCACCCATACCATTAGGGCTACCAGAGCGGCGCTGAAAATCAGGACATACATGGCAATTTTTCCTGACATGCGGGGGTCTTTAGGTTCATTCATTCGGACCGTCTCCTGCCAAGGGGGCGGATATGGAGCCTCGAGTCATGCCTGTGCCTCCGTTGCGGCTTGGCGCCTGTTGCGCATCAATATATCCATGGCTGCCATGCGCACCGCCACACCCATCTCAACCTGTTCTTGTATGACACTGCGATTTAAATCGTCGGCGATCTCTCCGTCTATCTCGACGCCGCGATTCAT
>Ga0208965_1000538_pt1 | contig 18049 bp, 18 predicted proteins | sample AOAMet1_07_M0_10_2_FD_188230 | JGI IMG/M metagenome (GOLD analysis project Ga0208965, IMG submission 188230) | Ammonia-oxidizing marine microbial communities from Monterey Bay, California, USA - CAN11_07_M0_10 (SPAdes) | ecosystem: Environmental > Aquatic > Marine > Intertidal zone | place...
GACAGCAGCGCTTCGGCCTGAAGCTGGCCGGAGGTATCGCCTTTATGCGGCGCGTAGTAGCCGGGGTGGATGCCGCCGGCGGCGAGCCAGTAGCGCAGCTCGTAGTTGTGCGTGGAGACCGGGAACACCATGCCCATCTTGAAACGCTCACCGCGATCCCGGTACGCCTTCACCACCGGTTTCAGGGCGCTGGCGCTGATCGGATGCACCGGCTTGCCGTCGCGGTGCTCGATGTTTTTCTTCATCTCCTCCCATACCGAATTGGCGACGGTGATGCCGTTGCCGTTCAGGTCCATGCTGAAGGCGGTGATGATGTGCGCCTTGGTGCCGAAGCCGATGGTGGCGGCCAGCGGCTGACCGGCCAGCATGTGGGCGCCGTCGAGCTGGCCGTCGACCACGCCGTCGAGCAGCACCTTCCAGTTGGCCTGGGCCTCCAGCGACACATACAGCCCTTCGTCCTCGAAGTAGCCTTTTTCATAGGCGATCGCCAACGGCGCCATATCGGTGAGCTTGATAAAGCCGAACGTCAGCTCCGGCTTTTCCGGCCAGCCGACCAGCGGCTTGTCCGCCGCCTTCGCGACACCCGCGAACACGGTCAGCACGAAGGCCGCCAGCACGGCCAGCCGCCGTGCAGCGCCGGGGCCTGGGCGGGAAGAGATCGAATCGTCATTGTTCATGGTGCTGCTCCTTTACTATCAACGACGGCGTTCGGGGTCGGCGACGCAAAAAAAAGCGCCCACCACTTTCCGTGGTGAGCGCCTTCGCTCAGATCAGTCGCATATTGTCCGGAGGATCGGCACCGCCATTGGTTTCCGACCTGTTAGCGTTTATACATTCAACTTCCATGCCACATCGGCATCGGCGCTCAAAGGCCGCCATCGCGGGCCCCGGGCGGCGGCGGCGACGCCGCGCCGTGCGCCAATCCGGTGATCAGGCACGGATCATGGCGCGGATTGGTGCAGAAAATTCATTGAACGCAGCTGCCACTCCTCACCATCGATAAAGGTGTCCGCGCCCATGCCGATTTCCCCCTGGCTGGTCTCCAGGCGCCAGGGGCCGGCGTGGATGCCCTCGCCTTTCCAGTCCTGGCCCGGCAACGGGGTGTCGGCCAGCGCCCGGCGGTACAGATCCGGGCGGTAGCACGCCGCCGCCACGGCGGACAGATCCTGGTCGCCGGGCAGCCAGCCCCAGCGGGCCATCTGGTTGAGAAACCAGTAGCCGTGGGAGACCCAGGGGAAATTGGCCAGGTAGCGATGAAACACCAGCAGGTCCGGCTCCGGGGCGTCGCCACTGTCCGGCCGGTAACCGGTGTGGCCCAGTAACGCCGGCGCCAGCGCCCGGCGGTCCACCGGCAGGTATTCCGCCAACAACGACACCGCCTGCGCCCGGTTACCGTCCAGCCAGGCGCCGGCGCGGTACAAAGCGCGCAACAGCGCGTCCAGGGTGTCCGGGTTGGTCCGCGCCCAGTCCTCGGTCACCCCCAGCACCTTGTTAGGTGCGTTCTGCCAGATGTCCCGGCCGGTGGCCACGCAGCAGCCGATGCCGTCCGCCGTGGCCACCGCGTTCCAGGGCTCACCGGCGAAGAAACCGTGGATGTGCCCGAGCCGCAGATGATCGACCATCTGTGACGGCGGCAGCACCACGGTGGTGACGTCACGGTCCGGGTCGATGCCGGCGCTGGCCAGCCAGTAGCGCAGCAACAGATTGTGGCTGGAATACGGAAACACCACCGCCAGAACCAGCGGCGGCAGCTTTTCCAGTTTCCGCTGCTCGATCAGTTGTTTCAGACTGGCGGGGCCCGGGCGGCCGTGCGTGGTGCTCTCAAGATCCCGGTACAGGGACGCGGACAAGGTCATGCCGTTGCCGCCCAGGTTCAGCGAATACGGCGCGATCAAGGGTTTATTCAGGCCGCCCAGCCCCAGCGTCGACGCCATCACCATGGGCGCCAGCATGTGCGCGCCGTCGAACTGACCGACGATCACCTTGTCGCGGATATTGGCCCAGGACACCTCTTCCTGCAGGGTCACGTCCAGGCCCTGGTCCCGGAAAAAGCCCAGCTGAGCGGCGGCCAGCAGCGGCAGGCTGTCGGTGAGCGGCATATAGCCCAGGGTGAGATCGGTCTTCATTGATCACGGGTCCTCTGCGATTTCGGCGCCAGCAGCCCCAGCACCGACACAATGTCGTTGGCCACGTCCACCAGCTTCTGGCTGCGGTCCATGGCCAGCTTGCGCATGGCGTGGTAGGCCTCGTCCTCGTCCATCTGGCGGTGCTGGATCAGCAGCGCCTTGGCTTTATCGATCACCTGCCGGTCGGCGAGCCGGGTGCGGGTTTGTTGCAGCTCATTGCGCAGCGCCTGGAATTCACGGAAGCGGGCCACCGCCACGTCGACGATGGAACGCACCCGCTCCGGATTGAGGCCGTCCACCACGTAAGCGCTGACCCCGGCCCGGATGGCGCGGTCGATGGTATTGCTGTCGCCCTGCTCGGCGAACATGATCACCGGCTTGGGAAGATGCTGGTTGAGCACCGTCATGTGCTCGAGCATGTCCCGATCCGGCGACTCGATATCCACGATCACCACGTCCGGCTGATGCTCGGCCACCTGCTTCATCAGGCCCTGGGCGCTGGCCATGCGGCAGATCACCTGGAAACCGCAGTCGGTGAGCGCCTGCTCGAGCATCGCCGCCCGGGCCGGGGTATCGTCGACCAGCATCACGCGGGTGTGTTGCGGCTGCTCACTCACGGCTACATCAACCAGCGGTCGAAAGGCAGAACGGACACGGTATCGCCGGCGGCCACATCGCCGCGCTCCGCCTCCAGGCGGATGAAAGCGTTGGCCCGGGTCACCGACGACAACACCCCGGACCCCTGCGAGCCGGTGGTCGCCACCCGGTGGCCGTCGCCGTCGGCGAACAGCACGGCGCGCTGGAAGTCGGCTCGCCCGGGCTTCTTGCGCAACGGCGCGTCGGCCCGCGCCGGCACCAGCAACGGCGACTCCTCGGAGCGCTCGCCGGCCAGATGGCGCAGGGCCGGCAGCGCCAGCTGATGAAAGGTCACGGTGGCCGACACCGGATTGCCCGGCAGGCCCAGGAACAGTGCTTCGCCCAGGGTCCCGAAAGTGAACGGCTTGCCCGGCTTCATGGCCACCTTATAGGCGTTCACCCGGCCGATACGGTCCAGCACCCGGCGGGTGTGGTCCGCCTCGCCCACCGACACGCCGCCGCTGGCGATCACCACATCATGACCGCGCGCGGCGCTCTCCAGCACGGCCTGCAAGCGCTCCGGCGTATCCGCGCAAATCCCCAGGTCGGTGATCGCCACATCCAGCCGGCGCAGCATGGCGGTGAGCAGGTAACGGTTACTGTCGTAGATCTGGCCCTCGGCGAGCGGTTCGCCGGGCTCGCGCAATTCCGAACCGGTGGACAACAACGCCACCCGGGGCCGGCGCAGCACTTCCACGGCGCTCAGCCCCAGCGACGCCAGCAACCCCAGGTCCGCCGGCCGCAGCCGCCGCCCGGCGTCCAGCAGTCCGGCGCCCACGGCGATGTCCTCACCGGCGCGGCGGATGTTCTCGCCGGGGCGCGGCGCACGCACCGGGCGCACCCGGGTGGTGCAGCCCTGCCCTGTTACTTCGCACTCCTCCTGCATGATCACCGCGTCGCACCCGTCGGGTATCAGGGCACCGGTCATGATGCGCACGCAGTGCCCCGCCGGCAGCGTCCCCTTGAAGGGCGCCCCCGCCGTGGCGGTGCCCGCCAGCGCCAGGCCGCCTTCCGCCGGCCAGTCGGCGCCGCGCAGCGCGTAGCCGTCCATGGCGGAATTGTCCGCCGGCGGCACCGCGCGGGCGGCGAGCAGGTCCTCAGCGAGAATCCGGTCCAGCCCGTCCCGCAGCGGCACCGTCTCGCGCTCCGTCACGGAGCGAACGGCGGCAAGCAGACGGTCGCGGGCCTCTTCAAGACTGAGCATAGGGTCGCCGGTTGATTAGGAGATAACCGGACTTATGCATCAAGCATGCCACCGATTGGTGCGCGGACAGCGGCGGCACCACGGCGGGGCAGCGGTCAGGTGATGGCGGGCTTGTGGGAGCGGTGAGAAAGCGACAAAAAAAAGGGGCTGCCTTTTGGCAGCCCCTTTTCGAAATAGTGGTGGGTCGTGCTGGATTCGAACCAGCGACCAATTGGTTAAAAGCCAACTGCTCTACCAACTGAGCTAACGACCCGCCGAATGAGGCGCAAATAATACGGATTTATTTCGCCGTGACAAGGCCTGAGGGCCATTTTTTTCGTTAAGACTGGTAGATCGTGGGATCTTTGATCAAAGCCTGTTCAAAGCCCTCGCGGCGCAGCCGGCAGCTGTCGCAGCGGCCGCAGGCGCGGCCTTCGGCGTCGGCCTGGTAGCAGGACACGGTGAGGCTGTAATCCAGGCCCAGCTCGGTGCCCCGGCGGATGATCTCCGCCTTGGAGAGCGCCATCAGGGGCGTGCTGATGCGCACCGGGTGCCCTTCCACGCCCGCCTTGGTGGCGAGCCCGGCGAGGTGCTGGAAGGCGTCGATGAATTCCGGGCGGCAGTCCGGGTAGCCGGAGTAGTCCACGGCGTTGACGCCGATAAAGATGGCGTCGGCGCCGACCACTTCCGCCAGCCCCAGGGCCAGGGACAGGAAGACGGTGTTGCGGGCCGGCACATAGGTGATCGGGATGCCCTCGCCGCCGTTCTCGGGCACGTCGATGGCGTGATCGGTGAGCGCGGAGCCGCCGATGCCGCCCATGCCGAGCTCTATCACCCGGTGTGATTCGGCGCCCAGGGCGACGGAGACGCGCTCCGCCGCTTGCAGCTCGGAGCGGGTGCGCTGGCCGTAATCGAAGGCGATGGTGTGGCACCGGAACCCTTCGGCGCGAGCCATCGCCAGGCAGGTGGCGGAATCGAGTCCGCCGGAGAGCAGTACCACCGCGGTTTCCATGGTGTCTCCTGTTTACCTCGGGTTGATGGGGGCCGGATCAACGCCCGCGGGCGTCGTTCCAGAGCAGTTTGTGCAGTTGCAGCTGGAAGCGCACCGGCAGGCGGTCGGCGAGGATCCAGTCGGCCAGTTCGCCGGGGGGCAGCTGCCCGTGCACCGGTGAGAACAGCACCTCGGAGACCCGCCCCGTCAGGTTTTGCTGGTCCAGCATAAAGCGGGCCCAGTCGTAGTCGCGGCGGTCGGCGAGCACGAACTTCACCTGGTGGTGCGGGCGCAGATGGGGGATGTTTTCCAGGCGGTTGTTGTGCTGTTCGCCGGAGCCCGGCGCCTTGAGGTCCATGACCACCGAGACGCGCTCGTCGACATCGGCGATATCCATGGCGCCGCCGGTTTCCAGGCTCACCTGGTAGCCCCGGTCGCACAGTTCGGTGAGCAGCGGCAGGCAGTTGGGCTGGGCCAGCGGTTCCCCGCCGGTCACCGTGACGTAGCGCGCGGAGAAGCCGTCCACCTGCTCGAGAATCGCGTCCAGGGACCGTTTTTCGCCGCCCTGGAAGGCGTACTCGGTGTCGCACCAGACACAGCGCTGCGGGCAGCCGGTGAGGCGCACGAATACGGTGGGCACGCCCACGCTGCGGGATTCCCCCTGCAGGGAATGGAAGATTTCGGTAATGCGCAGTTCCACGGTGGACGCTCTAAACGCTGAGGGGCTCAAGATGGCGCGGATTCTAACACCTTGCTGCGGCCGGGTCCGCCCCCCGCTTTCTTTGGTCTCTGGGATCCTGCCGGGAGCTTTGCTCCCTTTCGCGGGCTGGGCCCGCTCCCACAAGCCCGCTCCTAGAATTAATCGGCGTTGAGCTGCTTGAGCATGCTCTTGGCCATTTCCGCCTCGGAGGCGTCGGGGAACTGCTTGATCAGCTTGTGCAGGGAGACTTCCGCTTCGCCGGTGTTGCCGGCCTGGGCCTGGAGGCTGGCCAGTTTGTACAGGCTGGTGGGGGCGCGGCTGTGGTTCGGGTAGTCGTCCACCACGGTCTGGAACTGCTTGCGGGCTTTGTCCAGCTGCGGGCTTTTCTGGTTGGTGTAGACCTCGCCCAGCCAGAAGTGGGCGTGGGCCCGGAACTGCCCCTGGGGGAAGTCCTTCAGGTAATCTTCGAAGGCGGTGGCCGCGGCGTCGAAATCGCGCTCGAGCAGCTTGCCGCGGGCGGCGGAATAGGCCTCGCGGTCCGCTTCCGGGTCGGCGGGTGTGTCGCTGTTGCCGCCGTCGTCGCCGGCTTCGGCGTCGGTCTTGGGGGCGCTGTTCATTTGTTCGACCAGCGCGTTAATCCGGGTGTCCAGGTCCAGGTAGCGTTCCCGCTCCGCGCCTTTGAGCTGGTTCAGCTCGTGGCGAAGCTCTTCCACCTGACCCTGTAAATTCTGAACTTGTTTCTGGTACTGCTCCATTTCCTGCATCAGCAGGTAGATGCCCTCTTCGCCGCCACCGTTGCCGGTGGCGGACGACGAGGCCCGGTCGCCGCCGGAGCCACGCTCCTCGACGACCAGGGGGCCGGTGCTCTGTGCCTGGGCACCGAGCACCGGCCCGCCAAGCAGGACAGCCAGTAAAAAGCGCTTGATTACCTGCTTGGACCGCATGGCTTACGGACGGCCGGCGGTGTAGTTAAGAACTACGCGACGGTTCTTCGCCCAGTCCATTTCGCTGTGGCCGAAAGCGGCCGGCTTCTCTTCGCCGTAGGCGACGGTTTCCACCTGGGAAGAGCTCACGCCCTGCACGCGCAGGAACTTCTGGACCGCTTCGGAACGACGCTCGGACAGAGCAACGTTGTACTCACGGGTGCCACGCTCGTCGGCGTGACCTTCCAGACGCACCTTGGCATTCGGGTTGTCTTTCAGGTAGCTGGCGTGGGCGCGCAGGGTTTCGAAGGCGGCCGCCGGCACGGTGTTGCTGTCGAAAGCGAAGTAAATCACTTTGGTGTCGGTGGTGCCGTCGTAGTTGGACGGGTGGTTGTGGAAGTTGTCCGCGGTCACCGGAATGCTGCTGGTGTCCGGCTTGGACGGCGCGGGACGCTCGACGGGCTCAGCCGGGCTGCTCTGGCTGTCGGTCGGTTGAGTATCGGTCGCGGAGGTGTCCTCCTCGGTGGGAGTACTGGAACACGCAGCCAGCAAGCCGGCCAGAAGCACGGCGAAAAGCGGGTTAATGAATGAACGCATACTAAAAACTCCTATTGATGTCCTGGATTGGAACTCTGAGATCCGTTCAGAGGAACGGCGACCAGGCCGGTTCCCTGACTTCCCCTTCCTTCGACGGGAGCTCTACTTTCACTCTCCCATCGATGGAGACGGCTTGCAGGACCCCTGTACCCCGGTGTTGCGTCCCGTAAATTATCATACTTCCATTGGGCGCAACACTGGGCGATTCATCCATATTGGTCTGTGTCACAATATCGAATGTCCCGCGCTGGAGGTCCTGCACACCGACGTTGAAACTGCCGTTACGCCGGTGTACATAAACCAGATACCGACCGTCCGGGGTAACCTCCGGGCGGGCGTTGTAAGCCCCTTCGAACGACACCCGGCGCACCGATTTGTCGTCCACGTTCAGCTGGTAGATCTGCGGCCCGCCGGAGCGGCTGGAGGTGAACACCAGATGGTCGCCATCGGGCATCCAGCGCGGCTCGGTGTCGATGCCGTAATGATCGGTCAGCTGCTCCAGATCCCCATTGTTGAGGTCCAGGCTGTAAATGTCCGGGTTGCCGCCCTTGGACAGGGTCAGCGCCAGCTTCTGGCCGTCCGGTGACCAGGAGGGGGCGCCGTTGATGCCCTTGAACTGGGCCACCACCCGCCGCTCGGCGCTGCTCAGATTGTGCACATAGATCTTGGGCAGCCCGTTCTTCTCGAAGGAAACATAAGCAATCTTAGTGCCATCCGGCGACCAGGACGGGCTCATGATCGGCTCGCGGCTGCGCAGGATGGTCTTCACCCGGGCGCCGTCGGCGTCCGCGTACTGCAGCTGGTAGGGCCGCTCGGCGCCCCGGTTGTGGGTGACGTAGAGAATCTTGGTGGAGAACGCCCCGGGAATGCCGGTGAGCTGCTCGTAGATGCGGTCGGAAATGGCGTGCGCCACGTCGCGCAATTGCGACTCCGGCGGCCGGTAGGTTTCGGAGATCAGTTCCTTGCCGCGGGCCACGTCGTGCAGCGCATAGCTCACCTCATAGGAGCCGGTACCGGTGGCCTTGAGCTTGCCGATCACCACGTACTCCTGATTGAGCACCCGGAAGTCCCGGTAGGACAGGCCTTCCTTGCTGGTGGGCCGGCTCAGCATGTCCTTGGGCGACAGGGTTTTGAATTGACCGCTGCGGTGCAGGTCGGCACGCACGATGTCGGACACGTTCTCCGGTGCGTCGCCGGCGCCGGCGAACGGCACCACCGAGATCGGCACCGCGTCCGTGCGGCCTTCGGTGATCTGAATCAGCAGCTCGGCGCGGGCGTTGACCGCCAGCAGCGAGAGCATCGCGACGATGAAGGGAAAGGCTAAAACTCGCATCATTTAACATCCGTGGGGCTGAATACGATTACAAAGGTCCGGAATTGCTCGAACAGCTTGCCGTCCGGCACCGGTAGCGGGCTGGCCAGTTCGACCGCGTTGACCAGCGACTCATCGAAATTCGGGTAGCCACTGGACTTGTCCACCTCGACACTGACCACTTCACCTCCCGGAATCACCCGGAGACGCACGCGCACGCTCAGATCGTTGCGGTTCCGGTAGTTGCCCGGAATACGCCAGCGCTGCGAAATAGCGTTGCGGATGGCGTCCGAGTAACTGGCCGTCTCTTCCTCAACGTCACTGTCGGAGGCGCCGCTGCCGGGCTTCTCGGCGACTTTTTCGCGCTCCTTGCGCGCCATCTCCAGCTCTTCCTCGGCCATCAACTCTTCCAGGCTCTGCTGCTCGAATTCCGGGGCCGGCGCCTTTTTCGGTTCCGGCTTGGGCTCGGGCTTAGATTCCGGTTCGGGCTCGGGTTTCGGCTCGGGTTTGGGTTCGGGTTTCGGCTCAGGCTTGGGCTTCGGCTCGGGTTTGGGTTCCGGCTTCGGCTCGGGCTTGGGCTTCGGTTCCGGTTTGGGTTCCGGCTTCGGCTCAGGCTTGGGTTCCGGCTCGGGCTTGGGCTCCGGCTTCGGCGCCTCCTCCTGGGCCTGCTTTTGATCCTTTTCCTCGCGGGCCGGCGCGGTGTTGGCCTCCGGCGCGCGGCGCGTCTCTTCCATCACCGTGGCCATCACGTGGGGCGGGATTTCCGGCGGCCGCCGCAGCTCCGGCTCCGAGGACCAGGTAAACACCATCAGCCCCAGCACCAGCAGATGCAGAAACGCGGAAAACCCGACCGCAACGCCACGATCGCTCATGAACGCCCCGGCGGCTCCGTAACCAGCCCCAGGTTGGTGACGCCGGCCTCCTGCAGTTCGGACATCAGGACCACCACTTTGCCGTAGGGCACGTTCTGGTCACCTTCCACCAGGAACAGGGTCTCCGGTTTTTGTTTCCGGATCGTGAGCACATGGCCCTTCACCGTTTCCAGGCTCGCCGACGACTGGCCGTCGCCGCCCACGTTAATGTAGTAGCTGCCGTCCGGGCGCACCGTGATCATCACCGGCTCGTCGTTGTTGGTGATCGCCGCGCTGTCGGTCTGCGGCAGGTCCACGGACACGCCCTGGGTCATCATCGGCGCGGTGGCCATGAAGATCACCAGCAGCACCAGCATGACGTCGATGTAGGGCACCACGTTGATGTCGGCCATCGGCTTCTTGCGCAAACGGCGGCCGCGGATCGCACTCATGGACGCACTCCCTCGGCTCATGCGTCGCGTCCGTGGGCCTGGCGGTGCAGCACCGAGGAGAACTCCTCGGCGAACAGTTCACAATCGCCCACCAGGGATTCGGACAAGGACGCGTAGCGGTTGTAGGCCATCACCGCGGGGATCGCCGCGAACAGGCCCATGGCGGTGGCGACCAGCGCCTCGGCGATACCCGGCGCCACCACGCTCAGCGTCGCCTGGGTCACGTTGGCCAGGGCGCGGAACGAATTCATGATGCCCCAGACGGTACCGAACAGGCCGATATAGGGGCTGGTGGAACCCACCGTGGCCAGGAACGGCAGATGCTTGGTGAGGCGGGATTCCTCGCGCTGCAGGGCCACGCGCATGGCGCGCTGGGCGCCTTCCATGATCGCTTCGGAACCGCGCGTGCTCTTGGACAGCCGCACGAACTCCTGGAAACCGGCGCGGAAAATCGCCTCGCTGGCGGAATCCGGGTTGGGCTTCTTGCGCACCTGGTTATAGAGACTGGAGAGGTCCTCGCCGGACCAGAATTTCTCCTCGAAGGCATGATCGGCGCGCCGCGCACGGCCCAGTACCCGAAAGCGGGACACGATCATGTACCAGGAAATCATCGATGCCAGCAGCAGAACCAGCATCACCAGCTGGACCACCGGCCCGGCGTTGGTGACCAGCGAGAGGATCGACATGCTGGACGAAGCGTCTTCCATTTACCCCAACTCCTCGAATTCAGCCTTGAACTTGTCGTGGAGCGGCCCGGGCAAAGCCACCGGCTTGATGCCGTCGGCGCTGACACAGGCCACCTTGATAGTAGCTTCGCACAACACTTCCTGGTCACGGGTGACACGCTGCGCGAACACCAGGGTGGCACGTTTAAGCGCCACCAGTCGGGCACTGACCCGCAAATCGTCGTCGATCCGGCCGGGTTTGCGGTAGTTGATCTGGGCGGAATGCACCACGAACTGGAAGTTTTCCTCGGCCAGCGCATAGTGCTGGTAGCCCAGCGACCGCATGTACTCAGTGCGCGCCCGCTCCATGAACTTCAGGTAGTTCACGTAGTAGACGATGCCACCGGCGTCAGTGTCTTCGATGTAGACGCGAACCGGTAGGACAAATTCCGAACCTTGAGAAAATTTTTCACTCATTAAACAAATCCCCGTCCCGCGCGGGCTTGACCAGGCCGAAATGGCGCCAGGCGTGGTTGGTCACCTGGCGTCCCCGGGGGGTGCGCTGAATGAAGCCCTGCTGAATCAGGTAGGGCTCGACCACCTCTTCCAGGGTGCCGGCGTCCTCGTTGAGGGCGGCCGCCAGGGAATCCAGCCCCACCGGCCCGCCGTCGAATTTGTGCATCATCATGTTGAGCAGGCGGCGGTCGGTGCCGTCCAGGCCCAGGCTGTCCACCTCCAGCATGTCCAGGGCGCTCTGCGCCACCGCGCCGGTGAGCCGGCCGTCGCCTTTCACCTGGGCGTAATCGCGCACGCGGCGCAGCAGGCGGTTGGCGATGCGCGGCGTGCCGCGGGCGCGGCGGGCCACTTCCCGGGCGCCCTCTTCATCGCCCGGGATCGCGAGGATCTCGCAGGATCGCGCTACGATACGCGCCAAATCGTCGACGTTATAAAACTCCAGCCGCTGCACGATACCGAAGCGGTCACGCAGGGGCGCGGTGAGCAGGCCGGCGCGGGTGGTGGCGCCGACCAGGGTGAAGGGCGGCAGATCCAGCTTGATGGAGCGCGCCGCCGGCCCTTCGCCGATCATGATGTCGAGCTGGTAGTCCTCCATCGCCGGATAGAGGATCTCCTCGACCACCGGGGAAAGGCGGTGGATCTCGTCCACGAACAGCACATCGCCCTCCTCCAGGTTGGTGAGGATGGCGGCCAGATCGCCGGCCTTTTCCAGCACCGGCCCGGAGGTGGATTTCAGCTGTGAGCCCATTTCCCGGGCGATGATGTGCGCCAGGGTGGTCTTGCCGAGCCCCGGCGGGCCGAAAATCAGGGTGTGATCGAGCGCCTCATCGCGGCCACGGGCGGCGTCGATGAAGATTTCCAGCCGTTCGCGCACTTTCGGCTGGCCGTTGTAGTCGGCCAGGCTGGCCGGGCGGATGGCCCGGTCCTGTTGCGCTTCGCCGGCGTCGGAAGGAAGCGGGGTGATCAAACGATCATTGTCCATGGCGTTTTACCTTGCCAGAGTTCGCAGGGCACGGCGAATCAGCTCTTCACTGCTGGGGTCGGCGCCGGCCTCTTCGGCGGCGCGGCCCACGGCGGCGGCGGCTTCCTTATTACGGTAGCCGAGCGATTCCAGCGCGGCGATGGCGTCGGCGCGGCCGTCCGGCGGGCCGTCCAGGGGCCGCGGCCCGGGCCGCGCGGCCGGCGCGCCTTCCAGCTTGTCGAGCCGGTCGGACATCTCGATCACCAGCCGCTCGGCGGTTTTCTTGCCGATGCCCGGCACCTTCACCAGCGAAGTGGTGTCCTGGTCGCGGATGCAGGCGGCCAGCCGGTCGGCCTCGATGCCGGAGAGGATCGCCAGCGCCATTTTCGGCCCCACGCCGTTCACCTTGATCAGGCTGCGGAACAGCTCGCGCTCGTAGCGGCCGGTGAAGCCGTACAGCAGCTGGGCGTCCTCGCGGACCACGAAATGGGTATAGAGCGTCAGCTCGGCGCCGCTTTCCGGCAGGTCGTAGAACACCGTCATCGGCGCTTCCACTTCATAGCCGACGCCGGCCACGTCCACCAGCAGCCGCGGCGGCTGCTTTTCCAACAGGGTGCCTCGTAATTGTCCGATCATCGTATCCGTCTTCTTCGTACCGAGGTGGCGCCGCCCATGCGCGCCAGGGAAACACGGGTGTGAGCATGACAGAGGGCGATCGCCAGCGCATCGGCGGCGTCTTCCTGGGGGCGCTTTTCCAGCCCCAGCAGGTGTTTGACCATCTCCGCCACCTGCACTTTTTCGGCGCCGCCGCGCCCCACCACCGCCTGCTTGACCTGGCGGGCGGAATACTCGAACACCGGCACGCCGCTCTGCACCACGGCGGTGAGCGCGGCGCCGCGCGCCTGGCCGAGTTTGAGGGCGGAATCCGGGTTGCGGGCCATGAACACCTTCTCGATGCTCACTTCCTCCGGCCTGTGGGCGCTCATCACCTCACAGAGGCCGGCAAAAATGGTGCCCAGCCGGGGCGCCATCTCGGCGCCGCTGGTGCTGATGGTGCCGAACGCCAGGGCCCGGCTGCGGTTACCGACCTGCTCGATCACCCCATAACCGGTGTGGCGGGAGCCCGGATCGATCCCCAAAAGAATGGTCATAGTGTGCTTCCAGGGCCAGAGTCGCGCCCATATAAAAAAGGCAGGTTATATCTAACCTGCCTGCTGTTCATATGTCCAGTATAAGAGAGACCGTTCTTATTCTTCCGGCCACCGGGCGTTGGTGTAGACGTTCTGCACGTCGTCGAGATCTTCCAGCAGGTCGATCATCTTGCCCACCGTCTCGGCGGTCTCGGCGTCGATCTCCGCCTCCGTGGAGGGGCTCATGGTCACTTCCGCGTCGGCCGGTTCCAGCCCGGCTTCCTTGAGCCCGTCGACCACTTCGCCGAAGCTCTTGTCCGGGCGGGTGATCACCAGGAAGCTGCCGTCCTCGTTCTCTTCCACGTCCTCGGCGCCGGCCTCCAGGGCCGCTTCCATCAGCTTCTCTTCTTCCACGCCCGGCTCGAAGAAGATCTCGCCGCGCTTGGTGAACAGAAACGCCACCGAGCCGCTGGTGCCCAGGTTGCCGCCAAATTTGGAGAAGGCATGGCGCACCTCGGACACGGTGCGGTTGACGTTGTCGGTCATGGTTTCCACCAGCACCGCCACGCCGTTCTTGCCGTAGCCCTCGTAGGTGATCTCCTCCATGTTGGCGCCGTCGTCATCGCCGGCGCCGCGCTTGATCGCCCGGTCGATGGTGTCCTTGGTCATGTTGTTGCTGAGCGCCTTGTCGACGGCGGCGCGCAGGCGCGGGTTGTCGGCGATCTCCGGGCCGCCCATGCGGGCCGCCACGGTGATTTCACGAATCAGCTTGGTGAAGATCTTGCCCCGCTTGGCATCCTGGGCCGCCTTGCGGTGCTTAATATTGGCCCATTTACTGTGACCCGCCATGGTGTCTCCTAACCTGTCCGCGTTATCTCATTGCTCTTCTTTGCGTACCGCCACGCCCACTTCGCGCAGCTGCTGATTATCCACCGGCGACGGCGCGTTGGTCATCAGGCAGGCGGCGGTCTGGGTTTTCGGGAAGGCGATCACATCGCGGATGGAATCGCCGCCGGTCATCAGCATCACCATCCGGTCGAGACCGAACGCCAGGCCGCCGTGCGGCGGCGCGCCGTACTTGAGGCCGTCCAGCAGGAAGCCGAATTTCTCGTCCGCTTCCTGGTCGCTGATGCCCAGCGCCTCGAACACGCTGCGCTGCATGTCCGGGCGGTGAATACGGATCGAGCCGCCGCCCAGTTCGGTGCCGTTGAGCACCATGTCGTAGGCCCGGGACAGGGCGCCTTCCGGGTTGCTCTTGAGCTCTTCCGGGTTGCACTTGGGCATGGTGAACGGATGGTGCAGCGCGTAGTAGCGGCCGTCCTCTTCCTCGAACATGGGGAAGTCCACCACCCACAGCGGCGCCCAGTCGCCCTGCGCCAGGCCGCGCTCGTGGCCGACCTTGACGCGCAGCGCGCCGATCGCCTCGTTGACCACCTTGGCCTTGTCGGCGCCGAAGAAGATCAGGTCGCCGGTGGCCGCTTCGGTGCGCTTGAGGATGCCCTGGATCGCTTCCTCGGTGAGGAACTTGAGGATTGGCGACTGCAGGCCCTCGGCGCCGGCATCGATATCATTCACCTTGATATAGGCCAGGCCCTTGGCGCCGTAGATGCCCACGAACTTGGTGTACTCGTCGATCTCCTTGCGCGACAGGTCGCCGCCGCCGGGCACCTTCATGGCCACCACGCGGCCTTTCGGGTCCTTGGCCGGGCCGGCGAACACCTTGAACTCCACGCCGTCCATCAGATCGGCGATGTCGATCAGCTCCAGCGGCACGCGCAGGTCCGGCTTGTCGGAGCCGTAGCGGCGCATGGCCTCTTCATAGGTCATGCGCGGGAAGGCGGGCAGGTCCACGTCGAGCATGTCCTTGAACACGCTTTTCACCATCGACTCGGTGATTGCCATGATGTCGTCCTCCTCCACGAAGGACGCCTCCAGGTCGATCTGGGTGAATTCCGGCTGACGGTCGGCGCGCAGGTCCTCGTCGCGGAAACACTTGGCGATCTGATAATAGCGGTCGAAGCCGGCCACCATCAGCAGCTGCTTGAACAGCTGCGGCGACTGCGGCAGGGCGAAGAAGCTGCCCGGGTGGGTGCGGCTGGGCACCAGATAGTCACGGGCGCCCTCCGGGGTGGCGCGGGTCAGGATCGGCGTTTCCACGTCCATGAACCCCTGGCCTTCCAGGTGGGCGCGCACCGCGTGGGTGAGCCGCGAGCGGAACTGGAAGCGCTTCAGGGCTTCCGGGCGGCGCAGGTCCAGGTAGCGGTACTTGAGCCGCACTTCCTCGCCGGCGGCGGAGTACTCGTCCAGCTCGAACGGCGGCGTCTGGGCTTCGTTGAGGATGGTCAGCGACAGGCCCAACACCTCGATGTCGCCGGTGTCCATGCGCGGGTTGCGCACCGACTCGTCGCGCAGGCGCACCCGGCCCTCAAGCTGCAGCACGTATTCGCCGCGTACCTTGTCGGCCAGGGCAAAGGCCTCCTCGGTGTCCGGGTCGAACACCACCTGCACCAAGCCGGTGCGGTCGCGCAGGTCGAGGAAGATCACCCCGCCGTGGTCGCGGCGGCGGTGAACCCAACCGCACAACCGCACTGTTTCCCCGTCATGGGAGGCTCGCAAATCACCGCAATAATGGCTTCGCATGTGTTCTGTCCGTTCCTGAATCCGATGAAGCCGCCGTCGGGACGGCCTGGGTGGCTGAAAAGGCGGCCTAGTATAGCGATTCGGGGTTGGGCCTGCTAACCCTTGCCGGCCTGACCGCCGAGAACGTCGATTCGGTGCCGAAACACACAAAAAATAGGGGCTGCACGCCTTGTACCGCGCATATCCATGGCATATAACTGGATGCGCACTGTATCAGTCGTGCCTCTGGGGCCGCAGTACAGGGGTGCCCTGACAGGGACACGCAGTTTCTTTATTCCAGGAAGTCACCAACAAAAGGGGTAAGCAATCCTATGGCTGCAAAGAAAAAAGCGGCAAAGAAGGCCGCCACGGCAACCACCACGCGTCGGGTGAAGGCCATCGCCGATCCGATGACCAAATCCCAAATCATCGCTCAGATCAGCGATTCCACCGGCCTCACCAAGAAAGACGTGAACAGCGTTTTCGATGAGCTGACCGATATCATGGAAGGTCATCTGAAGAAGCGCGGCGCCGGCCAGTTCACCCTTCCCGGTCTGTTCAAGGCAGTGACCCAGAAGAAGCCGGCCACCAAGGCTCGCAAGGGCATCAACCCGTTCACCGGCCAGGAAACCACCTTCGCCGCCAAACCCGCTCGCACCGTGGTCAAAGTGCGGCCACTGAAAAAGCTCAAGGACATGGCTCAGTAAGTCCGCGTCCCGCCCTCCGGGCCGGCGCGGTCGCCGGTCCGGAGCGTCCCCGCCCCCCTGTTCACGCCGCTCCTCGCCCCCCGGGGCTTTAGACCCTATAATCCCCGCCCCTGGAAACCCGGCCGGTGACGCCGAGCCGCGCGCGCCGCGCAAGCAGACAACGTCAGAGGTGGTGAATGGCAGAGCGCAAAGACAAAAAGAAGGTGGTCGGCGAGCCGATGACCGACGAACAGATCAAGGTGTTCCTGGACTTCCCGCCGGAGGAAGGCGAGAACCCGGACTTCCACGTCCTGCTCAAGGCCTACCGCGCCCTGCGCGCGGAGGATTTCGAACGCTTCGTGGCGTTCTTCCAGGCACAGAACCGCGATATCCGCGCCACCGACGACCGGGGGCGCACGCTGCTGGATATCGTGCGCGGCCACGGTAAAAGCGAACCCTTCGTCGCCATCCTGGAAAAAGCCGGCGGCTGACTGACCGTAGAGCCGCCCACCCCCGGCTGGTGAATTCTTGTTCGACCCGCTCTTCCCATGGCAAGGTTCGGCTTCCTTTTTGGTTTGCCCGAGCCATGCCGGCCCTGCCGGCGACGTCCAGATAAAAAAAGAAGAGCATCGTCATGAAAGTGGAATTTCACCGAGGCCGCGCGGGATGGCGCTGGCCCCTGCTGATCGTATTGTGCCTGACCAGCCTGGGACTGCAGGCACAGAACACCCCGGATATCGACCCGGCCCTGCTGATCGACGAGGAAGAGCAGGTCACCCAGGAAGAGCTGGAGATGGAGAACATCCCGGTCGATGAGCGCATCTTCATCGAGCCCTGGAACGAGGTCCCCTACAACCGCGCCTACTTCACCTACACCGACGCCGAAATCCGCGAAAAATGGGACTACCTGATGCGCGGCCTGCGCATGCCCTACCCGTCCGCGGACTACCTGCGCCGGCAATTTGAAAAGTACCCCTTCCTGCGCGACGGCCTGGAGGATTTCGACGGCGACTTCCAGAGCCTGGAGGGCCGCTACGTCAACGTCTGGCGCCACTTCTTCGCCGGCAACTTCCAGACCGCCCGCCGCCTGGGCCTGGAACTGGGCCCCATCGGCGAGATCCCGGCGCTGTTCTCGCAGCTGCTTTACGCCATCTATCTGGCCGACCGGCAAAGCGTCAAATACATGATGCTGCAGGACATGGCCAACCGCACCGAGCGCTACTTCGACCTGATGGAGCCCGCCGAGGACGACCCGGAAATGGAGCCGGTGGTGGCCGTGGTGCGCCTCGGTTACGCCTACGCCATCGCCCGCATCGCCGAGGAATCGCCGGTGCCGATCATTGTCGCCCGCCGCTATATCAGCAAGATCAAGAACAACGCGGAACGGGTCCTGGAGATCATGCCCGACCACCCGCTCGGCCACGCCTTCCTGGCCGGCGTGGACGCCGGCATCATGCGCCGGGTGGGCAAGTTCACCGGCCGCATGACCTACGGCGCGCGCACCACCACGGTCCAGGACTCCTTCGACGAGGCGCTGACGCTGGCCCCGGACATTCCCATCGTCCACTACGAGTACGCCAACGCGCTGATCTACATGAACCGCAAGCGGGACCTCAACGAGGCGATCAGCCACCTGGAGACCGCCATGCAGCTCAAGCCGCAGTTCTCCATGGACGCGCTGGATGTGATGTACTCTTACCA
>Ga0208965_1000543_pt1 | contig 17944 bp, 14 predicted proteins | sample AOAMet1_07_M0_10_2_FD_188230 | JGI IMG/M metagenome (GOLD analysis project Ga0208965, IMG submission 188230) | Ammonia-oxidizing marine microbial communities from Monterey Bay, California, USA - CAN11_07_M0_10 (SPAdes) | ecosystem: Environmental > Aquatic > Marine > Intertidal zone | place...
TGCCGCTTGCGAGAGCGTCGGCGCGCCGCAGACCGGCGCCGCTGTAGTTGAACAGCCCCGCATGGAACGCTCCGCCGCTGACGCAGCACTTGCCGCCCAGGGGCTCGCCCCTGCTGTCAGCGTCATTCCCCAGTCGGGCCTTCAGGCGCAGACGCTTGAAAGTGATGAGTGTGGTCTCTTCCTCTGGAGCAAGACGCAGCCTGACCGGCTGATCTTCTTCCAGCGCGCCGCCAGCGGTCAGGCGCGCATGATCATCGCCAATGAAACCGTCGATGCTGTCCAGACGGCGAATCGCGGTGGCATTTTCGGGCAGTTCATGACCGAGCAGGTCTTCCTCACGCCGTCGGGCCAGCAGGTGCTCGTCACATTTGAACCTGGCGAAGAGCTGCAGGGTGGCCAACGCATCGATAATGGGCGCCTGACCATTACCGCCGAAGAAGGCTGGCGCACAGTCATACCGGTGCTCGGCGTAAGCGCCTGCAAGCCCTGAAGGGCGCTGCATCAACATAACTTGATTGTATTGGGGGGGAAGTGGCTCCGCGAGTAGGACTCGAACCTACGACCGGGCGATTAACAGTCGCCTGCTCTACCAACTGAGCTATCGCGGATCACTTGCGAGACGGCTCCAATACCAGAGCAAACGCGCGTGTCAAACACCCTGCTGCAGCGTCTGACAAAAAAAGGGCGGGAGACTGAAAATCTCCCGCCGAGGCGTTGGGTGATGGTGGGTGTCTCCAAAGAAGACGAGTGTAGATATGAGTCGGAATGGTTAATGCGTCGTAAAAGGATTAACGAAAATCCCGCTGGGATTCACAATAGGCCAGTGACCATCGCCAAACCCTGTCTGCAGCCGGTTTTCACTAGGCGTCCTTGTAGACAGGCTTCCGCTTTTCGATGAAGGCCTGCATGCCTTCCTTTACGTCTTCAGTGCCCGCGCAGAGCACCTGATTCCGGTTTTCGATGGCCATGGCGGCTTCAAGGCTGGCAGCGTCGACCGCCATGTTAAGCCCTTCCTTGGTAAGGCGAAGGCCCATGGGGGAGGTGGCCAGCATCTCTTCGACGAAAACCTCGCCTGCCGAATCAAGTTCGGCGTCCGGCACGATCTGGTTCACAAGGCCGACGGCCAGCGCGCGATCTGCATGGATGAAACGACCCGTCATCATCAGTTCTGACGCGATCGACACGCCGACAAGACGTGGCAGGAAATAGCTGACGCCCATATCGCAAGCCGAGAGGCCGAGCTTGATGAAAGCGGCATTCATTTTCATGCTTTCACCGCCAATGCGGATGTCGGAGGCGAGCGCAAACGCAAATCCACCGCCGCAGGCTGCGCCCTGGACCAGCGAGATGATCGGCTGCGGGCAACGGCGCATCTTGATGTAGACGTCCGCCAGATAGCCCTGAAAACCGAACCCGCCGCCGAACGGTGTTTCGTTCTCGCCGCGTGCCTTGATGTCCAGACCGGCACAGAATGCGCGCCCGGCCCCTTTCATCACGACGATGCGGCAGTCGCGATTGTGAAACAGGCCGCCAAAATAGTCAGAGAGCTCACCTACCATCTCGGTGTTGATGGCGTTCAGCATGTCGGGGCGGTTGAGCGTCAGATAGTGCACGCCGCCGCGAACCTCGACGCTGATCGTCTTGTGGTCGTACATGGAGTTTCTCCCTTTGGCCCTAGCGTGAGCCCTGGCCGTCATCGACGCGGATACATGTCCCGGTCACGGCATCCGAGGATGGGCCGACAAGGAAAAGGAGCGCAGCATCGAGCTGGGCCGGATTGCCGATCCGCTTGCGCGGGAAGTGTTGGGCAATGTCGCCCATCCGTTCCAGCATGCCATCCATCATCTCAGACTCGAAAGCGCCCGGTGCGATGGCGTTGACGTTGATATGGTTGCGGCTCCACTCGACCGACAGCGTTTCGGTAATCCGCACGACAGCGGATTTCGACACTGAATAGAGCGCCGCGCCGTTACCAGCATAATGGTAGGCTGCGGCTGAAGCGATGTTGACGATCCGCCCCGGCTTGTCCGCTGCCATGAGGCGGCGCGCCACCTCACAGCTAAGGACGAAGGGGGCGCGGACATTGATGTCCAGCACGCGGTCGATCAGCTCGATATCCATCTTGTGGGCGCGCTGGGCGTCCGGGATGCCGGCATTGTTGACGAGGATGGTGACAGTGCCGAGGGCCTCTTCAGCCTTGGCGACAGCGGCAACCATCTGGTCGGCATCGGTCGCGTCCATCTGGACGGGCAGGGCGGTGCCGCCTGCATCCTCGATCTCCTTCGCCAGCGCTTCCAGCCGGTCCAGCCGCCGGGCCGCGATCGCGACCTTGGCGCCCTGACTGGCGAGAACCTTGGCAAAGCGAAGACCAAGGCCGGAAGACGCGCCAGTGACCAGCGCGACCTGTCCGGACAAGTCAGTCGAATTGTTGGGCAGGGGATAGCTCATGCTTTCGCCTTTCCGCTCGTCGGGATTTCCTTGAAGGGCACGTCCTTGTCGACGCGGATATCGCCCGGCAGGCCAAGCACGCGTTCGCCAATGATGTTGCGCAGGATTTCATCGGAGCCACCCTCGATCCGGGTCGCCGGTGAGCGCATCAGCATGGCCTGGAAGCGACCATTTTGCGGGCTGTCCTCATCCCAGACGACGCCAGCCTCGCCTTGCAGGTCGAGCGCATACATGGCGAGCTCCTGCATCGTGGCACCGGCCACGAGCTTGCCGATGGAGTTCTCCGGTCCCGGCGTTTCCCCTTTGGAGAGGGCCGAGATCGCCCGCATCCCGGTATATTTCAGACCGCTTTGTTTGACCGCGAACTGGGCGAGCTTGGAGCGCACCCCTGAATTGGCGGTCGCCGCTTCGCCGTCGATTTCCATGTCCATGCAGAACTTGAACAGCTCCGGAAAGCCGGTCGACATGCCTGAGCCAATGGACAGGCGCTCATTCATCAGCGTCGTGAGCGAGACCTTCCAGCCATTCCCCACATCGCCAAGGCGCTGGTCATCAGGGATGCGGACGTCATCGAAATAGACCTCATTGAAGCCCGATGCGCCGTTGGCCTGCTTGATCGGCACGACTTTCACGCCGGGGCTGTCCATGCGCAGGAAGAACATGGTGAGGCCCTTATGCTTGGGCACGTCCGGGTCTGTGCGAGTGATCAACAGACCCCAGTCGGAGTTCTGTGCGCCGCTGGTCCAGATCTTCTGGCCATTGATGATCCAGTCGCCAGAGCCATCGTCCGCTTTCACCGCCTTGGTGCGCAGGCCTGCAAGGTCAGAGCCGCTGGCAGGCTCGGAGAAGAGCTGGCACCAGACTTCCTCGCCGCTTGCGAGTGGGGGCAGTAGGCGCTCTTTCCATTCTTCATTGGCCCACTCCATCACGGTCGGGCCGCACATGCCATGACCGATCGTGAAGAGGCCCGAAAGCACAGAATAGGGGCCTTCTTCCTGGCTCCAGATCACGCGCTCCATGGCAGAGCGTGCGCCGCCGCCATATTCCTCTGGCCAATGAAGACAGGCCCATCCGGCTTCGGCTTTCTTCTTCTGCCATGCCTTGGACGCCTTGATCGGGTCTTCGCTTTCGAGGCCATTTGAGCCGAAGCTCGCACGCTTCAGTTCGGCTTCGAGGTGTTTCGGCGCATTCGCGTCCAGCCAGCTGCGGACCTCTTTGCGAAATTCAGCTTCTTGCGGTGTATCGTTGAAATCCATGATGTTTTCCCTTCCCTTCTAGGCGGCCGCTTCGACGTTGCCGGCGCTCATCCGTTCGATGAGCAGGCTCTCCCAGGTGGAAAGCGAGCCGATAGCCAGGGCCAATGCATTGGATCGGCGGTAATAGAGGTGGCAGTCGAACGCCCAGGTGAAACCCATGCCGCCATGGACCTGGATGTTGTTCTTGGCGCAGTGCTGGAACGCATTCGTCGCCGAAACACGCGCCGTCGCTGCCGCGATGGGGAGCTCGGCCGCGCTAGAGGACAGCGCCCAGGCACCATAGTAGCAATTTGAACGCGCCAGCGTGGCCGACACGTACATATCTGCCAGCATGTGTTTGATCGCCTGGAATGAGCCGATCTGTCGACCAAAAGCCATACGCTCCAGCGCATAGTCGCGGCCGATCTCAAGCGCGCGGTCTGCGCCGCCTAGCTGTTCAAAACCGATAAGGATCGCCGCGCGGTCCATGACTTGCGTCGCAATATGCCAGCCATCACCCGCGCTGCCGATACGGGTGGCAGGCGTGCCGTCAAAAGTCAGCTTGGCCTGTCCGCGCGTCGGGTCAATCGAATCGAGGGTTTCGCGGGTCACCCCTTTACCTGAAAGGTCGACGAGGCAGAGCGACAGCTCACCGCCTTCCTTGGCCAGCACAATGGCGAAGTCTGCGATCTCACCATCCGTGATCGGCGCCTTGGCGCCGGACACCGTCTTGCCATCAAAGGACAGGGCGACTTTCGAAGGCTGCATGCGGCCGCTGCCTTCATTGATGGCCCAGCAGCCAATGGCTTCACCGGCAGAGATCTTCGGCAGCCATTCCTGCTTCTGTTCTTCGCTGCCGGCCTGCATCAGGCATTCAGCGCCCAGATAGACAGTCGAAGCGACCGGCACAGGGGCGAGGACGCGGCCAAGCTCTTCTGCAACGACGCAAAGCTCCAGATGGCCCAGGCCGACGCCGCCATATTCCTCCGGGATCGCCGCACCGAGTACGCCAAGGTCGGCCAGCCCCTGATACAGCTTGGCGTCATACTGGTCAGCACCTTCCAGGATCGCGCGAACCGCTGCCGGTGGGCAATTTCCCTTCAGGAAGCGTCGCACCTGATCGCGCAACTGTTTCTGTTCATCTGAGAAATCGAGATTCATCGGTGTCTTCCGTCCCTTTCTGGCCGCGGCTTTGGCGCACGCTGATTTGATTATGGACAGAAATGAGGGCCATGCGGCCGGGTCAGTCAATCATGCCGCCACGTTACGGGTCCAGGACAGAGAGAGGACGGCTGCCGGTCTCTCAGCTACCGTACCATGGGGAAGGCTTGTCATTCGTATTTCTGACCGTCAGCGCTATGAGGTAAATGACTGAAGGAGAGGCAACATGGACACAGGCGTAGACCTTGAACGGCTAAGATCATGGATGGATGAGCAGTCACTTGGAACTGGTCCCATAGAGAATGCCACACGTCTCACCGGTGGCACGCAGAACATCCTCCTGAAGTTTGACAGGGCAGGGCGCACCTATGTCCTTCGCCGTCCGCCGCTGTCACTGCGTGGTAACTCCAATGAGACAATGCGGCGTGAGGCGCGCGTCCTCGAGGCAATTGCTGATTCCGATGTTCCGCATACCGGGCTCATTGCGGCCTGCGGCGACGAAGATGTGCTCGGCGCTGCCTTCTATCTCATGGAGCCCGTCGATGGGTACGCCCCATCACAAGGCCTGCCAGAGCCTTTCGTCAGTTCACCGGACCTTCGCCACCAGATGGGGCTCTCTCTCGTCGATGGCATCGCGGCGCTCGGAGCGATCGATTATGAAATGGTCGGCCTTACTGGCCTGGGCAAGCCGGATAACTATCTGGAGCGTCAGGTCAGCCGCTGGAAGTCTCAGCTCGAGAGTTATGCTGATATCCCCGAATGGGATGGGCGTAAAGACATTGAGGGCGTCAACCGCGTCGGCGACTGGCTGGAGGCGAACCGGCCCAGCACATTCCGGCCCGGCATTATCCACGGCGACTACCACCTCAACAATGTCATGTACCGCTATGACCGTCCGGAACTCGCCGCCATCGTCGACTGGGAACTGACCACGATTGGCGACCCGCTCCTCGACCTTGGCTGGTTGATGGCGACCTGGCCGGATGAGACGGACCTCGCAGAAGGTGGAACCGTAACTGTGCAGCCATGGGAAGGCTTTCCAACGGCAGACGAACTCATCGCCCATTACGCTGCGCAATCAGACCGAGATCTGTCCCATATCCGTTGGTACGGCGTGCTGGCCTGCTACAAGCTCGGCATCATCCTGGAAGGCACGTATGCACGGGCATGTGCCGGAAAGGCGCCGAAGGAAATTGGCGACACGCTGCACTCCAGCACAATCCGGCTGCTGCAGCGGGCGCTGCGCTGGATCAATTGAAGCGGGAAATTCCCTGGAGGCCCCGGCCGGAATCGAACCGGCGTACACGGATTTGCAATCCGCTGCGTCACCACTCCGCCACAGGGCCGTGCCGAGAGAAGGAGCGTCGAATAGCAGCGCTCCGGGTTGCTTGCAATGTGCGATTGCGGCGTTTCGCACATCGGCCCGCCGTTGCACCTTTGTGTGGGCTAAGATAAGGCGACTGCAAGCAGCACTTATTGCCTGAAAGGTTGCGCCAATGGACTTTGCGAAGATGCGCCGGATCATGGTGGATTCACAGATCCGCCCGAATGATGTGACGGACCCCGAGGTCGTCTCTGCCTTTCTGCGGACGCCGCGCGAAGCTTTCGTACCCAAGAGTGAGCAGGCAATTGCCTATGCTGAGTATGAGATCGAGACGAGTGAAGGCCGCTCGCTCTGGACCCCTCGTGACATCGGCAAGATGATCCGTTCGCTCGATCCGCAGCCGAATGACATTGCGCTCGTGATTGGCGCAGGCGCAGGCTATGAAACGGCCATTCTTTCCCATCTTTGCGAGACCGTGATTGCGCTAGAAGAGGACGAAACACTTGTCGATGAGCTGACATCGCGGCTCGCCAGCCTTGATTATGACCGCGCCGTCGCGGTTCAGGGCAATCTTCGTGATGGTCTTGCCGACCAGGCACCATTCGACATCATCCTCGTCTGCGGTTTGATCGAGCAGGCCCCGGAAGCCTGGTTCAACCAGCTCGCAGAAGGCGGCCGTCTCGGCGCGCCGGTCCTGGCTGGCCGTGATCTAGGCCGGGCACGCATCTGGACCAAGGCAGGTGAGACGGTATCTTACCGTGAAGTCTTCGATTGCTGCCCGCCGCGTCTTGCTGGCTTCGAAAAGCCGAAAAGCTTCGTTTTCTAGACAAACGCCGACGTCGATCGGATCGCACACTGGCTTCCCTTGGGCGAACGTCGCTCAGGAAGTGAACACTGTTCACTTTTTCCCAAAAGACGTATAGGGTCACCCCTGCCGAGGGAGGGCACACCCGATGCGTCGCATAAGAAAAACGGCGTCACTACTGGTATCCGGACTGGTGATCGCTGCATTGCCGGCCGGCGCAGAAACGCTTCAGGATGCCCTGTCAGCGGCGTGGCTGAACAATCCGGCGCTGGAGGCCGAACGCGACTCCACCGAAATCGCGAGTGAGCGGATCGAGCAGGCCCGCGCCCAGAGAAAGCCGCGTGTCACAGTCTTCGGCAGTTATGTTTACGAATCGATCGATTCCAACCGGCCCTTCGCCTTCAATCTCGGCGACCGCCCCGTCGCCTCGGCGCAGCTTGAGGCGCGTCTTCCAGTCTATACTGGCGGTCGTCTGAACGCCGGGATCGCGCAGGCCGAGACAGGAGCGCTAGCTGCCCTTGCGCAACTTGAGTCGACCGGGCAGTCCATCCTTCTCGATACGCTGATCGCCTATGTGGATATCATCCGTGCGCGAGAGGTCATTGCCATCCGGCAGAACAGTATCCGGCTTCTGGAAGGCCAGTTCACCGCGGCTTCTGACCGGTTTGAGGTCGGTGACACGACCCGGACCGATGTATCGCTCGCCCGCGCCCGGCTGGAGGGCGGCCGTGCGGCACTGGCGTCTGCGCAGGCGGACCTTGAGGGCACGCTTGCCCAATATGCGCTGCTCACCGGACTTGAGGCTTCGGAGACGCTGGCGCCCGTGCCACCACTGCCAGAGCTGCCGGAGACATTCGAAGCCGCGCTCGCCCGCGCGCTCAACGCCAATCCCGATATCGAAGCCGCGCGCCTCGGCGAACAGGCAGCGAGGCAGGGCATCGAAGTCGCGCGCGGAGCGCTGAAGCCCGAAGTTTCTGTCATCGCGCAGGCCGGCGTTCAGGAATACCACACGGACGGGTTCACCGATTCGAGCATCGTCGCCGGCGCGCAGGCCAGCGTGCCATTGTTTACTGGCGGGCTGAACACCTCCCTTGTCCGCGAGGCCCAGATCGCACGGCGTCAGGCGAACAGTCAGATCGCGCTGAGTGAACGCATCGTTCGCACACAGGTCGCCCGCGCATGGTACAGTTTTCAGGCGGCCGACCGCGCGGTCGATGCGTCCACACGTCAGGTCGAAGCGGCAGAACTGGCCTATGAAGGCGCGCAGGAAGAACTCAGCGTCGGCGTGCGCACCACGCTCGATGTGCTCGATCAGGAGCAACAACTTCTGGAGGCACGCCTCTCGCGTGTAACAGCCGAACGCGACCGCTATGTCGCCGCGCATGCGCTTCTCGCCGCGATGGGGGATTTGACACCCACCCGTCTTGGCCTTCAGCATGGTTAAGAACTGATACGAAAGTTCGCTTGACCGGTGTATTCGCCTTCGAATCCGTCATAACATCATGTTAACTGGCGCAGTATAGCCGGATCAGGGCATAAATTCTTTTCTGCGGGAGCTGAAAATGGCTGACAAAGCGCAATCCGAGCCGACGATGGAGGAAATTCTTGCGTCCATCCGCAAGATTATTGCCGACGATGGTCCTACTTCGTCGACAGGTAGCGAGGACGCACCGCAGGCATCCCGCTCGGTCGATGTAAACCTTTCAGAAGACGATGATTTTGGCGACCTTTCGCTGGACGACGTCGTGGCCGAAACCGAGTCGGATGAGGTCAACAATCCTGAGGACGACTTTTTCGCCCAGCAGGAGAAAGCGCACGGCGATGCTGACTTCGACCTGATGGAAAGTCAGGATGCGTCGGGCAGCCTTCTTTCAGACGCTGATGACGACATGTTCGAAGACCTGTCGGCCGAAGTCGGCACGTCGAGCGAGGCCGATTTCGCGCCGGATGCGCCGCAGCCTTTCGAAGTTGAAGACGACGATCTGGAAGATTTTGGTCTCGAGACCTTTGACGAAAAGCCATCTGTTGATGCGCCTGCCTTTGAGGAAGCCGCCAGGTCGCCTGGTGCCACCTGGTCGCCTCAGGAACTGGCGGCGCCGCAGACCGAAGCGGATAGCTCTACATATGCCCGTGAAGATAGCGGTCATGAGCTTTCGAGCGATGATGACGGCGGCTGGTCGACGGAAGAGAGCTTTGACGACAACTCGTTTGAGGCTGCCGCGCCACTTGAAGGCGTCGCGCCACAGCCGGAACCTGCCGACCAGGGCTTCACGCCAGAGCCGGAAGCTGCCGAATTCACCGCCAGCTATGACGCAGCACCGCCTGTCGAGGTGGAGCCCGAGACAGAACCCGCCATTGCTGATTTCAGCCCGCCACAACCAGAGCCGGAGCCTCAGATGACCGAACAACCGACTTCGTCAGCCCAGACCGGCGGCGACGCGCTCACCGATGAGCGAATTGCTGGCGCGGCCGCGACCGCCCTGGGTAAGCTCATGGTCAAGCGCTCGGCGGAGGAAGAAGCCAACCCGAACACGCTCGATGGTCTGATGCGCGAGCTGCTGCGTCCGATGATCAAGGAATGGCTCGATGCCAACCTGCCAACGATTGTTGAGCGCAAGGTCGAGGAAGAAGTACAGCGCATCGCCCGCATGGCGCGCTAGACCCTCGTTCACACCCTGATATAGAGACGAGGCGCGCCCCAACCGGCGCGCCTTTTCTTTTGTGTTTTCTGACCCCGACTATGGACCGACAAAATGCTTGACCAACGCTTCGATCCCAAGAGCGCCGAGGGGCGCATCTATGAGCGCTGGGAAGAGGCGGGTTGCTTCCGCCCCTCCGGCGATACGAGTGCGCAGGCCTATTCGGTCGTCATCCCGCCGCCAAACGTCACTGGCGTCCTGCATATGGGCCACGCGCTCAACAATACGCTTCAGGACATCCTGATCCGGTTTGAACGCATGCGCGGCAAGAATGTCCGCTGGCAGCCGGGTACGGACCATGCTGGCATCGCGACGCAGATGGTGGTTGAGCGCCAGCTTGCAGAAGCCGGCAATGAAAGCCGTGCCAGCCTTGGCCGCGAAGCGTTTGTCGACCGCGTCTGGGAATGGAAAGAGAAATCCGGCGGCCAGATCATCCAGCAGCTGAAACGCCTTGGCGCGTCCTGTGACTGGGAGAATGAGCGCTTCACCATGGGCGACCGGGACAATCCCGACGACCAGATGCAGGAAGCTGTCCGCAAGGTCTTCGTCGACCTCTACGATCAAGGCCTCATCTACCGCGATAAGCGTCTGGTGAACTGGGACCCGCACTTCCAGACCGCCATCTCCGACCTCGAAGTCGAGCAGAAAGAAGTGCAGGGCGCCTTCTGGCACCTTCGCTATCCGCTGGCCGATGGCGTGACCTATGAACACCCACTCAAGGACGAAGACGGCAATCCGGCCGGCACCGAGACGCGCGACTATATCGTTGTCGCGACCACGCGCCCTGAAACCATGCTGGGCGATACAGGCGTTGCCGTTCACCCCGATGATGAGCGCTATAAGGGACTCGTCGGAAAATTTGTCGACCTGCCGATCGTGAACCGCCGCATCCCGATTGTCGCGGATGAACATGCCGACCCTGAAAAAGGCTCCGGCGCGGTGAAGATCACGCCTGCGCACGATTTCAACGACTTCCAGGTCGGCGAGCGCGCTGGCCTGCCGCGCCTCAATATCCTGACTAACATCGCGGCCATCGTCGATGGCGGCGAAGCCGATGCGGCCGGTATTCCAGACGCCTATCGGGGCCTCGACCGCTATGAAGCGCGCAAGAAAATCGAGGAAGACTTCGACGCGCTCGGCCTGCTGGTCGAGATCGAAAAGAAGAAAGTCGAGCAGCCCTTCGGCGACCGCTCCGGCGTCGTCATTGAGCCGTGGCTCACGGACCAGTGGTATGTGAATGCTGAAGAACTGGCCAAACCCGCCATCGCGGCTGTCCGCGAAGGCCGCACGAACTTCGTGCCGGAAAACTGGACCAAGACCTATTACAACTGGATGGACAACATCCAGCCATGGTGCATCTCGCGCCAGCTCTGGTGGGGGCACCGCATCCCGGCTTGGTTTGGGCCGGATGGTGAGATCTTCGTTGCCGAAGACGAAGCTGACGCGAAAGCGAAAGCTGAAGCGCACTACGGCAAGCCAACAGACCTGAAGCAGGACGAAGATGTCCTCGACACATGGTTCTCCTCCGCGCTTTGGCCCTTCTCCACCCAGGGCTGGCCAGGGAATACGGACGACCTGAAAACCTATTATCCGACCAGCGTGCTCATCACCGCGCACGACATCATCTTCTTCTGGGTCGCCCGGATGATGATGATGGGCATCCATTTCATGGACGGCGAAATCCCGTTCCACGACGTCTACATCCACGCCCTCGTCCTCGACGAGAAGGGCCAGAAGATGTCGAAGTCCAAGGGCAATGCCATGGACCCGCTGGAGCTGATCGACCAGTACGGCGCCGACGCGCTGCGCTTTACCTTTGCCCGTCAGGCGGCCCAAGGCCGCAATATCCGCCTCTCGCCGCAGGCCGTCGAAGGTTATCGCAACTTCACGACCAAGCTCTGGAATGCGGCTCGTTTCGCAGAGATGAACCAGTGCGAGTTCGGCCACGACCTCAATCCGGGCGACCTCAAACTCCCGCTCAACCGCTGGATCGCGGCAGAGCTCGGCAAGGCGGCGACGGCTGTCACGACCGCGCTCGAAGCCTACAAGTTTAATGAAGCCGCCGAGGCGCTCTACCAGTTCATCTGGAATGTGCTCTGCGACTGGTACATCGAGCTGATCAAGCCGGTCATGAATGGTGAGGATGAAGCCGCGAAGGCCGAAACCCGCAAGGCCTGCGGCTGGGTCATCGACAACACGCTGAAGCTGCTCCACCCGTTCACGCCTTTCGTCACCGAAGCCCTCTGGACCCAGACCGAGCAGGAAGGCCGCACGCGTCCTGACTTCCTGATGGTTCAGGACTGGCCGGCCTTCGCTGACGCCTGGGCCGACAGCGATGCCGAGGCAGAGCTTCAATGGGTGCTCGATACCGTGTCAGAGATCCGCTCGACGCGCGCCGTCCTCAACGTACCGGCTGGGGCGCAGGTCGCAGCCTCGCTCATCGGCGCTTCCGGCAAGGTGAAAGGCTGGGCCAAGCAAAACGAGACGCCGATCCGGCAACTCGCTCGCCTGTCTTCCTTTGACATCGCCGCTGAAAAGCCTGCTGGCGCCGTGACAATCGCATCGGGCGAAGAGACCATCGCGCTTGAAGTGCAGGAGTTCATCACCCTGTCAGATGAGGTCGCGCGCCTCGACAAGGAAATGGCGAAACTCTCCAAGAATATTGAGGGTACCGAAAAGAAACTCTCTAATCAGAACTTCGTCTCGAAGGCCCCGCCAGAGATCGTCGAAGAGAACCGCGAACGGATCACAGAGTGGACGGCGACGCTTGCCAAGCTCCGCTCGGCGCGCGACCAGCTCGCAGATCTATCCTGAGTATGAGGTGAGAGGATGAACTGGCTGATTTTCGTTGGCATCGCTGCCTTCGTCATCTTTGACATCGGCATCCTCTTCTACCTGTTTCGCAAGGCGAACCGGCCTGGCGGCCCAAACGGCCGTTCGGGTCCGGGGTCTGATAAGTAGGCTTTGATGCTTTGGGCGCCCTTGCCAATGGGCGCTCAACCCTTGCACACTAGCGGGCGAAAGACGCCCCAGTATTCAGCGAGGATTTGCCATGTACCGCGTGTTCGCCACCCTCTGTCTTGCAGGCACGCTGGCCGCGTGCGCGCCCGAAGCGCCCGAGCAGTCCGAACTGAGCACAGCGTCGGGAACAGGTGTCGACACCTCTTCGGAAACCGCGCAAACGCCAGACACGGAGACCGATATGGCCGCAGCTGAACGCCCGGACTGGCGGATCGTGATCCATGGCGGGGCAGGGGTCATCCTGCGCGAGAACCTCTCCGATGAGCAGGAGGCGGCCTATACCGCAGCCCTCGAAACCTCGCTCCGTGCTGGCGCCGACGTGCTCTCAAACGGTGGCAGCTCGCTCGACGCTGTCCAGGCCGCCGTCCTGACAATGGAAGACGATCCGCTCTTCAATGCAGGTTTCGGCGCGGTCATGACCGCTGACCGAATGCATGAGCTTGATGCCTCCATCATGGAAGGCAGTCAGCGTGACGCAGGCTCCGTCGCGGGCGTCACCCGCGTCAAGAACCCGATCCTTGCGGCCCGCGCCGTGCTGGACCAGTCAGAGCACGTCATGTTCGCAGGCGAGGGCGCCGACAGCTTCGCTGAATCGGTTGGTCTCGACATGGTTGAGAATTCCTATTTCACCACAGACCGCCGCCGCGAAGCCCTTGAGCGCGTGCTAGACACGCAGCAGCGCACCGATGCAGATCGCCACGGCACGGTCGGCGCCGTCGCCATTGACCAGAACGGCAACCTCGCCGCAGCCACCACGACAGGCGGCATGACCGCCAAAATGCACGGCCGCATCGGCGACTCGCCGCTCATCGGCGCGGCCACCTATGCCCAGAACGACGTCTGTGCAGTTTCGGCAACTGGCCATGGCGAATATTTCATCCGCGTCGGCGTCGCCAAGACGATCTGCGCGCGCGTCGAGCTGGCTGGCGAAGATATCCAGACCGCCGCCGACAGTGCGTTGACCCAGGTCGCTGACCTCGGCGGAGATGGCGGCGTGATCGTCATGGGCGGCGAAGGTGAGTTTGCCTACGTCTTCAATTCCGCCGGCATGTATCGCGGCATGATGGACGCTAACGGCACGCTTGAGACGGCGATTTTTGAGGCCGAAGACGAATGAGAATGAAGGTCCCGGCCGCTCTATCTGTCGCGGCGCTGTTCGCGCTCGCGGCAGGTGCAGACGAAGCAGCTTCTGAGATCTCCGACGACGCTCAGGATTTCCGGGCGAACATTCTGGAGATGACCGGCAGCTTCATTGAGGATTCGGAAAGCCCCTACGCACTCGGTTACTGGAACCAGCTTGTGTCCATGGCCGGGCGTGAGGATCTGATTGGCGATGTCGATCCGCGCACACCCCGAACTTGCGCTGAAATTGATGGCGATCCAATCGAGACACTCGCAGGGATGGCGGCCGACACCAGTATCGTCATCATCAATGAGGATCACGCCCGCCCGGCGCATCGCGAGTTTATAGCAAAACTCGCCGAAAGGCTCCGCGCCGATGGGTATGAATACTACGCGGCAGAATCCTTCTCGCATGACATCACGGAGCGTCCGACCGGCCCCTCCACCATTGCCGACGGGTATTATGTGCGCGACCCGGTCTATGGGCGCCTGCTCGAAACGGTCCGGGCGCTTGGCTACACGCTTGTTCCCTATGAGATAAAAGAGGACCAGCGTGCCGCGCCCGACGCCGACACGGACACGCAGATCGACACCCGAGAGACAGCCCAGGTCGACAATCTGCTAAGTGCGCTTCTGGCTGAAAAGCCTGACGCCCGCATTCTCATCCATGTCGGCCACTCCCACGTCGCAGAACGCCCGGTGCCCGATGAGGACGGAACACTCTGGATGGCCGCGCGGCTGAAAGCGCGCACTGGCATCGATCCGCTGACGATAAGCCAGACCATGTGCACGGGCGGCGGCGCATCGCCGGTTCTGGCAGAGGCGGCCATCGGTACCGAGCGCCATGAGCCCTTCACGGATATTCTGGTCGGTCAGCCTGCCATTGAATTCAAGAACGGTCGGCCCGCCTACCGGTACGACGATGGGGCCGTCGGGGTTGATGTCCCGGAAGCCTTGTTGCCGACAGAAGCGCCCATCCTGATCGAAGCAAGACCAGTAGGCGCTGCCGATAATGTCGTGCCATCAGATCGCCTCTATCTGCGCCCCGGAGAAACGCTCCCGCTCGTCCTCACCCCCGGCACCTATGAGGTGCGCAGCTTTGATGAGACGGGCGTGGTCGCTGGACCGGAAACTGTCGAGGTTTCTGGCGGTCCTTAGTTGAAACGTGATCTCCGACGAGCCACGGGCGACTGCGCTGTCGCCTCAATTATCCCTTCTGGCATCTATCGTCTTGCCCCGCACCACCCACCTTCTATCCTCTAGCCGAAGACACCCAAGCGGAGGACAGTCATGGAAAAGCGCACTCTCGGCCACCCGGATGCGAAGATCGCGCCGCTCGTCCTTGGCGGCAATGTGTTTGGCTGGACCGCTGACAAGCAGACCAGCTTCGACATTCTGAACGCTTTTCTCGATGGCGATTTCAATGCGGTGGATACCGCGAACGTGTATTCCCGCTGGGCGCCGGGTCATCAGGGCGGCGAGTCTGAAACCGTCATTGGCGAATGGCTGGCGACCAATAAGCGCCGCGATGAGCTGTTCCTGATTACCAAGACGGGTATGGATATGGGCGGCGGCAATACTGGCCTCTCTGCCAAGCTCATCATCGAGAATTGCGAGGCCTCGCTGAAACGCCTCAAGACAGATCATATCGATCTCTATTTCTCCCACGCGCCGGACAGTGACACGCCGATCGAGGAAACGCTGGAGGCGCACCAGAAGCTGGTCGATGCTGGCAAGGTCCGCTTTGTCGGTGCGTCGAATTATGATGCGGCCCAGTTGTCAGAGGCCCTCAAGGCAGGCGAACAGCCAGGCTGCGCGCGCTACTGCGTGCTCCAGCCACACTTCAACCTCATCACGCGTGACCAGTATGAGGGAGAACTTGAAGACCTCTGCGCGCGCGAAGGGCTCGGCGTCATTTCATATTTCTCGCTCGCCATGGGCTTTCTGACGGGCAAGTACCGCTCCAGGGATGACCTAGACAAGAGCCCGCGCGGGGGCCGTATGGGCGACTGGTTCACTGATCGCAACATGGCCTTGCTCGACACTATGGATGAGATTGCAAAGTCGCATGAGGCCACGATGGCGCAGGTCGCACTCGCCTGGGTCATGGCCCGGCCGAGCATCACCGCCCCGATCGCCAGTGCGACTTCAATGGAGCAGCTGACCGACATTATGGGCGCTGCAAATCTCAAACTCAGCGCTGAAGAGTTGGGCCGTCTCAATGCCAGCTGATCTCACCGGTATCACCATTCGCGCCGCCACGACCGGTGATGCGGCCGCACTGGAAGAGCTTGGGCGGCGCACCTTTCTTGAGAAGTTCGGTCATCTTTATGCCAAGGCCGATCTCGACGCCTACCTCGAAGAGGCTCATGCCCAGACGATCTACGCCCATATGATTGACAGCCCGGACTACCTCGTCCGGGTGGCAGCGGTACCGGACGGCACGCTGAGCGCCTATCTCGTCTGCTCGCCGCTGGAGCTACCCGCCGATGACGCCGAAGAGGGCGCGGTGGAGCTGATGCGGGTCTATGTGGATACGCCGCTGCAGGGCAGGGGTCTCGGTTCGCATTTCATTGGTGAAGCCGTGGACTGGGCGAGGATCTCGCAAGCGCCTGAACTCTATCTGAGCGTCTTTTCCGGGAATGAAGACGCACGCAGGCTTTATGAGCGACATGGCTTCGAGAAAGTGGGAGAGTTTGACTTCCCGGTCGGAAATCACCTCGATCTCGAATTTCTGATGCGCCTGAAATTGGAATAAAATTGCGCAGGGTATGCGCTGCACCAGCAAAAACACCGTCAGTACACCGTCACTGCACCGTGTTTTGAGGGCTAAGGGGTAGAATTTTTCGCACACTTTCCGGCGGAAATTCGCCGTCGCCCCCTAGCCTCAACCCGGCCGGGCTTCTATCAGATCAGCGAAGATCAAGCTTTAGGAGCCCGCGAAATGAGCAAGACCTGGGACAAGTCACGCCTGCCGTCGCGCCATGTCACCGAAGGCCCGGCCCGCGCCCCGCATCGCAGCTATTATTACGCGATGGGCCTTTCGACCAAGGACATCAAGAAGCCCTTTGTCGGCGTCGCCTCCTGCTGGAATGAAGCGGCCCCGTGTAACACCGCCCTGATGCGCCAGGCCCATGCGGTTTCTGACGGCGTGAAAGCCGGCGACGGCACCCCGCGCGAATTCTGTACGATCACTGTCACAGACGGCATCGCCATGGGCCATGAAGGCATGCGCTCATCGCTGGTTTCGCGTGAAGTCATTGCAGATTCCGTCGAATTGACGATGCGCGGCCACGGCTATGACGCGCTTGTTGGCGTTGCGGGTTGTGACAAGTCGCTACCGGGCATGATGATGGCCATGCTGCGCCTCAACGTCCCATCTGTCTTTCTCTATGGCGGCTCCATCCTGCCGGGTCGATTTGAGGGCAAGGACGTCACCGTTCTCGATGTATTCGAGGCTGTGGGCGCGCATGCGGCTGGCAATAATGACATGACCGAGGAAAAGCTCCACGCGCTGGAGAAAATCGCCTGCCCAGGTGACGGGGCCTGCGGCGGTCAATTTACCGCAAATACAATGGCTTGCGTGTCCGAGGCGATCGGTCTTGCCTTGCCGCTATCGTCTGCGCTTCCCGCCCCCTATGCGAACCGCGATGAGTATGCTGTTGCCTCTGGTGAGGCCGTCATGCGCCTCATCGAGACTAATCTGCGCCCGCGCGACATCTGTACGCGCGAAGCGTTCGAAAACGCAGCCGTCGTCGTGGCGGCAACCGGCGGTTCGACCAATGCGGCGCTTCACCTGCCAGCCATGGCGAATGAGTGCGGTGTCGATTTCGAGCTGAAGGATGTCGCCCGAATCTTCGAGAAGACGCCATACATCGCGTCACTCAAGCCGGGCGGTGAATACGTCGCCAAGGATTTCGGCGAGGCTGGCGGCGTGCCGATGCTGATGAAAACCCTTCTGGAACAGGGCCTTGTTCATGGCGACTGTATAACGGTGACCGGCAAGACATGGGCCGAGAACCTCGAAGAAGTAACCTGGAACCCGGAGCAGAAAGTCATCTCGGCTGCCAGCAATCCGATCACCAAGACTGGCGGTGTGGTGGGCCTCTGGGGCTCGCTCGCGCCCGAT
>Ga0208965_1000548_pt1 | contig 17903 bp, 21 predicted proteins | sample AOAMet1_07_M0_10_2_FD_188230 | JGI IMG/M metagenome (GOLD analysis project Ga0208965, IMG submission 188230) | Ammonia-oxidizing marine microbial communities from Monterey Bay, California, USA - CAN11_07_M0_10 (SPAdes) | ecosystem: Environmental > Aquatic > Marine > Intertidal zone | place...
GGACGGGCAATCTTCTCAAGCCAGCCAAACCATTTGCGACCGCCATTTGCCGTGCGCGTCAGGCCCTTCTTGTCGATCTTCCGGCTCGCGAATTTCTCTGGCAGCCAAGGCTCGCGCCGGCCCATCGCCATCTGTGCGGCAAGTACCATCATGGGCAACGATACGATTTGTGGCACGCCATAGAGAAACGGGATGCAGCAGGGGAGGGCCAGAATGAAGAGCGCAGCCCCGAAGGCGCGCTCATGCAACCGGTCAAAAATCTCACGAAGCGAAAAGCCATCCTCAGGTGCCTCTTGGGCCATCGACTCGATCGATTGCAGGAAAGTCCGGGGGGAAAGCTCGTGCGTCATGTGGCGGCTGTTAGCGCGCTTTGTTGCACTGGTCGAGATGATTGACGCCGCGAAGAGCTTGAGGCAGAGCGATGCACGCAATCCAGACCGGCCCCGGTGGTGGAATTGGTAGACGCGACGGATTCAAAATCCGTTTCTGGCAACAGAGTGCCGGTTCAAGTCCGGCCCGGGGCACCAAGCTTGACTCGCAGTTTTGCAATTGGCTCAAAACTTTGAAGAGCAGTGATGTGTTGGTGGTTCTATAAACTTGATCGAAGCTCGGCTCTGAACCGGCATTTCTGCGACTGAAGCTCGCCGTATCGTCTAGAGTGCGGATTTTTTTGTCTGTCCAGCCGGTCCAGCTCTTTCTCATAGATTGCGATCGTGCGCGGTTGAGAGCTTTCCAGTATGCGATCTACCAACTTCTCTATCTGCCTTTTGATAGACTTGGCCGCATAAAGCGCGGTGCGTCGCTGCGCCTCGGATTGCTTGGGCGCTGGGTAAGGCACGCGGGATCGGACGTTGACTGAATAACACGCACCATGCCTGTTGACTCAAACCCAATTATGCAATCAATTGTACAATAAATTGTGTAAATGGGTTGTTGTATATGAGCACTGGGAATTTTATCGATGCGCACCCGCTGCGCCGGGCTTTCATTGCAAACCTGCTGGACCGAACAGCCGCGCTACTCACGGCGCAGGGCGAACGCCTATTGCAGGATGCGGGGCTATCTTTCCCATCGCGCGCTTCGTCGGCCGTTCTGCTGATGGGCGAGCGGGGCAGCGCCTCGGCTGCCGACATTGCCGCAGCGCTTGATTTGCCGCACCAGCTTGCGACACAGCGGGTCGAACTGCTGCTGAGCTTGGGGCTGTTTGAACGGATCGACGATCCCGATGATGGCAGGCGCAAGATATTGCGGCTGACCGCCAAAGGCGCGAACGAGTTTCAAATACTCCAAGCGGTGCTCCAAGACACGAGCAATGCGTTCCAGTCTCTGTTCGAGGACATCGACTCCGATCTTCAAGCCGTGCTCGACCGCATGGTTTCAGCACTCAATCAACGCCCGGTCCTCGAGCGGGTGCAGGCCAATCGAAGCCCTGCAAGGAACCAAACCGATGACTGACTCCTCTACAACCGTTACAAAAACAACCGCTCTGATTGATCTGGCGCTCATTATTGGTGTGTTGCTGATCGCGAAAACGGCTCTGCTCAATGTTGAAGCCGTCTGGGCTTATGCGGGGCCGATTTCACTGCTCCTCGCCTTGGTCGTGGCAAGCTGGCGACTGAAAGCAGGTGGGCATTCCTGGCGCGATCTCGGCGTTCAGCGACCGAAAAGCTGGCTGTGGTTGGCTATCCAAACCGTAATTGCACTGATTGTGACAATCGGCGTTGGGATACTTGCCCAATCTCTGGCTGTCAGTGTGATTGGGGAGGCGAGCGAAGCGACGCAGGCCATTGACGCTCGTTTTCTGGGCCGGTTTGACAATTTACCCGGTAATCTCCCTGTCTACCTGTTCTGGCTGACGATGGCTTGGGTTATCGGAGGCTTTACCGAGGAAATGCTCTTTCGGGGCGCGCTGTTCTCGCGTTTTGAAAGTCTGCTGGCGGACCTGCCGCTGGCAGTCATCCTCGCTATCTTCTGCCAAGCGATATTGTTCGGCCAGCAACACTATTACTATCAGGGGCTCGCAGGCTGGGTCGCCACCGCCGCCATCGCGGTTGTGTCGGGCCTTCTCTATCTCGCATTCAAACGAAATCTCTGGCCGCTGATCATTTCTCATGGTCTCAGCAATACTATCGGCCTAACCGCCCTCTATCTTGGCGCTATGCCTACACCGTAATCGGCATTTCGCATGACGCCGGCCAAGGTTCTGATCGCTTGCCTGAAGGGGGGCAAGCCATCCAAGAATTGAGTTCCAATCTTTCAAATGTCGAAAAGCTGGATCGAGGCGAGTCACTCTCCTCGCACCATTCGCAACCGGTCTTTTTGCAGTGCAATACCCGCCAGTGAACCAGCTTTGAGGTTTGTTCAGACGTCTTCCGCTCTAGCTTGCCAGTCAGGCGATACGGGAGCGATTCATGTCAGCTGTCATCATCGGAGCCACCGGCGGTATCGGCCGCGCGCTGGTCGAAGAGCTGCATGCGCGCAGCGGGTTTGAAACCATCCACGCCTTGTCTCGGTCTGGCGGCGGTGAGTGGCCGAAAGGCGTGACGCCTGGCAAGATCGATATTTTGAATGAAGAAAGTATCGAAGCGGCTGCCGCGCGTGTGACAGAGGACGGTCCGGTCGAGCTATGCATCATTGCGGCCGGTATTTTGTCGGATGGCGACGTGCTGCAACCAGAGAAGACCTGGCGCCACCAGTCGATGGAGGCCTATGAGCGCGTCTTTCGCCTGAACACGTTCGGGCCGGGTCTCGTCGCCAAGCACTTCCTGCCCTTGATGCCGCGCGGCGAGCGGGCTGTCTTTGCGGCGCTGTCGGCGCGGGTCGGGTCTATTGGCGACAATGGCTTTGGCGGCTGGCATGCCTACCGCGCCTCGAAAGCTGCGCTCAACATGCTGATCCGCAACTTCGCCATTGAGTGGACGCGCAAGTCCGAGGAAAGCATCTGCGTCGGCCTGCATCCGGGAACGGTGGACACCGGCCTTTCAAAGCCGTTTCAGGGCAATGTGCCGGACGAGAAACTGTTCACCCCGCAGCGGTCTGCAGCTTACTTGCTGGACGTAATCGAGAAGCTGACCCCCTCAGATACCGGAAAGGTCTTCGACTGGCGGGGGAAGAGCATCGAGCCCTGAGAGAGTGGATAGTTGCTACCGGATAGGCGCATTTGCGCGCACGGAGCGGGCGTTATAGGCCTGCGGCGTGTCCGGGCGCGGGCCTCGGCCGATCAGGATTTCGATGCTCTCAGTCGTCTTCTGGCTGGATCCGCCGAGCGGAACGCCGATACCGACTCCAACACCGACCCCGGAGCCGTAGCGGCCAGCCGAGCTGCCGCCGCCAATGGAGAGCGAGGATCGCGGGCGGCTGCTTTCATCGCTATCGACATAGCCGCCGACGATGCGGAACCAGTCGGCATTGTTCTCCAGTGTCACTTCTGCGGCGCGGCGCAGCACGTAGCTGCGTGCCTCCTCAGGCGACAGGGCCGTGTAGCTGACGCGGTAACGGTCGGACTCAATTGGCTGGACAGTAAAGCCTTGTGCGCTGGCTGAGGTGGCTGGCCCATAAGGCTGCGCCGTGGTGCACGCACCGAGAAAGAACGCAGCGATACCGGCTGCAAGATAGGTCTTTTCCATGTGAGGTCCTGCCTTTCACGGGGCCAGTCTAGCGTGGCCCCCTGACAGAATGAACGCCCCGGAGCCGGAAAGTTCCCCGATGCGTACTGCGCCTTCAGTTCTTCGGCTTGCCCGAAACGTTCCGACCGAAATTGACGTCGGATGTGTCTTGCCCAGCATCGATGATGGCCTTGCGGATGCCGCGCGCGCGCTCGAATTCCTTCATCAGTGTTTCGCCATCACCCCATCGGATAGCGCGCTGCAGGGCGGCGAGATCTTCGCTGAAGCGGCCCAGCGTTTCTAGCACGGCCTCGCGATTGTTCAGGAAGACGTCGCGCCACATGGTCGGGTCGGACGCAGCGATCCGCGTGAAATCGCGGAAGCCGCCGGCTGAATATTTCACCACGTCGCCTTCGCCGACGCTTTCCATGTCATAGGCGGTCGAGACGATATTGTAGGCAATCAGGTGGGGCAGGTGAGACGTAATGGCGAGGACGCGGTCATGGCGGCCTGCCTCCATGATCTCTACCTTTGAGCCGAGCATTTCCCAGAAGGCCGCCAGACGGTCGAGCGCGGAGTTGTAGGCTTCTTCCTGCTGGGGCAGGGGCGTCAGGATGTACCAGGCATCCCGGAAGAGCGTCGAGAAACCGGCTTCCGGGCCTGACTTTTCAGTGCCTGCGATCGGGTGGCCGGGAATGAGGTGCACGCCTTCAGGGCAATGCGCCTGCATGGCCGCGAGCGCCTTTTCCTTCACGGAACCAACATCACTCAAGATGGCGCCCGGCTTCATCGACGAGGCAAGCCCCTCGCAGGCGGCCTCGATTGCGCCAACCGGAACGCAAAGAATGACGCAGTCCGCGTCAGCGCACGCAATGGCTGCCGTTTCGCAGACCTCACCCAGACCAAGCTGTCCTGCGCGGCGACGCACGTCTTCGTCAGCATCGTAGATCGCAATCTTGCCAGCCGCGCCATTTTCGCGGGCAGCGAGAGCGATCGAAGACCCGATCAGCCCGGCCCCGATAATGGCAATCCGGTCAAAAACGGGTTTGATCATCGCCTAACTGCCCTTCGCGAGGTCGTTAAAGGCGGCGAGCACGTCATCATTGGCTTCCTTGGTACCAATAGACAGACGCATGCAGTGCGGCAGGCCGTAGGCTCGCATGTCGCGAATGACGATGCCTTTCGAGCGCAGGAAGATGTCGGCTTCCTCAGCGCGCTTCTCGCTGCCGAAATCGATAAGAAGGAAGTTCGCGACGCTCGGGTAGACCTTGAAGCCCATCTCTTCGAGGGCCGGCTTCAGCCGGTCCAGTTCGCTGTTATTGTGCTCGACCGATTTTGCAACGAAGGCGTCATCATTGAGCGCGGCAAGACAGGCGGCCTGCGCGACCGATGTCACGTTGAACGGGCCGCGTACGCGGTGGACGGCATCAATGATGCTTTCCGGGCCATAGGCCCAGCCAAGGCGAAGGCCGGCCAAGCCATGTATCTTGGAGAAGGTGCGCGTGACCAGCACGTTCGAATAGTCGCGCGCCATATCCATGCCGTCATCATAGTCGTCCTGCTGGACGTATTCTGCATAAGCGCCGTCCAGAACGAGCAGGATGTCTTCGCGCAAGCCTGCGTGCAGGCGTTTGACTTCGCTATAGGGGATATAGCTGCCCGTTGGGTTGTTCGGGTTTGCAAGGAAGACGATCTTCGTCTTGTCGGTCACGCGCTCGAGCATGGCATCGACATCCGTGCGCAGGTCCTTTTCAGGCGCGCTGACAAGCTTGGCGCCGGCTTGTTGTGCCACGAGGCTGTAGACCAAGAAGCCGTGGGCAGATTGCAGGACTTCATCCCCCGGTTGGAGATAGGCGCGGCCGAGGAGCTGGAAGATCTCATCGGAGCCTGCCCCGCAAACAATGCAGTCCGGGTTGATATCAAATTTCGCACCGATGGCCTGACGAAGCGCGAAGGCTGAGCCGTCCGGATAGAGCTCTAGGTGCTGCGCCGCCTTGGTGAGGGCCTCGACAGCCTTGTCACTGCAGCCAAGCGGATTCTCGTTTGAGGACAATTTCCAGCCATGGTCGAGCTTCTGGCCGCCCTTGTAAGGCGTAATCGCTAGAATGTTCGAAAGTGGCTTTGGCCCGGTCATGAGAGAGCTCCCTGTTTCAAGCTGAACCTCGTGGCCAAGGATGGGCCGAAAATCAAGTGAGAGCCTGTGAATGACCGCGCCAATCATGCTTGACAGAGGCGCATCCTGCCGACACCTCAGGCGCCATGCCGGACAACGCCCCGCCACAGACCAGCGCCCTGCGCGTGCTCACCTTGCCAGAGCCCTTGAAGCTCGATTGCGGCGAAACGCTCGATCATGTCGAGATCGCCTATGAAAGTTGGGGGAAGCCGAACGCGGACCGGTCGAATGTCATCCTGATCTGCCATGCGCTGACAGGTGACCAGTTTGCAGCATCGCCGAACCCCGTGACCGGGCGCCCAGCCTGGTGGCCACGCGTCATCGGACCGGGCCTCGCCATTGATACGGACCGCTATTACGTCATAGCGACCAATGTGTTGGGTGGCTGCATGGGTACTACAGGGCCTGCCTCAAATGCGCCAGACGGCAAACCTTATGGCACCCGTTTTCCGGTCATCACGATTGGCGACATGGTGCGTGCCCAGCGCGCTTTCATAGCTGCGCTTGGTATCGACAGCCTGTTCTCGGTGATCGGTGGGTCTATGGGCGGCATGCAGGCGCTGGAATGGGCCGCGCAGGCACCCGGGCAAGTTTTTACTTCCGTGCCGATTGCCACTTCAGCCCGCCATTCGGCCCAGAATATCGCCTTCTACGAAGTCGGTCGTCAGGCCATCATGGCTGATCCGGACTGGTGCGAGGGAAACTATCTGGCAGAAGCAAAACGTCCCTCGCGCGGGCTTGCCATCGCCCGTATGGCGGCGCACATCACCTATGTTTCCGAGGGCGCGCTGAAGCGGAAGTTCGACCGCGGCCTGCAGGACCGGGAGAAGACCAGTTTCAGCTTCGACGCAGATTTTCAGGTGGAGTCCTATCTGCGCTATCAGGGCCATTCCTTCGTCGACCGGTTCGATGCCAACTCGTACCTCTATGTCACGCGGGCGATGGACTATTTCGACCTGTCATCGCGTAGTGAGGGCCGGCTCGCTGATGTGTTCAGGGATACGCCTGTGCGTTTCTGCGTTTTCTCCTTCTCCTCTGACTGGCACTATCCGCCAGAGGCAAACCGCGAGATTACGCGCGCTCTCATCGCGGCGGGCGCTGAGGTCAGCTATCTCGATATCCAGTCCGACAAGGGCCATGACGCCTTCCTGCTTGAAGAGCCCATCTATGAGAGGGCGCTGGAAGGCTTCCTGTCTTCAAGTGCTGAGCTGAGAGGTATCTAGTGGTGGAGCAACGAATAGTCCGCCCGGACCATGAGGCGATTGCGCGGCGCGTACGCCAGGGCGCCCGTGTGCTTGATGTCGGCTGTGGCGACGGAGCTCTGCTGGACCTCCTGAAATCGACCCGCAGTGTCGATGCGCGCGGACTGGAGCTTTCCAGCGAGACCGCTGGCATCGCGATGGCGCGTGGTCTGTCTGTCATTCAGGGCGATGCCGACAGTGACCTGGAGCTTTTTCCCGATGACAGTTTCGACGTCGCGATCCTGTCTCAGGCTGTCCAGCAGATGCGCCGCCCGGCCCGTGTCCTTGGAGAGTTGGCGCGCATCGCACCAGAAGTCATCGTATCGTTCCGCAATTACGGTTTGTGGAGCCGTCGGCTCGCGCTCATTCGTCACGGCCGTATGCCTGCGCCCGGTCTCGCGCATGAAGACGGTGTGCTGTTGCCTGTCACAGCCCTCGACATGATTGAGCTTGCCAGCCGCCTTGGCCTTGCCTGCGTCGCGGTGGCGCCTGTGCGGGGCGGGGAAGTCGGCGCGTTCCGCAACAAGGGGCTCAAGCGCCTTAACTGGGGCGCAGACGAGGTCATCCTTCATCTGAAGCGGATATGAAAAACCGGCAGGCACGTTCTGTGCTGCCGGTCGTTCAACATGGATTGGGAGGCAGGCGCTAGCCGCCGAGCGCCTGCTCGTTCTTTTCGCCCGTCCGGATGCGGGTCACGCTGTCCAGGCCGGAGACGAAAATCTTGCCATCACCGATGGTGCCGGTGTTCGCCGCGCTGATCACAGCTTCGACCAGACGGTCGACATCGCCTGTCGCGCAGGCAACTTCGACTTTGACCTTTGGCAGGAGGCGGACTTCGTACTCCGCGCCGCGATAGACTTCGGTCTTGCCCTGTTGGCGTCCGTAGCCACGGACTTCGGAGACTGTCAGACCGGCAACGCCAACTTCGCTCAATGCGTCGATGACAGCATCAAGCCTGCTTGGTTTGAAGATCGCGGTAATAAGTTTCATGGCCCCAGAGCCTCCCATTGTTCAACATTTATGATGAAAGCGTGACGTGACGGGTCGGTCAACGTGAGAAATTTCGACTTTCTGGCCGTTGGAACGTGCTGCCTCATTTCTAGGCAACTGTGCCACACCTTTGCGCCCGGTTGCCAGTCCGGTGACGGGTGCAGCGGCCCCGCTGCCGGGTTTTGCATAGAGATGCTTGATCGCCTCGACCATGACCGCGCCGCCCAGTCCCGGCACGGCAAACCCGCCGAAATTCTCAAATCCATCGGCTGCATGGGTGAGGAAGCGCCAGTCGATCGGCGGCAGGTGAAGCGCCGTCGTACTGGCGGTCACCTGGAACAGGTGATCGTTCAGCCACTGTATAAGCTGACGGCGCGTCCAAGGGCGGCCATGCCCGAACGGTGTGCCTTCGCTCAACGACCAGAGCCCCTTGCGGTTGGCAACGATGATGAGGGCGCGGCCTTCAGGCGCCAGCACCCGCCATGCCTCACGCATGACGGCGCGCGGGCTTTCGGCCTCTTCGACGGCATGCAGCAGGATCACCCGGTCGAAAGATCCATCCGCGAAGGGCAGGCGGTCTTCTTCAGAAATGCAGGCTGACACGCCGCGGTCGGTTCCGGCCCAGTAGGTTGCCTCACCGAGGTGTGGTGTGACCGCGACCGTTGATTTTGCCGTCAGCGACAGTCCTGCCAGCAACGGATGCGCATATCCCATCCCGAGAACGGACTGGTTTGTGCAGTCGCCCCACAGGTCGTTCAGCCGCCGGAGCAGCAGATAGCAGGCCGTCTCTCCAAGGCTGGAGGCGTAAAAATTCTCAAGGTCGCGCGCGCGCTGTCTCATACAGGCCTTGTTTCACAATCTGCCTTTGGTCTTAAATGGGGGCATGATCGAAATTCACCAGTTTCCATGCCTGAAAGACAATTACGGCTTTCTTGCGCACGACACCAAATCCGGCATGACCGTGGCTATCGACACGCCAGACGGAGAAAAATACCTGGCTGAAGCCGAGACCCTTGGCTGGACCATAAACGAGATCTGGAACACGCACTGGCATCCAGACCACGCTGGCGGCAATGAGCTGATCAAGAAAGCAACGGGCTGCCGCATCCTTGGCCCCGCAGGAGAGGCAGAAAAGATCCCCGGCATCGACCAGCCTCTGTCCGGAGGCGACAAGGCTCGTCTCGGCGACATGGAGGTCGTGATTGTTGATGTGCCTGGCCACACGCTTGGTCACATCGCCTACCACATCCCAGAGGCGCGGATGGCCTTTGTCGGTGATGCGCTCTTCGCGCTAGGTTGTGGCCGTGTCTTTGAGGGCGATGCCAAGATGATGTGGGCGAGCCTGTCGCGCCTCAAATCGCTACCAGCCGAAACCGTCATCTACTGCGCACATGAGTATACGCAGGCGAATGCCCGCTTTGCGCTCAGCGTTGATCCGTCCAATCCTGCGCTGGTCTCTTATGCGCAGGAAGTCGAGATGAAGCGCCAGCGCGGTGACTGGACCGTCCCGACCGTTCTCTCGCGAGAGCTTGAGGCCAACCCGTTCCTGCGGGCAGACGATGCCGAACTGCAGGCCGCCATGGGCCATGCGGGTGATCCTGTCGCGACCTTTGCCGAAATCCGCGCCCGCAAGGACAGTTTCTGAACATGCCTGCGATCTCCGGCGATCTGGGCACCAATGAAATCATCCGGCTGCTTGGCCTGAAACCTCATCCCGAGGGCGGCCACTATGCGGAGATGTACCGCTCTGAAGGTGAGGGTCGCGCGGCCTGCACGACGATCTACTATCTGCTGCAGGCAGACGAAGTTTCAGCCTGGCACCGCGTCGATGCTGACGAGATGTGGGCCTGGCACGCGGGCGGGCCGCTCGCGCTGACGATATCCCCACCAGATGGCAAAGGCGCGAAGGCCCATATGCTCGGCCCGGACATCCGCACCCGCCAGCGCCCGCAATGCGTCGTCCCGAAGGATTACTGGCAGACCGCTGAAAGCCTTGGCGCCTGGACCCTAGTCAGCTGCTTCGTCGCGCCCGGCTTCGACTTTGCCGGCTTCGAAATGGCCCCGGAAAACTGGCGCCCAGAGGTTTAGGCTCACCCCGCGGTGAGCCCGCCATCCAGCACCAGTTCTGCGCCGGTCATATAGCTCGCCTCGTCCGAGGCGAGGAACAGCATACCGTTGACGATTTCCTGTATCGTGCCCGTGCGCCCAAATGGCACGGCGTCGCCCGTCATGCCCGCCAGCGTGGCGTCGCGCGGCATATTGCTGGAGGCGCTTTCTTCGGTGCCGATCAGCGTGTCCCAGATCGCCGTGGAGATAATGCCGGGATGGATCGAGTTGACCCTGATGCCATCCCTGGCTTCGGCGCATTCCAGGGCGGTCGACTTGGTAAAGCTCTTCACAGCCGCTTTGGTCGCGCAATAGCAGGAAAAATTCGCGGTGGAGCGAATGCCAGCCACGGAGGACACATTGATAATATTGCCGCTTTCCGCCTGGCGCATGAGGGGCAGGGCGTGCTTGGTGCCGAGGAAGACCCCGTCGACATTCACCGCCATCATCTTGCGCCAGAGGTCATAGTCCATCTCATGGACAAGGCCCGTCATACCGATCCCTGCATTGTTGATTAGGACGTCGAGTTTGCCGTGCTGGCTGCGGATATTGCCAATGACATTCCGCCAGGCATCTTCAGAGGTGACGTCGTGGCTTATGAAGTTTGCCTGACCGCCCGAGCCCTCGATCTCAGCGACGAGGGCTTTTCCGGCGTCCGCTTCGATATCAGTCGCTACGATTATTGCGCCTTCTGCTGCGAAACTCAGTGCAGCCTGACGGCCGATCCCCTTCGCCGCGCCAGTGATACAGACCACACGGCCTTCAAACCTGTTTGCCATGGTGTTTCTCCCTCGATTGCCGCGTTTGCAGATGCGGCTTGGAGGGAAGTCTGTTCAGCGATTGCGGCGCACTGCAAGTCTGACGCAGGGACAGATGGCCTGTCGCCTCAGCTCGGGAAACCACCAGCTTTGCTCAAGCTGGAACTCACCTCGTGGCCAAGCACGGTTTCGAGCCATTTCGCTGTCTCGATCAGCTTGCCGAGGTCGAGACCCGTCTCGAAACCAGCGCGCTCGAGCATGTAGACGACGTCTTCGGTCGCGACATTGCCGGTCGCCGCTGGCGCGAATGGACAGCCGCCAATCCCGCCGCAGCTTGCATCAATAACGTCGACCCCAGCATCGACAGCCGCCGCGACATTGGCAAGCGCCGCGCCGCGCGTGTCATGGAAGTGCATGCGCAGGAAGACATCGGGCGCTTCCATACTCACCCGCTCGATCAGCGATCTTACCTGCCAGGGTGTCGCCACACCGATCGTGTCGCCAAGGGCGAGTTCGCCGACGCCAGCGCGTTGCGCACGGGCCGCGAGGTTGCCGACGACCAACGGATCGACTTCGCCGTCATACGGGTCACCGAAGGCCACAGAAATGGTCGCCGACAGCGGAATGCCTGCCTCATGGATGAGCGGCGCGCACTGCATCAGCATCTCGGCGCTCTCGCTTGGGCTCATGCCCTGATTGCGTTTCCCGAAGCCTTCGCCAGCCACAAGGACGAAATTGATCTCGTCAGCATTCGCGTCGATGGCCCGGCGCACCCCTTTCTCATTGAGGGCAAGCGCGATGTGCCGGGTTGGCTTTGATCGATCGACGCCCGCGAAGACCTCTGTCGAGTCCGCCATTTTCGGCACGGCCTTTGGCGACACGAAACTTCCGGACTCCATCCGGCGCACGCCTGCCTCTTCCAGCCGCCCGATAAATTCGAGTTTCTGCGCCGTCGTCAGATTGCCGGGATCGTTCTGCAGCCCGTCGCGTGGGCCGACCTCCACGATGTCGATACGTCTGCTCATTAAGGGTCCTGTTTCTATCGCCCCTGAAAGGCGGGGGCACGCTTCTCGACAAAGCTGGCAACGCCTTCCTTGAAGTCAAAGGCCGAGAAGCTGTTCTTCATCTCCTCGTCGGCAATTTCAAGACTGGCTGCGAAGTCCTGAAAATAGGATTCGCGGATCTGGCGTTTCATGACGGCGACCGAGCGGGGCGAGACCTGGGTCGCAAGATGCTGCGCAACGCCGTCGACATGCGCCTGGAGATCGCCGCCGGGCAGGGCCGCATTCACAAGCCCCATCTGCGCTGCCTCCCGACCATCGAACTTGCGCGCCGTGAAAAGGAGGTCCAGCGCGTTGGCCTCACCGATGAGGCGCGGCAACAGCCATGCGATGCCGTGTTCTGCAATCAGCCCGCGCTGGGCAAAGGCGGTCGTGAATTTTGCGTCCTCATTGGCGAAACGAAGATCGGCATAGAGCGCGAAGATCAGGCCGATGCCCGCGCAAGGGCCGTTGATCGCGGCGATAATTGGCTTTGGGCAGGCATAGAGATAGCCGAACCGTCCACGATAAAGCTGCTCGATGCCGTCCTTGGGGGCGGGCGCTTCGGCCTCCGGCGCTTCGCCGCCGCCGGACTGTATACCTTGCAGTCCCTGCATGTCTGCGCCCGCGCAGAAACCGCGCCCTTCGCCGGTGATCACGATGACGCGGACCGCATCATCCTCCCCCGCCGCGCGAACCGCCTGCTCGACCTCGGCCGCCATTTTCGGCGTCCAGGCATTCAGCCTGTCTGGCCGGTTCAGCCTGATCGTGAGAACGCCGTTTTCGGTCGTCGTCTTGATCTCTTTATGCGCGCTCATCTCTTGTCTCCCTTATCATCTTGTTGAGGTGATACCGGGCAGAGAGGCGGCTTCAAGTCAATCACCCATCACTTTCCTGAAACGCTCGGCGCCAATTACCCCGTCCAGAAGGTCCGACTCAAGCGTCTCATCAGGTGGCCCATGCAGGACAGAAACATCGCCAGTCGTTTCAGCGATAACCGCGTGGATCTGCTCAAAGCGCGTCACATTGGCTTCGCGCAGTTTTGCCATCAGGTCAGCGCGGGTGATCTTCGCTTTCAGCATCTGCGTTTCGTCGATTTCCCCGCCCCACATGATCAGGCGCGGACGATTGTCGACAATCGCTTCGACAAAGCTGAACCGCTTGCGCAATTCAGCGACCGCGGCCTGCATGGCGAACAGGATGATCATGGCCGCCATGCCCTGTAGCAGTGGCGGGTCCTTCGCGATGAAGATCGCCGCCAGGATCGACCCGGTTGCAATCGTGATCGCAAAGTCGAATCCGCTCATTTTCGAAAAGCTGCGTAGCCCGAAGATGCGTGTCAGCAGGACGACGGTGGCATACATGCCAAGGCCGCCCAGAAGCACCATGCCCACCGCCGACCAGCTCGTTGTAATCCAGTCCATCATGGCTTGCGCCCTCCCCATCATTGATCCAAACAGAGCGCATGCCTGACACTTCAGTTCCCGCCCCGCTCGCTGGCCTGCGCGTCATTGAGCTTGGCCAGCTCATCGCCGGCCCGTTCTGCGCGCAGCTGCTTGGCGATTTCGGCGCCGAAATCATCAAGGTCGAAGCCCCGGATGCGCCTGACCCGGCCCGCGGCTGGGGCGCGGCCAAGAAGGACGGCCAGAGCCTTTTCTGGCCGATCATTGCGCGCAACAAGAAGTCGCTGACGCTTAACCTTCGCACCTCTGAGGGTCAGGATATCCTGAAGCAGCTCGTGGAGACCGCAGACGTGCTGGTCGAGAACTTCAGGCCCGGCACGCTGGAACGCTGGGGCCTTGGCCCGGACGTCCTGCATGCCCTCAATCCCCGCCTCGTGATCGCCCGTATCTCCGGCTATGGCCAGACAGGCCCCGAAAGCGCCAAGGCTGGTTATGCCAGCGTCGGTGAGGCCAAGGGCGGCCTGCGCTACATGATCGGCGAGCCGGACCGCCTTCCAGCGCGCGCCGGGGTCTCGCTTGGTGACACGATGACGGGGACGTTTGCGGCGCTCGGCACAATGATGGCGCTCTTTTCTCGTGAGAGAACCGGCAAGGGACAGGTCGTCGATGCCGCCATCTATGAGAGCGTCATGGCCTTCATCGAAAGCATCATTCCTGAATACGCCCTCGCCGGCCATACGCGTGAACGCACAGGGCCGATCCTGCCGCGCGTCGCGCCGTCCGGTGTCTATCCATGCGCAGACGGTATGGTCATCATCGGGGCCAATCAGGACACGCTTTTCCGGCGGTTGGCAGAGATGATCGGCGCCGACTGGGCCGATGATCCTCGCTACGCCACCCATGATGCACGCGGCGACAATCAGATTGAGCTCGACGAAAAGATTGCCGCCTGGACCGGGGAACGTACCGTGGCGGATATTTTGAAGCAGTGCGAAACCAATGGTGTCCCCTGTGGCCCGGTCAACACGGCCCGCGACATGCTGGAAGACGCCCACATAAAGGCGCGTGAGGCGATCATTCGCGTTGCCCACCCCATGCTCGGCGAGGTGCCCATGCAGGGTGTCTTCCCGAAGCTTTCTGACACTCCGGGCCGTGTCGATCACGCAGGACCGGCGCTCGGCGCTGACACAACCAGCATCCTCTTTTCCCTCGGCGTTGACGCGTCAGAACAGGCGCGCCTGCGCGAAAAAGGAGTCATCTGATGATGGACCTCAAGCCCCCGCTTCCCGGCTCTGATCAGGACGAAGCGAAAGAGCTGCGGCCGAAGTTCAATTCTGACGGCCTGATCCCGGCGGTGGCGCAGGATAGCGCGACCGGCGAAGTGCTTATGATGGCCTGGATGAACGAAGAGGCGCTTCGCCAGACAATCGAGACAGGCGAAGCGACCTATTTCTCTCGCTCGCGTGGCAAGCTCTGGCGCAAGGGGGAGACGTCCGGCAATACACAGTCCGTCGACGAAATCCTTATCGACTGCGATCAGGACACACTCCTCCTCAAGGTGAGTCAGAAGGGGCCTGCATGTCACACCGACCGGAAATCCTGCTTCTACCGCAAGGTCTCTCCTGATGGGGCGCTATCTTTCGCTGATTTGCCCGTCTAGATTGGCGAAAGGGCTGATCAACGGGGACCTGTATTAATGAAAAACTTGCCACTTGTTTCGCTTGGCGTGCTCGCTCTGGCCATGAGCGCTTGCTCTCCGGCAGAGCCAAACGCCGATGAAACCGCGCTGACTCCGTCACCGGACGGCGAGACGTCCGATGATGCGGGCACTGACGCGGCTACTGGCCAATCGCCTTCCTATGCGATGGCTTCAGAACCTGCCGAAGAGCTTCAGCTGATCAAGCTCGATTGCGGTACCATCTATGTCTCCGATCTCGATATCTTTTCGGTCGAAGGCGACTATGCGGGTCAGACCGACACTTTCACTGACACGTGCTGGCTGGTGCGCCATCCGGACGGCGACCTTCTCTGGGATCTCGGGCTTCCGGGCGAACTGGTCGAGGCCGGTGAGCAGACGCAGGACGTCTTCACCGTATCGCTGGAGAAAACGATTTCCGATCAGCTGATCGGAATGGGCCTCGGCATGTCGGACGTGGAAATGGTTTCCATTTCTCATAGCCATTTTGATCATGTCGGTCAGGCAGGCGATATCGACGCTTCCACCACCTGGCTCGTCAATGAGGCCGAGTACAATTTCATGTTTCCTGAAGCTGGTGCTGAAAGCCAAGCCGAGGGCCAGTCAGAAAGCCAGTTCCCGGCCTTTGAAGGCCTGACGCGGGAGACGGTAGGGGACAATCACGATGTGTTTGGTGATGGTTCTGTGATCATCATGGAAACGCCGGGCCACACGCCGGGCCACGCCTCACTTCTGGTCAACCTGCCGGAGACCGGGCCTGTTTTTCTGACGGGTGATCTCTATCACCGCGAAGAAAGCCGCCAAGGCGCAAGGGTCCCGGCATTCAATACCGATGTCGATGAGACGAGGGCGTCCATTGCAGCATTCGAAGCGCGCGCAGAAGAGCTTGGCGCCCGTGTCATCATCCAGCATGAGCCAGCCGATACGAACGATCTTCCGGATGTGATGCGCTAGTTTTGGCTTTCGCCGGAAGCGTCTATTCGGCGCTTCCGGTATCAAGGCCGAGCAGACCTTTCAGGATCTGCACCTGGCGGTCAAAAGCCGGTGTGCCGGGCGCGACAAGTTCGACATGCCCGCCGGGAACCTCAATATATTCAGCATCGTCACCGGCCGCTGTTGCTTTCGCGGTATAGCCCTGTCCGAGTTGCGGCGGCGCGATCCTGTCGCGCGCGCTGTTCACGATTATCTGACGGACACCAAGCGGCAATAGGGCTGCCGGTGACGTGTCAGAAAAGGCGTCTACACGGCCAGTGGATGAGGGACCCGTCAGCAAGTCCATGATGTCGGAAAGGCAGCCAGCCTCTGTGACGGGCGCGGAGGCTTCGAGGTCGGCGAGGCCACCGATATTCATGACGGCCTCCGTTACGAAGGGCGCGTCTTCGTAAAGAGGGCTTTGCTCAGCAATATTTGGCCGCGCCGCTGCCCAGAGGGCGAGGTGTCCGCCAGCTGAATGGCCGGTCGCCACAACGTTCGATGTATCAAGACCGAGCGCCGGACCCTTATCTTTCAGGGCATCAACGGCGCGGGCCACATCCAAGAAAGTCCCCGGATACCCGCCACCCTCCTCGTCGACGCCGCGATATTCGATGTTCCAGACCGCCATGCCTTCATCGCGAAGAGCATCGGCGGCATAATTCATCAGCGTCCGGTCAGCGATTTCCTTTTGCCAGCAACCGCCATGGATCATCAGGACAGTCGGGAACGGGCTTTCGCCAACTGGTATCCAGACATCGACGATGTCAGTTGCGCCGGGACCTGTCGTGACGGACACATCCGGCTGTGGGAGCGGACGTCCCAGCAGGTCGCTCCACGTCAAGAGTGACTCTTCCGCTACCGCCGTCGCTTCAGTTTCTGCTATAGCGCTGTCCTCATTCAGTTCCGCGACGCTATCAGCTGGATGAGTATCGTCAGCGCAAGCAGCAAGCAGGAGCGCAGCTGCGCAAAGTTGGGATTGAATACGCAAAGGCTTGCTCCAACAGCTGAATCTCCATTGATCTGCCCGCCAAGCCGCGCAATGGCAAGAGAACCGAATGGGCCCATAAGGGTTAATGTCTGATGATCTACAAGTGCCCCTCCAGCCGCGATAGCGCGATTGCCAGCGACCGGCACGACATCCTCGCCCATGCGCGCGAAGCTTTCGATGTGGAAGGCGGCCTGATCTATCTGGTGGGGCATTCGCTTGGCCCGGCCACGCACAATGCGCTCGATGCGCTGCACCAGGCGGCCAAGTATGACTGGCGCCGCGGATTGGTGCGGTCATGGAATAGCGCCGGCTGGTTCACGCTTGCCAAGGCGACAGGGGCGCAGCTTGCCCGCCTGGTCGGCGCGCGCCAGCAGGAAGTCATGATCGCTGACAGTGTCTCTGCGAATATCTTCAAGCTCGCATCTGCGGCGCTCTCGGCGGGTCTGCCAGCATCGGCTACCCTCATCATCGAAGAAGACGAGTTTCCGACAGATCAATACATCGCCGAAGCCCTCTCAACGCTTCAGGACGCTGATTTCCGGCGGGTGGAGGCAGGTCGGGGCATCTCTGCCATGCAGGAAACCGGCGGCGTCCTCATCCGAAGTCTCGTCAACTATCGAAACGCTGAGCGCCGTGACATGGCTGCGGAGGAAAAGCTCGCTCGGAAAGCTGGCGGCCTCATTATCTGGGACCTCAGCCATGCAACAGGCGTGATTGAGGTCGCGCTGAACAAGGCAGGCGCAAGGCTTGCCACAGGGTGCACCTACAAATATCTGAATGGTGGCCCGGGCGCGCCGTCATTCCTTTACGTCCAAAAAGATCTGATCGAGACACTCGAAAGCCCGATGCCAGGCTGGATGGGGCATGCGAGCCCATTCACTTTCGAGCCGGAATACACCCCCGCTGGCGACATTTCGCGCTTTGCCAA
>Ga0208965_1000554_pt1 | contig 17821 bp, 13 predicted proteins | sample AOAMet1_07_M0_10_2_FD_188230 | JGI IMG/M metagenome (GOLD analysis project Ga0208965, IMG submission 188230) | Ammonia-oxidizing marine microbial communities from Monterey Bay, California, USA - CAN11_07_M0_10 (SPAdes) | ecosystem: Environmental > Aquatic > Marine > Intertidal zone | place...
CATTATGTCCTCGTCGCCAAAGTCATTGATCACGACACGCGGGCGTTCGTTTTCGATCTCTTCTTCGGCGATGCTGACATCGCTTTCAGCAAGCTCGATTTCGACTTCTGCAGGCTCGGCCTCTATCTGCTGCGGTTCGACCGGAGCCGCACTGATCGCAGCTTCGCGCGTCGGCTCTTCATAGATGCCAGCATCCGAGTCGATACCTGCTGCGACGACGGAGACGCGGAGCTTGCCTTCAAGCTCAGGGTCGAATGTCGAGCCGAGAATGATGTGCGCATCAGCGTCGACCTGCTTGCGGATCTCGTTCGCTGCTTCGTCGACTTCGAACAGCGTCATGTCATAGCCGCCAGTGATGCTGATCAGAACGCCGCGGGCGCCCTTCATGGAGACATCGTCAAGAAGCGGGTTGTCGATAGCGGCGCGGGCCGCATCAAGGGCGCGGCCTTCGCCTTCGCTCTCGCCCATGCCCATCATCGCGGCGCCCATGCCCTTCATGATCGTGCGCACGTCGGCAAAGTCGAGGTTGATGAGGCCAGGCATGACCATGAGGTCCGTGATACCGCGAACGCCAGAGTACAGAACATCGTCGGCCATGCGGAAGGCGTCCGCAAAAGTCGTCCGCTCATTGGCAACGCGGAAGAGGTTCTGGTTTGGCACGACGATCATCGTGTCGATCGCCTTGCGCATTTCGGTGAGGCCGTCCTCGGCAATGGTCATGCGGCGATTGCCTTCGAAGCTGAAGGGCTTGGTCACCACGCCGACGGTTAGGATGCCGCGCTCATGTGCCGCGCGCGCGATAACAGGGGCGGCGCCTGTGCCGGTCCCGCCGCCAAGGCCCGCAGCGATGAAGACCATGTGCGCGCCTTCGAGGCACTTGCTGATCTCCTCGATGGATTCTTCGGCAGACGCTGCGCCAACTTCTGGCTTCGCGCCTGCACCGAGGCCTGCGGTCGTGTCCGGGCCAAGCTGGATGCGGGTTTCGCATTTGGAGCGTTCGAGTGCCTGGGCATCGGTATTGGCGACGACAAACTCAACGCCTTGCAGGTTCGCCTCGATCATATTGTCGACTGCGTTGCCGCCGGCCCCGCCCACACCGAACACGACGAGCCGCGGCTTGAGTTCTTGAGTCATGAAAAATCCGCCTTTGCCAATCTACCTTAGGAAGGGTCTGTAGGCGCAAACTGCCTGCGTCAGACTAAGAGAGGGTTAAGGGATTCTGCCTCGCTGTTAAAAATTTTCATACAGCCAGCGCAAGAAACCGTTCATTTTACCGCGTTTCGCGGCTCCTGAACCCTGAGTAGACGCATTGCTAGCGGTAGAGACGTCTGCGAAGCCGCGTGATTCGTATGACAGCAGACCTGCTGCGGTCGAAAAGACGGGGCTGGCGTGTGATTCGCCAAGAACATCAGCATCGACTGGCTTGCCGAGGCGGACAGGCTGACCGAGGACGCGGGAAGCAACATCGCGCACCCCCGGAAGCAGGCTACCGCCACCGGTCAGGACAGTACGGCGCGGCATGATCTTGGCCAGTTCGCTCTTGCCGATCAGTTTGGAGGCATACTCAAAGGTTTCTTCGATGCGCGGCGCGATCAGGCTGGTGAGTTCGCCGCGGGTCATGTGATGAGCGGCGAGCCTTCCATCATCACCGAGGCGGGCGACTTCGACCTTTTCAGAAAGTCCAGTGCCAGTCGTGTCGGCATGGCCGTAAATCGTCTTCATGCGCTCTGCGGCGGCGAAAGTCGTCCCGATGCCCTGCGCAAGGTCACCTGTCACCTTGGCGCCGCCTGCAGGTACGACACCGAGCCAGGCAGGCACGCCGTTTACAAACGCGCAAGCGGTGGTCACGCCAGACCCCATATCAATGCAGATCGCACCATTCTCGATTTCATCGTCGATCAGCGTGCCCGCGGCGCTGGCGAGCGCTGACGGGATCAGGCGGTCGACGTTGAGGTGCGCGCGGCCGACGCATTCGACCAGGTTGCGCACGAGCGATTGCGGCGCTGAAACCACGGAGAGGAGGACGGACAGCTTCGTTCCGATCATGCCAACCGGGTCACTGATGCCTTCCTGTTCGTCGAGCTTGTAGAGAACCGGATGGGCGGTGAGGATTTCGCGTTGCTTCGCATCGATCTTTGCAAGGGCCTGGGCGTGAAGTTTCTTGAGATCCTTGGCGGTGACTTCACGGCCGCCAATGTCATTGAGGGCCCCGACGAATTCGCACGCGACCTGCCCGCCAGTTACGCCAAGCGTGACCGAATCGATCCGCTCGCCGGCCTGGCGCTCTGCGTCCTCAACCGCGAGACGGACAGAGCGCTCCAGCGCTTCCATGTCCGTGATCGAGCCGTCCTTGAAGCCGCGGGCCTGCTGGCGCCCGCCACCCAGAAACGCAAATCCGGCCTTCGCTTCTGGATCGAAACGTCCGATCAGGCAAGTGATCTTGGAACTACCGATATCGAGCGAAGCGATCGGCTGGCCGACTTTTGAGGCGCGGGATGGTTTCAAGCGGAGGTCTGCCTTGGCCATGGTCAGCTTTCTGCAGCGGTGCCGGACGCACCCTGTTCGTCGAGAGGTTCAAGAAAAGTGCGCCCGGCGACACGCAGGTCGATCCGCGCGAGCGAGCGTTGTGAAAGGTCAGTCGCGTTTTCGAGCGCGATCAGTTCGTCCGTTGCGCGCTTAACGCTGGCGTCTGCCGGGAGCCGGATCAGCAAGCCGTCGCGGAGTTTGACATCCCAGCGGCGACGGGACACGCGCTCGGCATAGGAGACCCGGTCACGCACAGTATCGGCGCGTGCCAGAAACTGGAGCAGCGCGGGAACACCCTGCGGCGCATCAACGCCAGTCAGCAGGACGAGCTCGCTATAGTCCCTGGCTGAGAGGCCTTCCATGACCTGTCCGGTGCTATCGACAACCTGCTGGCCGTCGCCATCATACCAGATGGCGCTTGCCTTGGCTGGCGAGGCGTTGATCAGGATCTGGTTCGGCCACAGGCGGTAGACATGCGCACTCGTGACCTGGCCCGTCGCGAGGACCTGACGGCGGATTTCATGCGGGTCGGCGCGGAACATGTTGTCGCCCGGGGCGACGCCTGACATCTGCTGGACGAGGCTGGCGCGGCGAACATCACTTCCAAGGCCGGTTATCTGAACGTCTTCCACGGCAAAGCCGAGACCCGTGGCGGCGCTATCGAAGGCATTGCCGACGCCGTCGCTGACCTTGGACATCGATCCGCCCAGCAAGGCCGCGCCCGCAACGATGAGCGCGACGACCATGACGAAGCCGGTCAGAACAGAAGTAAGGTCTGCACGCGCAGGTTCGACAGGCACCGGCGCAGGCGCGCGTTTACGCGGCTGCGGCCGGGTGCGCTGGCCCTGCTTTGGCTGGCCCTTCACCTTCGGCATGAAGCATCCTCGATCATCCAGCTCACAAGCGCTTCGAATGTCATGCCCGTGAAAGCGGCCTGCTCGGGAACGAGAGAGGTCGGTGTCATGCCTGGCTGGGTATTCGTTTCCAGGATCACGAGCCGGTCCTTCTTCTCGTCAAATCGAAAATCGGACCGCGACACCCCCCGGCAACCGAGAGCCTGATGCGCCGTCAGCGCCGCGTCCAGCGCTGCTTGTGTTACAGCGTCCGAAACATCCGCGGGCACCACATGACGCGATCCACCAGCTGCATATTTTGCATCAAAATCGTAAAACTCTCTTAATGTTGTGATCTCTGTCACTGCGAGGGGCCGATCGCCGAGGACGGCCACGGTCAGCTCGCGGCCCGGAATGTATTCTTCGGCCATTAGATTGTCGCCATAGGCCCAGTCATCAGAGGTGAGGAGCTGCGAGGGGCCGTTATTATCCTCGCGCACGAAGACAACGCCAAAGCTGGAGCCTTCATTCACCGGCTTGATCACATAGGGCGGCTTGATCGGATGCGCGCGGGCAGCCTCTTCGCGGCTCACCGCAACGTCTTCAGCGATATCGAGGCCGGCTTGGCTATAGATCGCCTTGGACTTGCGCTTGTCCATCGCGATCGCAGAGGCTGTGACGCCCGAGTGGCTGTATGGGATACCGAGTATTTCGAAGAGACCCTGAACGCAGCCATCTTCGCCCCATGGGCCATGCAGGCCATTAAGGATGACGTCCGGCTTTTCAGCCGCGATCTGGCTCGCAAGATCGCGATTGGCGTCGATACCGACAGCGTCATATCCGGCCGCCTTTGCCGCACGCAGCATCTGCTGGCCAGACGAGAGGGAGACCTCACGCTCGGATGACCAGCCTCCATAGACGACAGCGACGCGTTTCATGCTCTTCTCCAGACTGAACAGGACCCGTTTGGCCCTGTTCGACACAAACATGTAGCAGCCGAGAAATTAAGGCAGTCCTTCCAATTGATCCGGTCGACTGCAGTTGATGTGAATGAACATAGAGGGAGCCGACGCGTTCGATCCGGATGTCAGCAGATGCAGCCAAGCCTCCCGAGCACGAAGAAGAAGAGCATATTACCGAGGAGGAGCGCGAGCAGGCGGCCACGCTAACGCGTCTGAAATCGCGCATTGTCTACGAAATCATTCGACAGGAAGGTCGCTCTGAGCTTTCGCGCCCGCAAAGCTCGATCTGGTGGTCTGGCATCGCCGCGGGGCTAGGTATCTCCATGTCTCTGGCGATGGAGGGGATGCTTCGGGTGGCCCTTCCCGATACAGACTGGCGGCCACTGGTCGAGAATCTGGGCTATTCGGCCGGGTTCCTCATCGTGATGCTGGGAAGGCTGCAGCTCTTCACCGAGAACACTGTGACGGCGGTCCTTCCCACATTGGCAGATCCTTGCCGGCGCACGATCCTCGGCACGACGCGGCTCTGGAGCACAGTGTTTCTTGCCAACATGGTGGGTACATTGTTTGCAGCGGTTTTCTGGTTCTATTCAGGCGCCATCTCACCGGAGGTGGGCGCCGCCGTGCTGGAGCTCAGCCTACATGTTGCCGACTGGGGCGCAGGCGAAACCTTCATGCGCGCCCTGCCAGCAGGTTTCCTGATCGCTGCGCTCGTCTGGATGATGCCAAGTTCGGAGGGCAGCGAGTTCTGGGTCATCCTGTTCTTCACCTACCTCATCGCGCTGGGTGATTTCGCGCACGTTGTGGTCGGGTCTGCCGAGCTGTTCATGGTTGCGCTGGCTGGTGAGCAGGGCATTTTCAAGCTGCTGGGAGTGAACCTGCTGCCCGCGCTGGCTGGCAATATCATAGGCGGCGCCGGCCTCTTTGCGATCCTTGCCTGGGGCCAGGTGCATGAGGAAATGGAAGACTAGCTGGTCTCGCCGGTTGCCCCACCTGCTGCCTGGGCCGGAACCTGTATCCGGCCAATCCGCCGGATTTCCCAGCGAAGGTCGACGCCGGTCACATCCAGCACACGGGCGCGCACCAGTTCGCCCAGCGCCTCAATGTCGGCTGCGGTCGCCTCGCCTGTATTGATCAGGAAGTTACAATGCTTCTCGGAAACCTGCGCCCCGCCGACCCGCAGCCCGCGGCAGCCAGCGGCATCGACCAGCTTCCAGCTTGAGCGCGCATCCGGCGTGCCGGGTGGGTCCGGATTGGCAAAGGTAGACCCGCCGGTCTTGTCCTTGATCGGCTGGGTCTCTGCGCGCCGGGCCTGATGATCCGCGATCTCGGCCTGCAGCGCGTCGGGGTCCCCATCACCAGACCCGGTGAGCAGGATGCCGGTCACGATGACATCTTCCGGAAAGTTCGTGTGGCGGTAGGAGAAATCGATCTTCGGGTCGCCATACTGGGCGATCTCCGCTTCGAACCTGACGCGCTCACCTGACCTTGTGATGCCCTCAATCTGGTTGGCGACGTCTTTCAGCTCCCGGCCATAACAGCCTGCATTGGTGCGCACTGCGCCCCCGATTGAGCCGGGGATGCCAGACAGGAAGGTCAGCCCGGCAATGCCATGCTTTGCCGATGCCTTTGCGACAGCAAGATCAAGAGCGCCCGCGCGCGCGAAAAGAGAATGAGAGCCCGTTGGCTCAATACCGCCCCAATAGCCGCCCATCAGACGGATCGTGACACCCTCTATACCGCCATCGCGGATAATCGAGTTGGACGCCACACCCATGAAGTGAAGAGGCACGTCTTCAGGCAGCGCTTTCAGAAAGTCGGCGAGGTCGTCCTCATCCTTTGGCAGGAAAAGGACATCGGCAGGTCCACCAACCCGGAACCAGGTATAGGGCGCAAGCGGCTGGTCGAAGAGCATCTTGCCACGTACCTCGGGCAGGTGATCGCGCCAGTCTGCCATCTATTCGGCCAGCTTCCCGGCAAGTGCATTTGCGTGGGTCGTGATATCTCCCGCACCGAGACAGACGACGAGATCGCCGGGGCGGGCGATTTCGCGGATCGTGTCCGGCAGGCTGTCGAGCGCATCCATGGGACGCGCGTCTGCGTGGCCATTCTCATTGATCGCGCGGACAAGCGATTCATGGCTGGCGCCCTCAACCGGGTCTTCACCAGCCGCATAGACCGGTGCGATCAGGGCAATGTCAGCATCCTGGAAGCAGCCAGAGAAATCCTTGAAAAGGTCGTGCAGCCGCGAATAGCGATGCGGCTGGGCGACGGCGATGACGCGGTTTTGGCCCTGCATGGCGCGGGCAGCCTTGAGGACCGCCTTAATCTCCACAGGGTGATGACCATAGTCGTCGATAATGCGGATGCCATTCCACTCACCGGCAGGCGTGAAGCGCCGCTTCACCCCGCCGAAATTGGCAAAGCTGTCCCGGATCTGGTCGGGTGTCGCGCCGAGCTCCAGCGCCACGCAGATCGCTGCGAGCGCGTTTGAGACATTGTGATCGCCTGCCATCGGCAGACGCACGCCCTCTATCGACGAGACGCCAATGCCGAGGCGCTCGCGAAGCACGACGTCGAAGGTCACCCCGTCCGGATCAGAGGCGAGATTGGTCGCGCGCACATCGGCCTGGCGGTTGAAGCCATAGGTCAGGATGCGCCGGTCAGAGACACGCGCCACCATGGACGAGACTTCAGGGTGATCGGTGCAGAGGACGCCGAACCCATAGAAGGGGATGTTCTTCACATAGGTGTCGAAGGCATCCCGCAGGGCCTGCATGGAGCCGTAATGCTCCATATGTTCGGGGTCCATATTGGTGACGATCGCTATCGTCGGCCGGAGCTTGGTGAAGGTGCCGTCGCTTTCATCAGCCTCCAGCACGATCCAGTCGCCATTGCCCGCCTTGGCGTTGGAGCCATAGGCGTTGATGATGCCGCCATTGATGACGGTCGGGTCGATCCCAGCGCCATCGAGAAGCGCAGCGACCATGGTCGTCGTTGTCGTCTTGCCGTGCGTGCCCGCAACCGCAACGGTCCATTTGAGGCGGATGATCTCTGCCAGCATGTCGGCGCGGCGAACGACCGGAATACCGGACTCGCGCGCGGCGACAACTTCGAGGTTATCGGACTTGATGGCGGAGGAAATAATGACGGCCCCTGCTCCGATCACATTCTGTGGCTTGTGCCCGATATGGACGGTCGCGCCCTTGGACCGAAGGCGTTCGACATTGGCGCTTTCCTTCACATCAGAGCCCTGAACCTTGTAGCCGAGATTGATCATGATCTCTGCGATACCGGACATGCCAATCCCGCCTATGCCGACAAGATGGGCCGGGCCGAGATCGAATGGCGATGGTTTGTTGGGCATGCTGGATATGACTTCGAAAGGCATGAAAGGAGGTCTCCGCAGTAGCGTGTGGAGACCAGATTAGGCAAGCGCCCGCATGCTGAGATGGCTGTGACGCGGCAATTCAGGGGCAATCGGGTCGGGTTTTACTTGCAAAACGAAATAGTTCGGGAAGGATAGCGGTTCAGGCCGAACCGAAGGTGTTCTCGATGGAAATGCATCTCGCCCAACTCAATATCGGCCGTCTTGTGGCGCCGACCGACGATCCGCGCGTGAAGGACTTCATGGACAATCTCGACTTCGTGAACGGGCTCGGCAGGCGGGTGCCCGGCTTTGTCTGGATGATGGAAGGCTCCGGTGAACCCGGCACCGGAAATACCGAGGTCAAGGTCGGGGGCGACCCGCAACAGGTCTCAAATCTTACCGTGTGGACAGATGTTGAAAGTCTGGAGCAGTTCGTCTGGGGAACCGTGCACAAGAGATTCTATGAGCGCCGGAACGAGTGGTTCGAGGTGATGGGCGACGTGCATTTTGTCATGTGGTGGATACCGGTCCATCACCAGCCTACGCTTGAGGAAGCCCTTGAGCGCCTGGAGAGGCTGCGCGCCAATGGCGACAGCGAAGAGGCTTTTGGCTGGAGCTGGTTGAAACAGGCCAGAATGCACAAGACCCACGCCTGCCGGCCAGCCGCCTAGATTATCGCAGCCTTCTCAGCCAGATTGGCAAGATCCAGCGCGGCGGTGATCGTGCCAGCTTCCCTCGCCCGAGCAGCGCGCGTTTCTAGCTCTTCGCCATTCTCCAGGCGTACTTTGATGAGCTCACCAAGAAGGTTCGGGTAGAGATTGTCCTCGAGGATCACATCGGCGGCATCCACATCGACGAGGGCTTCGGCATTTGCGGCCTGGTGATCATCCATCGCGATCTTGAGCGGGATGAGGATGGACGGGCGCCCAACGGCGGCAATCTCACTGACCGTGCCCGCGCCAGAACGCGCAATGATCAGGTGCGCTGCGGCAAGGCGTTCCGGCATGTCTGCAAAGAAAGGCCGCAACTCATGGCGAAGCCCGACCTCTTCATAGATGGCGCGGACCTCATCCAGCTGTTCCTCGCGGACTTGTTGAACTATGTTGAGGCGCGCGCGAAGCGGCGCTGGCGTGTGGAAGGCAATGGCGAGCGGAATGATCTGGCCAAGGATGCGGGCACCCTGGCTGCCACCCGTGATAAAGATATTGAGGTCGCCGCTGGTCGGCGGGAATGGCGCATCGCGCATCGCCGCAATTGGCGCTCGGACAGGATTGCCGACCGGCTCATGGCGCACACCTGACGGTAGCTTGTCGAGGCGAGGAAAGCCGGACGCGACGAAGGCCGCCTTCGGCGCGAATTGCCGGTTTACCTTGCCGAGCACAGCATTTTGCTCATGAACGATGATCGGCACCTTGCGCCGGTGCGCCGCGCTGAGCGCCGGAAAGGCAGGATAGCCACCGAAACCTGCAACGAGCGCAGGCTTCTTCGACTGCATAAGGCGGCTGGCCCGGCCAATGCCGCGCCAGATCTTCAGGGCTGCCGACGGCAGCGTCCAGAACTTGCGGAAGTTTGGACTGGCGGCGGCAACTTCTTCCTTCCAGTCGGCTGGAAAGCTACCCGCATAAGAAAGACCACGCGCATCGCTTATTAGGCCGACCTGCCAGCCGCGCCCGCGCATTTCTTCCGCAAAGGCTGCGGCCGGGAACATGTGACCGCCCGTACCGCCAGCCGCGATGATAAGAAGGGGTTTGTCAGCCATATCGTTCTCTATTTCCGAGGCTCTGGCGGCGGATCAAGGCGAGCGCGAGGCCCAGCGTCAGCGCAATCCCCAGCATGGAAGAACCGCCATAGGAGATGAAAGGCAGCGTCATCCCCTTTGGCGGGATAAGGCTGACATTCACGGCGATATTAATAGCGGCCTGCAAGGCGAAAAGGGTGAAGAGGCCGGATGCAGCCGCACGTGGATAAGGGTCATGCAGGCGCGATGCGGCGCGAATACCGCGCCAGCAGATATAGCCATAGAGACCGATCACAAGCAGCGCAGCGACATAGCCAAACTCTTCGCCAAGCACGGCGTAGATGAAGTCGGTATGGGCATCCGGCAGGCTGGATTTCACCGTCCCCTCGCCCGGCCCAGCCCCGAGAAGGCCGCCGCGGGAGATCGCTTCGGACGCCTTGTCGATCTGGTAGGTGTCATAGTCTGAAGGGTTGATGAAGCTGTTCACCCGGTAGCGCACGTGCGGAAGCAGCGCGTAAAGCGCACCGCTAAGTGTCACGCCGCCAGCAAAGAAGGCCGCCGCCCAGCGCCAGGGCAGGCCAGATACGAAGAAGGTCGCGATGAAGGCCGCGGTAATCAGCGCTGACTGACCAACATCCGGCTGAAGCAGCAAGAGGCCAAGAACCACAACGTAGAAAACAAGCGCGACAACCGCCCATGGCCCGTCCGGAAAAAGGCGCCGCTGCGCGAGGAGCCAGCCGATCAACACGATCAGGACCGGCTTCACAAATTCCGATGGCTGGAGCGTGAAGCCACCAATGCTGACCCAGCGCTCTGCGCCTTTCGCCTCATGGCCGATCAGCATGATGGCCGCCAGAAGAACCAGAGACGCAGCAAACGCCAATGCGGAAAGCCGGCGCACCCATACGCGCGTCAGCATGCTTGAGCCGATCAGGACGGCAGAAGCACCGGCTGCATAGACGCAGTGGCGTTTGACGAAGTGGTACGGATCCGAGAAACCAAGGCGCTCAGCTGCTGGCGGTCCAGCCGCGAGTGACAGCATCAGGCCAAGGCCTAGAAGCGTGAAAGACGCCGCCATGATGCGCCAGTCCACGCTGAGGCGCCATTCTGTGATGATCGAACGCTCGGAGCGCGGGACGATCACCGTGCTACCGACCGAAACCGTCATGCCGATTCTCGCATCACCGGCCGGAGGGCATCTCCTCCAAGCGCTTCAACAGCTTCACGAAAGGCATCCCCGCGCGCCTCGAAGTCCTTGAACTGATCAAAGCTGGCGCAGGCAGGTGACAGAAGCACGATCGGGTTTTCCTCGCCCGACGCCTTTGCGTCCTCGAGTGCGCGCGCGACCGCCTTGTCCAGCGTGCCACAGCTTTCATGAGGTGCCTTGCCATCAAGCGTGCGCGCAAAGTCGTCAGCGGATTCACCAACGAGATAGGCTTTCGCGACACGGCCCATGAGCGGCATTAGTGGCTCGATACCGCCTGCCTTTGGCTGGCCGCCGGCGATCCAGTAGACACGCGGATAGGCACGGAGCGCCTGTTCTGCCGCTTGCGCATTGGTTGCCTTGGAGTCGTTGACGAAGCGCACGCCATCGATCTCTCCGACCTGCTCCATCCGGTGAGCAAGGCCCGGGAAGGTCAGGATAGCGGCAAAGATCCGCCCGGGATCAAGACCAAGTGCACGGCAAGCGGCATAGGCCGCGGCCGCGTTCTGCCAGTTATGGCGACCAGGAAGCGTTTCTGAATCCCCGAGGTCACCGACACGGACCGCATTATTCGCGAGACTGTCGAACAGTTTGCCATCAATTGCGCTGACGCCGCGTCCCAGCGCAAATTCCGATGAAATCCGCGCCAGGCGCATCTCGCCGCTCTGGGCGAGCCCCATTGCGATCGCTTGCGCATAGTTATCATCGAAGCCGATAATCGCGGTATCGCCAGCGCCCTGGTTACGGAAAATACGCTTCTTGGCGGCCACATAGCCGTCCATGCCACCATGCCGATCAAGATGGTCCGGTGACATATTGAGCAGCACCGACACGTCGCAACGCAGGCTCTTGGTCAGGTCAAGCTGATAGGATGACAGCTCAAGAACATAATAACCGTTCGCCGACAGGGCCGGCAGATCGAGAACGCCGGTCCCGATATTGCCGCCAACATGAACGTCGAGACCGCACTCTTTGAGGATGTGGCCAATGAGCGCCGTCGTCGTGGATTTTCCGTTCGTGCCCGTAATGCCGATGATCTTTGGACGCCCGCGTTCCGGCAGCGACTGAACCGCTCGCGCGAAAAGCTCCATATCGCCAACGACCGGCACATTCGTCATCTGCGCAAGGCGCACGAGACGGTGTGGCTGCGGGTGTGTCAGCGGTATTCCAGGCGACAGGACGAGAGCAGCGAAGTTCTGCCAGTCGCGCTTGTTGAGGTCCGAGACCGGGATGCCTTCAGCCTCGGCTTTTGCACGCGATGCCTCATTGTCATCCCATGCATGAACCTTTGCCTTACCGGCCTTCAGAGCGCGCGCAGCCGCAAGGCCAGTCCGGCCAAGGCCGTACACCGCAACGTCTCTTCCAGCATATTCGGTAATCGGGATCATAAGGGTGCGGGCTACCTCAGCTTCAGCGTGGCGAGGCCCGCAAGGGCGAAGAGGACAGAGAGGATCCAGAAGCGGACGACGACCTTGGTCTCAGGCCAGTTCTCTTTCTGGAAGTGATGGTGCAACGGCGCCATCAGGAAGACACGCTTGCCAGTGCCGGTCAGCCGCTTGGTGATCTTGAACCAGCCAACCTGGATCATCACCGACAGCGCTTCGATAACGAAAAGACCGCCAATAATTGCCAGCGCGAACTCATGTTTCACCGCAACCGCGACCACCCCGATCAGGCCGCCGAGCCCAAGCGAACCGGTGTCTCCCATGAAGACGGTCGCCGGAAAGGCGTTGAACCAGAGAAAGCCCATGCCTGCGCCAATCATGGCGCCCAGCAGGACGCTCATCTCACCCGCGCCGGGCGTGAACTGAATGCCGAGATAGTCAGCAAAGATGATGTTGCCGGTGAGGTAGGCGATCAGGGCGTAAGAGCCGCCCGCAAAGATCACGGGCACGATGGCCAGGCCATCGAGACCGTCAGTGAAGTTCACCGCATTGGCAGAGCCGACAACGACCACCATCGCGAAGACGATGAAGAAGCCGCCGAGCGGGATGAAATAGTCATTGACGAATGGCACGGCGACGCCGCCAGAGAAGCTCTGATCGTTTGGCTCCAGCGAGGTCGGCGGAGCGAGCGCGGCAATGAACTCAGCAAGACCGTTCAGCGGGCCCCATTCAGCATGTCCAAGCGGTGTGTTGGCGCCGTGCAGCCCCATGATGAAGGCACCGGCGAGCGCGGCGACGATAAACTCCACCATCAGGCGGACCTGCGCGGACACGCCTGCATCGGTCTGCTTGGTGACCTTCGCATAGTCATCAAGGAAGCCGAGGAAAGCGAAGGCGACCGTCACGAAAAGAACGGTCCAGATGTAGGGATTGCTGAGATCAGCCCAGAGAAGCGTCGCGACCAATAGGCCGATCCAGATCAGGAAGCCGCCCATGGTTGGCGTACCGCGCTTTTCGAGCTGGGCCTGAAGCGAAAGGTCGCGGATCGGCTGACCCTTGCCCTGACGCTGGCGCAGCTGGCTGATGACCCAGTCCCCGGTGAGCACCGAAAACAGGAAAGCGGTAACGATCGCGCCGCCCGTGCGGAACGTCGTGTAGTTGAAAAGACGAAAGAACCCGTCGTCTGCGGCCAGCAGCTCATACAGCATCGCGACCCCCTGCAGCCCCGTCAGAGCCGCTATCCATCACCTGCTCGTCCGCGGTCTTGCTCCACTGGCGCAACCTGTCTGCGAGCCTCCCCATCCCGGAGGCATTCGAGCCTTTAATCAAGAGGATATCACCGTCCCGCAGAGAGTTTTTCACCAGCTCGTCGAGACCGTCAGCCTTCTCTGCCCAGTGCGATTCTATCTGTGATTCGATGCTTGCCTGCAGGGGCAGCATTCCCCGGCCCGCGAGGAAAGCGGCGACGGCGCCGCTATCAATCAAAGGTTTAGAAAGCGCGCTGTGCTCTTTTTGCGACGTTTCGCCGACTTCAAGCATTTCACCTAGTGCAACGAGATGCCGACCGCCTTCTCTTGAGGCAAAGCTGGAAAGAGCCGCACGCATGGATTCCGGGTTGGCATTGTAGGCATCATCCACGAGGACGAATTCGCCGCCACCCGGCAGTTTGAGCCGTTCGGCCGTGCCCCGGCCAGCAGGCGGCGAATAGCCGGACAGGTCCAGCGCAGCCTTGTAGAGATCAATCGAGCTGTTCAGGCCGACAGCCAGCAAGGCGCAGGCGACATTGTCAGCCCAGTGCTCACCAACCGCATGGATTTCGACATCCAGCTTGCAGGTCAGCGTGTCGAGCGCGATGTGGCTCATGCCCCCCACGCTGCCGTAGGACTCGACCCACGACCATCCATCGCGATTGCTGATCCAGTCGAGGTCTGCGCTCGCGCCACCCCGGCCAAACAGCGCGATCGCGGCATTCGGTTTCAACTCACGGACCCGCTCGACCAGAACGGGCAACAGCTTGTCGCCGGCAGGCAGCACCACGACACCGTCCGATTCTATAAGGCCTGCGGCGATATCGGACTTTTCGCGCGCGACGCCTTCGATAGACCCAAGGCCCTCAAGGTGCGCTGGCGCGATCTTGGTGATGACGCTGACATGGGGCGCGACCATTTTCGACCGGGGGGCGATCTCGCCCGGTGTCGACATGCCGATTTCGAAGACTGCGTATTCTGTGTCAGCTGGCATCCGCGCCAGCGTCAACGGCACACCCCAGTGATTATTGAAGCTCTTGACCGACCAGTGCGCCTTGCCTGCGCCCCGGTGGATGCGCGCGATCATTTCCTTGACGCTGGTCTTGCCGACAGAGCCGGTCACAGCGATCCGCACGGCATCCTTTGCCCGCTCTCGCGCATAGTGACCGAGCGCTTCCAGCGCCGCCATGACGTCATCGACGATGATAAGCGGCCCCGGAGCGCCTTTGACCTCACGGCTGACCAGCGCGGCACTTGCCCCTACCCCGAAGGCCGCCGGGACGAAGTCGTGCCCGTCGCGAACATCCTTGAGAGCGATGAAGAGGTCGCCCTTCTCAAGCGAGCGCGTATCGATAGACACGCCCTTCGCCTCGAAGGCGCCCGTTACGCGTCCGCCGGTTGCCTCGGCAATCTCATCAGATGTCCAGAGCGGGCGTCCCATCACTTGCGCGCCTCCAGCGCCGCAAGTGCGGTGTCCTGATCGGAGAAGGGAAGCACCTTGTCGCCAATAATCTGGCCGGTTTCATGGCCCTTGCCCGCGATGAGAAGCGTGTCACCTGCCTGAAGCTGCGCGACGGCATACTGGATGGCTTCGCCGCGATCAGCGATTTCCAGCGCGCCTTTGGCACCGGCGAGGACCGACTTACGGATCTCCGTTGGATCTTCAGAGCGCGGATTATCATCGGTGACGATGACGACATCTGCCTGCTTCACAGCCACTTCGCCCATGATCGGGCGCTTCTTGCGGTCACGGTCGCCGCCGCAGCCGAAGATTACGAACAGACGCCCAGCCGTGTGTGGGCGCGCGGCACGGATCAGCGTATCGAGACCGTCCGGCGTGTGCGCATAGTCGACGAAGACGCCTGCTCCGTCAGAGGTTTCACCTACAAATTCGAGACGGCCTTTGACCGGCTTCAAAGCGGACAGGCCCTTTTTCACATTTGCAAGGCTCGCGCCCAGCGACAGCGCAAGCCCTGCAGCCGTCAGAGCATTGAGCGCCTGGAACTCACCAATCAGCGGAAGCTCGACTTCGGTCTCCTCACCATGCCATTTAAGGAAAAGCGTCTGGCCCGTCGCTTTTGGCATGAGCTCGGCAATTTTGAGATCATCACCGCGCCAGCCCACAGAAAGCGGCTTCAGGCCGCGCGCCTTCGCGCCTGCCTCGAAGGCGCCGCGCTCCGGACTGTCTGCATTGATGACGACTGGCGCGCCCGCTGGCAGCAGATCAGAGAAGAGCCGCATCTTCGCCGCGCGGTACTCATCCATGTCCGAATGGTAGTCGAGATGATCCTGTGTCAGGTTCGTGAACGCGCCCGCCGCAAGCTTCACAGCATCCAGCCGGTACTGGACCAGACCGTGGGAGGACGCTTCCATGGCGCAATGCGTCACGCCCTCATCTGCGAGCTTTGCCAGCGTCGCATGGATCGCCACCGGGTCGGGCGTGGTGTGCCCGAGATCAATATGCCCGTTCGGGCCGATCGCGCCGAGCGTTCCCATAGAGGCCGCCGTAATCCCGGCGCTCTCCCAGATCTGGCGCAGGAAATCGACGGTGGAGCTTTTGCCATTCGTGCCTGTGACTGCGACGACATGCTGGGGCTGGCGCGCATAGAACGCCGCCGACGCGGTCGCCAAAGCAAGGCGCGGCTCGTCCACCTCAATGGCGACGGCGTTCCCGACGTCTGGCAGGTCATGTCCGATGATCGCAACGGCGCCCTTTTCTAGCGCCTGCGGGATGAACTGGCGGCCATCTGCGGCGACGCCCTTCAGGGCGGCAAAGACGAAGCCTGGCGCAACCTTGCGGCTATCAGCCGTCAGCCCGCTGACCTCGACGGTCGCGGGCAGGTTCTTTCCGGGAAACAGGGCGGCAAGATTCACAGCGTACTCCTTCTCTCTGCGACGGAGCGAACGAGCGGGCTTTCATACGGACCGTAATCATCGAAGCTCGGCTCGACGCCAAGTGAAGGGGCGATCCGGTTGATAACCCGCCCAGCCGTTGGCGCCGCATTCCAGGCTGCCGTACGTCCGCGCCCGACACCCGCCTTTGGAGAGTCAAGCACGATCAATACGACATATTCAGGACTGTCAGCGGGAAACACTGAAGCAAAAGAGGCGATATTCGCATTTCGCGCATAGCCGCCTGCCACGGGCTTTTCCGCCGTTCCCGTCTTACCCGCCACGCGATAGCCAGCAACTTCGGCCTGTGCGCCCGTACCATCGACCACAGCTTCGCGGAGCATCTGTGTGGTCAGGGATGCTGTGGGCGCAGAGATGACACGGCGCACTTCGCGTTCAGTATTCCGGTTGGCAAGAATGGTCGGCTCGACCACTTCGCCATTATTGGCGAACATCGAAAATGCGCCCGCAAACGCTATCGGGGAGACCGCGATACCGTGTCCGTAGCTGACCGTTGCGGCGTGAATGTCATCGAAGCGCGATGGAAGGATCGGATCAGCGCTTCCAGCAAGCTCTACGGGAGAGCGTTCAAACAGGCCGAGATTTTCCAGAATGTCCTGCTGGCGGCGCGCGCCCAGCATCAACGCGACTTTTACGGTGCCGATATTCGAGCTCTCGGACACGATCTTCGCTGGAGAAATGGGCCCCGGAATGCGGTGCGTATCGCTGATCCTGCGTCCAGCGATCACGATTGGTTCTTCAACATCGAAATTGTCTGATGGCCGGATCGCACCGGTATCTATGCCGGCCGCGATCGTAATTGGCTTGAAGACCGAACCAAGCTCAAAAACAGAATTGACAGCGTGATTGGTGCGCGCCGGATCATCACTGGCCAGTGTGTGCGCGCGGTTCGGGTCGATGGGCGGCCAGCTTGCAAGGCCGAGCACTTCGCCGTTGCGCGCATTCAGCACGACTCCCGCGCCGCCCTCGATCTCGTATTCAGTCGCGGCGGTTGAAAGCTCGGATTCGAGCATGTGCTGAACGCTGGAATCAATCGTAAGGCGTAGCGGCTGCCCGCCATCCGCAAGCTCTGCATCGAGGGCATATTCGACGCCGGCGAGCCCCTGCCCGTCCGTACCAGCATAGCCAAGCACATGACCTGCCAGAGTCTTGCGCGGATAGACCCGGCGGCTCTCTTCTCGGAAGCCAAGACCTTCAAGATTGAGGTCGAAGACGGCCTTGTGCTGGCGAGGCGTGAGGCCGCGTTTGATCCAGACGAATGCACGTTCATTGTCGGAGAGGCGGCGCTTCAGCGTATCGACGTCCAGCTCCGGGAAAACACTGACCAGACCGGCGGCGACGACTTCCGGCTCCCATATGGCGCGGGGGTCGGCAAACAGGGAATAGACATTCACCGAGGTCGCCAGCAGCACACCGTTGCGATCCACGATGTCGGCGCGGCGGGCAGGCTCTTCAAAAACGGTAGAGACACCCTCCTGGCCGGACGGCCCGGCGAGCGCGACAAAACCGGCTTTCATCGTCACGGCCAGAAAGCCGACGCACAGCGCCAGGGAGACGAGGCGAGCACGAAGGGCAGAACCTTCCACGTCACTGGCGGCAAGGCGATCAGTCATGACGCACTCCCTGCGAACCGCCTTCAGCAA
>Ga0208965_1000556_pt1 | contig 17781 bp, 5 predicted proteins | sample AOAMet1_07_M0_10_2_FD_188230 | JGI IMG/M metagenome (GOLD analysis project Ga0208965, IMG submission 188230) | Ammonia-oxidizing marine microbial communities from Monterey Bay, California, USA - CAN11_07_M0_10 (SPAdes) | ecosystem: Environmental > Aquatic > Marine > Intertidal zone | place...
TCAGGTCACGGCCCTTGCAACAAAGAACGCCTCGACGCCCGTCGCAAAGCATGGGACGATGGCGCTTGGGTCCGCGAAGCAGCGGTTGCCCATGCCGAGAAACGCGCATCACGCAAGGCCGCATCGAACACGGCAGCCGCCTAAATCCAAGGACGTGGAAAAGCAACACTGGCCCCTCTGGGAAATCTTCATTCGGAGCCGCCAAGGCCTCTCCCACCGCCACGTGGGCAGCCTGCATGCCGCCGATGCTGAAATGGCCATCGAGAACGCCAGAGACGTTTACACCCGTCGGCAAGAGGGCGTAAGCATCTGGGCGGTCCCTGCCTCCGAAATCACGGCATCCTCCCCAGACGAAAAAGACGTCTTGTTCGACCCCGCGGACGACAAGGTGTACCGCCACCCCACTTTTTACGACCTCCCCGACGAGGTCAAAAACATGTGAGCGCCCCATGAACGCGCGCTTTGAATACCTCCTGCGTCTTGGAGACGATGCCCTTTTGCTGGGCCAACAACTCGGACTTTGGACCGGACACGGCCCTGTACTCGAGGAAGATATTGCCCTGACCAACATTGGTTTGGACCAAATTGGTCAAGCCAGAGCTTGGCTGAGCTTTGCTGGAAAGGCAGAAAACAAAGGGCGCGACGAAGACCGTCTCGCCTTTCACCGCAGTCAAGATGGGTTCCGCAACGCCCTTCTGTGCGAAAGGCCGAATGGTCACTTCGGCGACACCTTGGTGCGCCAATTTCTCTTTGACGCCTATGCTGTTCCACTCCACGCCGCCCTTGCTCAATCCAAGGACGCAGAAATAGCCGCTGTTGCAAGGAAAAGCGCCAAGGAAAGCGCCTACCATTTGCGCCACAGCAGCGCTTGGCTCATTCGCTTGGGCGACGGCACCGAGGAAAGCCACGAAAAAGTACAGGCCAGCCTCGACCTCATGTTGCCCTTTGCAGGAGACCTCTTTTACTCTGACGAAATCACAGCAACAGCAGAAGAAGAAGGATGGGGTGTAGATCCCAGTCACTTGCGCTCCTCCTGGGAAACCACACTGACGGACACCTTGGCCGAAGCGCAATTGCGGCGTCCAGATCCAGTGCCGGAACAAATCGGGGGCCGGCAAGGCCGGCACACGGAGCAGCTCTCTTTCCTATTGGCAGAAATGCAGGTTCTGCCCAGAACCTACCCCGACGCCAAATGGTGATGCGCAGCGCTGACGATTGGCTTGCACTGCTCCAAGATGTACCGGATCCTGAAATTCCGGTGCTCAACATCGTAGAAATGGGCATTGTCCGCAACGTCGTTGCGCACAGTGACGGAGTCCAAGTGAACATCACTCCAACCTACATGGGGTGCCCTGCCATGGACGCCATCGCCGATGACATCCGCGAGAAACTAACGCCCTTGGCAACAGAGGAAGGCCGAAAACTCGAAGTAGGGCTCGTTTATGCTCCCGCTTGGACCACGGATTGGCTCTCTGAAAGCGCCAAAACCAAGCTGGAGATCTACGGCATTGCGCCTCCTGGGAAAACAACAGACAAACGCGCGCTCAATGGACAAGCGCCCAGCGTTCGCTGCCCCAAGTGCAAAAGCACACAAACGGAATTGATCAGCCTATTTGGCTCCACCGCGTGCAAAGCCCACTATCGGTGCACGGACTGCGCAGAGCCATTCGACCACTTCAAGTGCATCTGAACCAAGGATTCTTGAGCCGGCACCGACGTGTAGGATAACGCCTACAAAGTGGCCGTGGTTCGCTTGGCCCCTCAAGCTATTTTTAGATGTGCGCAAAATGGTCTTCATCCTCATTCTTTTGGCATCCAATACCACTTGGGGCCAAGTGGCATATCCATTTAATCCAGACAGTGACGGAAACACCCTCATCGGAGCTGGAGACCTCCTCTCTACCCTGTCCGCTTTTGGCAGCGCTTTCCAGCCCAACGCCATCACCTTGGACAGCATACCGTTGGAGTTGGTGTTGACCAACCTCATCGAACAGGTCAGTCAACTGCAAGCCCAAATACTGGAATTGGAAGCCACGGCCATGACTGCAGACTCAGTATTCACGCTGAGCTTAGAAAAACAGTTTCCCGGTCTGGATTTGTCCGGCGCTGAATTGCTCGACGCCGACCTCTCTCGGGCAGACTTCTCGGGCAGCAACCTGAGCAACAGCAACCTCACTGACTCTGATTTGGTTTTGGCCAACCTTCACCAAGGCAATTTGACCAACACCAATTTGACCAATACCGATTTGTATCAAGTGAACTTGACGGAAGCGAACTTGAGCAATGCCAACTTTTACCAAGCTTTCCTAGGGGCCGCAGACTTGACAGGTGCGACCATAGAAGGTGCCAATTTCCAAAGCACGTACCTCACTGGAGCCACAATGTCCTGTCTTGTAGGCTGCCCGACCAACCTTCCCGGTTCTTATGTATGCATACCCGATCAAGGATGCAGCGAGTCTGGCCGATTCAAAATCCAAGAGGATTGACTGGTGCCGAAGCGCCATGAAAGCCACAAAAAGGCAATCCTGACTGCTCAAATACAACCATTGCATTTGAGCAGTCAGGATTACAATCTGGCCAGTGCCTTTAGACTCAGAAACCAGCGTTTAGCAGCGGAAGGCCCCACTGTCCTCCATCTCCGATGACTTGCATGAGGTAGGTGCCCGCTGCATCGGGGCGTGCAATCCGATAAACATACCCTTCTTCGGCCTGGACTTGACCAGACCAGACTGCGCGGCCCGCAGCATCTGTCATGCGCAACTGGGTCGCTCCCAGATCTCGTCCAAATACAAACGTCCAGTGGGTAGCGTCCTCTCGCACTGTGACAGGCGCTTCCAAAACACGTGCCTCATTCCAGTTGACCACCAAGAAAGGAAGTTCAACAATGTCAGCGCAGGTGCCATTCCAAGCTTCGAGCTCCACAACATGGCCTCCAACGGCATCAACCGGATAAAACAAGGGCTCATCTTCTCCCACAATCTCACCGTCGACCAGCCAACGGTAGGTCTCCTCACCCAGACAGGTTGAAAGGGCCTCCAGAGCGGTGCCCCCCACAGGGTCCATGACCACCATGGCGTCATAATCGGCTTCTGCTAAAACTGCAGAAGGGTCATAAAGGTCGAGAACCACGGTCTCCTCGAGGCACAAGTGCTCCACTTCAAGGGCATAAGTTCCGGGCTCCAATCCACTCAGAGCGACCTCGCCCCCTTCCTCAACATTGGACCAGACCTCTTCATTGCCAAGACGCAAAGACGAAACGAAATCGCCATGGCCATACAATTCGAAATCGAGAGAGACGTCGCCTTCGTTGCAAGCAGGCACCTCCCAATCGAGACCGAGAAGCTCTGGCTGCTCGCCAGGCATGACCGTGAAGTTGCGGCGCTCAGTCCCGCAGAGCATACCTGGCCCGGCCACCACCAAACCGTATTGGCCAGGCGCGAGGTCTTCGAAAGAGGCAGAACCCGTCGCTCCAATGATTTGATCGAGCACATTGTCACCTCCATCGGTCAACAGCACATTGCTCGGCTCATCGCCCAAGGCCACCTGAACACGGCCATTGTTCAATTCCGGACAGCTTGGAGGGCGCGCAGCTACTGCAGCACTGGGCACCACTTGCACCACAAATCGTCCCGGCGCAGCCTCGTGCTCTGGGAGGGTGAACGTCATTTCGTCACCTACCCGAGACACCATGACTTCACCGGTTTCAGTATCGGTCACCGTCACGCACACTTCTGCTCCTTCGGTAAACCCAACCACACGCATGGTCGTCTCCACATTGGCCTTGGATTTTACGTACAAATCCATGGTGGCATGGGTTGGGATGGCCTTTGCACTGCAACGCCAATCGCCGCTCTGAACCGCGATTTTTCCTGCGTAAGAACCCGCACCACTCCTGTAGCTCAGGTCGTGACCAGACACGTACTCCAGTGCACCTTGCTCGCCAATGCGCATCACCACCTTACCCGTGCCAAACTCATTCTCCAGCTCAACAACAAATTGGGCCTCAAAGTCTCCCGCGTTATCGCTGCGGATAAAAGCCTCATCTCCTCCCAATACTTCAATCGCAGAGCTGGGAATGCTGAGCGTTCCCGTCGTGTCCGTCTGGTGGTTCATTCGAACCCAGAAGCCCTGGCCTGGCAAAATGTACTGAGGAGCAGTGTTCAACTCTTGCGTCGACTCTGAATACAGCTTGAACGACCTGGCTTGCGTATCAAATACCAAGTATTGGTCCTCCACGGTACTCCCATTGGAACCATAATCCGCAATTTCATCCCAGTCGAGTTTCGCCTGGAACGGATTGTATACGAGGTTCCATCCATTGTAGCTGCTGGAAGGAGTCCGGGTAACCGGAAGGTTGACAACCCCACTCGTGGTATGGTTGCGCAATGCGCCTGTGCTGTGCAAAGTGGGGTTCTGAGAACCATAAATAAAGAGGAAAGCTCCTCCGAGCGTATCCATAGGAGTATCCTGGGTGGAAGGGTATTCAAAAGCCCCTTTCTTTTCACTCCAGAACTGAACAGTCGATGTAGAACTGGGGTAATCTGAACCCGGTACACCGCTGTAATAAAAGTCAGTAGCAGCATCAAAGTCTCCAATGGTTGCGCCCACCAATGGACTTCCAAAAAGGGTGTAACCCCAGTTGGTGGTCCCATCTCCATCCGGCGCAATGAAACGCTTAACTACAGCACTGACCGGCTGCTGAGACCCCGTGCTGTTGTCCTCCAAGCTGGCACCATCGGCAATCAAATCGAGCATGCCCGTTCCATTGACATCGGAGGAGAAAGTGAGCAAGTTGCCGTCCATTTCCACCACACCTTGGTCAATGTCCAATACCCCCGTAATTCTAGCATCTGCTCCAAAGGTGACACCCGCACTTTGGATGCGGAGCGTATCAAACCGAACGTCGAGGCCCGTAACTGTCTGAGCAGAGGTTCCCGTCAATTCGATCTTTCCGGAAATCATACTGCCATCGTCAATGGTCAGGTCGCCTTTGACCCGGAGCACCGCTCCTTCCGTCAATGCCAACTGACCTCCAGTACCAAACGTGAAGTCATGAAGCTCCACATCGGTTACACCAGATCCAAGCTGCATCTCTCCTTTCACAACCAAACTTCCTGTACCAGATACCGTTCCTCCTTTGTGAAGGACGTCTCCATCTACAGTCAACGTCAATCCTTCTGGAATCACCACTTCTGCGCCGGACTCCAAGGTCAGGCCCCCCAAGGTGTATCCCCCCGATGGCACAGTGATTTTGGTATTGGCCGAAATCACCGCATGGCGTGTTCCACTTTCCGTCACCGCATGAATGTCGATGTATTGGGACGCTGAATTGCAGGTATAACCAGCCTCACTGCATGGCTTGCCGCCCCATATGATCTCGTTCAGCAAACCGTCTTTGCGGCTGTATACCGTTGTCCAATCATACTCACAAGAACCGTCATCGCTCAAGGCCACAAGACCATCGGCAGGTGATGCATCATAATTGCTCGCGTCTGCATCAGTGCACCCACGCTTCAATCCAAAAACACCCACCTCGTCAAAAGCATACGATGCAATGTTGTTTGATCCAGAAGTGTTGTTTTCCACTTCCACTTGCATTTTCAGCGAGCCAGAGGCAGCATTGACCTTTTCATTGAAGGTCGACACTGCACTCGAGGCTCCTGAGATTTCGGCCAACAAGGGAGACTGCAAAGTGGAACCATCGCACCAACCCATGCGGGCATAGTCCGAGGCCGACTGGTTGCCGAGACCCAGCAATTCGCCTGCCACGTAAACACTGTCAAAGTCAGCGACATCAATGATCCGGGTGGACCAACGGATGTAATCACCGTTGGTATTGAAAGCCCGCATTACGGTGTCAGCGGACACCTCATTGGTCGCGAAATAGAAAGGAGAAGGGTTCAATGCTGACCCTGTGCCCACACTGGCATTTTCAAAGTCAAAGGTCCACTCTGTCTCGAGGGCTGCATTGTCCTCATTCTGAATGCCGTCACTATCGAGGTCCAGCGAGCCATCATATCCATAATCAAGTCCTCCTTGGGCTTCGCCGTTGGAAGCAAAATTCTCGAGGTACACCGTCTGCAAGGAAAAGCCCTCACACGAGCAGGTTCCATCGCCAGCATTTTCATAACGATCAGAAAAATTCGCAGCATTTCCATCGTCGCATGCATCTCCGATGTATTTGCATTTGGTGACATCGGAAACGATGGCCAAAGCACTGTATGAACAAGCACGTTCATCGGTACAACCGATGTCCTGACAATCGCCGTTGACATCCTTTCCGGTTTGGCAATACGATCCGAAAACGGAAATCTCCTCGAATTGAAGGTTGGCTTGCCACATGGCATAGCCTTTTACGACAAGGCTCAAGGAATGGACAGCTGAAGAGACTATGGTCTCGTCGAAGGACGTGAACTCTCCTTGAACGTGAAGCACCTCGCGTTGGACGCCATCCTCCAAGAGGTAGAAGACCATGCCCCCGGTAACATCATCCTCCTCAAAGTCAGTGGTCTCGCTTCCTTTCAAGCGCACCTTGGGCGATGAGATGTGACCCACGTCAAAAGTCCGTGTCATCAGCGTCACCGTTGTGGTGTCAGAAGTGCCTGTTCCTGTGCGGTTTAACGCCAAATATTGGTCCGGTCCGTCAGCGCGGACTGTGATGTTTCCTTTTTGATTCTCACCCAACAAAACCCAACCGGCTTCGCCTGCACCCAGTTCTCCTGCAACGTATGCCTCTCCCGCTTCATTGTTGGTGTCTGTCCCACTGTAAACCCCCAATCCGGAGCCCACAGCGTGGGAGGAAAAATCCTCATTCATCAACATGATTTCTGAATCAATTGGATCACAAATCCCATCCCCATCAAGGTCGATGCAAGCATCCGAGGCATCGTCTACACCGTCCATGTCAATGTCGGTGTAATCGGAAGTGCCTGTGATGGAGATCTCGTCCAAATAAACGGCATCGAAATAACCTGCATTTCTGACCATGATCAACACTTGAAGGCTTGTCGAAGCCGAACAGGATTCGTTTGAAATTGCCAATGACTCAAAATCATTGCCCAATTGTGATGAAATCAGGCGTTCTACACCGTCTTCGTAAACGTAGATGTACACTTCATCGGTGCCTGTAAAAGAGCCCGCCTCTGTCATCGCCAGGTTCAACTTTAGGGAAGAGTATCCTGCGGTGCTTACCGTTTGGGACACCCAAGAACAGGTGACTTCAGCATTGAACCAGGCCAATTTTCCTTCCGAATTGTTGGGCGGTGTCGGTCCACTCACTCCCCAAGAAGGGCGGTCAGCACTTCCAGATTCGAACACCATTTGAGTGTTGAGCACACCTGAATTGTCGGAAAATGATTCCGAGAACAGCGTCACTTGGGCACTGGCCCATGAGAACGGGAGCAGCAAAAGGGCAAGCAGAAGATAGGAGGCTTTCATCTTGAGAAAAAGTGAATTCGTCTACAAATATATGAATTCGTAGGCTAAATATCAAGTTCGGTCGACGAAACCTAGTTATTCACCTAAGAATAAAGCCACTCTTGAATCACATTTTGTCAATAACATCTGAACAAAACCCTGCCTCATCTAGCGTTCCAGAGTGCGACAAAATCAATGCAAAAGCCCCGTCCACCGCCCGATTCGCCCTTGAGCAGATTGGATTTCCAATACAGCCCATCCCCGGAAATTCGGTGTTGGTAGAAACACCTCTCCGAGGGCCAAAGAAATTCTTCCAGACTTCAACTGTCGGCCCGTGGCATCGTGCCAACTGTATGTCGTACCCGACCAAATTTGTGGGAATCGAACCCCCATTTGACCCGCATGGAGGCCCAACCATTCCAATGCGCTGGCTTCTTCTTGCAAGTACTTTACCACCGTGATCTCAAACGAAGTACCCACGCCACATTCCATTCCGTAAGTCACCAACTCCAAGTCATAGGTGCCCCATTGTTCCACATGGACCGATAAAGGCCCATCATTTCCCAATTCCTCTCCTTCCAAGAGCCAGGTATAGCCATAGCCTTCACCCGCCTCGCACTCAGGACATGTGGCCTGCAACCAAGCCCCGCCATCGGGCTCTGCTTGAACCAGGCCATTGAACACCACATTGATGTCAGCCACCTGTTCGTCCAAAAGCGAAATGAATTCATAAGTGCTCAAGCAGGCGTGTTCAACTTTGAGGATGTATTCGCTCGGGGCTATGCCCTCCAAGACATGCTCTCCTGCAGGAAGGGTATCCGACCATATTTGTGTGCTGCCTTCCATCAGGGTCGTGACATAGCCGCCCGCGCCATAAAGTTCAAAAGCCAATGCGGCCATGTCCGCATTGCATTCTGATGGCATCGCTTCCAAGCCCAACAATTCTGGCTGCTCACCCGGAGCAATCAAGACCTGTCGGCGTCCGCCACGGCATTTCGAAGTGCCTTCTTGGGCATCAATCCTCACCGCATATTCGCCCGGCGCCATGGGAATCTCAACCACTCCTGTCTTTTGGAAAAGTGTTGCGGCCACCTCCATCGTTTCATAATTCGTCACCCTGATGTCGGCCACAGCATTGCCCAATTCCAGCTCAATCATGCCGGCCTCACTGTCTGGACAGTGCGGCGAATGGCCTTCAACAGTGCCAAACGGAATGGAGTGCAACGTAAACCGTCCATCTTCGGCTTGCTGCGATGGCAGTGTGAACGCCAACTCGGCTCCCGGCTCAAGCACCATCATTTCCCCCGTCTCGTGATCTTCGATGTGCGCGCAGATTCCAGGGTTGCCCAATACTTCTAACACGCGAATCACAGACGGCATATTGGCCCGAGACCGGACGAACAACTCCCCTTCATAAGGCTCCAAGGGGAGGTTCTTGGCTACATATTTCTGGCCACCCACAACAAGCGCGCACTCTCCCACCATTGTGGATGAGCCCATATAGCTCAGGTCGCCTTCCTCATATCCGACAGCACTGCCGCCCGGTCCAAAACGCAACAACATGCGCGAGTTTCCATTGGCATTTGACACCTCCAACAACACCTCTTGGCTTCCGACTTGAGCGTTTCGGACAAAATCAACAGCAGTGCCATCGTTGTCGATCATCGAGGGATCCAAAGTCAAAGACCCCGAACTCACGCCGCTCTTGACGCGGACCCAAAAACCCTGACCAGGGTTCACATAGCGCATGGCCACAGAGTCTTCACCCGCCTCTAAATCGTTCGACCATTGGACACCCGCCGTATTTTTTCCGTAGCGACGGAAACGCCGCGCCTGGGTATCGAATATGAGGAACTGGTCCTCTATGACGGCGCTGTTGCTGTGGGCATCGTACAAGGCATCCCAATCCAACCTGGCTTGGTAAGGGTTGTAGACCATATTCCAGCCCGCCGAAAGCGCATTCGGACCCTGACGTGTCACATCAAACACTTTGTTGGCTCCCCCCAATTGGTGGTTGTTCAATGTCCCCTCGGTCTTCATCGTAGGAGATTGAGTCCCGTACAACAAGACCCAACACCCCCGATCCGACAGGTCCTCTGAATCAGAAGAAGCATATTCTATAGATCCCGTTGATTCGTCCCAAAACGAAACCGTTGAGGTCGCATTGGGGTAGTCCGAACTGGGCCACCCAGCAGAATAGAAGTCATCAGTGCCATTGAAGTCGCTCACCGTTGCTCCCGAAATCGAGGTGCCGAACATCGTGTATCCCCAGTTCGTTGAACCATCGCCATCAGGCCCGATGAAACGCTCCACTGCCGCTGTAGGATCCGCATTGGACGACTGCATCAACCGCGCCACAGGGCCCGTAATGCCTGCCGTTGAGGGAATGGCATCCAATACTGCAGTCTTGTCCGCACCCGGACTTCCCGAGACTTCCCGAGAAGAAAAATTCAGTGTGTTGGTGCCCATGGCCAATGTTGAACTGGCATCCAATGTCAATCGGCCCTGGACCTCCAAAGCATCGCCCATGGTCAAAGACGTCCCCGTGCCGAGCGACAGCTGCCCCTGGATTTTCAAGGAGTCCGAAACCGCAACACCTGCAGCATTGGACACTTGCATGTCATCCAAAATGGCACCATCCCCACTGATCGTCTGAGCCGCAGAGCCCGCAAGCTCTACCAAACCGCTCACCCCAGTGGGCGAAACAGCACCAAAAGTCAGGTCGCCCTCAATGCTCAACGTCTTTCCAACGGGGACATCAACACTCGAACCCGGCGGCAACATAAAGTCTTGAACGGCAACAACCGATGGGCTTCCCTCTCCTGTTCCGATTGTGAAATCTCCGTCTATGCACAGCACCCCTTCTCCAGAAATCCCGTGGCCACTGTTGTCCAAATATGTACCGGTCACACGCAAGCGCTTGCCAGAAGGGATCACCAGAGCGCCACCACTCTCAATCGTCAAGTCGTGTACAAACAGGTCCTTTAATTCTGCATTCCCCGCGACGTCCACAGTGCCGTTCACGGTCACCGTGGTCCCTGTAGAAATCACATAGTCGAAGGAGGTTGTGCCCGTTTGGCTGTTCGCAGCCACCTGCTTCGCATCAAAATAAGGCGCTGAACCACAGTCTCCGGCACAAGTCGAGCCGGCCCAAATCTTGTCCTCAAAACCACCGTCATATCGGCTATAAGCCGTTTCGTAGGCATAGACACAACTGCCATCGTCGACCTGCGCCGCAGCATCGTAACCCGCAGACGCATTGGAATCCGTACACCCCTCTTTGCCCCATGCCTCAACCTCAATGTTGTCCAAGTAGAGGTAACGCTCGCCGGAGTCCGTCATCGTAACGGTAATCACCAGTCCCGCTCCACTGGTGCTTTCGATGCCGGAATTGAAAGAAGAAAAGCCGTCTTGGTAATTGCCAATACCCAAAGGTTGGCTCAGTATGGAAGTGCCTGCGAGTCCATCTATGGAGGCTGTAGCTTCCCATCCGTCACCTCCGGCGCCATTCCCAGAATAGTACTGCTGAATGCTGCTCACAAACCGGTATGCGCTGTAACCTGAAACGCCAATAGACTTCGTGCTCCATGATTTCGCACCACCGTAAGCTTCGAGCGATTGTCCGAGGGTCCAACCCTGATCCTCATAAATGGTAACCGCACCATCCCCCACGCAACCCAGTGTCCAGTTGCCATCAAATGATGCACTGCCGCCACAATAGTCTGAGCCATAAGGCGCACTGCCCAAAAAGGGGTCGTCCTCGAAATCCTCGGTATAGAGCGATTCGAAAGCCTTGGCTGTACAATCGCACCCGTCTGCAGCAGCATTGACCGTGTATACATAGCCTTGACCCGCTGCAGCAGATTGACATTCCTCACCAGGGAAATGGCATGAGCCATTGTCCGTATTGGCACTCGCGTCGTAGTTACATGCCGTCTGGTCAGTGCAACCATTGATCACTTGCAACAGCACCGAGGCCGTTGACGTTGAAGTGGCTTGGTTGCCAGCGGCGTCGGTCACCCGCAATGTCACATTGTAATCTCCCTCGCTCGAAAATGTCAAACTGGACGCGTAGGTTTCATCTCCAGCAGCACTCAATTTGACTTCAGAGGTCACAATACCACAGTTGTCTGTGGAAGTGTTCAATGTTCCATCGGAAGCACTCAAGGTCGCCGAACCTCCCGACAAAAAGAGCGAGACACCATTGGCCACAGCCGTTGGGTCGGTAACATCTGCGATGGTGATCGTTTCTGAGCTCACCGCGCTCACGTTGGCCCCGCCATCCTGCACACGGAAGTAAAAAGTCTTGGCACCAAGATCATCACAATCTGCCACAAACGTCTCGGCGAAGCCAGATCCGCTCAACTCTGAAATCTCATAGACCAGACTGCCAGAAGTTGTGCAATTGTCAGAGGCTGTGATGAAGGCCGAAGCACTGATGGTGGCCGCGCCTCCCGAAGACAAGTTCTCTGTCAATCCCGAAGTCACAGCATCTATTGTGGGCGCAGTGACGTCATTCACCGTCACGGTCACAATGCCACCTCCATTGGCCGACATGACCCACTCATTTTCTGCTTGATCCTCAATGCGCACGTCCACCGTAAAAGGGGTCCCGACATCCATACAATCCACAGATACCGAACTTCCCCAAGTTCCTCCTACACGCTTGATTTGAATCTCCAGGTTTTCGTCAACGGTGCACCGGTCCAAGGGATTGCCGGCGATGTAGACATCTGCAGGCAAAATGGTACCGGACCCCGAATCACTCAGGTTCTTAGAAAGTGTGCCTCCGGTGATCTGGGTGGCGTTGGGCAGGGTGTTGTCCTGGACCGTCACCGTCACCGTGGTCGCATTTGAAGTGCTTCCATCAGAGACGGTCAACGTCACGGCATTGGTTCCGATGTCGCTGCAGTCAAATTCGGTTGGACTCAACGACAGGCTAGAGCTGCAATTTCCCGAGGAGCCATTGTCCACTTCTGCAGCGGTCAAGGTGTAAGTGCCGTTCGCCGCGAGTGAGACGGTAACATTCTGGCCGACCGCTTGCAAAGGAGCGTCCGTGATGGTGGTGTATCCCACGCCGGTTGCGCTGGTATTGCCAGAGGCGTCCTTGGCGCGGACATAGATGGGGTGCCATGCTCCTGTCGCATCCGAACAACCAAACGAAACTGCAGAACCCCAAGAAATGGCATCACGGCTGATTTCAATCGTCAAACTTCCGCTGTCGGTACAATTGTCGGAAGCAGAAATGGAAAGGTCAGAGACGCCTACCACAACCGAGCCCATATTCAATTGCAAACTGGTGTTCACCAACGTGGGCGTGGAAGGGATCTGGTTGTCTGTGACGACCACATCCTGGGTGGCCGTCGCAGTGTTTCCATAGTCATCTGTGACCGTCCATGTCACAACAGTGGTTCCCACTGTGTAAGACGACGGGGCATCATTGGTGACCGAAGCCCCACTGCAATTGTCCGATGTCGTGGGTGAGCCAAGTGGCAAAGACCCGGGTACCGAGCAGGTTCCTCCGTAGGAACCGGTAGCTGCATTGACCGTTCCCGGAGCAGCAATGGTGGGAAGCGTGTTGTCGGCAATGGTGATTGTACCTGAGCCTTCTGACACGTTGCCCGCTGCGTCTGTTCCTTTCAAATAAATCGTCTGCTGCCCCAGTTCTGTGCAATCAAAATCCACAAAATTCGTCGCGGATCCCCAGTCGTTACCGGTCTTAGAGACCTTCTTGATGGCCAGGCCACAGTTGTCTCCGTTTCCATCTGTTGCTGTCGCCCACCAAATGCGGCGTGTGCTTGCCGTGGAGCCTCCACCATCGCCCAAATAGTAGGTGCCGCTGAGGGCGCCAATGGTGGGTGGCGTCACATCCTGCACCGTCACCGTCGTCGCTGTTGCGGCACTTGTCGCGGATCCATCTGTAGCCCTCACCCAAATGTTCTGAGCACCCGTTTCGCTGCAATCAAAAGAAACGGAATTGGCAAATCCTGTCGTTGGGCCCGTCTTGGACACTTCATACCCCGTTAATGTGAAGCAATCACCGGTGGAAGAAACGGTTACATCTGCCCCATTCTCTCCCGCTGAAATAGATACAGCACCATTGCTGTCCAATGATACGGTCGGTGAATTTGCTGTGACAACCACGTCTGAGCATACCGACACAGATCCAGTGACCTCCAAGTCAGTCCATTTGTACTCGGCCTTATTGTCGCTGCCATTGCTCACCCAAACCTCGATGGTCATGGTGCTGCCCGTACCTGTGACGTTGCCCGATAGAAAGGTGTTATTACAGGTGCCACCTGAGGAGCAATCGTCAAAGAACGAATCCAACAATTGAGCCGTCCCATCACCCACTGTGGCATACAGCTTGATGTACTCAGAAGGGCTGTTTTTGTTGGCTTTTAGAAGTTGCAATGAAGCAGATATACCGGTAGCACCGGAAATATCAATGTCACGTGAAATCCACTTCACGACCCCATCGGTCTCTTTCGCCTTCCACTTGCGATCGTTCCTGTTGCCCTCAGCACGAAATTCTTTGGGCTTGTTGTTCGCTGTCGCTGAAACGTCAATCGAAAACTGAGATTCAGAATTGGCATTGTAAGGGCGAGAAGTTTTGTCGCTACTCGTGATCACAGAGCCATCCTTGAAGCCGTGCTCTTTGGGGTAATTCGAGGCGTCCTCCGAATACAGCAAGGTGGTCCCCGATTGAACGGAGAATGACGCTGTACTGCTAAAATTGGAGACAGACCCCGTACTCCAATTGCTCCAGGTCCTCAGTTTTTCCAAATACCCGCGCATGGCGCCTTGGTCTGTTTTTGACCCCGAGTAGTACCAAACGTCATCGCTGTTATCATCGAGCAACAACACCTGCCCTTGAATGTTGGGCGGCACATAGCTGTCGCCAGTACCAACATTTTCCGGCGCCACAAAGGCCAAAAACGTGGGGTTTGATGTCCCAGCGCTTGTTCCTACGTAGGCATAGAGCCCTTCTTTCTTTAGGTCCCAATTGTTTCCGCTTGCCGATCCGGTGCTGGGTGAGTTCCCTGCATTGTCTTTGGGATTTTGAAAGTAGCACACCTCACCCGCCGACATGCCATCAGCGTCTGCCGTCCATGTCAGCGCCTTGCTGGCATCGTCGACCGAACCTGAACCGTCCCATCCTCCATCTGAGATAAAATAGATGACCTGATTGGCAGGGATGTCCTCAATGGCCACAAAGGCAAAATCTCCATCGTTCTCCGGTTCGAAACCCACAAAAGCAATATGCCCCTCATCTGTTTGAGCATCAGCATTCGCAACGAGGCACGCCAAGCAGAAAAACAACAACACTCGAGCAGAGGCACCCAAAGCGAAACGGGAAGAAGTGGAGCAGAGCATGATGAATGGTCAAGACAAATATAACCCTCGTAGTCCAATTCCTACACCATTAATAGACTTAAATCATCGACGAATAGGAATTAAGGAATTATACAAAAATCTCCATCGCATAAAAAAAGGGGGCTGAAGCCCCCTTTTCTCAGTGTATATGGTTCCCTCAATGAATGCCTGACCACCGGGCCACCTGACCTTGGTCATTCCGCACTTCTAGGGTCAACCATCCTGGGCTTTGGGGAACAGCAAGCCTCACCGTACCCAGCATGGCCCCTTTCGTCTCTTCGCTCAACAAACGTCCAGAGCTGTCATACCAACGCAATGACGCGTTGTGCCACTCTGAGTTCAACGTGACTTCGAGCACAGATTCACTCACCCTGCCCCACAGCACTTCGTCAGGAGAGAGCACCTTGTTCTTGCCTACTAGCATTTCAAAAGGAAGGTTCACTTCACATCCCGGTCCAAACGCCACCAGCTCCAAATCGTAAGCACCCACTGCGTCGACCCTGAACTCAAGCGGTGCATTTTCTCCCAACACGTCTTCTCCCATCATCCAATAGTATCCATAACCCTCTCCAGTCTGACACCCCATGCAGGTCGCCTCCAACCATGCGCCTCCATTGACTTCTGCATCGGTGAAGAAGGGGTATACGGGCGCCACAACCGGCATGCCCAAATCGGACAAAACGACCCACTCATTGGCCTCCAAACAAGCGTGCTGTACGCTCAACACATAATCTCCAGGCACAATGTCCTGCAAGAGGTGCTCCCCTGCCGGCAACGTTTCCGACCACACAGTCGTATTGCCTTGCATCAAAGTGGTGGCGTAGTCACCGCTGCCGTAGAGCTCAAAGGCCAACGAAGCCATGCCCTCATTGCAATCCGAAGGCATGGGATCCAAGCCCAACAATTCCGGTTGCTCTCCTGGCGCCACAATGACATGACGGCGGCCACCTCGGCACATCGAAGTCCCCTCCATGGCTTCTACCATGACAGCGTATTCACCGGGCTCAATGTCCAACTCAACAGTGCCGGTCTCTTGGTACAGCATTGCTGCAACTTGCATCGTCTCGTAATTGGTCACCACAACGTCAGCTACGGCATCACCAAATTCCATGACAATGGAACCTGCCGCACTTTCTGGACAATCCGGGGCCCGTCCTTCCATAGATCCAAACGGTGTTGAATGCAATGTGAAACGTCCTGCTTCGGCCTCATGGGCTGGCAAAGTAAACGCCAGCTCTGCGCCTGCCTCAAGCACCATGGTTTCACCAGTCTCATGGTCTTCGATGTGCGCGCATATGCTCGGTGACCCCAGCACTTGAACCACACGAAGTGTAGAAGCCATATTGGCACGAGAACGCACAAACAAGTCTCCGTCGAAGGAATCCAACGGCAGTTTCTTCGCCACGTATTTATGGCCATTGACCATGAAAGCAGATTCTCCCGAACTGTTGGAAGATCCACGATAACTCATGTCGCCTTCCACGTAATCCGCAGTGCTGCCTTCGGCTCCAAACTTCAACAGCATCCGGTTCGCACCATTGTCATTTTCCACTTCTACCAGCACTTCAAACTCCCCTGCACTTGCGTTCCGAATGAAGTCAACCGCTGTGCCGTCATTGTCTATCATGGAGGGGTCCAAAGTCACCGACCCCGAAGTTTCACCACTCTTTACCCGCACCCAAAACCCTTGTCCTGGGTTCACGTATTGCATGGCGATAGAATCCTCCCCAGCTTCTTGGTCATTGGACCATTGCACACCTGCCGTGTTCTTTCCATAACGGCGGAAACGTCGCAATTGGGTGTCAAAAACCAAGAATTGATCTTCGATCACGTCGCTGTTGCTGTTGGATTCGTACACCTCATCCCAATCCAATCTGGCTTGGTATGGATTGTACAACATGTTCCATCCCGAGGAGAGGGTATCCGGTCCTTGACGCGTCACGCTAAACACCTTGCTTGCGCCGCCAATTTGGTGGTTGTTCAAAGTACCCTGCAATTCGAAAGTGGGGGTTTGAGTGCCGTAGAGCAGCACCCAACATCCACGGTCCGTCAAGCTCGTGCTTGCAGAAGATGCATACTCAATGGAACCTGTTGACTCGTTCCAGAAGGACACCGTAGAAGTGGCGTTTGGATAATCTGATCCAGGCCATCCAGCTGAATAAAAATCCCCTACATCGTTCAAATCACTGGCGGTCACACCTGCGATTGACGTGCCGTACATCGAGTACCCCCAATTTGTGCTGTTATCCCCATCGGGAGCGAAATAGCGCTCAACTTCTGCAGTGAAGTCCGTATTTGAAGCTTGTAGAGCCCGAGCAGGAGGTCCAGTGATGCTCGCTGTAGATGGAATGGCATCCAACACTGCAGTCTTGTCGTCTCCGGGACTGCCTGAAACTGCACGTGATGCAAAGCTCAGCGGGTTGCTGCCCATGGCCAGCTCCGTGTTGTCATCCAACGTCAAGCGCCCCTGAATTTCCAAGGAGTCGTTGACCGTAACCCCAGCTGTATTCGAAATCTGCAATTGGTCCAATGTGGCGCCATCTCCCGAAATAGACTGGGCCTCGCTGCCGGACAATTCCACCAGCCCCGATACCGAAGCCGGGTCTGTATCGCCAAAAGCGAGGTCGCCTTCAATCGCCAAGGTCTTCCCATCTGCGACATCCACACTCGAGCCCGGCGGCAATTCGAAGTCCTGCACGGTCACCACTGCCGGTCCGTCACTTGGAATTTCCAACCCACCATCGATGCACAGCATACCCAAACCTGTGACGCCATTGCCGTCTTCATCCTTATAGGTGCCCATGACCCTGAGACGCTTGCCTGCAGGAATCACCAAAACTCCACCGCTTTTGATCGTCAAATCCTGCACAAACAAGTCCTTGGTGGTCGGATCACCATCGATATCCGTGGTCCCGTTCACCGTCACCGTGGTTCCGTTGGAAATCACATAACTGAACTGCGTTCCACTGGTTTGACCATTGGCATCCA
>Ga0208965_1000567_pt1 | contig 17572 bp, 13 predicted proteins | sample AOAMet1_07_M0_10_2_FD_188230 | JGI IMG/M metagenome (GOLD analysis project Ga0208965, IMG submission 188230) | Ammonia-oxidizing marine microbial communities from Monterey Bay, California, USA - CAN11_07_M0_10 (SPAdes) | ecosystem: Environmental > Aquatic > Marine > Intertidal zone | place...
GAGCTAGAAACCGGAAGAAACTCAGTTAAGCCCTGAATTAAGGCTAAAATAATAATTTGTAATAACGACATAATTAACAACTAAACCTGTAAGGTTACCGTTTTATTTATTTTTAAAGAATTAAACAGGAAAATATTTAAAAGTCACTTTATCTAATATTTTTTAAATTATTTATAAAAATAAAAAATATGTATGTTTGTTTAAATAAAAAAAACTGTATTTAATCAATAATTTATAGTAAATAAATTTTATTTTTTTGTCCTTTTTTGACAAATTGTCGCACTAAGGACTTTAGACTCACGAAAATGTGTTGCCGGGTATATAGTGTCTTTTGGTGCAGTCCTTAATGAAATACATGGAATAAAGTATGTCACAAAAAATGTTGCAATTTGTAAATACAGAAAGAGACATGCCGCAAAAAAGGCTGTCAACTGAAAGAAAAGAAGACTTCTTAGAGATTTATGGCGATTATATAGATCGCAAAGCCAAAGAACAGGCATCGCGATGTTCTCAGTGCGGGGTTCCTTTTTGTCAAAACCATTGTCCCCTCGAGAACAACATCCCTGATTGGCTAAAATTAACAGCTGAAGGGCGCATTGAAGAAGCCTATGCTGCATCTGCGGCTACTAACAATATGCCGGAAATATGTGGCCGTATCTGCCCTCAGGATAGGCTTTGTGAAGGTTCATGTGTCATAGAACAATCGGGTCATGGAACCGTCACAATTGGCTCCATTGAACGCTATTTATCAGATACTGCTTGGAAGGAGGGCTGGGTTAAACCTATAATTCCACAAAAGGAATATGCGCTTTCAGTGGGCATAATTGGCGCGGGACCAGCTGGCCTAGCTGCCGCCGAGGAGCTTCGAAATAAAGGGTGGCAAGTTACTGTCTATGACCGACATGATAGAGCGGGAGGCTTACTAATATATGGTATTCCAAACTTCAAGTTAGATAAAAAAATCGTACAAAGGCGTACGAAAAGACTTGAAGATAGCGGGATAAATTTTGTTTTAAACTGTGATGTAGGGGCTGACATAACATTTGATAAATTAAGGGAAAAGCATCAAGCCGTCTTGATAGCTACTGGAGTTTACAAAGCCAGAGACCTTCAATGTCCTGGTGCGAATGCTGAAGGAGTTACACCAGCGCTGCCATTCTTAATAAACTCAAACAAACGGGGACTTGGGGATAAAATAAAATCAGAAACAGCCGAAGGAAAAAATGTTGTTGTTATAGGAGGAGGTGACACAGCTATGGACTGCGTGCGCACCGCGGTTAGGCAGGGTGCGAAATCAGTAACCTGTTTGTATAGACGGGATCAAACTAACATGCCTGGGTCAAGAAGAGAAACAGCCAACGCAAAAGAAGAGGGTGTGGATTTCAGATACCTCGCAAATCCAAAAGCTATATATGACAGCAAAGGTAAAGTTTCTTCAGTCCTAGCAAATAATATGAGAATTGGTCAAAAAGATCAATCTGGAAGAAACAGCGTAGAGGCCATAAAAGACTCGAGTTTTGATGTTCCTGCCGACTTAGTTATAAAGGCCCTTGGGTTTAATCCAGAGAGCATGAAGGGCCTTGTAGACGAAATCGCTGTTACGCGTTGGGGTACTTTAAAAGTTAATCCTGTCACTTTTGAAACAAATTTACCTAATGTATTTGCAGCAGGAGACATAACCAGAGGGGCAAGTTTGGTTGTATGGGCTATCCGTGAAGGTAGAGATGCTGCGGAGCACATTCATAAAAACCTAAAATCTCAAATGATTAATGATGAAAAAATTGCAGCAGAGTAAAATATGACTAATTGGCTTGAGAAATATACAACTAACAGAGATAAGTTGATTGCATCGCACTCTTACTCACCTGAGCATGAACATGCCAACTGCGGGGTTGGCCTCGTTGCGTCAATTGATGGGGCACCACGCAGGGATGTAGTTGAAATGTCTATACAGGCCCTCAAAAATGTTTGGCACAGAGGCGCTGTAGATGCTGATGGTAAAACGGGTGACGGTGCAGGCATACGCTTAGATATTCCTCAAAATTTCTTCAGGGCCCAAGTTGAAGGAACCGGGCATAAACCCACGGCGGCTAAAATTGCTGTAGGAATGTTTTTTCTTCCAAGAACAGACTTTAACAGCCAAGAAACAGCAAGAACTATAGTCGAGACAGAACTCCTAAAAGAGGGCTTTTATATATATGGCTGGCGACAGGTGCCAATAGACATCTCCGTAATTGGTGAAAAAGCTAAAGCTACAAGACCCGCAATTGAACAAGTAATGTTTCGAGACCCCAAAGGGCGAAAAGGCAACAAACTCGAAAGAGAACTTTATATTGTAAGAAGGCGAATAGAAAAAAGAGCAATCGAAGCTGCTATTCCAAGCTTTTATGCGTGTTCATTGTCAGTGCAAACAATCATTTATAAGGGAATGTTTTTAGCCGAAGACATAGACAATTTCTACCCCGACCTCAAAGACGAAAGATTTGTTTCACGAGCAGCAATATATCATCAGCGATATTCTACTAATACGTTTCCGCAATGGTGGCTGGCTCAGCCTTTCAGAATGCTCGCTCACAATGGTGAGATTAACACACTGAAAGCAAACTCTAATCACATGAAAAGTCATGAAATAAAAATGGCGAGCGCGGCCTTCGGCGAGCGGGCGGATGATGTTAAGCCAGTGATTCAAAAAGGGAGTTCAGATTCAGCAGCTTTAGACTCGGTTTTTGAGTTACTTGTAAGGGCTGGCCGAACAGCGCCAATGGCAAAAACACTCCTTATACCAGAAGCTTACTCCAAAAGAGGGGATTTAATGCCGGACAGTTGGAGAGCGCTTTATGAATATTGCAATGGAGTAATGGAGCCATGGGACGGACCTGCTGCATTAGCGGCATATGATGGGAGATGGGTTATGGCCGGTCTTGATAGAAATGGATTACGTCCACTTCGTTACTCTATCTCATCAGAAGGCATCCTAGCTGTTGGGTCAGAAACAGGAATGTGCCCAATGAATGAATCTGATATTGTGCAAAAGGGGGCCCTGAAGCCTGGGCGCATGATCGCAGTGGACCTTGAAGAAGGTAAATTCTACAGGTCTACTGACATTATAAATGAACTAGCCGAAAAAAGACCCTACAAGAAATGGTTAAAGAAAGTCGTTAATCTTGATGAGAAGCTTTCAGGAAATGAGCCCGCTCCCTTACTGAAAGGCGAGAACCTAACAAGAAGACAGATGTCATGTGGTCAAACACAGGAGGACCTTGAACTCATACTAGGCCCAATGGCTGAAACAGGTAAAGAAACCATAGGGTCAATGGGCGATGACACTCCTCTAGCTGTTCTATCTGATATCTATAGACCTTTATCACACTTTTTCAGGCAAAATTTTAGTCAGGTAACCAATCCACCCATTGACCCTTTAAGAGAAACCCGTGTTATGGGGCTTAAAACCAGATTCAAAAATCTTAGAAACATTCTCGCAGAAGATAGCTCTCAAACAAATGAGATGTTAGTTTTAGATAGTCCGGTAATGACTTCAGGCATGCTTGAGAAATTTAAAGTTCTGGTAGGGCCTAAAAAAGTATGCACAATTGATTGCACATTCCCAATTAAGGATATTGGCTCTGAACCCAGCGGTACATCCTTGAAATTAACCTTAGCGCGAATAAAAGAAGAAGCCGAAAATGCAGTCCGCCAAGGCATAGAAAATATTATATTGTCGGATGAATTTACAGATGTAAATAAAATTTCAGCCCCAATTATTCTTTGTACAGGCGCGGTTCAAACACATCTTGTCAGCAAAGGGCTACGCTCATCTTGCTCAATAATTGTTAAGTCTGCAGAGTGCTTAGATACACACTATTTCGCAGTTTTAATTGGCGCGGGTGCCACTGCAGTTAATGCCTACATGTCTCAAGACAGCCTGGCTGATCGAGCTACACGTGGTCTACAGTCTTGCACGCCTGATCAAGCTATAACGCAGTATAAAAAAGCAATAGAAGGTGGTCTATTAAAGATTATCTCTAAAATGGGAATATCTGTTATTTCCTCATACCGGGGCGGTAATAATTTTGAAGCAATGGGTTTGTCACGGGCTTTGGTGGGGGAAAATTTTCCTGGTATGATGTCGAGAATTTCTGGGATTGGCCTCGCTGGCCTAGAAGTTAAAGCTGTTGAGGCGCATGAAAAAGCTTATGAACCTTCGGTAATTTATTTACCCGTTGGGGGCCTCTACAGAGTAAGAGCAAAAGGTGAGCGGCATGCATATAAAGCCGAAATGATACATATGCTCCAAGAGGCAGTTGGATCAGATAATTATGAACTCTATAAAAAATACTCAAACATAGTAAACAATCAAAATCCAATTCAAATCCGAGATTTACTAGACTTTCGTCCTAATAAAAAACCTCTTCCCATTAAAAGAGTGCAGAGTATTAATGAAATCCGAAGGCGCTTCTGCACGCCAGGCATGTCCCTCGGTGCATTGTCACCTGAAGCACATGGCACTCTTAATATAGCCATGAATAGAATTGGAGCAAAATCTGTATCAGGCGAAGGTGGCGAAGACCGTTCTAGGTATGTACCACTACCAAATGGCGACAACCCTAATTCAGCCGTCAAACAAATTGCTTCCGGCCGATTTGGTGTAAATGCCGAATATTTAAATCAATGCCGTGAAATTGAGATTAAAGTTGCTCAAGGAGCAAAACCTGGAGAAGGTGGTCAACTTCCTGGCTTTAAAGTTACTGAAATGATTGCTAAATTCAGAAATGCTACGCCAGGCGTTACCTTAATATCACCGCCCCCTCATCACGACATATACTCAATCGAGGATCTTGCACAATTAATATATGATCTTAAGCAAATTAATCCAGTTGCAAGGGTTGCCGTAAAATTAGTTGCATCCTCGGGAGTGGGAACAATCGCTGCGGGTGTAGCAAAAGCCAAAGCTGACACAATATTAATTGCAGGGCATAACGGCGGTACAGGAGCCTCGCCAAATACCTCCCTGAAGTATGCAGGGATACCTTGGGAGCTGGGGCTTTCAGAAGCACATCAAGTTCTTTCACTTAACAATCTACGTGACTCAGTTACCCTAAGGACTGATGGCGGATTAAAAACGGGTCGGGACATAGTTATTGCAGCTATGTTAGGAGCAGAAGAGTATGGCATTGGTACATTGAGCCTGGTCGCAATGGGATGCATAATGGTGCGCCAGTGCCATTCAAATACATGCCCCGTAGGTGTTTGTGTTCAAGATCCGCGGCTTCGAGAAAAATTCACAGGAACGCCTGAAAAAGTTATCAGTTTAATGACTTTCATAGCTGAAGAGGTTAGAGAAATACTTGCAGAACTTGGCGTAGAAAGAATTGATGAAATTATAGGCCGGACAGACTTACTGGCGCAAGTTTCACGAGGAGCAGAAAATCTTGATGACCTTGATCTTAACCCTATTCTAGCAAGAGTAGATAACTCAAAGGTTTTAGATACCCGCAGTCAAAGAGTAGAAGTTCCAGACTCACTAGACATCAACATTATAGCGGATGCTGGACAACTCTTCCTAAACGGAGAGAAAACTTACCTTACATACACTGTAGAAAACACTCAGCGGGCAGTGGGCACTAGAACCAGCTCACATATTTACAAAACTTTTGGAGCAGAGGGACTAAAAGACGAACAATTAACTGTTCGTTTGCGGGGCTCTGCGGGGCAATCGCTTGGAGCTTTCGGAATGAAAGGCCTAAAGCTAATAGTTGATGGCGATGCTAATGATTATGTAGGAAAAGGATTGTCAGGAGCCGAAATCATTGTTTCGCCTCAAGGTAGTACTCCTATAAATCACCATGAGAGCGCCATAATTGGTAACACCTGTTTATATGGCGCCACCAAAGGAACACTTATGGCAGCGGGGCGTGCAGGTGAGAGGTTTGCTGTGAGAAATTCTGGAGCCGTTGCTGTAGTCGAGGGCTGCGGGACAAATGGTTGTGAGTATATGACCGGCGGGATAGCAGTTATTCTCGGAAAAGTGGGTGATAATTTTGGTGCAGGCATGACGGGCGGGATGGCTTATGTTTATGACGAAGAAGATAACTTCGAAAAAGCAGTTAATCCTGACAGCGTAGTATGGCAAAGGTTAAGCAATGAACATTATGAAGATGAATGCAAAACACTCATAGGCAAACATGCAGCTCAAACTGGATCAAATTTTTCTAAAAGTTTATTGGCAGAATGGGAACTTGAACGCGGAAAATTCTGGCAAGTTATTCCTAAAGAAATGCTAACGCGCTTGAGTGTTCCACTCGAAAGCGAAGCTGCAGAATAAAAACTAAATTTGGGAGCTATGCTTAATCGAAGATAACTTCTTCTGTGGCCTTCATCTCTATAACTTTAGTGCCGTCCTGTAAGGTTTTTAAGCCTGGGTGAGGCTTTTCAGGGACTTTAGCGCCGACTTGAACGGGAATTGAAAACACTCTCGTTTGGAACTGCCCTGATGGATTCACGGCTCTTGCAAATACATTGATAAAATGTCGTCCGTTTGTTTTTGCTCTAAATGATATGTCCATTGTGTGCGTTTTTCCTTTTGACATATCAAAACTTGCTTGGACAGATGTTGAAAATATCTCAAGGTTTTCATTAGTTCCAAGAGATATCTCAAGCGCACCTTCCCCATAACCCTCGTTGAGAGTTAGAGTAAAAGTTTCCATCCCGCCTCGAGATAGCTGGGATTTCAAATTATGAATATGTCTTATATCTGCTCCTGGCTTTTGATAGGTACTGTTCGAGTCTTTTGAACTATCACTTGCGTAGGCTGATGCATATGCAAACCCTAAGATGGATATGGACAACAGTGACTTAAAAGTTATTTTAGCAATATTCATTTTCCACCCACCTATCGTGTTATCGTAAAGTTATAGCAAGAATCACCAGAAGTTCCCTGATCCCCAACATTAGGGTAATCATACGCATCAATTACATGATCTCCTGCTGATAAAGTAGCCGTGAGGGTTTCTGAAGTATCCCCGGCTCCTTGTGACACCTGAACCCGAACGCCATTTTTATAAACAACAAAGTCAGGGTCCCTGCCGTCTGAACCAGAAGTCTTTGTCATTGTTAATGTGTGACTTGCGGCTGTAGCTGTAAACTTTAAAAATGCACGGTTTCCGAGTTTATTGTAATCGCCATTATCATCAACGGAACAAATTTCAACGGCTGCACCGTTTACATCCACTGACTTATGAATAGGAAGATTGGACGCCAGCCCGCCATTATTTGTTTCGCCCGCGCCGTAATTTTCTGTTGAATTGATACCACGCGCGGTAGCAAATGTTTCAATTGCTGTTGCATCAGACGTTTGCTGCGATTTTAATTCTGCTAAATATGAAAATATAGAGCTAAACGCTGGGTGATTGGAATAGCTAGTAGCTGTAAAAGCTGAATATATAGGTCCCATCCCAAAGGACAAAGTATCATCACCATCGCTGTCACTATCATAAAGATCATACAGCACACCAGCTGTGGTCCGCTCATCATACCAACCTGTACTATCATTGCTTTCTACATTTATTGAAAAACCCTGCGACTGACCAGAGCCGTTACTATCACGATAAAAAGGGTCATCTGTTACCATGCCTGAAAGAGCATTACCAAAACCTTCCCCCATAGCAACACGCATATCGAGTTTTTGCCCCCCGCTGTGCGGACCGCCTATAGAATCTGAACGGGACATTTGGTCCTCGAAATAATGCCCCCATTCGTGAACTACTACGTGATCATCAAACTCATCTGTATCAGAGTCAGCATCACCCAGAATATAAACGTTACCATTTCCTTTGTAAGACGAAGTCCCTATGTCACCCGCAGAATCATTACCGCTAACAGCGCGGTTATTTACGCTCCAATTAAATTTCATTACTGGGAACGCGGCATCTGGATCACCCGCAATCATTTTTTGAATGGCAACATAAGTTGGAGCAAGCATTGCAAATGGAGCAGAGGCCCTTGTTGAAGTATATGAACTACCTCCCCACCCAGATTCGGCATTTAAATTACGGGTGGAATCTCCTCCCCCTGAGGTAGATAAGCTTCCCGTTAACTCATAAATGGCACCAGAATTTGTATTATCTACAACCTTTACATCCCAACTTGCACTACCCGCACTTGCTGCTTGCAATATTTCTGCTTTGGCAACAATTTGTACATCTGTATTTGGCAGCACGGTTAGTAAATAATCACCAGTGGAATCGGTAACATCCGAGTCTAGAATATTACCGGTAGCATCACGAGCTTCTACTGTTAATCCCGGCGCCGCTGTTTGCACTGTAGCGCCGTAATTTAATCCATTAGTTGATGTATTTAAAGGTACAAGATCGTATGTTATCTTCCCAGTGATTTTCACATCATCGGGTAAAGGCTCAACAGTAACACTCAATGTCGCATTAGCACTATTTCCAGCAGCGTCAGTGGCAGTAGCGGTACATACAAGATTAGTTGCAATGGTTACAGTAGGCGCAGTGAATACACCATCTGAAAAAGAGCCCCCGTTAGTGCATGTTGTCGTTAAAGACGTCACTGCGGCATCATCAGTAGCTGTAAGACTTACTGCTGATGTCTGACCGGAATTTACAGTTATACTTGCAACGCTGAAGCTAACAACAGGTGCAGTGGTATCGGGTTCAACAGTCACTGTTAAAGTAGCAGACCCTTCATTGCCAGCGGCATCACTAGCTGTTGCCGTACACTCAGAAGTTAAAGTCTCACTTGTTGCTGGGGCAGTAAATACACCATTGGAAAAGTCACCTCCATTTGTACAAGAAACGTCAGGGCCTGTTGTGATCCCGACATTGTCAGTAGCTGTTAAAGTAGATGAACCAGTACCCGTTGAAACTACAGTCAAAGTACTCGGACTAAATTCTAATGAGGGGGCTTGAGTATCAGGTGGTGGCGGGGCTGGTGGAGTTACTGTGCTTCCAGTTCCACCGCCGCCTCCACCGCAGGAAGCTATTGCTAGCCCGCCTACAGTAATGACAGTACTTTGTAACAGCTGCTTAATGTTCATATTTTTCCCGCACTTTTCTTATATTGGTATAAACCAAATTTGATTTTGTCAAATCCATTAAAGAAATAGATTTTTATTATAAGTGACTATCAAAACTAACGCTTTTTATCAGCATATATATCGTTTTACCTTCAGTAAGCTTTAGAGACTTAACCCCCGCCCTTGTAATCCGGGCTGTAATTTCTAAGTCAGAAAATCTTGCTTTTACTAAAGCGTAGGGCGATTGAACATCAACACTAATACCCACTATCATAGCTTCTATACAATTCTGTATACTGATTTTTTTAGGTGGGACTAAGGCAATAGAAATATCATCAGCATTTATTCTAACAAATATTTTCTTTCCGCTATAACGTCTAGATACGCCCGGAACCTTAATTATTGCTCCGCCAATATCAACATTAATCATGGAAAATTCTTTATCTTGAGAAATTATCATTCCTGAAAACAACGAAGAGAGTTTAGTATCAGTGTCTAATGTAGCCACATCTAGTTGAGGTAGTATTTCATCAAGTGAGCCAAAATCCTTAACTCTACCTGATGACAATAACATTACGTGATCAGCCAATCTGCAGACTTCTTCTATGTCATGCGTGACATAGATGCAGGGTATATCAAATTTTTTAACTAGGTTTTCAATAAAAGGTATAATGGAGCGTTTTCGCGCTCGGTCCAAGCCTATTAGTGGTTCGTCTAAAAATAATATTTCAGGGGCTGATAAAACAGTCCTAGCAAGAGCCACGCGCCGAGTTTCCCCGCCGGATAACACAGATGGGTATTCAGATAATAAAGACTCCAGTTCAAAAGCAGAAATTATTTCATCAAGGGGCATCGCTTTTGATGCGCGTTTTTTTGCAAATTCGAGGTTTTGTAATACATTTAAATGCGGAAACAAACGCCCATCTTGAAACATGTAGCCAATTGGTCTCTTATAGGCTGGGACGTTTACCTTATTTTTGCTATCATACCATAATTCATTCATTTGAATAATACCTGAGTCTGGACGCATGAAGCCTGATAGTAATTTTAAAATACTTGTTTTCCCAGAACCACTTGGTCCAAATATAACGGTGATGCCTTTACTTGGCAAAGTTTGGTTAACGTTAAGGGTTATTCTTCCAAGTTTTTTTAAAATATTTATTTTCAATTTATCCGACATTTAAAGGATGCCTGCGATTAAAAGTGTAGATCAAAAATAGCACACAAAAAGAAAATACTAATAACATTCCAGAAAGAATATGAGCTTGATTGTAATCTAAAGTCTCAACATGCTCATAAATTGCAATCGACATTACTTTTGTGCGTCCTGGGATATTTCCTCCCACCATTAAAATAATGCCAAACTCCCCCAGCGTATGCGCAAAGGTCAAAATTGAAGCTGTTAGGAAGCCGCGTTTTGATAAGGGGGCAACAATTTTTATAAATACATCCAATGGGCTAGCACGCAAACTCGCTGCAGCCTCTCTAATCTCGAAGCCAACATTTTCGAACGCGCTCTGTAAAGGCTGCACCATGAATGGGAGTGAATAAATAACAGAAGCCAGCACTATCCCAAAAAAAGAAAAGCTTAAGCTTTCTCCAGTAAAATTTATCCAGAAAGATCCAATGAGTGATGTAGGATTAAATAAAATAAGCAAATAAAACCCTAAAACAGTAGGAGGTAAAACCAAAGGGAGGGCAGTTAAGGCTTCAATAAAAGGCTTAAATTTCGAACGTGTGCAAGAAAGCCACCATGCCAATGGGGTTCCAATAAAAAGTAACAATACTGTTACTACCAAGGATAACTTTAGTGTTAATATTAATGGCCCAAATTCAATCATTCTGAGGCACCTCATATCCAGATTCTATAATGATCTTGCGCGCCTCATCTGAACTTAAGAAGCTCAAAAAATCATGCGCGGCTTCATTTGTGAGGCCGGACTCTAATAAAATAGCATCTTGCATTATTAGGCTATAAAAGCTTTGCGGTATTCTCCAATAGGATTTTTTAATATCTTTTACTTGTGACAGAGCTACAAAAGCCAAATCAGCATTTCCAGTTTTTACAAATCCATAAGCTTGACCAACATTTTGTCCGTAAACAATTCTACCCTCCACATTACTTCGAATATTAAGATTATCGATTACACGGTCAGCAGCAAAGCCGTACGGCGCTACCTTAGGGTTTGCTAAAGCCAACTTCAAAAAATTACCCGATTTTAAGTTTTGCTCTACGTTCCCAGAACCATATAAAACTAGTTGACCCAAGGCGTAGGTTAATTGTGTTTGGGCATCTGCAAACCCCAGTGAGGATAATTTTGAAGGATTCACATCATCTGCTGAAAGAAATATATCATAGGGCGCACCGTTTATAACTTGTGTTGCTAATTGCCCTGAGGAACCTGATATAAGCAGAACCTCAACACCTGTAGATCTCTCAAAAACTTCCACAAGTATATCAGCTGTTGTTAAAAAATTAGTTGCTACAGCCACTTTTAAAACGGGTTCATTTTTAGGTGCACATGAGATTAGACCTATCAAGGGAGCTAAAAAGCTAATAAGTAAATAATTTATTTTCTTAAACACATGTCTATGTAAACGTTAAGAGTAACTTATGCCACTGAAGATTTATATTGATGCAGATGCTTGTCCAGTTAGAGAGGAGACTTATAAAGTAGCACGCCGCCACAATGTGGAAGTTATCGTTGTAAGTAATTCTTTCATTAGAGTGCCAAGGGAGCCAGGGATAAGGCTTCAAATTGTTTCAGATAATTTTGATGCCGCAGACGATTATATCGCCAATAATTCAGATAATCTGTCAATTACTATAACCTCAGATATACTATTGGCTGAGCGGTGCCTTAAAACTGATGGTACAGTTATCGCGCCTACTGGCAAAAACTTCACTAAAGACTCAATAGGAAGTGCTATTGCTACAAGAGCTATAATGGCAGACCTTAGAGCCGGAGCAGACATGCCCAACATAGGCGGACCAAAACCTTTTTCCAGTAAAGATAGATCAAACTTTTTAAATGAGCTCCATGTGAAAATCGAAAAGCTAAAAAGAGATTTAAATTAATTGTGATTTGTTTATAGAAACATGCATATTTAAAGGTCCCGTAGCTCAGTTGGATAGAGCGAGTGATTCCTAATCACTAGGTCGGAGGTTCGAATCCTCTCGGGGCCGCCATCTATCAACAATAATTCGTATAAAAAAATTTAAGTTCAAATCGATTGGCATGCCGAACTCATTTTCTTCTTTACTTGCTTCATTAGTATACCAAATTATTAATGGGATCATACAAATTATAATAAATGCCCATAAATAAATACTTGTAATGACCGATGGTCAGTTATATGGCTGAGTAGTTACTTAGAACTATTATCAAACAATCTAAAAGTACAAGATCGAGACATTCATGGGTTCAGTCGTTGCAATTAACCAAAGGGCGAGAAGCGAAGAGCAAAAGACCCTTCGTCGAAATGCAGTGCTAAAAGTGGCTGAACTGTACTTCCTTGAAGTTGGGTATGAGGCGTTTTCTATGTCTCATCTCGCAAAAAAGGCTGGTGTGGCTAAGGGAACGCTTTACCTTTACTTCGAGACTAGAGAAGAAATTTTTCTAACTCTTTATGAACAAAGCTTAATACGGTGGAGTCAAATTTTCATTAATGACCTACCCGTATCCATGTCTAGTAAATCCTATGCCCAAAAACTATATAGCACTGCTATGGCAGATGGTACCTTTTTACCTTTGCTTATCAGACTAGAGCATATCATTGAACACAATGTTGCAATCCCCAGGCTTATTAGTTCAAAACAAATTTTCATAGATCAGGTAGACGCGATCGCTGAAGTCACATCCATTGCACTCACATTAAATAAGCCCCAGGCGATAGAGGTGGTAAAAACAATGGGTGTTCTCCTGATTGGCGCAACCCAAGGTGACCAAGGCCCATCACTCGATAATGAAGAATTACCGAAAGATGTCCGGGACCTTATCGAGAGCTTTTCTTCCGAACCACTTTTCACTAAAAATGCTGCTCGGATTATCGAGGGTATCAGAAGTGAAAGCTTCACAGAAACTTAAATATATCAATCCTTTCATCAAATAAAAAATATAATGAACACTACGCAAATTGGGGAAAAATATGCCTGCAGCAAAAAATAAAAAAAACCATAAGTATAATACTACTAACCTTGAAGCACTTGTCGAATTACAAAGAAGTAGCTTTCGCGCTGAAGGGGAGGTCACTTATTCAACACGAATTGACCGACTAAAAAGGCTTAAGACACTGATTGTTGAAAATAAAACAGAATTTGCAGAAACTACCAAACGCGAGTTTGGCGGTGCAAGGTCCTATGAGTTCAGTTTATTCTCAGAGTTTGCGGGAAAGGTCGAAGCTATCGACTATTCAATGAAACATTTGAAGGAGTGGATGAAGCCTGAAAAACGAAAGACCAATAAACCTATGAATCTTTTAGGCGGAAAAAGTCAAGTTAGGCATTTCCCAAAGGGCATTGTTGGCATTATTTCTCCTTGGAATTTACCCTTTGGGTTGACTGTGGCGCCTCTGATAAGTGCGCTTGCAGCAGGCAACCGAGCGTTACTAAAACCTTCAGAGTTCGTTCCTGAAACAGCAGCACTATTCGCCGATATTGTACCCAAATATTTCTCAGAAGATGAAGTCGCGGTGGTGACTGGAGGTGCAAATATTAGTCAAAAATTCGCAGAGCTTCCTTTCGATCATCTCCTTTTTACAGGGTCCACTAATATTGGCTCGAAAGTAATGCAGTCAGCTGCAAAAAATCTAGTTCCCGTCACGCTAGAACTTGGCGGCAAGTCACCTGTCATTATTGGTCGTAGCGCAAAACTTGATTTGGCAGGAACACGTCTTACATTTGGTAAGCTTTTAAATGGTGGCCAGTTATGCCTGTCGCCAGACTACGTTGTTGTGCCAAGTGAACTAGAAGAGCAGCTCATAGAGCGAGTAATTGGAGAAACGCAGTCAATGTATCCGAACATTACTGAAAATGAAGATTACGCGGGTGTTATCAACGAAAGACATTTCGCCAGATTACAGAGTTACATTGATGACGCAGTTGCCAAAGGGGCTAAGCTTACGATTGTGGGCGCTGATAAGACACGTGCTGCTAAAAATAATCGCCGTATGCCTTTACATATTTTACAAAACGTTAATGAAGATATGCGGGTTATGCACGAAGAAATATTTGGGCCGATTCTCCCCGTTATGACCTATTCCGATGTGACTGAAGTTCCGGATATGATTGAACCTCGCCGAAACCCACTTGCCATGTATTACTTCGGCAAAGATAAGCGCGAACAGGAGTACTTACTAAGCCATGTACAAAGCGGCGGTGTTTGCATCAATGATATAACGCTTCACTACGTACAGGAAGATCTTCCATTTGGTGGTGTTGGTGCTTCGGGTATGGGCTCCTATCATGGCCCAGAAGGGTTTAAAGGCATGAGCCATGCACGTGCGGTTTACAGTCAAACTATGATTGATATACTGCCCATAATAGGAGCGCGCCCCCCTTTTGGTCAAAAATTTCGCAAAAACATAAGCAAAATTCTTGGCTCAATTTAGCATCAGAACTTAAGTTTATTACAGATGGTGGTATGCTGCGTAAGATTACTGATAATTTGTATATTTCTCGAGTAATCAGAGCCACCTCTAGGAAACAAAAATGAATAAAAAAATTTTACTGGGAGAATTGCGGTGACCATAAATCGACAATGGCTATTAGCCGAGAGACCTACTGGAATGGTTGGTCCGCATAATTTTAAGTATGCTGAAACCCCGATTCCTAAACCGAAAAGTGGAGAGGTGCTGATAAAGAATCTTTACCTATCATTTGACCCAGCACAACGAAACTGGATGGTTGACCGGAAAGCTTATCTACCGCCAGTGGCCATCGGAGAGCCTATGCGAGCAGGCTCTGTTGGGAAGGTAATAGATTCTCACCACGCAAACTTTCAGGTAGGCGATCTCGTGCAAACGACGGGCTACTGGCAAGATTATGTTGTTGCAGCCCCTGGCAAAGGTCCGATGGGGTTGGTAAAATTACCAGACGGAGTATCGCCTGAAATGATGTTGTCTGCACTCGGAATAACAGGGCTCACGGCTTATTTTGGCTTGCTGGAGATTGGTCAGCCTAAAGCCGGCGAAACGGTCCTCGTTTCTGGCGCTGCAGGCTCTACTGGCTCATTTGTTGGTCAGATCGCAAAAATTAAAGGGTGCCGTGTTGTAGGTATTGCTGGCGGTCCAGATAAATGTCGGTGGTTAAAAGAGACCGCTGGCTTCGACGCCGTAATCGACTATAAAAATGAGAATGTTAACGCGCAAATTGCTTATCACTGCCCTAACAAGTGGGACGTATTCTTCGATAACGTAGGCGGCCCCATCCTGGAGGCAGCCCTTGATCATATTAATCTACGTTCCCGGGTTGTTTTATGTGGAAGTATCTCGGGCTACAATTCGACTGGCCCCATACCTGGACCGTCAAATTTGTCTAACTTAACTATTAACAGAGCAAAAATGGAAGGCTTTATTATACTTGATTATATGCCGCGAGCGATGGAGGCTATTCAAGACTTAATGGCGTGGATAACATCAGGGCAATTAATCTACCAAGTTGATTTACAGGAAGGTTTTGAGAACATCCCTTCTACTTTACAGCGACTATATACAGGTAAAAACCTTGGTAAACAGCTACTTAAAATTGACCCATAGGGATGTCCAGGGGTCGAGCATATATAAAGCTAGATCAGCTTTAAGCGAGAATGCTCATTATTCAAATTGGCGCTTAATCTTACAGCGACTTCACAAGGATAGAGTTCGCTGTGCTCCCAGCATCACGATGTTTGGCTATGGCTTGGTATTCATCAGATGTCATCCAGGCCAATGCGGATTCTTTTGATGGGAATTCGATAATTACCGATCTTGTATCATCCCATTCTCCTGCCAATACCATTGGATCCTCGTCAACACTCAGCATTTTGCCATCAAATTTTTTAAAAACCTCGGAGAAGCCAGCTGAGTACGTATCATATTCACTACGATTATGAATTTTAAACCTTGCAATTATATAAACAGACATCTTGTGTAACTCCTATATTCATAAAGTTGCGAGTTCTTACTGAAAGTTAAAAATTCAATAAATCTCTTAGGCTGGACTATTTAAATTCATTTACTATTGTAATGACCACTGGTCATTTATATGCTAGGAGCTAGAGTTAAGTCAATATTTTTAAATGGATATTCATGTGCAGAAACCTAATATTTATATTGCTCCCTCAACAAAAGATAACACAAGTTAAAGTCCGCCTCGGGATTTAAGGCGCAACCGCAATGCATAGCGAGATATAAAAATGAAACTACTAACGTTCGAATATCAAGATTCTGAATATTTAGGCGCCCTAACTGACAGGGGGGTCATCAACTTAAGCACCTCAGCACCAAGAGAAATTGCTTTTTCTTCAATGCAGAACTTTATTGAGGCAGGCCAGCCCGCCCTTAACCGCGCATATGAAATACTTGCATCAAGCACAGCTGAAAAAGCATCTGATCAGATAAATTGGTTGGCGCCACTCCCATTACCGGCTCAAATACGCGACTGCTTAAGTTTCGAAGAGCACTTAAAAAATGCGTTTGAAAGCGCAATCAAATTGAGTGCAATGGGCTCTGCAGATCCAATAAGAGCTGAACAAGAATTACGAGCGAGTGGCCGCTTTGATATCCCTGAGGTTTGGTATCAACAGCCTCTCTACTATAAAGCAAATCGTTTTTCTGTCGCGCAAAGCGGTAAAGATATTCTCTGGCCGGAGTATTCTAAAATAATGGACTTTGAATTGGAAATGGCCTGCATTATAGGAAAAAAGGGCAAAGACATCACAAAGAACAATGCGGAGGATCATATATTTGGCTATACAATTTATAACGACTTCTCAGCAAGAGATGCGCAGATACTCGAGTCCCCAGGAATGTTGGGCCCAGCAAAAGGCAAAGACTTTGAAGACTCAATTATTCTAGGGCCCGTTATAGTTACAAAGGATGAGATCGATGATCCTTACAACTTACGCATGCAAGCGCGTATTAATGGAGAAACCTGGTGCGATAATAACAGCAATTCCATTCATTGGACGTTCTCAGATATGATCGCGCATATTAGTATGGGCGAAACTCTTTACCCTGGTGAGGTGATAGGCTCTGGAACAGTTGGCCTTGGCTGCGGGTTAGAGCATCTTCGGTTTTTAAATGACGGCGATATTGTCGAACTCGAAATCGAAAAAATAGGGGTCATATCAAACAAAGTTGTAAAATTTCAAAATAAATGAGCAATTTATACAGCAATAAATGCTGCGTCCGCTTGGGGCTTAACAGTATTTTACAAGTCACTAGGCGATTAAATATAACCTATATTGAAATTTCCTATTCACCTACCTGAAATTGAGCTCTAAACGAATTATCAACTTCGAAAATACCTTCCTCTTCGCCGTCACGGTTGGTCCATTC
>Ga0208965_1000580_pt1 | contig 17300 bp, 13 predicted proteins | sample AOAMet1_07_M0_10_2_FD_188230 | JGI IMG/M metagenome (GOLD analysis project Ga0208965, IMG submission 188230) | Ammonia-oxidizing marine microbial communities from Monterey Bay, California, USA - CAN11_07_M0_10 (SPAdes) | ecosystem: Environmental > Aquatic > Marine > Intertidal zone | place...
AGCCGTAGACTTTGACGAGCATGTCGGAAGGTGATTCTTGGGCTTGAACCAAACCTGGAGCAAGACACAGGAGGCCAACAATGGCCCAAATTGTGCGGGAACTTTCCATGGATGGAAGTTACACAAGTCCTCGGGCCTCAAGGAGCGTTTCTGCGTCGGTTTCGCGGCCGTGGGTCTACAAATGGACGGTCGGCGGGAAGGGCATGAATCGAAGTGGAGTTGGGGACAAGTTCCCAAGGCGAATTGGCCTTCTTTCCCGGCACAAACGCATCGAAGGTCATGTCGGGCCCATAGTAAGCGGCAATGCCTGTTAAGTGGGGTTCGCTGGGCGCAAGATGGTCAAACACGATGCGCTGCGGGTGTCCATCCTTGCCCTTTTTTTCTTGCTGATAGCGCAGTGACACTTGCACGGCGTCGGCATATTCCAGCACCCACCTGCGCGCCATGCCCATGGTGCCGATTAACGTTGGCGCACCAAACCGCACTCCCCGTCCCCGCACCTGTATGGGCTCGATCACCTTTCTGGTCACCAAGGCGTCACCATCGTCCCACCCCAACAACATCCAGGTGTCCTTGTCAACGGGGTCGGGTACCATGTCATAGTACAAGGCGCCATGCCAATCTTGCGCCTGAACCGCACCTCGGGCATTTGGTGCATCGGCGCTGCTCGCATCATAGAGGTTTGTGTAGGCCATGATGTCACTTCCCAAACGGCGAAAAGCCACCAGGCCGCCGTAAGATGAGGTGCGGTTGGGTTGGGCCCAGTTCCAGGTGAACACCTTGAGCTGTCCATCCGAAGACCCCACTGCAGCCATAAAACCGGGTTCTGTGATTTCAGCGCTGGGGTCCGCCGCATCCAGCAGGTCCATCAAGGCCCTGCTCAGGCTGTCGCTGATGGATTTGCAAGCGTCACCTTCACAATTCTTGAGTCCACTGTGGAGGGCTTGAAGGGGGGCGAGGTCAATCCCTTGAGCAGTCGATTGCAAAGGTGCCAACGCCCAAATTCCTAGGGTCAAAAGCCCTGACCGCAACAACAGCGACAAGGGCATTTGAGGGCGATCCGATACCACGCGCATACACCTTGTGTACAATGCCATTGGTGATGTTGATCGGTGCTGCATACTGGAGGTCAATTGCCGGGTCAATGGGGTCTTGGTGGGGAAAGGTAGGACAGCAAACCTTGAATAAAACGGACAAAATCCCGCCACATTGCGCGGTCACCACAACACGACCAATTGCAGCACCGCCCCCAATCGCTTGTGGAAGAGAGCGGTTCACGAGCAGGAGGGAAGCGGCAAAGTTTTCCACTTTGTCACGCTACCGGCACGTGGGCATTTGAAGTCCTGATTTACAGAGCGTAATCGTTCAGAGGTGCATGAACGCCTTTTTGGCGAGCAGTTGGTCCTCTGTCTCCCTGTGGTCGGGGTCGTCTACGCAGCAGTCCACCGGACATACCGCGGCGCATTGTGGCTCATCGTGGAAGCCCACGCATTCGGTGCACTTGTCTGTGGTGATGTAGTAGACGTCCATGCTGCCCGGGTCTTGGGTGGCATCGGCATCGATGGCTCCGGCAGAGGGGTGGTTGCCAGTGCCCTTTAGCCCGGTTCCATCTGCAAAAGTCCACTCTGCACCACCTTCATAGATGGCGTTGTTGGGACATTCTGGTTCGCAAGCCCCGCAGTTGATGCAGGCGTCTGTAATCATGATGGCCATGGTACGCTTCTTTCTAACCGGCGATATTGCCGTTGCAAAAATAACCGCTTACCCCCTCCGGATGTTGGCCACATCTTTGCAAATCCCACAAGAAATGTCATTCATGTTGACCGAGACCCCTAAAGTGGACGTTGAGCGCGCCCGGAAACTGCTGCTAGAGCTGGCGGATGGCCTGCAATCCATCGCCGATGGACAGCCACAAAAAAACTGGCTACCGCTGGCTGCTGCCGTGGATAGCGCGGAAAATTTAAACGGTTGGTTCACCTCCAATCAAGTGCGGTTTTCGATCAACGCGTGGGTCAAAGCGCTGCAACCCGATGCGGTGGAGGCGTGGTTAGAATCAATGCCTTCCAAAAAAACGGGGGCGCCGTTGACCGTGGGCATCGTCATGGCGGGCAACATCCCGTTTGTCGGCCTGCATGATTTGATCTGCGGGGTGGTGTCGGGCCACAGGATTCAAATCAAGCCCAGCCGAGACGATGCAGGGTTGATCGCAGCGCTGCTTTCGTGCTGGTCTGAAACTGCCCCGGGACTCCAGGAGCAAGTGAGCATTGCAGAATCGGCTTTGTCGGATTACGAAGCGGTCATTGCTACCGGAAGCCGCAACAGCGGCAGGTACTTCCAGCACTATTTTGGTAAAGTGCCCCACATCATTCGGGGGCAGCGTACCTCAGTGGCGGTGCTTGACGGGAGCGAAACACATGAGGACATGTGTGCATTGGCGGGTGACATTTTTCAGTATTTCGGGCTGGGGTGCCGCAACGTCACGCAGGTTTTTGTTCCGCGCGACTTTGACCTCGATCGGCTGTTTGCCGCATTTGTGGATTGGGGACACATCGCCAACCACAATAGGTACTACAACAATTACACCTACCACAAGGCGCTCTGGCTCATGGAAGCCGTTGACCTGCTCGAAAACGGATTCGTGCTGCTCAAGGAAGACGCCGATTGGGTTTCCCCTGTCGGGGCCCTTCATTACCAACGCTACGACGCGATCGCCGATGTAGAAGCGCGACTTGAAGAGGGCTCGGACGAAATCCAATGCCGGGTAGGTACTGGAGGTGTTGCCTTTGGTAGTGCGCAATATCCCGGCTTGGCGGATTATGCCGACGGTGTCGACACCATGGCTTTCCTGCTGGCCTTGGAAGCCTAACTTCGCATCATGATTCGGATGACACGCGGACGTTTAGGGGCTTGGGTAGCGTTGTGCTTGACAGTGGCCAGTGCAGGGTGCACCACTGAGGTTGAGCTCAATGCTCCTTATGAAGAGCGGAGCTTGGCATTTTGCTTGCTCGATCCTGCGGCGACCGATCAATGGGTGAGGGTCAACCGAACATGGTTGGGCGAGGGCAACAACCTGGACATCGCCATGATTGCCGACAGCAGCGAATACGCCTCGGGAGAAATCGACATCACGGTCGAACAGTTTCATCCGGACGACGTGGTCTTTGAAACGCCACTGTTGACGTTCACAGCCATGGACTCCCTGCTCCAAGACAAGGACGACAACGGCATCTTTTATGGCCCTGAGTATCGGGCTTACCATTTTGACACCCCCGATGGACTCGATGTCTATGTGGGCAGCTCCGATGACCTCTACATTTACCGCATGACGGTAGGGTTTGCTGACCAGAGGGCACCATTGACTGCCGTGACAACCCTCATTGGCGGCTCTCCGGGAAACATCAGCAATCCCCCCGCAGGCATCCCCGGGTTCAATTTGAACTTCGCCAGTGGTGCGGTCGGCCAGGTGACCTACCCCAACATCAACTTCAAATGGTCGTCCACGCCCGGAGCCAAGCGCTATGAGGCCTCCATTGCCGTGTACTTTACCGAGCGCATTTGGGCCGATGCGGCCCACACCAACTTGGTTTCGGAGACAGACCGCGTGGTCCGCTGGGACTTGGGAGAAGAAACGGCCGACGATGCCGAGGGGGGAGAAGAGATCAAACTGCCCACCAATGGAGAGGCGTTCTATCAGTTCTTGGCAAGCCGTTTAGAGGCTGACCCGCTCATCACGCGCGAGCTCGGGGAGTGGAACAACAACATCGACCGCGTCCGGGCTTTTGACTTTGTACTCAGCATTGCCAACCAAGAACTCGATACTTATTTGGCGGTCAATGCGCCGGTTACGGGCATCATCCAGGAGCGCCCAGTATACACCAATATCGCCGGTGGTTTGGGCCTGTTGGCCAGCCGTACCCAGCAGTCTGTGAATGGTTTGGGCATTTCCAAGCCTTCCGTGCAGGAATTGGTAGAAGGCGAGCACACAGCAGCGCTTCAGTTCTGCTTGCCGCCTGAAACTGAGGGCGATGTGTCCGAGTACGCCTGTCCCTGAGGCCACCGGAAAACAACCCTCATTGCGATGTGGATAGCAGCCTCGAGGGGCACGGCATCCATCCCCGCATTTGCCGCAACTTACCGGCATGTCGCACGCATTTACCTATCAGGCGCCCTACGGTGTCTTTCATTTTTCTGAAGGACTGTTGACGGTTGAATTGGCTGAGGACCTCATTGTGGACTTGCCTTTGATGCAGCGCGTGACGGCTCAGCGTCTGGAACTGCTCGGCAACCGGGAAGTGGCGGAACTGATTGTGGTGCCGAGGGCACACTTGCTGTTGGACCGCGCAGCACTGACCTGGCTGGCCCAGACTGGGGCGTTGACAGGTGTGCACCACAGGGCGATTGTAGTGCCTGCCCATTTGCTGGTGTGGCGCGACAGGTTGTATCAGATGATCAGCCGCATGCGTCCCAATGTGAAAGTGTTTCGCAACCGCCGTGTGGCCAAAGGATGGCTCCAAGAGCGGGCGGGAACGTTTGTCCCACTGAACGTAGCGCTCGACACCGAAGTCGTGGCGGACCCGGTGGTCGCCGAAGTCGGTACGGTCGCGGTCAGCGAAGGATAAAACGAACGGGCGCATGGCCCTCGATCGCAGCGCTGTAGGCTCCAGGCACCCATGCTTCTGAGGGGAGCAAGGTGATGCCGTTTTGGGTGCCCAATGTGCCATCGAAAACCACCCGTCCGGCAGCATCGTGGACCATCACCGACACGGGTGTCTGGCCGCCATGGTGCAATGAAACGAGGCTCCCCGCGGTCGAGGGATTCGGTGAGGCTGTGACCTGGACATTGGCGGTCTCATTGACTGCAGAAGGCGCGCCGGCTTCGGGCTTGAATTGCCAAATCCCGGGAATGCCGGCCAACACCTGAACAGAAAGGACCGGCATGCCCTCACCGGCGGCGTACCACTCGTAGACCGTGCCTTCGCGCGGCAAGCTGAACCCGAGTTCTGCCGCGGGCACATTGACCGAATCTTGCGCTTCAAAAGTGCGCTTGACCCTCAGGCATTCGAAGCTGGCTCCTGGAAGCAGCAACGTGCCCCAGGCATCTACCTCGATCTCTGCGGTTTGAACAGTGCTGTAGTAGAGCAGTTCAGGAAGGGCCACTTCAAACGCCGAGCTGCCGGACAGCGTCGCACCATAGGTCAGCGGCAAAGGCAGCAGTTCTTCCTCGTCTTCATAGATCACAGGCAGGTCAATGAAGTCGGTGGTGATGCCCAGTCCAATGGTCTTGTATGCCGAACCGCCAAACTCTTGATAGGTGGTGGCACCCGAAATCGGGAGGCCGGTCTCTAGGCCGAGATCGGGAAGCTCAAATGCCGTAAAATGGTTGGCAGAGGAAAAAATAAATTGAGTGGTGAATCCCGCTTCACTCATAGGGAAATACTCTGTTTCCTGATCGCCGGTGGAGATCAAGTCGCTGTAGTCCCAAGTCAATCCCGCACCACTTTCCTCGAGTCCATCTGACAATAGGGGTGGAACGGCAGTGGCCCTCAGGTAAGTCTGCCCGCCTTGCGGCAAATCGGCGGAGGTCAAGACCGGTTGTGCCAAGACTGCACTGGCGCTTGCAAGGAGCACCGCGGCCAAGGCAAAGGAGGGAAGGGTGGATGCGCGTCGGATCATGAAGGCAAATTAACGCGCCGCGACATGCATTCCATTTATGGAGTCTCGCTTTTGCGAAACAAATCCCGGAGGTGGTCAAACCGCACCTGATACACAGCCCCGAGGCCATACCGGTAGTTGTCCGCACCTTCGAGCTCGCTTTCTGGCTTGCTGTAGCCCATAAGTTCCCAGCGGCCATCGGCGGTCAATTGATAGCGTAGGTCAATGGCGCCTGTGATTTCCGAAGGGTCGATTTGCAATCCATCGGGGGTGCGCGCTCCGAGGGTGCCCGAGATTTTCAGACGGTCATTGAGCAGGTTCAGGCCGAGGTCCATTTCAAACGCATCTTGCACCGATGCTGTGGGGTCGATGACGGCCCCGGTGGCCGAAGGCAGGTATCGAAGCCCGATGTCCACGTCTTCCGAGAGGCTGCTGAGCAATTCAGAAACACCGGTAGACACCAAGTCGGTGGCTTGGGCGGCGGCTGTGGCCCGGCCCAATGCATTGGTGTTGACTTGATCAGAGGGGATGAACTGCCCGGCTGCGAGCAGCGCAAACGCTTGCCTTTGCGTCTCCTCGGGAGTGCCCAACGCCGGCATGACCTGGGCCAAAAGTTCAGGGTCGGCCTTGGCATAGGTTGGAAAGGAAATGGAGAAATCCAAGGTTGGTCCTGCGAGTTCTCCTGCGATGCCCATGCCGACTTCGACGTCTGTCTTGCCCGCAGAAGCGAGCAAGCCGGGAAGGAGTGGGGCCGGCGAGGCCTTCATGGTGGCGATGGCGAGCAGGTCGAGTTGGGCCTCGTAGGGGTTGCCATCCCAATCAATGCGTCCACCGGGGGCCACAGCGATGGTTTTGGTAAACAGATCCCGCAAACTGAAGCGGTATTGCCCCTCCAATATTTCGAGTCCGCCTTCCATTGAGAGGGACTGTTCGCGGTTGCTCACCAAGGACAAGGCGCCTTGGGCCCGACCATCCACACGTTCTCCGGCCTGTTGATCCAATACCAATGACAACGCCGCATCTGGGGTGACTTCTATCTCGAGTTCCATTGAGAGGTCAAATGGTGGGGGAGGTGCTGTCTCTGGTAAATCCGATGGGTTGCCGCCTGTGAAATGAATGCCGCTTGGAATGCCAGGCCCTTCCATGGCGTCCAAAGGCATGGTGAATTGGGTGCCCTTGGCGCTGCGGGCATCCACTTGGATCGCGATACTCTCGGCGGTTCCAAATACGTTGGCGTCTCCTGTTGCGACCACCTTTCCATAGAACAGGCTGCTGCGGTCAGGGGCCAGGTCCATCACCTGGAAATCCTCGGGCAAATCGAGTCCCAAATCGTAATTCCAATCCGTAAATCCGGAGTGCAGCACAGAAATGTTGAGCAGCGATGTCTGTCCATTGGGGTCTGTGATGGTTCCCATGTCCATGCCGATGAACCCTTCGCTAAAGTCCAGGTCCCCCCGCAGTCCATAGGTCATGCCCGTAGCGGCAATAGAGACCTCTGGGGCATGGATGGCCAGGGTGCCATCGGCGGAGGGAGGGGCGCCCATTTCTGGCAGTTCCCATGACAGCCCTCCGGTGGCGGTGCCGTTGAGGACCACGCCCGCATCGACAAACAAGGGTTGAAGCAGCTCTAGCGGCCAGGCTTCGAGGGTGACCTCTGCAGCATCTGGGCCATCCATGAAAGCGGTCAGCACTTGGTCCTCGCCTTGGAACTGCTGGAATTCGATGTGGGGGTTGTCACTCCAGGATCCGCTCAGACAGAGGTCGCCAAAGTCGAAGCCCTCAAGGTAGGCGTCTTCCCATTGGGCCGCGCCGGACAGCGATAGGGGCGCGAATTCCACATCAAAAGCAGCATGCAGCAGCCCTGTTCCACTGGGCAGTGCCATGCCCAATGGCGGTCCGAGCATGCCCAGCCAAGGGGCCACCGGTAAGCGGTCCAATTGCACCGCGATTTCGGAAGGGAATGTGGCCTCCTTGCTTTGGATGGACAACAGGCCCTGCCGCCCGCTCAGCCTCAGGTCATCCACCAGTAGAGACGTCCAATCGGCATCCTCCCACTGCAGCCGAGGCACCGACCCTGAAGCGAGCTTCCAGGTGGCATCGGCAAAACGAAGGCCCAGGGTGGAAGGCGTGACCACGTGGACATTGCCGCCTTCGATGTGGTGCTCCAGAGCCACGTCTACCGGAATCGTGCCGTCCCAAGATGCGCTGAATTGAGAGCTGGAGGAGAGCCCGACATCCGCAGAAAAAACCAAGTCTCGCGCCAGTCCCCATTCGGTGTGGCGCAGGCTGTCTGCATGGACCTGCCAGGCCATGGGCGATGTGCCACCACTGCCTGCCACTTTGAGGTTGTGAACCTTGAGGTCTTCCCAGTGCAGGGGGCGCAGATCCAACATAAAACTCACCTCGCCACTGCGGTGTTGAACTTCCACATGGGAGCCGCTTCCTATGGACCACTGATCGTGGCTGTATCGTTCGAGTAGGTCGTCCCTCCATACCGTGAGGTTGGCCGTCCAATCTGGCGGCGTGCTGGCGCTGTTGGTCAGGCTTGAACCCCACCGCTGTGCGGTGGCCTTGGTGATGATTTCCCCTGATACCAAGGCGTCGATTACAGGGAGTTTCCACGATTCCAAATCGTTTGGGCCGTCAATGTGGCCTTCGATAAAGTCGCCGTCCAAATCCACTTCAAAACCCTGCTGGTCTCCGCGGCCTTGGACATGAAACCGGTTCATGGACAGGGGGGCGCCTTGGCGTTTCCTGCCATCAAAACCAGGCAGAGGTATGAAGCGGGCGCCATTCAAGTCCAGATGTCCCCACCAGGATCCGATGCCGCCCTCGTCGTTCAGCTTGAGTTCTCCAGAAGAGCCCCATCCACCATACAGGTCCAATCCTGAGGTGATGCTCAAAGGGGCGGTGCGGGCGGCCAAGTCCCAATGCACATCCATGCCGCGTTGGCCGTCTGGGATGGCCGAGAGTTCCAGTGTCCCCTCTGCGGATACCGCTCCGGCACCGCCCCCACGGCTTGCCGTCCAGGTGCCACCCAAATCGGCAGTGTTGCCGGACAAAGCGGGATCCAATGCGGCCAGTGGAACAAAGCGGCCTTGGGTAGACCAACCCCATTGGGTCGCGGTGCCCGTTTCGTTTTGGGAGACGTTCCAATCTCCAGTGCAGGCGATGTCGCCCGTTTCAAGGTCCCATTCCACAGAGGCAGAGCAGGGCGCCCCGCGTGCTGGCTTATGGCGGTAAGTCACCGCAGCCCTTCCCAACAGATTTCTCCAGTCCAGTTCTGCACCGGCTCCCGCATTCAACGGCAGGGAGATGGGGCCTGTGAGCGCGAGCTCTCCATCCGAAGGAACCGCATCAGGCAATGCCACAGGGTGGCGCGCATAGGACAGTTTGGCCATGTCCAAACGAAGTCCCTGACGGTCCAGTCCCCCAAGCAATCGAACCGTTCCCCAGTCGGCCGTTCCCAGAAGTTCCAAGGAAGAGTCCAGTGGGGCCAATGTGGCGGTCCATTCTCCTGGACATGCGCCGATGGCATCGCTGTCAGTAGAATGAGGGGATAGCCAAAAACCAGGGTCTGTCGAAAGGTGAACCTGAACCGGGTCATTGGCCCCGTTCCACGCGATGAGGGAGGTGTCGCCCTGTCCAGAATTCAAATTCCGGCTGAAGAGTTTGATTTGACCTGAAGTGCCCGTCCATTGGGGCCATCCTCCATCCCATGTCAAGCCTTGCACCGCCGCTGATTCCACCAAGATTTCATGAGCCCAAGGCGCAGGGGCCAAGGAATCGGGCAGGACCAAGCGCACGTCGCTCAGGTCCAAGTCCGCTATGGAAAAGGAGGTTGGGACGCTGCCCGCTGCAGTGTCAGTCGAGGACCGTCCTTGTGTGAGCCAATGGCTGCCCTCGGCGCTCACATCCAGTCCGCTGGCCGAGACGGTCAACCAGTGCATTCCCGTGCGGTCCGTAGGGAGCAACACGAGTTCAGAAAGGGAGGCCAAAGGAGTGCGGGTTCCGCTGGCTTCCGTTCGGTGAATGGACAGTCCGTTCAAGGACATGCCCAAGGGAGACCATGCCACGTCTACAGCGCTCAATTCCACTTCCACGGTGCTGCTGTCGGCACCCATGCTGGAGGCGGCAATGCCCAATGCTTTGTTCACGGCCCACCGCTGGCCAGTGGGGGTAAAGAGCACCAGCATGAGGGCCAGCACCACCGACACGCAGGCTGCGAGGAGCCCAAAAAGTCCCTTGCGCAGCGCCTTTCGCGGGCGCCGCTCTGAACTTTGGGGCTGTGGTGGTGGGACCTTCATTTCTCTATGCGAACTTCGCCCATACAGAAATGATGCCATGATGTCTTCCGGGCAACAACAAAACGCAGCAAATGATGGCCTGGTCTCCATGGCCAATCGGGTCATGTTGGGCATAGAAAGTTCGTGCGATGACACGAGCATTGCCGTGCTCAAAGGCAGGGCGTTGATGGGGCAGTTTGCTGCAGTTCAACACATTCATTCCAAGTATGGCGGCGTGGTTCCGGAGTTCGCTTCCCGCGCTCATCAAGCGCACATCGTGCCGGTGCTCGTGGGTGCATTAAAGGAGGCGGGCTGTGAACTCGGCGACATTGACGGCATCGCCTACACACGGGGGCCGGGCTTGCACGGCTCTCTTTTGGTTGGCAGTGCCTTTGCGCGAAGCTTGGCATGGTCCCTTGGAGTCCCGCTGTATCCCGTTCACCACATGAGGGCCCATGTGGTGGCGCATTGGATGGCCGATGCCACGCTCAATCCCCGGCAGCCTATGATGGCCTTGACCGTATCTGGAGGCCACACGCAGTTGTTGGAGGTGCTTTCCCCAACCCAGATGCAAGTGATCGGCACCACCATGGATGACGCCGCTGGCGAAGCGTTTGACAAGGTGGCAAAAATGCTGGGGCTGCCTTATCCGGGTGGGCCAGAAGTGGACCGCCTAGCGGCATTGGGCAATCCCCAGGCCTTTGCCTTTACGGCGCCTAAAATGGCGGGGCACAACTTCAGTTTCAGCGGTGTGAAAACTTCTGTTTTGCGCTTCTTGGAAAAGACCTTTTCGGGAGGTGCAGAGGCATCAGAGGCCTTGATTCAAGATGTGTGCGCGTCTGTTCAACAGACCATCGTTACCATTCTCGTCGGCAAGTTGGAGGCAGCCACACTGGAAAAGGGCATGAAGGCCGTCGCCATCCAAGGCGGAGTCAGTGCCAATTCTGGTTTGCGCAAAGCCGTCGAGGAGCTGGGCCAAAAACACGGTTGGGACGTGCACATTCCACCGTTTCGCTATTGCACAGACAATGGCGCCATGATCGCTCTGTCTGGCCAATATGCCGCCGAGAAATTGGAGGAAGGACGTTTAGATGAGGCGCCTCTTGCGAGGTGGCCACTCGCTTAATATCAAGCGAGTACGGCCTCCTTGTTAAAGTGCTCAGCAAGCAGAGCCCAATAGTTTCTGTTCCAAGATTCGGTCATCCACCCTGCGTCTACAGAAGGCACTCCGAGGTGGTTCAAAATCAAGGTGGTTTCTCCGTAGGCGTTTTTGCTCAACCTCAAGTCCACGGTTGTGAAATGCCCTGCTGGAAATTTCTTGTGGGTCCAAGCACATACAATGCGCTTGTTTTGGACAAGGTGAAGGAAGTAGCCGGTATGGTTCTGGTTGCACAATGAAAAGGACCCCCCTTCATGAGGTTGAATGAAGGCCTCCTTCTCTGTAAATGCAACGTGAGCGTCCTGATCAAGCAAAGCCTCAAAGACTTTGGCAGGTGCAGCGGCCAATTCAATGACCTGATAGATGTTCTCCGTTTGGAGTTTCATGATGCAAAAGTGTTGCTATAAAAGTAGCAGGTGCATTCCTACAATTGACCCCCAGGGGAAACAAGTAATTCACCGTGAGGATGTGCACGGCACAATTAAGCTGACTTCGGTTTTGTGTGGCGAGGTGACCAAATGCAGGCCGCTTTTTCCAGAACGGTCCAACAGGTTGAGGCGCTGTCTGATCAGGTCCGAAGCGTGCCGTCGCCGGGGCGTGTTGTCATCGGGGCGAACAGGTTCTGACTCCCGCAGGTGCTCGGCATTCGGCGAATTGAAGACATGGATGGTCACATGCCCTCGGCCTGTTTTTTCGGCCCAGAGGGCGAGGCGTCCAGGGCCGGTTTTGGAAGTCCCGCCCAGCCCATGCCACAGGGCATTTTCTACGAGAGGTTGCACCAGCAAGGCGGGAATGTGGCGGTCTTTCAGTTCTGGAGGCAAGGGGGCCAGATCCCATTGAATGGGACGGGCCAGGCGGCGCACTTCGAGCCCGATGTAATCCTGCAATGTGGTCCATTCATCCTCCATGGACCGCCAACCTTCGTGGCCAGCTTGGATTTGGTGTTTGGCCAACCGGTTAAAGGCACGCAGGTGGTGCAATGCCCGTTCCCACTCGAGGGTCATCATGTCGTGCATGATCCCATTGAGCGCATTGAACAAGAAGTGCGGGTCCATAAGCCTGCGTAGGGACATCGCTTGCACCCGGTCCAATTCTCTGCTCCGGAGTACTGCTTGATGTGCCAGCCTCTGTTCGGTGGGCTTGCGCACTTTCCAGTGCTCCATTTCAGTGGTCCTTTTGTGGGACTCGTGAACGATGAAGCTTTGGACACTCCTGTCCAGCAAGGCCGCACCCGCCGCACCCAATACAAGGGTGGAGCTAGACAGCCAAGGGGAGTGGGTCAAAATGCCCGCTGCCATGCCCATCGGAAACAATGCCGTGAAGGCGATGATGGCGGCTTGTTGCCAAGCGCTGGACAGCCCCATTCGCCACCATTTTCGGCGCGCAGCCAACTCCAGTCGGGTGAGTACGACACCTTCAAATGTCACAACGCCGATGGCCAGGCCAGCAGCGGTACATTCGAAGAGGTTCAGTAGGCAAAGAGTCAAAACGCAACCTTATTGTCCACTGCATGGAACAAAAAAGAGAGCGAAGAAAGGCAGTCTAGACGCCCAAAGTTTGTGGGCGTAAGGGATGGGTTTGTTTCCGGCTCAATCTTCGAAAGAGAGGCGGATGAGCTGCTTCATTTTGCGCTGATACTCGTCCATGAGCCACTGGCGGTAGTTGTCCGTCGTCTTGGAGATGCACTTGGTGTAGTCCCGGATACGCTGCTCAATGTCTCCCTCGAGGTGCTCTGAAAGCTCAATGGCGTGGAACTCATCCTCTGATACGGCCACCAAGATTTTGACGTGGTGGTCGAGGCTTGCCTCAATGGCAGCCTTTGGGCGTTTTCCTTTGCGCGTCGCCTCGATGTAAGCGTCCTTCATGTTGAAGGGGGGGTGGTCATCCAACCGAAACAAAACCCGCAGGTTTTGAGGCATTTCATAAAAGAAGGTCTCCTCGATTTCATCGTCCGTGTACAGCCCTTCGAGGTAGGCGTTCGGTGAGCGGAAGATATCGGGCCAATTGACGTGGGCGTCCCACAGGCCAAAGCGGCGGGCGTTGTTGCCCAAATCGATGACGTTGAAGTCCTTTTTGTTTTTGAATGTTCTCGAGCCCCGACCGATCATTTGATGATAGAGGGTCAAGGACTTCGTGGCGCGGTTGAGAATAATGGTCTCTACAGAAGGTGCGTCAAAACCAGTGGTCAAGATGCTGACCGAGGTCAAAATGGCATCGGGCTTCTCGTGGAACCAAGCCAAGATTTCGTGCCTTTCCTTCTCGCTGTGGGTGTTGTCCAGGTGGCGGATTTCGTAGCCCTCTTCTTCAAAGAGCTGGGCCACCTGCAAGGAGGTGTGGATGCCGTTGTTGAAGATCAGCGTCTTGGTCCCTTTGGCCTTCTCTTCATAGGCGTAGAGCAACTTCTCCTGCATGAAGTAGTTGCCGTAGAGACGTTCTGAGCTGGAAACGGTGTAGTCTCCGTTGATGCCGACCTTGAGCGATTTGAGGTTAACGTCGTAGCTGTACGTCTTGGCCCGGGCCAAAAACCCGTCATCGACCAACTTCGAAATGGACTCTCCCACAATCAGCTCCTGATAGTTGTCTTTCAGGGGCAGTTTGATGTTGCTGGACAGGGGCGTGGCTGTGACGCCGAGCAAAACTTGGTTTTCAAAGTGCTTAAACAGCTTGCGGAAACTGTTGTAGTGCGCCTCGTCAATGACCACAAGTCCCATTTGATCAAACACAATGTGCTCGTCGTTCAATCGGTTGTTGAGGGTCTCGACCATCGCGACAAAACACCAATGCTGCTTGTCTTCTTCAAGGACTTTGACCTTAGAATCAATGATTTTGTTTTCTACTCCGATGTCGGTGAGCATCCGGCTCGTCTGGCCCAGCAATTCGATCCTGTGGGTGAGGATCAAAACCTTTTTGCCGGTTTCAATGATGAAGCGCTTGGCCAGCTCACTGAAGATCACCGTCTTTCCACCTCCGGTGGGCAACTGATAAAGCAAGTTGTACCGGTCCGGAAACTGTCGCATCCGCCCCATGATTTCTTCAATGGCACGGGCCTGATAGCCGTAAAGCTTCTTGCCTTCGGTCGATTCGAGTTTCTCTTTGAGCGTTTCCAACATCATCAAACGGTGGGTAAAAGTACCGAGGGAATTGACGACCACCAATCGCAGAGGGACTTGTATTTTAGGAGGTTTCACACATGCCCGCTTTTGAGGACGAAATATCTGCAGCTCTTGATGCTGCCATGGACATTCCGGGTTGGGGGGATGTATTGCTAAAGGCCAAGCCTTCAGCATTTTCCGCGGAGCTGGCCGCGGCTTATCGCCAGGGCCAATGCCATCCCACACCCCAACAGTGGTTCCGGGCAATCCGCGAAGTGGGTCCGCCAAAAAATGTTCGGGTCGTGATTTTGGGCCAAGATCCATACCACGGTCACGGCCAAGCGGATGGTTTGGCATTTTCTGTTCCTATGGGACAGCCCCTTCCGCCTTCGCTTCGAAACATTTATAAAGAGATCGCGGCCTCTTGTGGTGGTGTGCCATCGGGCTCTGGAGACCTCGTGTCATGGGCTTCCCAAGGAGTGCTGTTGCTGAACGATGTGCTGAGCGTGTCCCATGGCGTTCCCCGGTCTCACCGCGGATTGGGGTGGCAAGCCGTGACTTCAGGATTGCTGGCCGCATGTGTGGAACGGCCTGCGGTCTTTTTGCTGTGGGGCAAGCACGCCCAGCAGCATGCCGAAGCAGTGCGCGCCTTGCCCCAAGAGCACCTGATTTTGGAGGCCCCGCATCCCAGCCCTTTGAGCGCGCACCGGGGATTTCTGGGATGTGGCCACTTTGAAAAAGTCAACCGCTGGCTGGGCGCGCGAAATGAACCGCCCATACGCTGGTGGTCCGACGCCTTGTGACCCTGCCTTTGGCGCCCGGGCACGGATACAGAGAATACCTTTGCTGCTATGTCGCACCTGACCCACAACGGCTCAAATTCAGGACAAACTCCGCCTTTGCAGCCCGTCCTTCTTCAAACTTTGGAGGGCCACCAAGGGGCGATCTATGACCTGGCATTGACCAAGGAGGGCGATCTGATCAGTGTGGGGGGAGATGGCTTGTTGGTCCGGTGGTCGGCAGCCGACCGCGGTTGGGCGACAGGGGGCAAAGCCTTGGCCAAAGCAGCAGCTCCGTTGTTCTCTGTGTGCGCCACGGAATCAATGGTTTTGGCAGGGACCGGGGACGGAGGCGTTTTAACCTTAGAAGCGGGCGACCAATGGGCGATCAAACCCGCCCATCCTGGAGGCACCTACGTGGTAACGCCAGGTGCAACCGGGGGCGCGGATGGCCGTTGGAAGACCTGGCCCAAAGGCCAGGAGGTTGCCCAAGTGGCCGGCCGGATTCGGTGCAGCATTTCCACAGAAGTTGGCACGTTTGTGGGGACTTCGGAGGGCGCGGTTCACCACCTCGACAGTGGTGCGGCCACCGCGGCCCATGAAGGGGCTGTGCGCGCCTTGGTTATGTGGCCTGGAAAGTCAGCGCTGGCCAGTGTGGGCGGCGATGGTCGGCTGCGCATTTGGGAAATCGAAACAGGGGGGAGGCTGTCGTCTGTGCTGTCTGTGGATGCGCACAAAGGCGCCGTCTACCGCATGGCCATTTCGCCGGACCGGCGCTGGGTGGCGACCTGTTCCCGGGACAAAAGCATCGCCTTCTGGAATGCCGAGACCCTCGCGTTGGAAACCCGCATTGCACGGCCGCATTGGCAGGGTCATGTCCGTTCGGTCAATGCCATGGTGTGGGGCGAGAATGGGGCCCTTGCCACAGCGGGTGACGGCGGCCGCATCTTGATTTGGGACTTTACCGGTGAATGAAGCCCCCGCGGCCTTGTAACTTTGGCGGCTTAGCATGAGCAAGCCCAGCATTCCCAAAGGCACGCGCGACTTCACTCCAGAGGTCATGGCGCGGCGGCAGTGGATCTTCTCCACCCTTCGTTCTGCCTTTGAAAGGCGGGGTTTTCAGCCCATAGAGACACCGGCGATGGAGGCCCTGAGCACCCTCACTGGGAAGTACGGAGAGGAGGGGGATCAACTCATCTTCAAAATCCTCAACAACGGCGATTTCTTGGGCAAGGCACAAGACGCAACGTTAGAGGCCAAGGACAGCAAGGCGCTGGGTTTTCAAATCAGCAAAAAGGCCTTGAGGTATGACTTGACCGTGCCTTTTGCCCGGTTTGTCACCATGCACCGCAATGAGATTCCGATGCCGTTCAAGCGGTACCAGATGCAAACGGTCTGGAGGGGAGACCGTCCCGGAAAAGGCCGTTATCAGGAGTTTGTGCAATGCGACGCCGACATCATCGGATCAACCGGCGTTTTGTGTGAGTTGGAGTTGGTGTGTCTGTTTTACGAAGCGCTGTCCGCGCTGCAAATTCCCCAGTTCAGGATTTTGGTCAACGACCGCCGGATTCTCTCTGGGATGGCAGAGCATTTGGGCATTGGCGAGCGTCTCACAGAGTGGACCGTAACCATTGACAAGGCCGATAAAATTGGAACAGAAGGCGTGTGCAAAGAGTTGGGTGAGCGGGGCTTTAGCGATGCCGTTCAAGTGGGCACTACAGCGCTGTTTGCTGCTCGCCCAGCGGGCATTGAAGGCATGGAGGCCCTTTCCGAACAGTTTCCCGTCGCTGCAGTGCAGGAAGGGGTTGCCGCTTTGAAGGCGCTGTGGAACCTCGCCAAAGCAGAAGGTGTCCAGGAACCAGAGCTGGTGTTTGCGCCGGGCCTGGCGCGGGGCTTGGACTACTACACCGGAGCGATTTTTGAAGTGCAGGTGGTGGACAGCCCTGTGGGCAGCATTTGCGGCGGGGGCCGTTACGACGACCTCACAGGGATTTTTGGAATGCCCAACGTCAGTGGAGTCGGCATCAGTTTTGGCGCCGACCGCATTTACGATGTGCTCGAGCATTTCGGGGCCTTCCCGACCGGCTTGGACGTGGGGCTGGATGTCTTGCTGCTGCACATGGGCGAAGAGACCTTACCACAGGTATTGGCCACGGCAGCACAATGCAGGCGTCACGGCTTCCGCGCCGAGGTCTACCCCGATGCTGCCAAACTCAAGCGCCAATTCAAATACGCCGATGACCGCAAGGTGCCCCACGTGATCGTGATTGGCAGCGACGAAGCGGCCTCTGGGCAAGTGACCTTGCGCAACATGAATTCTGGTGAACAGAAA
>Ga0208965_1000583_pt1 | contig 17257 bp, 14 predicted proteins | sample AOAMet1_07_M0_10_2_FD_188230 | JGI IMG/M metagenome (GOLD analysis project Ga0208965, IMG submission 188230) | Ammonia-oxidizing marine microbial communities from Monterey Bay, California, USA - CAN11_07_M0_10 (SPAdes) | ecosystem: Environmental > Aquatic > Marine > Intertidal zone | place...
CGTTGTAGTTACAAGCTGTATTGTCTTGGCAACCCGCGACCTCATCAGCGTCACAAATGCCGTTGTCATTGTTGTCAGCTTCACAATCGCCACCGCAAACGTCCAGAGCGTCAGTTGTATTTCCGAAGCAATCGCACCACGATGGGTGTTGCTCATAGCATCCGCAATTGAAGATTTCGCCGGGCCCGTTACAGACTCCACAGGCGTCAATTTCCCCGATGCAGCTGTCTACATCATCGCAAATTCCGTCTGCGTCTTCATCGGCACTGCAATCTCCACCGCAAACGTCAATGACATCGAGGGTTTGGCACTCACCGTTTTCTGCGCTGTCATAATTGCATGCATCGGTATCTGAACAGTTGTCCGAAGAATCACAAATCCCATCGCTGTCCGTGTCGCTGATGCAGCCGCACTCCTCTTCATTGATGGGTTCACCATTGACAAGAATGAAATCTGTCCCTAGATTTTCGGTGTTAAATGAGAAAGTGAGGCGGTATTCATCGTCCCCTTCTGGCAATGTCTGCGGCAGGATTTGTGTTGCTATGGATCCAGATATGACACCACTTGTGGTGAATTGTCCAATGAGCACCCTTTGGTCTTCGTCGGGGATGCCATTTTGAACGGTAGGGTTTGTGATGGACCAAATTCCTCCGACGTTGGTGTTGGCCAAGATGTTCCCACCTGGATTGCCACTTCCCGGATCGAAATCCGCCATCCAAGAAGAACTGAGGTTGGGGTCAGAGGCAGTAAAAATGCTCGAATAACCCGGTCCAGATTCACTCGGTCTTTTGTCGATGCCAATCGTGACCCAGCTGTCGTAGATCACGGTAGGGTCAAAAGAATAAAATAACGTCTGAATGTTGTTCGGTGTCGCCGCACCAAGGGAGCTTTGAAAGAACGCAGAGGTTGATTGGATGTCCAAGGGCGTTTCGTCATTTCCATAGACTGCAGTCAGCGTGTCATTTGGCTCTGCTGTGGCGACGTAAAAACGGTATGTTTTCATGCCTTCCAGCTCAGGAATCCCAGTGGTGTCGTGGTTGGCAATCAACTCGATGTCGAGGTGGTATCCTGGAACAGAGTCACTTGGGAAAGAGACTTGGTTGACAGAGGTTGTATCCGCACAGCTGCAAAAATCGCAGCTGCCATCATCAAGAAAAGCGGCCGGATCGAAATTGCATGCCGAAATTTCTGTGCACCCTGCCTGATTCAGGGGATTCACTTGCAAATAGGGCCGCAAGCAATTGGCGCCATTTTGGGTTCCGTTTCGGTAAACTTGGAATTGAATGTCACCATCGATGTCGCCGTCTGTGGTGACCTGAGCAAATAGGATTTTTAGATCACTTCCGGCGGCGCAGTTGCTGGCTAACTCTGCATCGGCGATGTACCAAGAGCTGCCTGCTACTGAATTGATCACCAAATCCTGTTCATTTTCAAATGCGCCAGATACAGGGCTTGAAGAGTCTTCGATGAGTTGAGTGGATGCCTCACCATCATCAGTGACAGCGGTAGATTCAAGTCCGATGGTCACAAAACTGTCGTATTGCACTTGCGGAAACGGGCCGAAAAGACCGGCGTTGGGTTCAAGTGCTGTTCCCAAATCAGCCTGATAAAATGAAGTGGTGGTTAGAATCGTAACTGGTTTAGAGATGTCACCACCGACTGCCTGTAACAAGTCACTTGGCGATTCACACTGCAGGTAGAGCTGGTAAGTGTTGAATCCAGTGAGATCAGTTGTTCCACCTCCTAAATCGCTAAGGACCCCGATGTTGGTGGCTATGGTGTCAATGAGAATCGAGAAGTTGCCGTTGTCATTGGAGCCTTCACAATTGCTACTGAGCTGCGCAAAGCTTGCTGTGCCACTTGCAAAGAGCAAGACAGCAGAGATCAGGACGCGGTAAACGGACAGGTTAAGTGTTGGCATGGCGCAAGCGTGATTGAGTCAGGCAGCAATTTGGAAATCTAAATATAAGGATATAATGTCTGTCGGCCTAATAAATACATCGTTAGACATATAAAAACACGTTTTTGTCGACTTAAATGCTGGCGGCTTACTCGCACGCGTCACCATAAAAGATCAAGAAATCCAACAGATCACCTGCTCCTACCCCTCCATCTCCATTAAAATCAAAGAAGCAGCTCTCTTGCGGGTCACCCGTTTCAAAGGTGCAGCTCCCGTCATCCCAATTGGCTAGGGTGTTATAATTATCGGCAGATGGATACGTGCAGCCCAGAATTTCTGTGTTATCACATATTCCGTTGGCGTTGATATCGGCTGAGCAGTCACCACCGCAGATGCCCAGGGCGTCCGTCTGGCTGCCATCACAGTCGCAGTCGCCTGCTGGGATGTCGCTACAACCGCAGTCGTAGATCTCGCCTGGTCCGTTGCAAACACCACAGGCGTCAAGGCTTCCGATGCAGTCGTCTGCATCGTCACAGATGCCGTCGCCATCGGCGTCAGCCGTGCAGGCTCCGCCGCATTCCCCGAGGACATCAGCGGTCAGGCAGGACCCGTCGTCGTCTGTGGCGGCGGGGTTGTAGTTGCAGGCAAAGTTGTTGGTACAGCCTTCGACTTCGGCGTCGTCACATACGCCGTCGGCATCGGTGTCGGCTGAGCAGTCACCACCGCAGACGCCCAGGGCGTCCGTCTGGCTGCCATCACAGTCGCAGTCGCCTGCAGGGATGTCGCTACAACCGCAGCCGTAGACCTCACCTGGTCCGTTACAAACACCACAGGCGTCGAGGCTTCCGACGCAGTCGTCTGCATCGTCACAGATGCCGTCGCCATCGGCGTCAGCCGTGCAGGCTCCGCCGCACTCCCCGAGGACATCAGCGGTCAGGCAGGACCCGTCGTCGTCTGTGGCGGCGGGGTTGTAGTTGCATGCAAAGTTGTTGGTGCAGCCTTCGACTTCGGCGTCGTCGCATACGCCGTCGGCATCGGTGTCGGCTGAGCAGTCACCACCGCAGACGCCGAGGGCGTCATTGTAGATGCAGCTGCCATCGTCTGTTGTGGCGCAGCTGGAGTAGTTGCAAGCGCTGCTGTCCGTGCAGCCTTCGTTGTTCATCAGGTCTTCGATGTCATCGCAGATGCCATTGTTGTTGAGGTCCTCCGCACAGGTGCCTCCGCAGACGCCGATGGCATCGGTTTGGTTGCCGTCACAGTCACAGTCGCCTTCGGGAATGTTGGCGCAACCGCATTGATAAATCAAGCCCGGCCCATTGCAGATGCCACAAGCATCTGAGGTGCCTATGCATGCGTCAATGTCATCGCAGATGCCATCACTGTCGGCATCTTCCGTGCACGATCCTCCGCACTCGCCTACCACGTCTTGCACGTTGCCTTCGCAGTCGCAGTCGCCTGCGGGGATATCGGAGCAACCACAGTCATAAATGGCTCCAGGACCATTGCAAATTCCGCATTCGTCATAACTGCCAATACAGGGGTCCTCGTCATCACAGACCCCATCTTCATCGCTGTCGGTCGTGCAGGTTCCCCCGCAGTTTCCAATGGCATCTAGCTCGGTGCAGCTGCCATCGTCGTCCGTGGCTTCCTCGTTGTAGTTGCAGGCTTCGTCATCGGTGCATCCGGGAATTTCTGCATTGTCACAGACGTTGTCACCGTCGAGATCTGAGGGGCAATCTCCATTGCAAATACCCAATGCGTCATATTGGCCAACGCAGGGGTCAATGTCGTCGCAGATCCCATCGTTGTCGTCATCGGCTGCACAGCTTCCGTTGCAAACGCCTAATGCATCATAGCTCCCAATGCAGGAGTCGGTGTCATCGCAAATGCCATCGCTGTCCGCATCTGCCTCACAGGTTCCACCGCATGCGCCAATGGCGTCGGCTTGGTTTCCATTGCAGTCGCAATCTCCTTCGGGGTAATCTGTGCATCCACAGTCATAAATGGCTCCCGGACCATTGCAGATTCCACAGGCGTCCAAGGTGCCAATGCAGGGGTCTACGTCGTCGCAAATGCCATCGTCGTCTGCATCTGCAGCGCAATCCCCCCCGCATACTTCTAGGGCGTCCAATTGGTTGCCGTTGCAGTCGCAATCTCCAGTGGGGATGTCTTCGCAACCACACACGTAAATTTCTCCAGGCCCATTGCAAATGTTGCACGCGTCATAATCGCCGACGCAGGGGTCGTCTTCGTCGCAAATGTCATCGGAGTCCGCATCGGTGAGACAATCGCCGTTACAATCGAGTCCACTTTCAGGGTATTCACACCCGGAATTTGGGTCGTTCGGACAAGGCGTACTGATGCTGCTGACAAACAAGGAGCTCGACGTACCGTCTGCCTCTCCATTGGCGCCTGCACCAAAATCAGGAAAATACTGTCCGGAAATTTCTACGCCCACAGTGCCATCAGTGGTGAGCTGGGCAATGAGCACCTTGCCATTTTCATCGGGCACACCTTGGTCGTTTCCATCATTGAAAATGTACCACAGTCCGCCAATGAGGTCGTCCATAATGAGGTCGTCTCCCGCTTCAAAATTGGCCACCCAGTTCTGACTTGGACTGGCAATGGTGCTCACCGATGCGCTGGCTGATCCGTCTTCTGGAGCGTGGCCGATGGTGACCCAGCTGTCGTAGGCCAAAGTGGGGAAGAAACTCAACAAACTTGTCATGATACCATCACCGGTAGAGTTTCCGACGGGGTCCTGATAGAAGGAGGTGGTGGAGGTGATGCGAATGGTTGAGGGGGTGGCATTTTCGTTTGCCTGAGGCGATCCAGGGGGACAGCTAGAAAATTCGCATGAACCATCGTCGTAAGTGGCTGCTGGTGCATAATTGCATGCGCCGTTGTCGGTGCAGCCCATGAGGATGGTGCTGATGGCGGAGAGGAAATTATCGGATTCAGGCAAATTGACGTAAACCCTGTAGGTGGTCATGCCATTGAGTGCGCCTGACTCGTGAACCACATGCGTTTCTATGGTCACACAAGCTGATGAATTCCCACCTCCAGCATTGCTGGGGTCATAATTGCATGCTGTGACATCTGAGCATTGCGCCAGCAAGAGGTTCAAACTCATCAATAGAGAGAGGGACAGCAAGAAGAAGCGCATGGGGTCAGTTAAGCCACTAAAGATAGTGATTAGCCCCCGTTTTTTAGCTTCTTGTCTACTAATAATGCTATTTAGTCTATTTAATGAGCTGTTTCAGGACATGAAAAAGCCCGGATGGACCGGGCTTTTAAAGTGTAGCGAGAGAGAGACTTGAACTCTCGACCTCAGGATTATGAATCCTGCGCTCTAACCAGCTGAGCTACCTCGCCGTTTGATTCCTCGCATGGGAAACGGGCGGCAAATGTAGCAAGAAGGATGAATTCAAAAGCGCGTTTTTTGTGAATCTTGACATACTGCATGGGGATTCAGCCCCTTCGCAATTGTATCTTTGCGGCATTCCAGTTTAAGCATGGACCTTGTTGAATTTCAAGTAGAGGTGCCGATTCAGGCGAGCAAGGGTTCGATTTTTAGTCGGCTCAATAACCCTAGTGGCCTTTCAGAATGGTTCGCGGATGACGTGAACATTAAGAAAGATGTCTTCACTTTTTTCTGGGATGGTTCAGAAGAGTCCGCACGTTTGATTTCTCAAAAGAGAGAGGAGTTTGTGAAGTACCGTTGGATGGAGCATGAAGAAGAAGGCGAGAAGTCTTTTTTTGAAATGAGAATCAAAATCGATCCATTGACCGGAGACACTGCATTGTTGGTGACCGACTTCGCAGAGGACGATGAAATTGAAGAGGCCAAACTCTTGTGGACCAAGCAGCTTGGTGACCTCAAGCGGGTCTTGGGCGGCTGATTGAGGCCTCAAGTCCCTTTTAAATAGGGTCGTACAATTTTCAGGTATTCATCGGTGAAGTCGAGCGTTGCCTTGCCTTCAAGCGTGAGCGTGCTGTGCACTGTGGACACATCGGCTTTTGTTATGACCCATTCTGAAAGGACCCGTTTGGCCGGTAAATGCCGCATGGTGTGAACGTGCACAGTTTGCTTGATCGCGAAGCCATATCCCGCTGCCCATTGGTTCCACTCCGCTAGCCGGTCTGATGGCCAAATGGTGCAGAGCCTCCCTCCTGTTTTGAGCAATTTAGAAGCCGCCTTGACCAAATCTCCCATGGGCAGGGTGTCGTCGTGGCGGGCCAGGTTGCGGGCTGCGTTGAGCGATTTGGGCTTGCTCTTAAAGAACGGAGGGTTGGACACTATGAGGTCAAAGGCACCTTGCCATTCTGGATGGTCTTGCGGTGCGTCTTGAATGGCGCCATGCCAAGAGGTAGTTTGTGCAGGAAAGGGCTGGTTGAGGTAATTCTCTGCGCACTGAGCAGCAGCATTGGGCTCAAGTTCTGCTCCAAAGAGTGCCCCGCCAGGTGGCATGCGCTGCAACAGCATGATTCCGACATAACCGTTTCCCGCACCAATGTCAAGCACTTTGCAGGCGCCTTCAATAGGAGTCCAGCACCCCAATACGATCCCGTCTGTCCCCACCTTCATGGCGGCGCCGTCCTGACCTACCGTGAATGTTTTGAAGTGAAAAGGGCCTTTGGCCATGGTGATTATTTAGCCGCGATTTCTGCGCTGTTGCCAGGTTTCGAACGTGGGGAACTCCTCAGGTCGGTGTTCTGGAACCTCTGTTAGGGGTTCTGTTTCTATCAAAGTTGCGTGACAATCTCCTGGAAGACCTTGGTAGATGCTGGTGCCTTCAACTTTGTGGGCGTGCATGGCATCGGAAACAGGACCAATGTCTTGGGCGGGGTTTCCCGCTATGATGCGGCGTTCGGGCCAAGTGCTTCCTGCTTTAACAAAGGACAGCGCCCCTACGATACATCCTTCTCCAATGTGGACGTCGTCCATGACCACGGCATTCATGCCAATCAGACATTGAGCACCCAAATGGCCCCCATGAATAATGGCTCCGTGCCCGACATGGGCGCCCTTTTCTAGGCGCACTGTGGTGCCGGGAAACATGTGAACCACGCAGTTCTCCTGAACATTGCACCCGTCGGCCAGTTCAATCCGCCCCCAATCTCCTCGGAGTACGGCTCCCGCTCCTATGAAGCAGTGGGCTCCAATTGTGACATGTCCGATGACAACCGCTTGTGGATGAACAAATGCGGTGGGGTCTACCACGGGAATCATGCCTTTGAAGGATTGGATCATGCCGCGTTGGGGTTCTCTATGATGGTCGCATAACCTTGTCCTACACCAATGCACAGGGTGACCAAGGCAAACTTGCCGCCAGATTTTTCAAGTTGCCGCGCCGCAGTGAGGAGCAAGCGTGCGCCCGTCATGCCCAGCGGGTGTCCTATGGCGATGGCACCTCCTTGTGGATTGATGCGGGGGTCATTGTCGGAAAGCCCAAGAGCACGGGTGCATGCCAGTGCTTGTGCTGCAAAGGCTTCGTTGAGTTCAATGTGGTCCATTTGATCCAACCGGAGTCCGGCCCGTTGCAGTGCCTTTTTGGATGCATCCACAGGGCCGATCCCCATGATACGGGGCTCTACTCCCACCACTGCGCTCGACACAAATCTGGCCAGTGGTTTGAGCCCGTTTTGTTCGACGCCCCTTTCACTGGCCAGCATCAAGGCGCATGCGCCATCGTTGAGTCCGCTGCTGTTCCCGGCAGTCACAGTGCCTCCTTCTTTGCGGAATGCAGGCCTGAGTTTGGATAGCACCTCTGCGGTGGTGCCTGCTCTGATAAACTCGTCTTCGGAGAACACGAGGTCTTCTTGCTTGCGGCGTGGGATGTGAACGGGAGCAATTTCTTTTGAGAGGAGACCGGCTTCTTTTGCAGCCTGCGCTTTTTGCTGCGACCATGCCGCAAAGCGGTCTTGGTCTTCCCTGCTGATTCCATAGAGGTCCACGAGGTTTTCTGCGGTTGTCCCCATGCCCTCTGTGCCATAAACGGCATCCAGTTTGGGGTTGATAAACCGCCAGCCAAAGCTGGTGTCGTGCATTTGCGAATCGCGGCCAAAGGCAGTGCTGGCCTTGCTCATCACCCAAGGGCCTCGGGTCATGTGTTCAACTCCTCCAGCAATGATCAAATGCGCGTCTCCCATGTGAGCGGCCCTGGCCGCATGCACTGCAGCAGCCATTCCAGAAGCGCACAACCGGTTGATGGTTTCACCGGGAACGGTGTGGGGCAAGCCCGCCAGCAGCAGCGCCATGCGGGCGACGTTTCTGTTGTCTTCGCCGGCTTGGTTGGCGCACCCCATCAAGACGTCATCAATTTGGGCAGGGTCAAGCGATGCGTGACGCTCCATCAAAGAACGAATGGCCTGTGCAGCCAAGTCGTCTGCTCTGATGGGACCAAGGGTTCCCCCAAACTTGCCGATGGGGGTTCGGATGCCATCGATCAGAAAAGCGTTCATGAATTCGAGGATTGAATTCCCATCTGGGGCAGGGACCGCCAAAAGTCCAGAATGGGGTTAAATACAAAGGTTTGAACCAAGGCGCATTCGCCTTTGTGCACGGCGTACATGCGGCTTCCGTCATGCGTTAAGAGGCGGCCATCGGTATCGAACTCTTCCATGATCGGCGCCTTCCAATGCAAATCGAGTTTGACCTCGCGACCATCCTTGTAGTTGACCTTGAGTTGCCAAGCCAGAGGGCTGTTTCTGAGGCTGTCTTGGGCTTCTGGACTGAGGTGGCTGTTCCAGGTCTCCACGTGGACTTTCTTGAAACGGAGCCACTGATCCCGCAACATCGGTTGAGGCAGCGGTAGCTGCTGTCCATTGAGTTCGGCGATGACTTGATCGCCTTGTTCGTCCCACTTGAGGGTGACAGATGAGCCAACGTCATCCAATGGGATGGCCGTGATGGTGGCAATTTCATCGGCAGTGGACTCATAGACACCGGTGTATCGCCATTCGGTTTCGTCGGTAAAGAACCGGGTGGAGAGGAATCCTGTAAACCCTTCTATGTGGGTGACATAAGGCGTCTCTGCTCTTCCCGACCCCGGCATTTCCAAGAGCATGTGGGTGCCGGTGTGGCTTTGTGTTGGGGTTCCAATAAACCAAGTCTTGACTGGGGTACTGCTGTCCTCGGTGAAAATGTCGACCCGCTTACCAGCTGAAGCCATCATCTTGAGCACCCCTGCCTTGGCAGAAGCCCTTACAGGTTGACGCACTGAAATTCTCTTGAACGTTTTGAGCAGCAGGTCCGTGGCGTCCTTGCGCGCAGGGTAACGGTCATTCAAAGTCCAAAGTCCCAGAGGATGATGGGGAACCCGTTTGACGACGGCCACCTGTCCATTGTTGTCGGCAATGCGGACCTTGACGACCGCTGCTGTATCGGTTACCGCAAAATGGGTGCTTGCGTCGGCATCGAGGCTGCCCGATTCTGGCGAAAAGGCAGTGTAGGCGCCAATGGCGATGAGCACGATGGCCACAACGGGAAAGACAAGGCGGTTCATTTGCTTGAAGGGGAAAAGGAGTGGGTCCAGCGGCGCTTCCTGAGAACGGAAAGCAGCCAACCGAGGGCCAATACGAGGGCGATGGGGCCTCCGACCGCCAGCATGGACCAACCGTTTTCATGGCCTCGAATGCGGGCTTCGTCTAGAGGTCTAAAGGCAATGCTTCTGGAGCGGAGGCTAATTTGAGCTGCATCGTCCAACAGATAACTGACGGCATTGAGCAGCCATTCTTTGTTGTCGTAGATGACCTGTCCCGAATAACGGTCAAAACCGAGGGGCATTGGGGTGATTCCTTGTTCGGTGTTGCGTACGTCGTTGCGGATGAAATCAGCGTCGGCCATCACAATCAGTTGCCCGTTGTCTGTGGAGGGGTTAAAAGCAAAGTCGGGATCTTCCCTCATGGCTTCTCCAAGACGAAGCGCATAGAAGCTGTCGAACTGACCTTCCAAGAGCACGGCGAGGGGGAAGCCTTCAGTGCGCCCTGTTTCAAAATGCTCTGGGGGCAATTCTACCACGCTCGCCCCTACCCTGACCGGCGCATTGTAGGCCAGTGAACGGGGAGAAGTGGACAGCAGCACGGTGGACTCCAGTCCTTCACGGGCGTTGACAGGGTCGATGGAACCGGCAAAATCAAAATGGACCGGGTCGAGGTTGGCACAAATGGGATGCGCGTCGGGTGTTGACAGTGCCACAGGGGCAAAGTACCAGCTGAACATCTGCATGTTCCGGTGGTCTCCCATGGGGCCAGCATTCAGCATGATGGGGGCGCACTGGGCGTCGAGGACCATGTTCCGATTGAGCCTGGCCCCATAATGGAACAACAGGTCAAATACCCCAATCTCTCGGGTGGTGGCCATGGTGAATTGCTGAGAGGCAATGCTGTCCCTGTTGGTGACCAAGGGGTCCATCAACCACAACATGCGGCCTCCGTTCATGAGGTATTGATCGAGCAGCAGCTTGTCCCGTTGGCTGAATGTCGAGTCGGGGCCCGCCACAATGAGTGCGTCATATTTGGGTTGGCGCCGGGGGCGTCCCTCAATGCGTTCACACAGCGCATCTACGCTTCCATCGAGTTTCACGTCCACCACATCTGCCGTCTCGGCCAACGTATTGGTGAAGTCTGCAGTTTCGACGGGTTTCCAGCAACCGTGGCCTTGGAGGATGCCGACCACGGGACGGCGCTGGCGCATTCCTAGTCGGATGGCCTGGCCCAATGTGAACTCCACTTGATTGATGGCATTCTGGACCATGACTTCGTCGGGCTCCATGGTTTCGGACCGCAGAAACTGAACCGGATAGTCCACGCCCTGAACGGTTACCATGGCGCAGGGCCAGACATTTTGGAAGGCTGTGATTCCGTTTTCACGGTAGGCGACACGGGTGAACCTGAGGCCTTGCTTGTACAAGGCGAGTTCGGTTTCGCCTATGGTTTTTTCGTCTCCGCTTCCCGCAACGTCGATGAAGTCCCAGCGCACCTTTCCTCCACTTTGCTTGGCAAATGTTCGGAGTTTGCTCTTGATTTCTTCAGAGAGACGCCGGTAGCGTGCAGGGAAGTTTCCCTCTAGGTAGCACCGGACCAAGACTTCATCTTCGCCTGCTTCTATGTCTTGAAGCATGCTTTCGGTGGCGGTTGTCAAGCTGTGACGCCGGTCTTCTGTCACATCGAAGCGCCAGCCCCATTGGCCAATGGTGACCAAGAGTCCGACGGCGAGGAGTGCCGAGCGCCACCCACTGCGTTGAAGGGATTGGAGAAATGAAGCCCCACTCATGACTTTCCGGGTTGAATTTGGAATTGTGCGATGGCCAAGGCTATGGCCATGTAGGCGCAAAACCAGAGCAGGTCTGATACCACCACAACCCCGGTGCCAATAGACCTGAAGTGGGTTTCCATGGCACACCACTGGATCGCGTGGTCCCATTGGCCAAACAGGTCATAAGAACCCAAGGCCGAGGGGCCGTAATACATGATAAGACAGGCCAATGCTGTGGTGAGAAAGGCGACGATCTGGCTCTCTGTGCGCGCCGATGCTGCCAATCCAGTGGCGACAAAAGCACCTCCCAGCAGCACCAGTCCAAGATACCCTGCGACTACAGCTCCGCTGTCGATGTTGCCAGGGGGATTGCCGAGTTCATGGAGGATGGCATAGCCAATGAGCGTGGGGATCAAGGCGATGGAAACCAAGGTGAGTCCAGCAAAGAATTTGGCCAATATGATGCGGCGCGCATCCAATGGGTGTGTCATCAAAAGTTCCAAGGTTCCTTGGCTGCGTTCCTCAGGGATAGACCGCATGGTGATGGCTGGAATCAGGAACATTAAAACCCAAGGCGTGAACAGAAAAAAGGCGTTCATTTCTGCGATGCCATTGGAAAGGAGGTTCCATTGTCCGGGAAACACCCAATGGAACAATCCCCCGATCAGCAGGAATACCCCCAGTACCACTGTTCCAATGGTGGAAGAGAGGAAAGCGCGGAGTTCTTTTTTGTAAAGGGCGGTCATGAATGCGGTTCGAAATTATGAAGCCCAGAGCACGGTATGGCTTTGTGCAGTGGCAGGCGCTGCAAAAAGGGCTTTGGTGGCGGGCCAGACTTGCGCAAACAAAGCGCTTTTGCGGTAGGCGTCCAGGTCTTTTTGGTCGTCCCACACGCTCACTGTACTGATGTTGGATGTGTGTGCAACATCCTGTACCAACTTCAAGTCGCGACAGCCTACTTGCGCAGCAATTTCCGCTTTGTATTGTTCGAAGAGCGCCAAAAATGCGGTCCTCTTCTCGGGGAGAAACTCCATGTGGACGATGCGTACAATCACAAGGCTTGGTTTGGTAGCAATGGGTCAAATTCAATCCGAACGATGGACCCTGCTTTGAGGCCAAAGAGTTGGCTGGCTCCACCTCCACCGGCTGTACTCCCGTGGTTGATGGCGATTTCGAGAAGGCCCATGTGGTTAAACAAGGCCACGCGCTCTCCGTCAGGAACAGCACTGTAAAGTCGGTGAATGCGGTTGACGTCCATCCTGGAGGACCGCAATGGGATTTTGAAGGTGCGGTCCTTTCCCACTTCTTTAAAGGTGCGCTGGTCGATGTTGGTGATGAGGTTGCCAAAAGTGTCCACGTTGAGGACAATGCCTTGGACGTAGTCTTGCCCTATGAGTGGGCGTTGCCAGGCGCTTTCTACCCAACCTTCTGCTGGTCGGCCGATCACAGCGGGTACACCGCCCTGCACCAAGTGACACGCTACTTGGACGAAGATGTGGCGCTCAGGAAAGGTCAGAACGTCGCTTTCGGAAGCCACGGTGATGTCGTGAATGGCTTCCGGTGTTCGGTCTGCAATCAAGGAGAACACACCATCGTCCAATCCGACATAAAATTGCCCGCCCAATTCCATGACCCTGTGCAAATAATCACCGGTTTGGTTGGTGTTCATGGCAATGATGTGCACCGTTCCCCGCGGGAAATGCTCCGCTGTGGCGCGCAATGCAAAGGCCGCTTGGTTGGTGTCAAAGGGACGAATGCCGTGCGAAATGTCTACGATTCGAATGGTGGGGTCCTGTGAAATGATGGCGCCTCGCAGTGCGGCAGCGTACAAACTGTCCGCTCCATAATCGGAGGTCAGGGTGACAATGCGAGGGACGGGAGAGGTGTGCTCCATTCTTCTTCAAAAATCAGCATCTTGAACGAGTAGATTTGCAGTTCCGCTGCGAGATATCCCACAACCTCCCCACAGTTTCCATTTACAAAGTGAGTTCAGAACGACGATTTGTGCTTCCAGACGTGCCCCCACTCGAAGTTTTCGGGGCCGGTCATAGAAAATTTGCCTTGCTCAAGGCGCACTTCCCCAAGCTTAAACTTGTGGGACGTGGCCATGAAGTCAAGGCCTTCGGTGCCAAAAGTGACCTCGACGCGTTTGCGGCGAAATGGGAGTTGCTTGTTTGGCACCTCGACCGATATGGGACCTTGCCCGAAGACGATTTGGAGCAGCTGATGCGGGACGATGGTGTGGCGCTGAAGAAGGCTGCTTCTGAAGACGATACGCTGGTATACGGACCGGGTGGTTTAAGGGTAACGGCGCGCACGCCCAACCAACGGAAGTTGGTGGATGCCGTCCGAAACAACGACATGGTGTTTGCCATTGGTCCCGCTGGTTCGGGAAAGACCTATACGGCAGTGGCCATGGCGGTTCAGGCCTTGAAAGAAAAAAAGGTCCGTCGGATCATCTTGACCCGCCCTGCTGTAGAGGCTGGAGAAAACCTGGGCTTCCTTCCAGGTGACCTCAAGGAGAAGCTCGATCCTTACATGCAGCCGCTTTATGATGCACTGACGGACATGCTTCCTTATGAACGCGTCGCCGATCACTTGGACAAGGGTGTGATAGAAATTGCGCCGCTCGCTTTCATGAGGGGACGCACCTTAGACAAGGCTTTTGTGATTTTGGATGAAGCCCAAAACTCTACTGTGGCCCAGATGAAAATGTTCCTGACGAGGATGGGCCGCTCCGCAACATTTGTGGTAACGGGCGATGCTTCTCAGGTGGATTTGCCGCGGCGACAAGAGAGTGGGTTGCGCTTTGCACGCCGTGTTCTGAATGACGTCGACGGTTTGCAGTTTGTGACATTGACGGGTGACGATGTGGTGCGCCACAACTTGGTCAAAAAGGTCATCAAGGCATTTGAACAGGCCGAAGAGCAAGGTTCTCAAGGTGGCATGGGGCCGTCTATGGGACAGGTTCCCGCCAAAAAGTGGATTCGGGACGAGGACCTTGATGAGGCGCCCGGTGATCACGATATTGCAGGCCCAGAAGCATGACGACGACAACCGCCCCCGAGCCCTTGTTTGACCAGCGTGTGCACTTTTCGGGAGAACGAGAATTCTACCGGGGAAAGGTGCGCGATGTCCACACCTTAGAGGACGGACGGTTGCTGATGGTCGCCAGTGACCGCATTTCCGCATTCGATGTGGTCCTCCCCCGCCCGATTCCGTTTAAGGGGCAGGTGCTGAACCAACTTGCCGGTTTCATGTTGAATGCGGTTTCAGATTTGGTTCCCACTTGGTTGGAGGCGACGCCTGATCCCAACGTGGCCATAGGAAAATGTTGCGAGCCTATCCGGCTTGAGATGGTCATCCGAGGTCATTTGACCGGACATGCTTGGCGGACCTACCGCGATGGAGGTCGGGTGCTGTGTGGGGTGCCCATGCCCGATGGCATGCGCGAGCACGACGCTTTTGAAGAGCCCATCATCACCCCTGCAACCAAAGCTGAAGAAGGCCACGATGAGGACATTTCAGAGGCTGAAATATTGTCTTCTGGGCTGGTGAACGCGTCATTGTATGCAGAAATGGTCAGTGTGACCCGTGCCTTGTTTGCCCGTGGCCAGGAAATGGCCTCGAGCCGAGGTTTGATTTTGGTGGACACCAAATATGAATTTGGGCTGTACGACGGTCAACTCATGCTGATGGATGAGGTGCACACCCCTGACAGCAGCAGGTACTTTCATGCGGATGGTTTTGAAGAGCGGCAATCGCGTGGCGAACAGCAGGCTCAACTCAGCAAGGAATTTGTCCGAGAGTGGCTGATTTCAGAAGGCTTTATGGGCCGTGAAGGGGATCAAGTCCCCGAGATGACCGACGGGTTTTTGGCCATGGTCAGTGAACGGTACATCGCACTGTATGAACAAATGACGGGCTCGGTGTTTTCTAAGCCAGAAGAAGTCAATACGGTGACTCGAATCAAACGAAACATAGAAAATTGGCGCCGCGCTCATTAAAAAACGCCCCCTGGAGGGACGATGCCATTGCCGCTGTCCGAACCTTAAAGGCCGGAGGCGTCATTTTGTATCCCACGGATACCGTCTGGGGATTGGGGTGCCGTGCAGATGATGCAGAGGCGCTGGAAAAGCTGTATGCCCTCAAAGGGCGCGAAGGAGCACAACCTTCTTTGGTCTTGGTGGATGCCGAAGGTCTGTTGGAAGAATATGCCCATCCGGTTCCTGAGATTGCTTGGGACCTGTTGAGGGAAAGTGCTCCTGAATCCAGACCGATGACCCTGGTCTTGCCCGGAGGCCGAGACGTGGCTCCTGCCCTGCTGGCCGAAGATGGGAGTCTGGCCATACGGGTCGTCAGTGAGCCTTTTTTGCAGTTCATCCTACGTGGCATTGATGTGCCTCTGGTGTCTACTTCGGCCAACCTTTCGGGGCATCCTACGCCAGGCCATTTCTCCGAAATCAACGGTGCGCTCCGCAATGGGGTCGATTACGCCTGTGTCACAGGCCGAGACCGAAGTGGCAACGTGACTTCCAGTATGGTCAAGTTGGATGCCGCAGGCCGCATTGAAATACTGAGGCCGTGAACTTTGCCGATCAATTGAAGCACCCCGTGTTCAAGGCGGTGGGTGCTGTAGCCGACGCCAAAGGCCAGCAGGCTTTTGCCATTGGAGGCTTTGTGAGGGATTTGCTCTTGGGCCGCCCCAGCAAGGACATCGACATTGTCGTCGAGGGCAGTGGAATAGAACTTGCGCGCAGTGTGGCCCAAACTTTGGGTGCAGGTAAAGTGGCGGTTTTCAAGAATTTCGGAACCGCCATGTTTCGGCACGGTGGGTGTGAGGTTGAATTTGTCGGGGCGAGGAAGGAATCTTACCAGCGCGACAGCCGAAAACCCATCGTTGAGGATGGGTCGATTGAAGACGATCAACAGCGCAGGGACTTCACCATCAATGCATTGGCATTGCGCCTTAATGCAGATGGCTATGGTGAATTGGTGGACCCCTTTGGAGGTCTGGCAGACCTGGAGCGCAAGTTGATTTGCACTCCCTTAGATCCGGATGTGACGTTTAGTGATGACCCGCTGCGCATGATGCGTGCCGTGCGGTTTGCTTCTCAATTGGGTTTCCGAATTGACCAGGCTGCTTTGGATGCCATTGGCCGGAACAGCCACCGGCTTCAGATCATTTCTTCGGAGCGGATTCATGTGGAACTGAACAAGATTTTGTTGAGCTGCCGACCGAGTGTTGGGTTCAAACTCATGAACAAAACGGGATTGCTGCATGAGTTTTTTCCCGAAATGGTGGCATTACAGGGGGTTGAGCGGCGCAATGGAATCGGCCACAAGGACAATTTCTACCACACGCTAGAGGTGGTCGACAATGTGGCTGCGACAAGTGAGAGCTTGTGGCTCAGGTGGGCGGCCCTTCTCCACGACATCGCGAAGCCGCCGACCAAGCGTTTCCACCCAGACCATGGTTGGACCTTTCATGGCCACGAAGACCGCGGTGCACGCATGGTGCCCAAGATTTTCAAGCGGCTCAAGCTGCCGTTAGATCACCAGATGAAGTATGTGCAGAAGCTCGTTCTGCTCCATCTGCGTCCCATTGCCCTCACCAAGGAGGAAGTCACCGACAGCGCCGTTCGCCGCCTCTTGTTTGAGGCTGGAGATGATGTGGATGATTTGATGTTGTTGGCACGGGCTGACATCACTTCCAAGAATGAAACAAAGGTGGAACGCTATCTCAGCAACTACGATGTCGTGGTGCGCAAGCTTGTGGAGGTAGAGGAAAAAGACCGCGTTCGCAACTTTGAGCCTCCCGTGAGTGGTGAGGACATTATGGCTGCATTTTCAATCCCGCCCTGCCGTCCCATTGGCGCCATCAAAAACGTCATCAAGGATGCCATTATGGATGGCGTCATACCCAATGAGCCCGCGGCCGCCCGTGCATTGATGATGCAAGTGGGCCCAGACGTTTTGAATCAATGGCGCGCTTTCCAAACCGAAGTTTCGCAAGGAAAACGGTCAGAAAAAGAAGCGCGAGATGATTTTGATGCTTGGTTGGACGCCTTGGAGGTTATCCCTTCCAGCCATCCTTG
>Ga0208965_1000587_pt1 | contig 17169 bp, 8 predicted proteins | sample AOAMet1_07_M0_10_2_FD_188230 | JGI IMG/M metagenome (GOLD analysis project Ga0208965, IMG submission 188230) | Ammonia-oxidizing marine microbial communities from Monterey Bay, California, USA - CAN11_07_M0_10 (SPAdes) | ecosystem: Environmental > Aquatic > Marine > Intertidal zone | place...
AATAATGTTAAAGGAGTTATTTGTGCAAGCCAAATTGCCACTGGAGAGGAGAATAGTTTTGTTGTAAAAATATATGGAGATAAAGCAGGGCTTAAATGGGAGCAAGAAAACCCAAATTATCTTTATTTAATGGAAGAAGGTAAGCCGTTACAAGTATTAAAACCTGGACATGAATATAACAGCAAACTATCTTTAGATGGAACAAAATTACCTCCTGGACATCCAGAAGGAATTTTTGATGCCATGGGGAATATATATAAAGGGGTTGCAAGAGCTATATGTGGCGAACCTTACAACGTTGGGGAGTTTCCAACCATTATTGATGGTGTTAGAGGGATGAGTTTTATCGAAAAAGCAGTCTCCTCACACAAAAATGGAAATAGTTGGATCGCTATTGATGAAAACTATACTTTGTAACGTTTAAATTTTTTAAAAAAAATATGAAAACTATTAAAGGACCAGCTGTTTTTTTAGCACAATTTATGGATGATAAAGCCCCGTTTAATTCGTTAGAGGGGTTGTGTAAATGGGCTAAAGAACTTGGATATATTGGCATTCAAATACCTACACTAGACAAAAGTATTATAGATCTAGACATCGCATCAGAAAGTCAAACATATTGCGATGAGTTTAAGGGAAAAATAAATTCTTTTGGTTTAGAAATAACAGAATTATCAACCCATATTCAAGGACAGTTGGTGGCGGTTCACTCTGCTCACGATTTGATGTTTGATGTATTTGTTCCAAAAGAGTTACAAGGAAAGCCAAAGCAAAGAACGGAATGGGCTATTGATCAAATGAAGAAAGCCGCCGTGGTTAGTAGACGATTGGGGTTAAAAACACATGCTACTTTTTCAGGTTCTTTATTGTGGCCTATGGTTCATCCTTGGCCTCAACAACCTAAAGGACTTGTAGAAACAGGATTTAAAGAATTGGCTACAAGATGGCTACCTATTTTGAATACATTTGATAGTCAAGGAGTAGATGTTTGTTATGAAGTGCATCCAGTCGAGGATATTCATGATGGAGATACATTCGAAAGATTTCTTGAAGCAACAGGGAATCACAAAAGAGTTAATATTTTATATGACCCATCGCATTTTGTATTACAACAGTTAGATTATTTAAAATATATAGATCACTACCACCAATTCATAAAAGCTTTTCATGTGAAAGATGCCGAGTTTAACCCTAGTGGGAAAAAAGGAACTTTTGGAGGATACAATGATTGGAAAAATAGAGCTGGAAGATATAGATCTCCAGGAGATGGTCAAGTAGATTTTAAACAAGTTTTTTCTAAGCTAACTGAATATGGTTGTGATGTTTGGGCAGTTTTAGAATGGGAGTGTGTGATAAAAAGTCCTCAACAAGGAGCCATAGAAGGTGTAGACTTTATAAAAAATCATATTATTGAAACTACCTCAAAAAGATTTGATGATTTTGCAGGAGGTGATGGAGATAAAGATGAGAATCAATTACGAAAAATATTAGGAATTTAATAGATGTAAATATGGTAAGAATAATAATCATTTTTAGTTTGTGCTTATTTGTAGGATGCAACCAAGCAGAGAAAAAAATAAAAAACAACAAAGTAAATCAACAGATTGTATCATCAAATCCATCTGAGAATACCAATGATTGGATATTTTTGTTTGATGGTAGTTCTTTTGATCATTGGAGAGGGTATTTGTCGGATGAAATGTTTTCAGAATGGGCTATTGTAGACAGCGCGATGGTTTTTACACCAGGAAAAGAAGAAGGGAAGAATATCATTTCAAGAAAAAAATACACAAACTTTATTTTATCATTGGAATGGAAAATATCCGAAGTAGGCAATAGTGGTATTTTTTGGGGAGTGTATGAAGATAAAAGATTTTCTGAAGCCTACATGACTGGTCCAGAAATTCAGGTTTTAGATAATGAAAGACATCCAGACTCTTTTGTTGGTAACGGAATTCATAAAGCAGGATCTTTATATGATATGATAGGGTATCCAGATGAGCATATAAATCCTGCTGGAAAATGGAATAAATGTGTGTTAGAGATCGATCATAAAAAAAACATCGGAACTGTTACTATGAACGGGAAAGCTAGTATTTCATTTCCTTTATCAGGAGAAAAATGGGATGCTATGGTAGCCAATTCAAAGTTTAAAGACTGGGAAGGTTTTGGAAAGTATCCTTCTGGGCATATAGGGCTTCAAGATCACAGCGACAAGGTTTGGTTTAAGAATATAAAAATTAAAGAAATTTAAGAAAATCTAAGATTAAACCAGACAAATGTAATCAGTTAAGTTTTTTTAAATCAGGAAGTTATATATATAATTTGTACAATTAATTTCACTGATTAAAAATGAACAAACCTTTAAACTGATTTAATTAATTTGCAATATTATTGATACTTTATTTCATTTACTGTTAAAGAAAGTGTAAATTTGGTTTTAATATTAAAATTCAAATTAAAAAAACAAATCATTATTAATTAAAATTAAACTTTTATGAAAAATAGTTTACTTAAAAAACCTTTGTTGATTATTATGTTACTAATAGGTAGTATTACTTATGGTCAATCAATTAAAGGAGTTGTTTCTGATGCCGATGGTAGCTTACCAGGTGTTAGTGTTACCATTGAAGGTACAACAACAGGAGTCCAAACAGATTTTGATGGAAATTACACAATTAACGCCAAAGAAGGTGATGTGTTAGTTTACAACTATCTTGGATACAAAACCGAGCAAAGAACTGTAGGTTCTGTATCGGTAATCAATGTAACTATGACACAAGATTCTACTGAGCTAGATGAGATTGTAGTTATTGGTTATGGATCTACAACTGTTAAAGATGCTACCGGATCGGTAACATCAGTAACTTCAGGAGATTTTAACAAAGGTGTTATTTCTTCACCAGAACAGCTAATTCAAGGTAAAACTGCTGGGGTTCAAATCTCAAATACAAGTGGTGCACCAGGAGCTGGGGTGAATATTCGTATTAGGGGATCAAACTCTGTACGTTCTAACAACAATCCTTTATTTGTGGTTGATGGTGTTCCATTATCTGGAGGCGCAACTACAGCAGGAGCAAATGTGATTGGTTTGGGTGGAAATCCAGCCAAAAATCCACTTAATTTTTTAAACCCTAATGATATTGAAAGCATCAGTATTTTAAAAGATGCATCAGCTACAGCTATATACGGTTCTAGAGGGGCTAACGGTGTTGTAATTGTAACTACTAAGTCAGGAAGGTCTAAAAAAGGGGAATTCAGCTATCAAGCAAATATAAGTTCTTCAAAAGCGTTGGACACTTATGATCTTTTAAGTGCCGATAAATTTTTATCAGAAAGATTAAGAGTTGGTTTAGCAGTTGATGGTACAAGTAATTATGGTTCTGCAACTGATTGGCAAGATGTCATTTTTAGAACTGCAATGTCTCACAATCAAAACCTAAGTTATTCTAAATCTCATGATAATGGTTCTTACATAGCAACTTTAGGGTTAGGAAATCAAACTGGTATTGTTGAGAATTCAAATTTAGAAAGACTTACAGCAAGAGTTAACTTAAACCATAGATTTTTAGATGATAAGTTACGATTAAGTTTTCAAGGTTCTGTTTCTAGAGTTAATGATAACTTAGCTCCAACAGGAGGAACTGCAGGTTATAAAGGAGATATTTTAGGAGCAGCTTTTTCTGCAAATCCTACTTGGCCTAACGATCCTGATTTTGATGGTGGTACTTTGGTGAATCCAGCTAACTTATTAGCGTACACACAAGGAACTACGAATACAAATAGATATTTAGCAAACTTATCGTTAGAATACGATTTAACATCAAACTTAAAAGCTAAGCTTGCTGTTGGTGTAGATAAGTCAGATTCTGATAACTTTTCTGTTAGTTCAGCAGATGTGTTAGGATTGGAAGATGGAATACCAGGTAATGGTAGAGGTGCATATAATATGTTAGAGGTTCAAAATGAATTATTGGAAGCAACTTTAACTTACAATAAAGAATATAAGAATTCTAAATTAGAAGTTTTAGGAGGTTTTTCATACCAAAGTTTTAGAAATTCAGGGCTATATTCAGGTGCTTGGGGCTTCTCTTCAAGAGATCTTGATGTAATGGGTTCTAACCTGCAAGATGTTGTTACTGGAATAGCTGGAGAGATATCTGGTCAATACCAACAATTTGGATATGCTCCAAACTTAACTGGAGTTTATGTGAGAGGTTATGATGGATTAGATTTTGTAAGTTCTAGCTTTTCTGCAAATACTTCAACAGCAAATATAAACTCTTTAGCTGTTGATACTTATGACAATACAACCGAACTACAGTCATTTTTTGGAAGAGTTAACTACACTCTATCAAACAAATATTTATTTACGGCTACATTAAGAGCTGATGGTTCTTCAGCTTTTGCAGATGCAAATAGATATGGGTATTTCCCTTCTGGTGCTTTTGCATGGAAGTTAAATGAAGAGGACTTTATGAGTGACAGTAATATGTCTACTTTAAAACTACGTTTGAGTGCTGGTATTACTGGTAACCAAGAAGGAGTAGGATATGGAAACTATGTTAATAGATCTCGTTGGAATGGATTAAATCCACAAAACAACGGAAATATTGACCTTAATAACGGTAATAGTATTATTTCTTTTGGAGGAGATGGCCTTAAATGGGAGTCTACAATTCAATACGCTACTGGTTTAGATTTTGGTTTTAATAATGATAGACTTTCAGGGAGTATTGATGTATATAGAAAAGAAACTAAAGACTTATTATTTTTAGTTGATGAAGCTCAACCTGCTATTTTAGATCGTAAATTTAAAAACTTAACAGATTCTAAAATTGTAAACCAAGGGGTTGAATTTTCTTTAGGGTATGATTTAGTTCAAACAGAAGATTTTAATTGGTCAGCAAACTTCAATGTTGCTTACAACGACAATATGGTTGAATCTTTATCTGGACAATATGATTTCGCAAATGTTAACGGACCAGGATTGTCTGGTGCTTTTGCAATGAGATTACAAGAAGGATATTCACTATTTTCATACTATATGCAAGAGTTTAGCGGATACGATAGCGCAGGACAACCGATTGTAGGTGAAAAAGGGTTTGTTGGTAAAAGTGCTTTACCTAATTTAACAGGAGGTTTATCAACATCGATTAATTATAAGAAATGGACAATGTCTGCTTATTTTAACGGACAGTTTGGACATTATGTATATAACAACACTGCGAATGCATTTTTTACAGCAGGAGCATTTAAAACAACTAGAAACGTTCTTCCAGGAACTTTAACAAGTGGAGAAGATTTAGGAGCATCTGCACCAGTGTCTACAAGGTTTTTAGAAAAAGGAGATTTTGTAAGACTACAAAATTTATCTTTAGCATATGACATGCCTTTATCTGGAGAAGGAGTCTTTAAATCAATGGTTTTCTCTGTAACAGGTCAAAACTTATTTTTAATGACAGATTATTCAGGACTAGATCCAGAAGTTAACTCTGCTACGGGAGGGAATTTACCTTCTATAGGAATGGATTATGGAGCATATCCGAATCCAACGACAATTACTTTTGGAATTAACGCAAAATTTTAAAAATATAAAAAGATGAAAAAACAATTTAACATTAATATAGCTTTACTATTACTTATTTCTGTAGCAGCATTTTATTCTTGCTCGGATTTAGAGCTTGAAGCTACGGATTCAGTAATACAAGATGTTACCTTTACAGGTTTAGCTGATACAGAAGAATCACTAAATGGTCTGTATAGTGAAACATGGGGTATGTTAGGAGATCAGGGGAATTTCTTTGCCCTGAACGAAGTAACTACAGATGAACAAGTTGTACCTACAAGAGGTAGTGACTGGGGAGATAATGGTCAATGGAGTTCACTTCATGACCATAAATGGAAAGTAGATCATAACTTTTTATTACCAACATGGAACCAATTAAATTCTAAGGTGCTAAAAGCAACTCAGATTATTAGTCCTTTAAGTAATGCATCACCGCAGCAAATAGCTGAGGCTAAGTTTTTAAGAGCTTTTAGTATGTATTTTGTATTAGATCTATGGGGTCAAAACCCTTTTAGAGAAGCAACAGATGCACCTACTGATACTCCTATTGTGCTTTCTACTGCAGAGGCTTATGCATTTATTTTAAATGATTTAGATGAAGCTATTGCAGGGTTACCTGAAATTGCTCCAAGTCTTGCTACTAAAGGAGCATCAAAGGCTGCAGCTAATTTCTTAAAAGCAAAAGTTATACTAAACAGTGAGCGTTACACTGGTTCAGCACCTAATTATTCAGCAGTAATTAGTGCTGTTGATGCAGTTGAAGCTAGTGGTTTTGCTTTACAATCAGGGTATTTTCAATTATTTGAACCTACAGCAAATAATGAAACTGTTTTATACGGTCAAATAGGAATAGGTAATAGAATTTGGAATGGAATGCACTACAACATGGTCTCAGCAGATCAAGGTGGTGGATGGAATGGTTTTTCTACTTTAGCTGAATTTTATGACTTATTTGAGGGTGAATCTGATTCAAACTATTTAGGTGACTCACCTGATGAAAGAAGAGGATGGGTTCCAGATGCTACTACAGCAAATGCAACTACTAATCATGGTATAGGTTATGGATTTTTAGTTGGACAACAATATGATAAAGATGGAGTGGCTTTAACTGATAGAGCCGGAGATCCATTAATATATTCAAGAGATTTAAGTTTATATACTAGTAATGAGGCTCAAGGTATAAGAGTGATTAAATATCACCCTTATGATGGATCTGGGTTCAATTCTTTTAGATCACACGAAACTATTTTCAGATTTGCAGATGCACACTTAATGAGAGCGGAAGCTATGCTAAGAAATGGTGATTCAGGAGGAGCATTAGCTGAAGTAAATGAATTGAGAGTTTTAAGAGGAGCAACTCCTTTCTCATCACTTAGTTTAGATGATATGATTGACGAAAGAGGTAGAGAATTATATGTAGAATTTTTTAGACGTAATGACCTACTAAGATTTGGACAATTTACTAAAAACTGGGAGTTTAAAGATCCTGCTGCAGTTGGAGATGCAAATAAAAACTTATTTCCAATTCCATTAACAGCTCTTTTATCTAACCCTAATTTAGTTCAGAATCCAGGGTACTAAATTTTATCACATATAGATAATTTGATTAAAGAGGGTATTTTATACCCTCTTTAATTATTTAAAAAAAAGACTAATATCAATTGTCAATAGTTGTTTTAATCTTTGAAGGTTAACTCTAGTTTAAATAAATATTTCTTTTTGAAATTCTTTCTTTTTCACTTAAATATTGTGTCAAGTCTTATCGATTTCAATACAAATATTTTATACCTTTATAGTATTAATTAAACTCCTCGTTTTTTTATTAAAACACTAAATATTATACTTAAGTCTTAAAGATTTCATTGTAAAAATTTATAACTTTTGTTAGTAAATAAAACTCTTTTTTTATTTTAAAATATATAATACGACTCTATAATATGAATTTAAATATTTTAATTAGAAAATTATTTTTGACAGTAATTTTTCTAGGTTTAATAAATTCTTGTAAAAAAACCGATTTAAATACGGAGAGTTCTGCATTCTCATCAACTCTATTTACCTTATTGGAGTCTGATGTAACTGGAATAGACTTTTTAAATGAAGTCAAAAATCAAAAGAATTTCAATATTTTCAAGTATAGAAATTTTTACAATGGAGGAGGAGTAGCTATTGGAGATATTAATAATGATGGCTTAGCAGATATTTACTTCACAGGAAATATGGTAGCTAATAAGCTATACCTTAATAAGGGCAATCTATCATTTGAAGATATTTCTGACAGTGCCGGAATTGAGGGGAATAAACCCTGGTCTACAGGTGTTGTTATGGTTGATATTAATCAAGACGGTTTGTTAGATATTTATGTGAGTAATGCTGGTAATTTAAAAGGAAACAATCATGACAATGATCTGTACATAAATAACGGAGATTTAACCTTTACAGAAAAAGCTGCTGAATATAACTTAGCTAAAACAGGATTTTCAACACATGCATCTTTTTTTGATTATGATAAAGATGGAGATTTAGACGCTTATATTCTAAATAACAGCAATATCCCGGTTAGTAGTTTAGGATATGCTGAACAGCGCGATAAAAGAGCACAAGATTGGGAGAATGTCCCAGAGATTTTTAGAGGCGTTGGTGATATGTTATTGAGAAACGATAACGGGAAATTTGTGGATGTAAGCGAAGAGGCAGGTATTTATGGTAGTTTAATAGGATTTGGATTAGGAGTTATGGTAACTGATATGAATGGAGATTTGTATCCAGATATTTATGTTTCTAATGATTTTTATGAAAGAGATTATCTATATATAAACAACCAAGATGGTACTTTTACAGAAGATATTACAAATTGGACTTCTCATCTAAGTTTATCAGCAATGGGTGTAGATATTGCGGATATAAATAATGATGGAAATGCAGATATTTTTATAACGGATATGTTACCCGAGTCAGATCAGCGAGTGAAGTCTGTTATGGAATTTGAAGGCTACAATGTTTTTAAATTAAAGCAAAGCAAAGATTTTTCTCAACAATATATTCAAAATACGTTACAACTAAATAACGGAAACAGTACTTTTTCTGAGGTTGCTTATTTTAGTGGAGTAGCAAAAACAGATTGGAGTTGGGCTGGTCTCCTCTTTGATATGGACAATGATGGGAATAGAGATATTTTTATTACCAATGGAATTAATCATGATTTAACAGATTTAGACTTTGTGAATTTTTTCGCAAATGAAATTATTCAAAAAATGGCTTTAACAGGTAGAAAACAAGCCATAGATTCTATCATTAATAAAATGCCAGTAAAACCTCAGCCTAATTATGCGTTCAAGAATAACGGCGATATTACCTTTGAAAATGCAAACAGAGAATGGGGTTTTGAAACACCAAGTTTATCAAATGGAGTTGCATATGGAGATTTAGATAATGATGGAGATTTAGATTTAGTCATTAACAATGTTAACATGTTGCCATTTGTTTATAAGAATAATTCAGATTCATTAACCAATAATAATTATTTAAAAATTAAGTTAGAAGGAGAAAAGGTTAACAATTTTGGAATTGGAAGTACTGTGAAAATTTTTCACAAAAATAAAATATTTGTCCAAGATCAAATGCCTTCAAGAGGGTTTCAATCTTCTATGGATTATGTGATGACTATTGGTTTGGGAGAGATATCATTAATAGATTCATTGCAAGTAATTTGGCCAGACAATAAAACTCAAAAATGGAAAAATATTGAGGTTAACTCTACAATCACATTAAAGCAATCAGAGGCAACTAAAATTCAAAAGCCATTAAGTCAAAAGAAAGAAAAAACACTGATTACAGAGGTTTTAAAAACCAATTTACAAAAACATGAAGAAAACAGTTATTCTGATTTTGACTATGAAGGGTTAATCAATAAAATGCTGTCTCAAGAGGGACCTGCTTTAGCTGTAGGCGATATTAATAATGATGGGAATGATGACTTTTATGTCGGTGGAGCAAAAAATCAACCAGGGCTACTGTATCTTAATTTAGGTAATGGTAAAACTGCGCTGTCAATACAAAAATCGTTTGATAAAGATGCTTTTTATGAGGATACAACTGCTGCTTTTTTTGATGCCAACGGAGATGGAAATTTAGATTTGATGGTTGGATCTGGTGGGAACGAGATAGGGCAAGAGAATAATTATAAAGTAAGACTTTATATCAACAATGGAAAAGGAAGATTTGATCCAACGCAGAAAAAATTAGCCCCTTTAAGAAAAAATATTTCAGTGATAGCTCCTTGTGACTTTGATAATGACGGTGACGTTGATATTTTTGTTGGCGCTAGAAGTTTAGTAGCAATTTATGGAGTTAATCCAACGCATCACTTTTTAGAAAATAATGGAGATGGAACCTTTCAAGATACTACAGAAAAAGTTGCTTACGAAGTTAAAAACGCAGGAATGATTACTGATGCAATCTGGAAAGATGTTGATAATGATGGGAATAAAGATTTGATCACTGTTTCTGAATGGGATACTCCAAAGATTTTTATAAATAACGGGAAAAGATTAAAAAAGCAAACATCAGTTTTAGATGATTTGCATGGAATGTGGAATGTAGTCGAAGCTGCTGATTTAGATAATGATGGGGATTTAGATTTTATTTTTGGGAATCAAGGAAGTAATATTATGCATAAACCTTCTTTTGAAAATCCACTAAAAATGTGGGTAAATGATTTTGATAATAATGGTACTATTGAGCAAATTATGACTAAACATAATCAAGGAAAAGATTATCCAATTCATATGAAAAAAGAGTTAACATCACAATTGGTTTCCCTGAAAAAACAAAATTTAAAAGCTTCTGAATACGCAAAAAAATCAATCGATGAATTATTTCCTCCATCAATATTTGATAAATCGATTATGAAAAAAAGTGCTATTTCAGAAACAATCATTGCTGTAAATGATGGGAAGGGTGATTTTACAACTAAAAAACTACCAAGCAGAGTTCAACTTTCTTGTGTTTGTGGAATTGTATGTACAGATGTTAATAATGACGGGTATTTAGATATTGTTATGGCAGGAAACAACTTTGAATTTAAGCCACAATACTCTAGGTTAGATGCTAGTTACGGATCTGTTTTATTGGGGGATGGAAATATGGATTTCACATGGCAAAATTATAATAGATCTGGTTTTGGCATAAAAAATGAAGTGAAGCATTTAAAAACAATAAAAGATAATAAAGGGAAAAAGTATCTATTAGCAGCCATTAATAACGAAAGCCCAAAATTATTTTTAATCAATGAATAAAAAAATAATCATATTTTGTTTTTCGATATTCTTTTTAGCATGTAATAAAGAAGAATTCTTATTTAATAATCCGTCCTCTAAGGAGACAGGATTGGTTTTTGAAAATACAATTAAACCCTCAGATGAGCTAAATATTCTTGATTATTTGTATTACTATAACGGTGGTGGAGTAGCTTTAGGTGATATAAATAATGATGGTCTTCTAGACATCTTTCTTTCAGCAAATCAAGAAAAAAACAAGTTATTTATTAATAAAGGGGATTTACAATTTGAAGACATTTCATTAAAAGCCAATATTTCTGGAAACAGCTCTTGGAATACTGGAGCAGTAATGGGGGATGTAAATGGAGATGGTTTATTAGATATTTACGTTTGTGCTGTTGTTGGGGTACATGGCTTTTATGGAAATAATGAACTATACATTAATAATGGAGATGAAACATTTACAGAAAGTGCAGAAAAATATAAACTAGATTTTGATTCATATAGTTCTTCTGCTGCATTTTTAGATTTTGATTTAGATGGTGATTTGGATATTTATCTATTAAATCATGCTATCCATACTCAAGAATCTTATGGTAAGGCATCTTTACGATACAAAAGAAACGAACAAACAGGAGATAAGCTATTAAGAAATGATGGAGATAGTTTTACAGATGTGAGTGAAACTGCTGGAATTTTTGGTGGGATTAATGGTTACGGATTAGCAATTTCTATAGCAGACTTTAATCAAGATGGTTTTCCAGATATATATGTAGGCAACGATTTTCATGAAGACGACTATTATTACATAAACAATGGAAACGGCACCTTTTCAGATCAATTAAAAAATTATTTCGGGCATACTACCAGATTTTCAATGGGGAATGATGTTACAGATATTAATCATGATGGATTACCAGATATCATTTCTTTGGATATGCTCCCTGAAGACGAATTAGTTCTCAAAACATCCGATGGAGACGATAATATTCAAAATCAGAAACTGAGAACTCAAAAATTTGGATATCATTATCAATTTACTCGAAATATGTTGTATGTTAATCAACAAAATTCACCATTTCTAGAAACTGCTTTATTAAGTGGAGTTGCCGCAACAGACTGGAGTTGGAGCAGTTTATTTGCAGATTTTGATCAAGACGGAGAACAAGACTTGTTTATTTCAAACGGTATTCCAAAACGACCAAATGATCTTGACTTCATCAAGTTTATTTCAAATGATCAGATTCAAAAAAAACTAAATAATACAAAATTAGTAGATAAAGAAGCATTGCAATTGATGCCGTCTGGAAAAGTAAGAAATTATGTTTTTAAAGGAACTAAAAATTTAGAATTTGAAGATAAATCTGATCGTTGGATATCAAATAAAAAAGGGGTCTCTGGGGCAACAGCTTTAGGCGATCTAGACAATGATGGAGATATTGACTTGGTAGTTAGCAATATTAATGAAGAAGTATCATTATATGTTAATCAAACCAATGATAAATCAAATTACCTTCGGTTAAAATTTGACTATCCATTACCTAATGCTTTTGGAATAGGAACCAAAGTGTATTCATATCATCAAGGAGAATTACAATTTAAAGAATTGTACACAGTGAGAGGCTTTCAGTCTTCTTCAGAGCCAGTAATTCATTTTGGATATGGTTCTGTTCAACAGGTAGATTCAATTAAGGTAGTATGGCCAAACATGACCTATCAAACTCTTAAAAATATATCTGTAAATCAACAAATTACTATCAGTCCAGAAAAAACAAAACCATTTAACTACGAATCTTTAATAAAAAGAAGTTCAAAACTCTTTAAGAAAGTTTCTAATGATTTAGGAATTAATTTTCTGCATAAAGAAGATAACTACACTGATTTTAATCGTCAAAAATTAATTCCCTATCAAACATCAGATAGAGGTCCTGCAGTTGCTGTTGGAGATTTAAATATGGATGGTAAGGAAGATATTTACTTTGGAGGCTCTAAGTTTAATCCTGCTAAAGTGTTTTTGCAAAAAGATAGTCTTTATGTTGAAGAAAAAATACAAATTATTGCAAATGACTCTATAAATGAAGATGTTGTAGCTCTTATTGCAGATTTTAATAATGACACTAAAAGTGATCTTTTGGTTGGAACAGGGGGTGCAGACTTTTACGACAAAATGAAACCTTTGCTAGACGCCTACTTTATTCAAACCGATACTGGTTTTACAAAAGAGCAACTGCCTAAATATTATGAAAATGCTTCAGTTATTGAAGCATACGATTATGATAATGATGGGGATTTAGATGTTTTTATAGGAAATAATGTTGTTTCAGGTGATTTTGGAGATATACCTAACTCCTATATTTTAAAAAATAATGAAGGTTCTTTTTCTCTCTTAGAAAATCAACCTTTCCAAAACATAGGGATGATTACTGATGCTATTTGGGATGATTACAATTCAGATGGTTTTACAGATCTTATTTTGGTTGGAGAATGGATGAGTCCTAAATTTTATAAAAATACGATGGGTTCTTTTGTGGAAGAGAGCGTAATCGATTCAAAATTAAAAGGATTGTGGCAACAGATTATTCCTTTTGATATCGATAAAGATGGAGATGTTGATTATTTAATAGGGAATTGGGGTAAAAACTCAAAATTTAAAGCAACAGAGAAACATCCATTACGAATGTATTACGCGGATTTCGACAATAATGGGAGTACTGAAACTATTCTTTGCAATTATAAAAACGGGTCCTATTATCCATTATTAGGATTAGATGAATTAGCCAGTCAGATAGTAAGCTTACGAAAAAAGTTTACAACTTATAAAAGTATGGCTGGAAAATCAATCAATGAAATTTTTGAAAAATCAATTTTAAATAAAGCGACCATATTTGAGGTACACACGCTTGCTTCCGGGTATCTAGAAAATGAAAATAATAGATTTGAATTTATGCCTTTTGTAAATGAGCTTCAAGTATCTCCAATTTCTTCTTTTTTAGAGTATGACTTTGATTTTGATGGTAAAAAAGAAATTCTAGTTTCTGGTAATTATTTTGGTGTTACCCCTTACCATGGAAGATTTGATTCTTTTCCAGGAGCATTAATTTTTAGTAGAGATTCTATCGTTTTAGGTAATAAACTTGGATTAGAATTTAATCAAAAAGCAGTAAAAAAACTAAATATAATTAAGATATTAGATAAGCCGTATGTTTTGGTAACCATAAATAATGATAAGGCCCAAGTATATAAATTAATTCATTAAATGAAGAACATGAAACAATTCAAAAAATTTTTCACGATAATAGCAATTCTTTTGGTATTGTTTTCTTGTAAAGAAAATTCAGAACCCATAGAAATTACTCCAGATCACTTTCACACGGCCATAGATAAAGTAGTTGATGTTATGATTCACGACATATTTTCTCCGCCAGTAGCTAGTAGAGTATTTGTATATCCTAACATTGCGGCTTATGAAATTTTAGCTCAGAATGATTCATCTTATTATTCTTTGGAAAACCAAATAAAACATTTTGGAGCGATACCCACTCCTGATCGTTCAAAAAATATAAATTATCCGCTTGCTGCAATTATTGCCCACATAGATTTAAGCAAACAGCTAATTTTCTCTGAAACTAAAATTGAAAATCACAGAGACAGTTTGTATAATATTTGGGAAGCTTCCAATCCAAGAGAATTTAAAGTATCAAAAGACTATGGGTTGAAGGTTGCATCATATATTTATGATTGGATGAATAAAGATAATTATGCTCAGACACGGACCATGTCTAAATTTAGTGTAAATCCTAAAGATGAGGGAAGATGGCAGCCAACACCACCATCTTATATGGATGGTTTAGAACCTCATTGGAATAAAATTCGATCTTTTGTTATGGATTCTGCAGCTCAATTTAAACCTGTACCACCACCAAAGTTTTCAATGAATAAAAATTCTGTTTTTTACAAAGAACTTACAGAGGTATTCGAGATTAGTAAAGAGATTACAAAAAAAGGTGATACTTCAGAGGAGATTGCTATTGCACAATTTTGGGATTGTAATCCTTATGTGTCTGTAACACGTGGACATTTAATGTTTGCTGTAAAGAAAATAACTCCTGGAGCGCATTGGATTGGGATTACAAAAATTGCAGCTAAAAAAGATAAAGCAGATTTTACTAGAACTGTTTTTGCTTATACCAAAACATCTATTGCCATAGCAGATGCCTTTATCAGTTGTTGGGATGAAAAATATAGAAGTAATTTGGTGCGTCCAGAAACATTAATAAACACCTATTTTGATGACGAATGGAAACCAATTTTACAAACACCTCCTTTTCCAGAATATACAAGTGGACATTCTGTTGTTTCCGGTGCAGCTTCATCAGTTTTGACTTCAATTTTTGGAGATAATTTTAGTTTTTCGGACAATACTGAACTTCCTTTTGGGTTACCAATTAGAAATTATAAATCATTCAAACATGCTGCAGACGAAGCTGCAATTAGTAGAATGTATGGAGGTATTCATTATAGAACTGCTGTAGAAGTAGGAGTTGGCCAAGGAAGAAAAGTTGGAGAATTGGTTACTGATAAATTAACAATGGTTAAAAAATAGAATATAAAAAGTAATATTTTGATCAATTTCAATTTTTAAAAGTAAATGAAAAAAATTAGTGCTATTGTAGGATTTCTTTCAGTCGGCTTTTTATTGTGGTATCTTATTATTAAGCCCTATGATTATTTAGTCACTTTTAAAATAAAAACAACTGCAGGGACTATTAACCAATCTATCAAACTTTGGAATACAAGTATAGAAAACTCTCGTCCTATTCAACAAGAAAACCTCAAAAACTTAACACAGCAGATTATAATAAAAGACTCTACGCATAATTATGAGTGGTCTATAAGTTCTTTAAATGACTCCATTTCTAAAGTAAGTGTTTACGTAACAGACATTGATCATAGTTTTGCCAATAAAATATCAATCCCGTTTGGGACTACAGATTTTGAAAAAAGAACACAGAATACTATCACTGATTTCATAGAGAAGCTAAAAGAGCACTTGAGTAAAACTAGAGTAAGTCAAGTTGTGGTAGATTCAACCAGATCCACCTATTGTGCCTTCATTCCAATGAAAGGTCTGCAAATAGAAAAAGCGAGTGGGATGATGCAAAATTATTCTTTACTAACTAGTGTCCTTTCTGTTGAAAATATTGAAATGAATGGAACACCTTTTGTTGAAATTACAAATTGGAATACTCAAAATGATAGTATTACTTATAATTTTTGTTTTCCTGTCATAAAAAGCGATTCTCTTCCCAAAGATCCACGTATTGAATATAAACAATATAATGGAGTGAAAGCTTTAAAAGCTATATATAATGGAAACTATATTACCTCAGATAGAGCTTGGTATGCGTTGTTGGATTACGCAGAAAATCATGACATAGTGGTAGCTAAAAAACCTTTGGAAGTTTTTTATAGCAATCCAAATTTTGGCGGTGATGAGTTACAATGGAAAGCAGAAATATTTATACCTATTAAAGAATAGGCGCTTCACTATTTCTAGTTAAAGTAATTATATAATTGACTATTAATGAGATTTTTATGTAATCACTTATTTTAAAAATAATAATATTTGATGTTTATTTGTTCAATTTTTTTCACTGAATAATTATACACTTTGTATTAAGTAGAATTTAATACTTTAGTTTAAGTTCCTGAGCCTAATTTAACTTTAATACATAAACATATAATGACTAATAACTCACTGCAAGAAAGAAATTGGTGGAAAGAGGGGATTGTATATCAAATTTATCCAAGAAGTTTCAAAGATACTAGTGGTAATGGTGTTGGTGATTTAAGAGGAATCATTCATAAACTAGATTATATAAAAAGTTTAGGTGTTACCATGGTTTGGCTAAACCCTATTTATGAATCTCCGAATGATGATAATGGGTATGATATTAGTGATTATCGAGCTATTATGAAAGAATTTGGCTCCATGGAAGACTTTGATGAACTTCTTGAAGGCTTACACAAACGTGGCATAAAATTTATTATGGATGTAGTAGTGAACCATAGTAGTGATGAACATGAATGGTTTCAACAATCTCGAAGTTCTAGAAATAACCCTTACAGAGATTATTATCACTGGTGGCCAGCTGAAAAAGGAAAGCCAAATCATCGTTGGAGTTTTTTTGATGAAAACAGTGATGCTTGGAAATATGATGAGCAAACTGATGCCTATTATCTCCACTATTTTTCTCAGAAACAACCTGATTTAAATTGGGAAAATCCAAAAGTGCGCCAAGAGGTTTATGATATTATGAA